>MDTG01117598.1_pt1 | contig 77400 bp, 79 predicted proteins | sample 811421 | NCBI WGS metagenome assembly MDTG01 (sample SAMN05326645, study PRJNA326480) | marine metagenome | isolation source: seawater | place: Pacific Ocean: South East | collected 2011
CGCAAGATCGCCGAGAACGACTACGGCGCACTCGGCGACACCTCGACCCTCGCCGACCCATCCGTCGTCGACGACCTCATCGAAAACCGCGCGAACAAGTAACGCGCGTTGGACCATGCGACAGCGGCCCTCCCTGAGCGGGGGGCCGCTTGCCTCTTGCAGCCCGAGGCTTCCGTTTACCAAGTCTTGGAAAACCCCGAAAAATTCGAACGTTTCCGCTGCCAGATACTGCCTGACATGCTATGATCCGTGTCGTGGGGGCACAGTCTCTGATGGAGAAGATCCATGCAGTTCACAGGTGTTTCACATGCGGTGGCACCTTTGGCCACCGGGCATCCTCAGGGCCTTCCGGCAACACCGGACGGTCCGCCCGCCGAAACCCGGGTTCAACCCATTTCGGAACAGGCCAAGGCGGGCACCGGATCGAATGATGCCCCCGGCGGCCAGCCCGAGCCGAAGGCCCACACCGCACCACCATCGATCATGCAAATCAAGATCTCGGCGCTTCTGGAGCAGCAGGCGAGATCGCTGCAAGAGGATCGCAGGGCGAACGGTCCGGACAGCGACGCCTCGGAGGGGCGACGTCCGGCGATAGAAGACACCGCGTCGCGGCGCCGACCGGATCCGCGGGCCAAGGACGAAGAGCCGCCAGCGCCGAGCAGTGAGCCGCAAGACGACGAGCCGATACAACTCCGGCCCGAAGCACGCGACCCGGCCTGATTCGCACCTGGGGTCCGCCTGGCCCCGGGCCCCGCTCTTCGCGGTTCACGGATCGCGGAGCGCCAAGCTGAATGACCTGCAAGCCCGCCATTTCGGCGCTGCCGTCGCTTTTCATGGCCAAAAGCTTTGTCTATAAGCGCCCAATCTAGGGGCCACGGAAAAATCGGCCCGGCAAATCACCGGCGAGGATTGCATGAGCAAAGACACCCACGAAGCCGACGTGTCCTTCATCAAGGCATTGGCAGAACTTCTCCGCGAGAACGAGCTGACCGAACTGGAAGTGAAACGTGACTACGGCGAAGACGACAGTCTGAACGTGCGCGTCAGCCGCGCGGCGCCGCAGGCCGCGCCGGTCGCCGCCGTTGCGGCTCCGGCAGCAGCGCCCGTTGCTCCGGCTCCGGCCGCCCCCGCCGCGGCCGAAACCATGCCCGAGGATCCCGCAGCGCACCCCGGCGCCGTGACCTCGCCCATGGTCGGCACCGTCTACATGCAGCCCGAGCCGGGCGCGCCCTCGTTCATCTCGGTCGGCCAGCAGGTTCGCGAAGGCGACACGCTGATCATCGTCGAGGCGATGAAGACAATGAACCACATTCCCGCCCCGCGTGCGGGCACCGTGAAGCGCATCCTCGTCGAGGACGGCGCCCCCGTCGAATACGGCGCGCCCCTGGTCATCCTCGAGTAAGGGGTCCCCATGTTCGACAAGATCCTCATCGCCAACCGGGGCGAGATCGCGCTGCGCGTCATCCGCGCCTGCCGCGAGATGGGCATCGCCTCCGTCGCGGTGCATTCGACCGCCGATGCCGACGCCATGCACGTGCGCATGGCCGACGAGACGATCTGCATCGGTCCGGCCGCGTCGCCCGAAAGCTACCTGAGCCCGCCCGCGATCATCTCGGCCTGCGAAGTCACCGGCGCGCAGGCGATCCACCCGGGCTACGGTTTCCTCTCCGAGAATGCGCGCTTCGTGCAGATGGTCGAGGATCACGGCCTGACCTTCATCGGCCCCTCGGCGGCGCATATCCGCACCATGGGTGACAAGATCACCGCGAAGGACACCATGAAGGCGCTCGGCGTGCCCTGCGTGCCCGGCTCCGAGGGCGGCGTTCCCGACGTCGAGACCGCCAAGCAGATCGGTCGCGACTTCGGCTACCCGGTGATCATCAAGGCCACCGCCGGTGGCGGCGGGCGCGGCATGAAGGTCGCGCACAACGAAGAAGAGATGGAGCGCGCCTTCCAGACCGCGCGGGCCGAGGGCAAGGCCGCCTTCGGCAACGACGAGGTCTACATCGAGAAGTACCTCCAGAAGCCGCGGCACATCGAGATCCAGGTCTTCGGCGACGGCAAGGGCAACGCGGTGCACCTGGGCGAGCGCGACTGCTCGCTGCAGCGCCGCCATCAGAAGGTGTTCGAGGAAGCCCCCGGCCCCTGCATCACCGAGGAAGAGCGCGCGCGCATCGGCGCCACCTGCGCCAAGGCGATCGCCGATCTCGGTTACGCCGGCGCCGGCACGATCGAGTTCCTCTACGAGGATGGCGAGTTCTACTTCATCGAAATGAACACCCGCCTGCAGGTCGAGCACCCGGTCACCGAGGCGATCTTCGGCGTCGATCTCGTGCGCGAGCAGATCCGCGTGGCCGAGGGCTACCCTCTGTCGTTCAGCCAGGAAGACCTGTTCATCAACGGCCATGCCATCGAGGTGCGGATCAACGCCGAGCGCGTTCCCAGCTTCTCCCCCTGCCCCGGCAAGATCACCCAGTATCACGCCCCGGGCGGCCTTGGCGTGCGGATGGATTCGGCGCTCTATCAGGGCTATTCGATCCCGCCCTACTACGACAGCCTCATCGGCAAGCTCATCGTGCACGGGCGCGACCGGACCGAGGCGCTGTCGCGTCTCAACCGTGCGCTCGGCGAGCTGATCGTCGACGGCGTGGATACCACCATCCCGCTGTTCCACGCGCTGCTTCAGGAACAGGCGATCCACACGGGCGACTACAACATCCACTGGCTGGAGAAATGGCTCGCGACGGAGCCTTTCTCGGGAGAGTGATGGAGGGGCGCGGCGCATATCCGCAGCCCATGCCCGCGGGGGCCCGGGGATGACCATCATCACCCCCGAGCTCCTGCTGAGGGCCTATCGCTCGGGCATCTTCCCGATGGCCGAGCACCGCGACGATCCCGAGCTGTTCTGGGTCGATCCGCGCCAGCGTGGGATCATCCCGCTGAACGGTTTGCACATCTCGCGCAGCCTTGCGCGCCGCCTCAGGCGCGACGACTACAGCGTCACCGTGGACCAGGACTTCGAAGGCGTGATCGACGCCTGCGCAGACCGCCAGGAGACCTGGATCAACCAGGAAATCCGATCGCTTTTCATCGAGTTGCACGAACGCGGCATCGCTCATTCGCTCGAGGTCTGGATGGACGGAGAGCTGGCCGGCGGTGTCTACGGACTCGAGGTGGGCGGCGCCTTCTGCGGGGAGTCCATGTTCTCGCGCCGCCGGGATGGCTCGAAGATCGCGCTGTGCTGGCTGATCGACTTGCTACGCCGCGCAGGCTTCAGCCTGTTCGACACTCAGTTCCTGACCGAGCATCTCGCGTCGCTCGGCGGGATCGAGATCAACCGGGCGGACTATCGGGCCCGATTGCTCGAGGCGCTTTCACATGAGGCAGATTTTGCCGGAACGCCGCTCGCGGCGTCCGGTCAGGCTGTGGTGCAACGCAACGCCCAGACGTCGTAACGCTGGTGGTCCAGCGCGTTCAGCGCGGGCGACGATGCGATCATCCAGCCGCGAAACACGGGCTCGGGCTCTCCGGCCTCGCGGATGGTCAGGAAGGCATAGGCATCGCCCTCCTGGTCCCCCTCTGGGTAGCGGCATTCCCCCAGCGTGATCTCGACACGCCCGAATGTGGCTGTCTCGCCGTTCATCACGGCAATATCGGTCGAGCGGCCGGTGAGCTTGTCGAGGCCGCGCAGGATTGCCCCCGTGCCGGTGCTGGCCGCTTCCTGAGCCGGGAGCATCCCGGCCCAAAGTGCCATGACGACTGCGACAGTTGCCCTGATCATTCTCCGCTTCCCCCGGATACGTATTTGAGCAGCAGCGAGATCAGGCTCACGGAGCCCTGCGTGTCGAGGATCTCGTCCCCCGCCTCGTAGTAGAACATCGAGCCTCCCGGGCTGATCTCGACGAAATTTCCGCCAAGCAACCCTTCGGACGAGATGACGATGGCGCTGTCGTCGGGGATCTGGACCCCGTCGTTCATGCGCAACGCCATGTCCGCGCGATAGGTCTCTGCGTTCAGCGCGATGTCCGTGACAGTGCCGATCTTGACCCCTGCCAGCCGAACGTCGCTGCCCACGGTCACCCCTTCAAGCGACCGGAAGCTGGCGCTGAGCGGATAGCCGCTTTCCCCGAAACTGAAGCCCGTCGACGTCACCGTGTAGGCGCCGAATGCGATTGCGGCGGCCAGAACGGCCCCGCCGACCAGCACCTCGGTGGCAGACGTCGTCATGCAGTTATTCCGGGCTCCACGCCTCGTAGTCCTGACGCGGTGCAGGCTCTTCGCGACGGATCGAGCCCTTGGGCGCATAGGCCAGCGCGGTGCCGGTCAGGTTCTCGATATGCGGCTTTTCCCAGGACTTGTGCGGCAGCGGCCGATCCGTGGGCGGTGCGTCGAAGGTGTGGTGCAGCCAGCCATGCCAGTCGGGGCTGATGCGGCTCGCCTCGATCTCGCCGTTGTAGATGACCCAGCGGCGCTTGCCATCCTTCGACTGGTAGAAGGTGTTGCCCTGCTCATCCTCGCCGACACGGGTGCCGTGGCGATTGCTCCAGATCATCGTGTTCAGCGTGGCACCGTTCCACCAGGTCACGGCTTTCAGGAGCGAGTTCAGAATGCCCATGGACGACTCCTCGGTATCTTCCTGTCCCGTATATGCGATTTCGGGGCGGAAGGTCCAGCGTGCAACCGGTGCAATCCACCCGAACGGAACCGTCTGCGAGACAATAAAAAAGGCGGGGTCTCCCCCGCCTCATGTGTTCATTCTGGCTTCGGCGTCAGCTTGCCGAGGTGCCTTCCTTTTTCTGGTCGGCGTAGATCATCAGCGGCTTGGCATCCGAGGTCACGGCCTCTTCGTTCACCACCACTTCGGTCACCTCGTCCATACCCGGCAGCTCGAACATGGTGTCGAGCAGGATTTCCTCGAGAATGGACCGCAGACCACGTGCGCCGGTCTTCCGCGCGATCGCCTTCTTGGCGATGGCAGACAGCGCATCGTCGGTAAAGGTGAGCTCGGTATCCTCCATCTCGAAGAGACGCTGGTATTGCTTCACCAGCGCGTTCTTGGGCTGGGTCAGGATGGTGACCAGCGCATCCTCGTCGAGATCCTCGAGCGTTGCGAGCACCGGCAGGCGCCCGACGAATTCCGGGATCAGGCCGAACTTGAGCAGATCCTCGGGCTCGAGATCATGGAAGATCTCGCCAGTGCCGCGTGCGTCCGGGTCGCGCACGTCGGCGCCGAACCCCATCGCCGAGCCCTTGCCGCGCTGCGCGATGATCTTGTCGAGGCCCGCGAATGCGCCGCCGCAGATGAACAGGATGTTGGTCGTGTCCACTTGCAGGAACTCCTGCTGCGGATGCTTGCGCCCGCCCTGCGGCGGCACGCTGGCCACGGTGCCTTCCATCAGCTTGAGCAGCGCCTGCTGCACGCCCTCGCCCGACACGTCGCGGGTGATCGAGGGGTTCTCGGACTTGCGGGTGATCTTGTCGACTTCGTCGATGTAGACGATGCCGCGCTGCGCGCGCTCGACGTTGTACTCGCTCGCCTGAAGCAGCTTGAGAATGATGTTCTCGACATCCTCGCCGACATAGCCCGCTTCGGTCAGCGTGGTCGCGTCGGCCATGGTGAACGGCACGTCAAGGATACGCGCCAGCGTCTGCGCCAGCAGCGTCTTGCCGCAACCCGTGGGGCCGATCAGCAGGATGTTGGACTTCGCCAGCTCGATGTCCGAGGACTTCTGCGAGTGGTTCAGACGCTTGTAGTGGTTGTGCACCGCGACCGAGAGCACGCGCTTGGCAATCGCCTGGCCAATCACGTAGTCGTCGAGCACCTCACAGATTTCACGCGGGGTCGGCACACCTTCGGAGGCCTTGAGACCGGCACCCTTCGTCTCTTCACGGATGATGTCCATGCAGAGTTCCACGCACTCGTCGCAGATGAAAACGGTCGGTCCCGCGATCAGCTTGCGGACTTCGTGCTGGCTCTTGCCGCAGAAGCTGCAGTAGAGGGTGTTCTTGCTGTCGCCGCCGTTATTGGTCGCCATATCACACCTTTCGAGGCCTTGCCCACGAGGGCTGCGCCGGAATGCCAGCCCCAGGCCCATTTTGCTGCTTAGATTCAGCAGAGGATAGGACACCGCCCAGTCCTCCACAATCCGAAAATGTCCCGCCGCCAGTCGCGGCGGGACAAGAGATTATGATTTCGCCTCTTCGGCTGCCTCGCGGCTTTCGACGATCTCGTCGATAAGACCCCAGTCCTTGGCCTGCTCCGGCGACATGAAGTTGTCGCGTTCAAGCGCGCGTTCGACTTCCTCGAGCGTGCGGCCGCAGTGCTTGACGTAGATCTCGTTGAGGCGGCGCTTGAGCTTCAGCGTTTCCTCGGCGTGGATCATGATGTCGGTCGCCTGGCCCTGGTAGCCGCCCGAGGGCTGGTGCACCATGATGCGGCTGTTGGGCAGCGAGAAGCGCATGTCAGGCGCGCCCGCGGCCAGCAGCAGCGAGCCCATCGAGGCCGCCTGGCCGATCACCAGCGTCGAGACCTTTGGCTTGATGTACTGCATCGTGTCGTAGATCGACAGGCCGCTCGTCACCACGCCGCCGGGGCTGTTGATGTACATCGAGATTTCCTTGGACGGGTTCTCGGCCTCGAGGTGCAGGAGCTGCGCCACGATGAGGCTCGACATGCCGTCGTGCACCGGCCCGGAAACGAAGATGATCCGTTCCTTGAGCAGGCGCGAAAAAATGTCGTAGGCCCGTTCGCCGCGGCTGGTCTGTTCGACCACCATGGGAACGAGGGTATTCATGTAGATTTCGTGGGGGTCGTTCATAAATCGCCTGCCTGTATGGTTCTGTGATACCTAGTCATCGGTCGTTACCAGATTCTTAGTATCGGGTATGGCCCGCCGCAAGGGCCAGCGGGCCTCTGTCATGCGTCACCCCAGTCCCCCGGGGTCCGGCACGCGTGACGGGTGCACTCAAGTTCCAGCATCACATGCGAGATGCCGAACCTGGTCTTGAGCCGTTCCTTGACCGCCGTCTTGATGTGGTCAGCCTGTCCCCAGGCTCCCTCCTGCACCACGAGATGCGCCTGCAGCGCGGCGCGATGTTCGTCGATCTGCCACAGGTGTGCCCGGTGCAGACCCTCGACTCCCTCGATCGTGCCGGCCTCTTCCAACACCTCGCCCGGAGCCATTTCCGGCGGGCTGCCGAGCATCAGGATACGGATCACCCCACCGATTTCCGAGAACGCCATCCACAGGATGTAGCCGGCGATGACCAGCGTCACGAGAGGGTCGATCCAGGTCCAGCCGAAGAGGATGATCACGGTGCCCGCGACGATCACCGCGACCGACCCGAGCGCGTCGGCAAGGTTGTGCAGGAAGGCCGCACGGATGTTCACGCTATCCTTCGACATGGTCCAGGTGAGCAGTGCCGTCACGAGATCGACGGCAAGCGCGACGCCGGCGATGATGACGACCAGCCATCCCTCGACCGGCTCGGGTGAGATGAACCGCAGCACCGCTTCCATCACGAGGTAGAAACCGATCACGATCAATGTCGTATAGTTGACCAGGGCGGCCACCACCTCGGCCCGCGCGTAGCCGAAGGACATGTCGGAGCTTGCCGGACGGCGCGCGATCTTGCGGGCGACGACCGCGATGATGAGCGAGATCGCGTCGGAGAAGTTGTGCAGCGCATCGGCGATCATGGCGAGGCTGCCCGAAACGATCCCACCGATCACCTGTGCAACCGTGAGGCCAAGGTTTACGGCCACCGCGCCCCACAGCCGCCCGTCGCCGGCACCGGGATCCACATGATGATGATGGTGATCGTGGGGCATGAGACCTTGAACCTCGGAAGAGTTTCGAACGCGCCTGCGCATCCGATCCCCGGCACGAAGGCTCACGCCAAACCTGAACCCGTAGGCGCTCAGGTCAACCCCGATCACCGGAGCGTGCGCCGTCACGGCACCTGCCCTCGCTGAAGCACGGCTTCGAGCGGATCGCGCGCACACCAAGGTTTTCGGCCGAATTTCTTCTCCCAGAGGACCGGCTCAAGCGGTTGCCAGCGAAATGGCCGGTCATCCGCGGCGGGGGCCCAGTGCAGCAACCCTTCATCTCGGCAGGGATCGAGCACAAGCCCGCTCCGGAACGGTCGTCCCGAGGCGCGCACCATGACACCGCTGTGCTCGAACGGCCGCCAGAGGCGGGCGGGCGACATTGCCATGTCGACCTCGAGCGTTCGGAACGCCTCACGCGAGAGGCGCATGTAGAGCGCCTCCGCCCACTCCAGACAGAACCCTGGCAGTTTGAGCCCGAGGTGAACCTTGTCCGAAAGCACCAGCGGCGGATCAGATCCGGTCAGTCCACGGGCAAGCTTTCTCGGATAGACGTAGACCACCAGGGACAGGCGCCTTGCCTCGACCGGAGCAACGCTTACTCCAAGCCTCATGACCGCCCGCGTCAGTGCTGAGCGGTCCGCTTCGCCGGTCAGGGGCAACCTGTCCGGAGGCGTGGCGCAGCCCGCCTGTAGAAGCGCGAAGAGGAGGGCAAGGATGAGGGGGACTGAAACGCGGCGCATGCGTGAGCCCTATCAGCCAGGTGCAAAGAGGACGTTAATTCGGCTCGCGTCACGTCTGCTCTCCGCGTTTCACCTTGTGATCGTGAACGAAAAGGCTGTCGTTATTGTCGTAGAGGTGCGCCAGAACCCGGGGGTGATCGAAGGCGATATCGGCCAACCGCGCGGCTTCCGCGCGATCGACATCTCATCCGAGACCCTCGAGCGCCTGCGACAGCGAAACCAGCTGAGAGACGGTCGCGACGGGGGAATGCCCCTCGGTTGGAGGCGTATATCCAGCCGGAGCGAAAAGGCCCAAAGTGAGCGGAATGAGAAGAATGCGTTTCGTCCGGACAGCATTTATCCGCCATCCGGTTACGGATTCTTCAGAGTCCGCCCTCTATGCATTCCCCGCTGATCGCGCTCATCGAGAAGAGGGAGAAATCCGCTGTCAGAGCCGGAACCCGACCGCCTTGGGCAGTGGCTTTGCCGTCGGGGCGTCGCGGGGCAGTAGGCCGAATGCGGCCGCCAGTGTGATAAGGCCAGCAAGCCAGAGAATGCGGGATCGAAACGTCATGGCGAAATGCTCCGATTGGTTGCCGCGAAATCCACGGCGGAAAAGGTTTCAAGAGGCCCCGCCCCTTAAAACCGGACGGTGCCGACGCCCCTCGGCGCCACATTCATGGTGCCCCATTCGCCTGGCAGTCGCCAACTACGGAATACCCGACCCGCGTCGGAGGCCGCATCCGGCGTCAAGAATGAAAAAGACCCGGAATGCCGAAGCACTCCGGGCCAGGGTCTGGATCGAGGTCCGCCGCAGGGCGTCGGACGCCCAAAGGTCAATCGAAGCTGCGCAGATACTCCACGACGGCGTCGATATCCTCGGTCTTCTTCAGGCCGGCAAAGGCCATCTTGGTGCCCTTGGCATAACCGCGCGGATCGGCAAGGAAGCCGTGCAGTTCCTCGTTGGTCCAGGCGCCCTCCATCTCTTCGAGCGTTCTGGAATACTTGAACCCGTCGACCGCGGCGATGTCGCGACCGACGACACCGTTGAGCTCGGGACCGGTGCGGTTCTTGGCGCCTTCACCGACCTGGTGGCAGGCCTTGCACTTGCGAAAGACTCGCTCACCCGCTGCGGCGAGTTCTTCGTCGATCGGCGCGGACGCTTGCGTTGCCTCGGTCTCGGCCGTCGCTGTCTCCGTGTCGGCTGCGGCCTCCTCGGCGACGGTGGCGGCCTCTTCCACCTCGGCCTCCTGCTCGGGCGTGGTGGCTTCTTCGGCGGCGGCCTCCTCGGCCATCGCATCACCGCCCTCCTGGTCCGGCGTCACGTCCGGCACGGTGGCGCGCATGGTGATCTCGACGTTTTCCTTGCAGTTCTCCATACAGGGTTCGGTGCGCCACTTGGTGTATTCGGTCTCGGCGCGGTCATCGACCACGAAGCCGTCGGCGTTGGGCATCTCGAATTCGGCGAGGTTCTCGTTGCTCAGCTCGAAATCGTCGTCGACGAGATCGTTCGAGTAGAGAATGTAGGCGGTGATCGCGTAGACCTCGTCGGGCGTGAGCGATTGCGCGTTGCCGAAGGGCATCGAGCGATGCACGTAGTCGAACACGGTCGAGAGATACGGCCAGTAGGAGCCCACAGTCTTGAGCGGATCCTCGTCGGCCAGGCTGCCCTGCCCGCCCGCGAGCTTCGGCCAGTTGTCGACACCCTCGGCAAAGGAGCCATGGCAGACCGCGCAGTTCTCCTCGAATACCGCCTCGCCGGTCCAGATGTCGCCCGAACCTTCGGGCAGACCGGAACCATCCGGGCTCACGTCGAGGTTCCAGGCAGCCACTTCCTCGGGCAGCGCTTCGCGACCAAGCCCGAATGTCGCATCGGCGTCGGCGGTCGCGGCCTGCGCCGCGCCGACGAGCACGCCACCGGTCACCGCGGCCGGCTCGGCTTCGGGCTGCGGCAGCGCGGCCATCCTGCGCGGGTTGTCAGGAAACGACGCCACGTTTCGGTCGGCGAAGTTCACGGCGGCGGTGAGGACCACCGCGATGCCCGCGGCAGTGCCGAGGTAGAGATTAAGAGACTTCGACATTTTCGGCCTCCCCGTTGGATTTCACCCACCAGGTCTGGATGCAGTTGTTGTGGTAGATCGAGTTCAGCCCGCGCACCTCTCGGAGCTGTGCCTTGGTCGGCTGAACGTATCCGGTTTCGTCCATGGCGCGCGATTGCAGGAACCACTCCTCGCCGTTCCACTCGGTGTCGAGGTAGAAGCGGGTCAGCGACTTGTCGCCCGGATCGGTGGCGAGACGCGCGGTCTCCCAGGTCTTGCCGCCATCCTTCGACACGTCGACGCGCTTGATCTTGCCGTGGCCGGTCCAGGCCATGCCAGTGATGACCACCGGGCCGTGGCCGTGGGTGATCGGCATTTGCGGGCTGGGCGAGGTCACGACGGACTTGGCATCCATGACCCAGGTCCACTTGCGCGAGGTGCCGTCGGCCAGCGTGTCGGTGTATTTCGAGGTCTCCTCGCGGCTTTCGACGGGCCCGTCCATCACTTCCATGCGGCGGATCCACTTGACCCACATGTTGCCTTCCCAGCCGGGCACCACGAGGCGGGCCGGATAGCCGTGCTCTTTCCGCAGCGCCTCGCCGTTGGCCTTGATCGCGAGCAGGCAGTCGTCGAGCGCCTTCTCCATCGGGATCGAGCGGCCGTTCGACGACGCGTCAGCGCCCTCGACGTAGAGCCACTTGCCCTCGACCTCGCCGGAATAGCCAGCCTCGTTCAGCAGGGTCCGCAACGGAATGCCGGAGTATTCCATGTTGTGGATCATGCCATGGGTGAACTGCGCGCCGTTGAGCTGTGCGCCGGCCCATTCCATGCCGGTGTTGGCCGCGCACTCGCAGAAGTAGACGTGGTTCTCGCGCGGGAAGCGCTCGAGGTCGGCGTAGGTGAAGACCAGAGGCTTGTCGACGAGCCCGTTGATCATCAGCCGGTAGTCTTCCTTTTTCAGCTCGATGGCGCCCGAGTGGTGCCGCTCGAAGGCGCAGCCGGTGGGCGTGATGGTGCCGTCGAGCGCGTGGATCGGGGTGAAGTTGATCGAGCTGATCGTGTCGGCGGTGAGCCACTCCACGTTGCGGCGGATCACGTCATCCTCGAAGCGGATCGGCAGGCCGTAGGGCGTGGCATCGACACCATCGCCGAAACCGCTCGCCCAGGGCTGAACCTCGGTGATGAGCGGATCCGGTTCCGCCGCACGGCTCACGGTCGCCGCGACGGTGCCAGCGCCCACGGCTGCCGCGCCGGTCAGGAACTGACGGCGCGAGGCGGACATGCCTTTCTTGTCTGTCGTCATGGGTTTGTCTCCTCTCGATGCGCGGGGGCTCAGACGCCCACCACCTCGACACTCGTGTTGGGCGCCACGGTCACGGTGCCCATCTTCCTGATGTGGTTTTCCACCACGTCCCAGATCTGCGGGCCCTCGGTGCCCTCGTTGACCGAGGCCCAGCCCGCGACCACGTAATTCTTCGCGGGGTCGATCGGCTCGCCGGTCTTGAGCAGCGTCATGTCCGAGATGCGCTCGCCCTGCGGCTTGGTGATGTCGATCCGGTAGCCCATGCCGCCGATCCGGACCATGTCCCCGCCCTGCTGGTAGTAGGGGTCGGGGTTGAAGATGTTGTCAGCCACGTCCTCGAGCACGACCTTGATGAACTCGCCGGTCATCTCGGTGCGGTAGGCCTCGCCGTAGCTCATCGAGGTGACGTTCCAGATGTCCTCGCGGGTGATCGGGTCGCCCGGGATCAGCGATGGCCCCCAGCGCACGCCGGGCGACATCGCGATGTCGGCCTCGCGCTCGGTCATCAGCGCGTCGCAGATCAGGTCGTCCCACGAGCCGTTGAAGTTGCCGCGGCGGTATAGCAGATCATCGGTCTGGCCGATCACCTCCTCGAGCTCGGCCTTGAACGGCGCGCGCTGCTCGTCGATGAGCTTGGTGATCTCGGCATCCGGCGCGATGACGTCGGAGAAGATCGGGATCAGCTTGTGACGGAAGCCCATCATCCGGCCGTCGCGCACGTCGAGGTCGACGCGGCTCACGAACTTGCCGTTCGAGCCCGACGCGATCAGGATCGTGTCGCCCACCAGCACGGGCTCGGGCAGCGCGTCGTGAGTGTGACCGGTGAGGATCACGTCGATGCCCTTGACGATGCCGGCCATCTTCTTGTCGACGTCGAAGCCGTTGTGCGACAGGCAGACCACCAGCTCGGCGCCCTGCGCGCGGACCTCGTCGACCATCTCCTGCATGTGCTCGTCGCGGATCCCGAAGCTGTATTCGGGGAACATCCAGCCGGGGTTGGCGATCGGCATGTAGGGGAAGGCTTGGCCGATCACGGCGATCTTGACCCCGCCCCGCTCGAAGAACTTGTAGGGCTTGAAGAGCTCGGCCGGCTCGTCCCACTCGGCGTCGAAGATGTTCTGGCCGAGCGCGGCGAAGGGCAGCCCCTCGACGATCTCCTGCACCCGCTCCGAGCCCAGCGTGAACTCCCAGTGGAAGGTCATCGCGTCGGGCTTCAGCGCGTTCATCACGTTGACCATGTCCTGACCGGCGGTCTTGTAGCAGGTCATCGAGCCATGCCACGTGTCGCCGCCATCGAGCAGCAGCGCGTCGGGGCGGTCGGCCCGGATGGCGTTGATGACGGTGGCCACGCGGTCCATGCCACCGACCCGGCCGTAGGTCTTCGCCAGCGACGAAAAGTCGTTGTAGGTCAGCGCGTAATGCGAGGGCGAGCCGTCGTCGATGCCGTAGAGCCTGCGGAAGTCGGCACCGGTGACATGCGGCACCTCGCCCTTGTTCGGGCCGACGCCGATGTTCACTTCCGGCTCGCGGAAGTAGATCGGCTTGAGCTGCGCATGGATGTCGGTGACGTGGATCAGCGACACGTTTCCGAAGGTATCGAACTGCAGGAGCTGGTCCTGCGTCAGGCTCTGCTGGGCCGCGAGCCGCGCCCAGTTACCGAAGCCGCTGGCCCCCACGAGCGCCGAAGCGGCCATGGAAACCTGAAGAAAATCGCGTCTGGAGATCATGGGAGGGATCTTTCTCTGACTGATTTAGACACACATGCGCATGTGTGAATGGATTGTATCGAGGACACCCCGCACGCGATCGCGCACGGGGTGACATGGGATCAGTTGCGGACAGAGGGGCCTTCGACATCAAGCCCGTTGCCGCGCGAGGCGACGTAGAGCTCGAGCGCCACGAACTCGGGCGAGCCGGGGCTGAAGGTCTCGGCGCGGGTGTCGCGCACGCAGCCCTTGAACCGCGAGTGAATGCCGTTGAGCTTGGCGTTCTTCAGGCGGTAGGTGGGAAAGCCGTTGACCTGGCCCTGGCTGAGGTGATCGGCCCGGATATAGTTTCCGTAGTTCTGCTCGTGGCAGTTGGCGCAGGACAGTTCGAGAAGCCCGTAACGGGTATAGTAGATCTCCTTGCCCTTCTCCCAGGTGTCGGCGGCGGGGCCGTCGATGGCCACGTTGACCGGCAACCCGCGCGAGACCGAGGACAGCAGCGCCTCCATGTTGATCGCGGCGGCGGCGTCGTATTTCCACGGCTCCGCGCCCATGCGGTTCTCGCGGCAGTCGTTCACCTGCATCTGCAGCGTGCGGACCTCGCCGGCCTCTTCGTTCCACTTGGGATAGACGGCCTTGACCCCGGCCATTTCCTCGGGATCGCCATGACAATCCGCGCAGGACTTGTCCTCGGAGCCCTCGGCGGTGTTCCAGCTGTCGATCGCCTGGTCGACGAAGATCATGCCGGGGTTGTCGAAGTCGTCCATTTCGAGCGCCTGCGTCTCGTCGGACCGGAAGTGCCAGCCCGAGATCACCTCGTCGAGGTGGCCGTCGAGATGCGGCGCTGCCTCGGCCTTGGTGGTGATCTCGAGATCGCCGTTGATCGTGAGCGTGTCGTCATCCGCCCCGCCAGCCGAAACGATCGGGGCGGTCAGGGCCAGCATGGCGACCGCGGCCGTCATCGTCCTGAATGTCATTTAGGTTCCCTCCCTTGGAAACCCTGCCCCGCACCTCTGCAGGACAGGGCATGTTCTTGTCGTTCAGCCGATTTCGATGGCCTTGCTCTCCTCGTAGACGGAGCCATCGTCGTCGTACCAGGTGAACTTGAACTCCCCGGCCTCGGGCACGGTGGCCTCGAATTCGAAGTAGGGGTTGGTCGAGATCGCCGGCTCCATCGTCACGTCGATCACGCTCTCGCCGTTGAACTCGCAGGTGAAGCGGTTGATGATCGAGCGCGGGATGACGTTGCCGTCGCTGTCCTTGCGCTGCCCCGACTCCATCGGGTGACTGATGAGGGTCTTGATGGTGACCGCTTCACCGGCACCGGCTTTGCGCGGGACCTTGACGCGGGGCTTGACACCTTCTGCCATGTTTTCTGTCTCCTGAAACTGGGTTGAACCGATCAGCCGCCGCAGCCGCCGATGGTCACCTTGACGGTCTTGGTTGCCTTGGCGAACGAGCCGTCGCCCAGCTTGGCGATGGCAACGACGTCCTGCGTTCCGGCAAGCCGGATGCGGGTCGAGGCGTATTGCGACGCGGCAAGCGGGCCGAAGGCGAACTTGGCGACGCCCGGCGTGGGGTTGCCGGTGGCGAGCACGAGGATCTCAGAAGCGCCCTCGGCGCTGACCTCGATCGGCACCGTGTTGCCGTTCTCTGCGATTTCCGGCGCGGTCAGGTCGATGCCCGAGTCCGCCATCTCCGCCCCGCCGGTGAACTCGGCGATCCACTCTTCGGTGGTGGCAGCGAAAGCGCCCTTCGGCAGCATGGCGACCAGCGCCGCGGCACCGCCGACGGCCAGGGTTTCACGACGTGTGAAGTCCATGTTTCCGTTTCTCCTGGATAAGGGGTCAGTTTTCTTTCAGCGTCATCAGGAACGCGACCACGTCCTCGATGTCCTGGGCGGACAGGATCGGCTCGATCGGCTCTTTCGCCGCCTTGCCGGTGTAGCCGTCGCCCGGGCGGATGAACCCGCTGGTCTTGTAGAAGGCCGGCATCACCGTGCCCTCGAAGGTCATCTTGGCGTTGGCCACGATCCCGCGCAGCTCGGCCGCGCTGCGATATTCCCCGACACCGCCAAGCGGCGGGCCGACCTCGCCCTGGAAGGGCACGTCGGACAGCTGCGAAACCTGGTGACAGGACACGCAATTGCCCATCGACTTGGTCGAGAATATCTCGCGGCCCTTGTCGGCATTGCCCTCGGTGCCGCTCAGCGACGCCTCGACGGCGCCATACTCGCCGAACGAGACCTCGTCCGGGACGACCGTGTTGGCAAAGGCCGCGCCTGCGACAAGCAGGCCCGCCATCGTCAGTCCAGTAAGTTTCATGTTCCCTCCCTTGGCTCCTCCAGCCCCGCCCGTTGTGCGGGACCGTCTCCTCCGTGGCTGCAGAATACCGTAGTCGACCGTGCACCGTTGACGCAACATCAAATTCACAGACGTGAATTATTATATTCGTTCGCACGCGCAGCAAATCCGGCGCTCAATCGAAGTTCCCGTCGTCCCTCTCCTGGATGCGGCGCGCGTGATAGCGTTGGAAATCCTCACCGTTATCAAGCTCGTAGCGCTTCTCCTCGACCCAGGTGAACATGTCGAGCGTGGTACCCTTGCTGAAGGCGCCGGGCATCACGGCCACGGCGGCGTCGATGGCGGCGGCACCCTCCGGAACCTCTTCCGGCAGGAAGATGATGTTCGGCGTGAACAACACGCGCCACTTGCGCATGGCCGCCTTCTCGGAGAGCGATTCTCCGTCGAAGTCGGTGATCTCGGTGTCACCGTGCAGGTTGATCTGCACCACGAAGAAGTTCTCCTCGATGTATTCCGCCACGTCGGGCAGCGAGAACACCTCCTCGTGCATCTTGTGGCAGTAGATGCAGCCACGCTGCTCCACGAAGAGCACCAGCCGCCTGCCCTCGGCGTTGGCCTCGGCGAGATCCTCGCGCAGGTCCTTGAAGGTGTCGCGCATCCAGGGCTCCTTGTAGAGCCCGTCGTCGCCCATGGGCGCCACGTCCGCCCAGGCGGGCAGCGCCATTGCCACCGCGAAGGCGGCCCCGATCCATGCTTTCATTTTCTCCTCCCTCGGCTTCAGCTCAGCGATGTCCAGCCCGGGAAGGTATCGATCATCCACTGAGCAATGAGATTGACGGTATCCGTGGCGATGAGGATCGCGAAGAGGATCAGCATCGCGCCCATCACCTTCTCGACGTATTTCAGCTTGTCGCGATGCCGCGCGGTCCAGCGCAGGAACGGCCCCGAGAACAGCGCCGCGACGACGAAGGGCGCGGTCATCCCGACACCGTAGACCAGCAGCAGCAGCCCGCCCCGGAAGATGTCGCCCATGCCGCTCGCGATCATCAGGATCGAGGCGAGCGCCGGACCGACACAGGGCGTCCAGCCGAACCCGAAGGCAAGCCCCATGACGTAGGCGCCGAGCACCGTGGTCGGTTCGGCCTTCGACTCGACACGGGCCTCGCGGTGCAGCAGAGGCACCCGGATCACGCCTAGGAAATGCAGCCCGAAGACCAGCAGGATCGCCGCCGCGACATAGGACAGAGGCTGTTCCCAGTCCGCGAAGGCCCGCCCGACGGCGGTGGCCCCCATGCCCAGCAGCACGAAGATCGTGGTGACGCCCGCCGCGAAGAACACCGACGACAGCAGCAGCCGCCTCTGCGCGCCGGGCGCGAGCCCGGCATGGTCGCGCAGCTCCGTCATCGAGATGCCGGCCATGTAGCACAGGTAGAACGGTACCATCGGAAGGATGCAGGGCGTGAAGAAGCTGAGCAGACCAGCCAACGCCGCGCCCGCGAAAGAGATATCAAGCACGGCGCCTCCCCCCACAACTTGATCAATTCACATATTCATATTACGTTGTCGAACGAAGCTTCGTCAATCGGTGTCCCATGGTACTCACGAGATCCATCGCGGCGGCCGCACTCGCGCTGCTGGTCACGACGGGGGCAGCAGCCTCCGAGACCCGGCTGCTCATGGTCGAGCAGGCCGGCTGCGCCTATTGCGCGCAATGGAACGCCGAGATCGCCCCGGCCTACCCCAAGACCACCGAGGGACGGTTCGCGCCGCTTTTGCGAGCAGACCTGCGCGAGGGGCCGCCGGACGGGATTGCGTATGACCGCAAAGTCTTGTTCACCCCCACGTTCATTCTGTTAGAAGACGGGGACGAATTGGCCCGGATCGAAGGATACCCGGGCGAAGATTTCTTTTGGCCGCTGCTGTCCCAGATGCTCCGGGAGCACACGCAGTACGATCCGAGTGCGGCGCTGGATGCGCCGGCAGAACACGCGGAGGGTGGGTGATGAACATGACACTTCCAGTGATCCGTGACGACATGAGCGAGCGCGAGCTCGACAGCATCGTCGAGAAGGCAACCACCGCGTCCGCGTTTCTCAAGGCGATCAGCCACGAGGGCCGGCTGATGATCCTGTGTCACCTCGTCAGCGGCGAGAAGTCGGTCACCGAGCTGGAAGAGCTGCTCTCGGCCCGCCAGGCGGCGGTGTCGCAGCAGCTGTCGCGGCTGCGCCTCGAGGGGCTCGTCGTGCCGCGGCGCGAGGGCAAGGCGATCTACTACCGGCTCGCGGACGACAAGCCCAAGCGCATGCTGGAATGCGTCTACGAGCTGTTCTGCCAGGACGAGGACTGATCCCGCCGGGCTGACCCCGCGCTACCCCTGCGGCACGGAAACACATTCAGACTGCCGCTTGTGTCTTCTCCGCGACACGCGCATACTCTCCAGTCACTGCATCGACGCGGCCGGGGGAGGAGTCGGCATGTTCGAGATGTTGAGCGAACATCACATGGTCACGCTGATCGGGCTCGGCAGCGGCATCCTGCTCGGGCTCGCAGCCCGGCTGGGGCGATTCTGCACGCTTGGCGCGATCGAGGACCTGCTCTACGGCGGCTCGGACATGCGGATGCGCATGTGGGGCATCGCCATCGGCACCGCCATTCTCGGCAGCTTCGGTCTCATGGCCGCGGGGCTGTTCGAGGCCACCAGCAGTTACTACCTGTCGATCCGGTGGATGCCGCTGGCCTCCATCGTCGGCGGGCTCGCCTTCGGCTACGGCATGGCGCTGGCCGGCAACTGCGGCTACGGCGCCATCGCCCGGCTTGGTGGCGGCGACCTGCGCAGCTTCGTCATCGTGCTGGTGATGGGGGTCTCGACCTTCGTCGTGCTGGCCGGGCCGCTCGCGCCGCTGCGCGCGATGCTCTTTCCGCAGCAGGAGGTCACCGGCGGCGTGCCGCCCGGCATCGCCCACCACCTCGGCGCCGTCAGCGGGCTGTCGCCCAACCTCGTGGGGGCGCTCATCGGGGCCGCGCTGCTGGCGGGCTCGCTGGCCTCGGCGCCGCTCTGGAGGGCACCGCGCCACATCTTCTGGGCGGTGATGGTCGGCGTGGGCGTGACACTCGCCTGGGCCGGCACGGCCTGGGTCGCGCGCACCGGCTTCGAGGCACTGCCGGTGGTGTCGCACAGCTTCGCCGCGCCGCTCGGAGACACCATCCTGTGGTGGATGACCGGCTCGGTTCGGCCGCTCTCCTTTGCCGTGGGCTCGGTCGCGGGGGTCTGGGCGGGGGCCTTCCTCGGGTCGCTGATCAAGGGACACTTCCGCTGGGAGGCCTGCGAGGACCCGCGCGAGTTGCGCCGCCAGATCCTCGGCGCGTCGCTGATGGGCGCCGGCGCGGTGATCGCCATGGGCTGCACCATCGGACAGGGACTGTCGGCGTTTTCCGTGCTCGCGTTCTCGGCTCCGGTCACCATGGCGGCGATCTTCGCCGGGGCGGCGCTCGGGCTTCGCCAGCTCATCGTGGGGTTCCAGCCCGCGGAATGAGGGGGCTCTGCCCCCTCGCGCGCCGGGGCGCGCTCACCCCCGAGGGTATTTTTCAAACCGGAGAAGGACAGAGGGCGGCGCCCGGCGTTGAGGGCACCGGGGAGGTGGCTGCCTCAGCTCATCTCGGTGAGGCGGGCGACGTAACGGGCCATGGTGTCGATCTCGAGGTTGACCCGGTCGCCGACCGCGACCTTGCCCCAGGTCGTCACCTCCTTGGTGTGCGGGATGAAGTTGATCCCGAAGACCGTGCCCTCGACCTCGTTCACGGTGAGCGATGTGCCGTTGAGCGCGACCGAGCCCTTGGGGGCGATGAACTTCGCGAGATCGTCGGGCGCGCGCAGCCGGACGCGGGTGCTGTCGCCCTCGTCGGTGATCGAGAGCACCTCGGCCAGCCCGTCGACGTGGCCCGAGACGATGTGGCCGCCGAGCTCGTCGCCGACCTTGAGCGCGCGTTCGAGGTTGATCCGGCGCCCCTCGTTCCAAGTGCCCAGATTGGTCTTCGACAGCGTCTCGGCGCTGATCTGGACGTCGAACCAGTCGGGGCCGAGGTCGACCACCGTCAGACACACGCCGTCGCAGGCGATCGAGGCCCCGAGCTCGATGCCCGAGGTGTCGTAGGCGGTGCCGATCCGCGCGGTCAGGTCGCCTGCCTGCTCGAGGCTGCGCACCTCGCCCATGTCGGTCACGATTCCGGTGAACATCTGGCACTCTCCCGACGGCTGCGGCCCGGTTCGCGGGCCTTATTTCTGCCGGAAAGCCCGGCTAGTCTGGACGTATCGCGCAAACCAATATCGGGATGACATGACCAAGGCAACCGCCCCCACCCGCGTCTTCCTGTTCCTGCAGGGACCGCACGGGCCGTTCTTCCACCGGCTGGGCGACATGCTGCGCCGCGCCGGGGCCGAGGTCTGGCGCGTGGGCTTCAACGCCGGCGACCGCGCCTTCTGGTTCCATCCCGCGAGCTACATCCCCTTCGACGCGCCGCGCGAGGCCTGGCCCGAGACCTTCGCGACGCTCTGCCGCGAGAAGCGGGTCACCGACATCGTGCTCTACGGCGACACCCGCGAAATCCACGCAGAGGCCATCGCCGCCGCCCGCGACCGGGGCCTGACCGTACATGTCTTCGAGGAAGGCTACATGCGACCCTACTGGGTCACCTACGAGCGCGGCGGCGCGAACGGGCACTCGCGGCTGATGCAGATGGACATCGCGGCGATGCGCGGCGCGCTGGCGGCCTCGGACATGGAGGCGCCGCTGCCGCCGGGTCACTGGGGCGACATGCGTCAGCACATCTTCTACGGCGCGCTCTACCACTGGTTCGTGATGTTCCGGAACGGCGGCTACCGCAACTTCCGGCCGCACCGGGCGCTGAGCGTCGGGCAGGAGTTCCAACTCTACCTCAAGCGGCTGTTGCTGATGCCGCTGCACCGGGCCGAGCGGCTTCTGGAGACCCGGCGCATCCGACGCGGCGGCTTTCCCTATCACCTCGTGCTGATGCAGCTCGAGCATGACGCGAGTTTCCGCGCCCATTCGAGCTTTGCCTCGATGACCGAATTCATCGAGCTGGCAATCGCCGGCTTCGCCGAGGGGGCCGCGCAGCACCATCATCTCGTGTTCAAGGCGCATCCGCTCGAGGACGGCCGGGCCCCGGTGCGGCGCACCATTCGCGCGGTCGCGGCGCGTCTTGGTGTCTCGGATCGGGTGCATTTCGTCCGCGGCGGCAAGCTCGCACAGCTTCTCGACGATGCCCGCACGGCGGTGACGGTGAACTCCACCGCCGGGCAGCAGGTGCTGTGGCGGGGCATTCCGCTCAAGGTTTTCGGCGAAGCGGTCTATTCGAAACCCGAGTTCGTGTCGGACCAGCCGCTGCCCGCCTTCTTCGCCCAGCCGGCGCGACCCGACACCCGGGCCTACCGCGATTACCGCCGATACCTGCTTGAAACCAGCCAGGTGCCCGGCGGGTTCTACTCGTCGCGCGGGCGCCGCCAGTTGCTGCGGCTGGTGGTCGACATGATGCTTTCGCCCGACGATCCCTACGACGCGCTCCTGCACGGCACCGCGGCCCCTCGGCAACAGTTGCAACTGGTCCGATAGGCGGCTGCGGGCCCTATACTGGCTTTTGCAACCGGATTCCCTTAGCTTATCGAAAAAAGCCGAGGCAGAACGAGAACAGGTCGAGGAGACCGGGCAGTGAAACACGTCCCCAAAAGATGGGTGAAGACCGTCGCGCTTCTGGCTGCGGTGTCCATCCTGGCATCCTGCGCGCTTCCGCGCTCCGGCCCGAACAAGCGCGAGATCTTCGCCGGATCGGTCATGCGGGAGGGCGACGCCTTCGTCATCTCGGTCAACGACCGGGTCACCCGCGCCACCGCCGTCGTGCCCGCCCTGGGCTTCACCGAGCAGTTCCGCAACGCCTCGGTGCTGGGGTCCGACACCATCCGCCCGGGCGACACGCTGGGGCTGACCATCTGGGAAAACGTCGACGACGGGCTGCTCGTCGCCGAGACCGCCAATGCCACCGCGCTGGAAGAGGTGCAGGTCGACGGCTCGGGCTTCATCTTCGTGCCCTACGCCGGCCGCATCCGCGCCGCCGGTAACAGCCCAGAGGCCGTGCGCCGCATCATCACCTCGAAGCTCGCCGACCAGACGCCCGACCCGCAGGTCGAGGTGCGCCGGCTGGCCGGCGACGGCTCGACCGTGAGCCTCGTGGGGGCCGTGGGCGGACAGGGCGTCTACGCCATCGAGCGCCCCACCCGGACGCTGGCCGCCATGCTCGCCCGCGCCGGCGGCATCACCATCCAGCCCGAGATCGCGCAGATCTCGGTGATCCGCGGTCAGCAGACCGAGCGGATCTGGTTCCAGGATCTCTACGACAACCCCGGTTTCGACATCGCGCTGCGCGGCGGCGACAAGATCCTCGTCGAGGAAGACACCCGCTCGTTCACCGCGCTCGGCGCGACCGGGGCGCAGGCCCGCGTGCCCTTCGAGAGCCAGACGCTCTCGGCGGTCGAGGCCATCGCGCAGGTCGGCGGGCTCGTGCCCACGGCGGCGGATCCGACCGGCGTGTTCATCTTCCGCAACGAGCCCGCCGAGATCGCCAACCAGGTGCTTGGCCGCTCCGATCTCGTCGGGGCGCAGCGCATGGTCTACGTGCTCGACCTGACGCAGCCCAACGGCATGTTCATGGCGCGCGATTTCGTCATCCGCGACCAGGACACGCTCTACGTGACCGAGGCCCCCTATGCCCAGTGGAGCAAGACCATCTCGGCCCTGACCGGCTCGCTCAGCGCCGTCAGCACGCTGGCCACGACGTCAACCGCCCTGCAGGGAAGCGGAGGCTGACCCTGCACGACCACATCGAGGGACAGGGCAACGCCGGGGGACACAACCCCCGGCGTCTTCATGTCTACACCGCGGGATTCCTGCGCCAGCCGCGGCTGCGGCGCATTCTCGAGCTCGCCGGGTACCGCGTGACGCTGGGCCTGCCCGGCAAGGGCGGGCTCGTCGGGGTCTGGGGGCAGTCGCCCTACGCCCGCCGGGGCGAGGCGGTGGCCGCGCGGCGCGGCGCGGGCCTCGTCCGGATCGAGGACGCCTTTCTGCGCTCGCTCCACCCGGGCCGCAGCGGGGAGCCGCCGCTGGGCCTGCTCATCGACCGGACCGGAGTGCATTTCGACGGGCGCGCGCCTTCGGATCTCGAGACCCTGCTGAAAACCCATCCGCTTGACGATCATGCGCTGCTGGAACGGGCGCGCGGCGCCATGGCGCGGATCGGCGCGGCCCATCTGTCTAAGTATTCCGCCACCGACCCCGAGGCCCCTGTCCCGGAGCCGGGCTACGTCCTGGTGGTGGACCAGACCGCCGGCGACGCCTCGGTCCGCGCCTCGGGGGCCGATCGCAACCGGTTCCTCGAGATGCTCTACTGGGCGCAGGAGGAGCACCCCGGCCAGCGCATCCTCTTGCGCACCCACCCCGAGACGCGGGCGGGCTTTCGCCCCGGCCATTTCGGCCCCGACGATGCGCAGGGACGGATCACGCTCTGCACCGATCCGGTTTCACCCCGCGCGCTGCTCGAAGGGGCCATCGCGGTCTACACGGTGTCGTCGCAGATGGGGTTCGAGGCGATCCTTGCCGGGCATCGCCCGCGCGTCTTCGGCCAGCCCTTCTATGCCGGCTGGGGGGTGACCGAGGACGAGGTGCCCATCGCCCGCCGGCAGCGGACCCTCACGCGGGCGCAGCTCTTCGCGGCGGCGATGATCCTCTACCCCAGATGGTATGATCCCTACCGCGACCGGCTCGCCACGCTCGAGGACGTGCTCGGCGCGCTCGAGGCGCAGGTGCGCGCATGGCGCGAGGACCGGCACGGCTGGGTGGCCGAGGGCATGCGGCTCTGGAAGCGCAGGCCGTTGCAGGGCTTCTTCGGAGGCGAAAAGCCTGTTGTCTTCGCGGCATCGGAGGACAAGGCCTCAGCGTTGGCGCAATCGGGCCGCCGCCGCATGGTCTGGGCGGCCAAGGCGCCTGCCACGACCGATGCCGTGCGGGTCGAGGACGGCTTCCTGCGGTCGCGCGGGCTGGGCGCCGATCTGGTCCCGCCGCTGTCGCTGGTCACCGACGACATGGGCATCTACTACGATCCGACCCGGCCGTCGCGGCTGGAACGGCTCATTGCCGAGACACCCGAGCTGCGCCCGGACCAGCAGGAGCGAACCCGCCGCCTGATCGCGCGGCTGGTGTCGGGCGGGCTCACGAAATACAACCTTGACGGGAGCTTGCCGCCGCTGCCCGAGGGCCACCGCATCCTCGTGCCCGGACAGGTCGAGGATGATGCCTCGATCCGGCTCGGCAGTCCGCAGATGCAGAGCAATGCCGCGCTGCTCGCCCGCGCCCGGGCCGAGAACCCCGACGCGGTGATCCTGTGGAAGCCGCATCCCGACGTTCAGGCCGGGTTGCGCCCGGGCGCCGTGGATCGCCCCGACCGCTGGGCCGACGCCACGGTTACCGGGGCCGACATGGGCACGCTGCTGACCGAGGTGCAGGAGGTCTGGACGATGACCTCGCTCACCGGCTTCGAAGCGCTGCTGCGCGGCGTTTCCGTCACGACGCTGGGCGCGCCGTTCTATGCCGGCTGGGGGCTGACGCGCGATCTCGGGCCGGTGCCCGCCCGCCGCCTGTCGGGGCGGCGCCCCTCGCTCGAGGCGCTGGTCCACGCCACGCTCATCGACTACCCGCGCTACCGCGACCCGGTGACCGGCCTGCCCTGCCCCGTCGAGGTGGTGGCCGACCGGCTCGAAAGCGGGGCACTGCCCCGCCCCGGTCCGCTCAACCGGAGCCTGTCGAAACTGCAGGGACTGCTGGCCAGCCGCGCGCATCTCTGGCGCTGAGGCGGCTGCTTGCCCTTGTATCCCGCGGCTGCGATAACATCTGCCAAGTGTCAGGGCCGCGACGTGTGGCCCGCCCAGCAGGAGCGATACGATGATGAAAGGTTTGGGCGGACTTGGCGACATGGCCAAGATGATGAAGACCGCGCAGGAAATGCAGGGCAAGATGTCCCAGCTTCAGGAAGACCTGAAGACGATGGAAGTGATCGGCGAGTCCGGCGCGGGTCTCGTGAAGGCCACGGCCACCGCCAAGGGCGAGCTCAAGGCGCTCGACATCGACCCGTCGATCTTCAACGGCGACGACAAGGAAGTGGTCGAGGACCTGATCCTCGCCGCGATCAAGGACGCGCAGGCCAAGGCGCAGCAGCGCTCCGAGGAAGAGATGCAGAAGCTCACCTCGGAACTCGGCCTGCCCGCCGACATGAAGATGCCGTTCTGAGGTACAGTCCACGATAGGCGACGCGCACCCGGCGGCCCCGCCGGGCCTGTCGCGCGCGTTGCCGGAGAAAGCCCCGTGCCCGACCGCACCGAAATCGACACGCTGATCGACCTGATGGCCCGGCTTCCGGGCCTCGGGCCTCGCTCCGCGCGCCGCGCGGTGCTGCACCTGATCCGCAAGCGCGGGGTGCTCCTTCAACCGCTTGCCGACGCCATGCAGGCGGTCGCGAGCTCGGCGCGGGAATGCCTCAACTGCGGCAACGTCGGGACCTCCGACATCTGCCCGATCTGCGCCGACGAGCGCCGCTCCAACGGCCAGCTCTGCGTGGTCGAGGACGTCGCAGACCTCTGGGCGATGGAACGCTCGGGCGTCTTCAAGGGGCGCTACCACGTGCTGGGCGGCACGCTGTCGGCACTGGATGCCGTCGGCCCCGAGGAGCTGCGCATCCCGCAGCTCGTCACCCGCATCGACACCGAGAGCGTGACCGAGGTGATCCTCGCACTGAACGCCACCGTCGACGGCCAGACCACCGCCCATTACATCGCCGACCAGCTCGAAACCCGCGTCGATCTGACCTCGCTCGCGCAGGGTGTGCCCATCGGCGGCGAGCTCGATTACCTCGATGACGGCACGATCACCGCGGCGCTGAACGCCCGCAAGCGGGTCTGACCGCAGGGAACGCCCCGGCCTGTCGTTGCGTTGATGAGCATCGCAACTGGCAGACAGGAACCCCGACAGATGGCCGGCAAGAGCACTTCAGCCAAGCAGACCTCAGGTGGCACCCCCTCCACTGCAAAGACAACGACCGACGGCGCCGACATCCAGCCGGTCCGCAAGGCGGCTGGAAAGGTCGAAGCATTCGCCCGGCTGTCCGAGGCATTGGCCTCGGGGGAGTCGATGGTTCCGCCGACGCTGCTGACCGGCCAGGCCCGCCGCGAGCACGTCCGCGCCACGCTGCGCGAGGATCACGCCACGCGCATCGAAGAGCGCGCCAGCGGCACCGAGGTGAAGTTCGAGACCCTGGCCGACGACCTCTTCAAGTTCTACCGTGGCACCGCCCTGCTGTTCTACCGCGACATGGTCGGGACCGACGGCCACATGCCGACCGTCATGTGCCTCGGCGACGTGCATCCCGAGAACTTCGGTGTGATGCCGGACAGGAACGGCGCCCCGATCTTCGGCGTCAACGATTTCGACGAGGCCATTTACGCCCCCTTCACGTGGGATCTGAAGCGTGGCGCCACCGGCTTCTGGATCGCCGCGAAGACCGAGGGCGGGCTGAAGCGCAAGAAGCGCGTCAAGGTCGTGAGGCATTTCGTGAAGGGTTACCTCGACGCGATGCAGCGTTATGCCGAACGCGCGACCGAGAAGAACGAAAGCTACCGCACCCACAACTCGCCCAAGGTGATCCGCCGCCTGTTCGAAGAAGCTTGGGAAGAACGCCACGAATGGCTGCGTGAGGACTACCTCGATCCGACCGGCCGGGGCTTCAAGCCGACCGACGAACTGCAGCCGATCTCGTCGAGCATAGAAACCTTCCAGAAGGCGATCGACGATCTCGCCAAGGCCAAGGGCTTCGAGGCGCCGAAGCGGTCGGGGGAGCTGAAGGTCAAGGATGTCTGCATCCGGCATGGCCAAGGCACCGCGTCTCTCGGACTGCCGCGCTACTACGTGCTGATCGAAGGCCCCTCCAAGGATGCGACCGACGACATCATCATCGAGTTCAAGCGTGCCCGCCGCTCGGCTCTTTCCGGCCTGACGCCTCCGACCCAGTTCGACGCAGGGGATAACGCAGACCGCATCGTGCATGGCCAACGGGTGCAGCTCGCCCATGGCGACATCTTCTACGGCGCGGTCGAGATCGACGGGGAAAGCTTCATGTCCCGCGAGCGTGCTCCGTTCCGCGACGACATAGACCTCGACGAACTCAGCGATGACACGTGGAAGGACTATGCGGCCGTATGCGGTGCTGCGCTCGCACAGAGCCATGCACTGTCGGACGACCTCGGTCAGATCGACTATGATGTCGAACCCTCGATCATGGAGGCCGCGACCCCGCGCAAGCTGTTCCTAGCCGACATATGCCGCTTCGCCGAAGAGGCGGCGGACCGGCTCAAGAACGATCACAAGCTGTTCTGCGAGGATTTCGAGGACGGAGCCTTCGATCAGGTCGAGATGATCTATCGCTGACAGCACGCCAGAACGCCAAAAGGCCCGCGGAACTTCCGCGGGCCTTTTATGTCAGGAAGGACGGATGCGGCTCAGCGGCGCGGGTCGTCGCTGTCGTCGTCATCCTCGTCGTCTTCATCCGAGGACGGCAGGTTGAAGAAGCTTTCGGCGTCCGAGTAATCGCTCGGCCCCTTGTCTTCTTCCTCGTCGTTTTCCCCGCTCGTATCGGTGAGCGAGAAGGTCTCGAGCCCCTCGATCGAGCTCGGCAGGCGCGGCTCGGTCTCCATGCCGAGGCTCTGCTCGGTCGAGACCAGCTTGCGGCGCTCGTCGTCGGTCATCACCTCTTCGCGGCTCTTCGCGGCCTTGGCGACCGCGGCGTCGAGCTCGGACTGCTTGCAGAGCCCAAGCGCGACCGGGTCGATCGGCTGCATGTTCGCGATGTTCCAGTGGGTGCGCTCGCGAATCGACTGGATCGTCGGCTTGGTGGTGCCCACCAGCTTCGAGATCTGCCCGTCGGTCAGCTCGGGGTGGAACTTCACCAGCCAGAGGATCGCGTTCGGACGGTCCTGGCGCTTGGACAGCGGCGTGTAGCGCGGGCCGCGACGCTTGTCCTCGTCGACGGCGGCCGCGTTGTACTTCATCTTCATCTTGTAAAGCGGGTTCTTCTCCGCCTTGTCGATCTCGGACTGCTCGAGCTGGTTGTTCCCGACCGGGTCGAAGCCCTTGACGCCGGTGGCCACGTCGCCATCGGCGATGCCCTGCACCTCGAGCTCATGGTAGCCGGTGAAATCCGCGATCTGCTTGAAGGTCAGCGTGGTGTTGTCGACCAGCCAGACGGCGGTCGCCTTGGGGTGCAGCAGTTTGGCCATCGTTACGTCTCCTTGCAATTCTTCTTCCCCTCCCCCAGGCCGTTTTCGGGCCGGGAGGTCCCGGGATCTGGTCCGGGACGGGTTACCGTTGTCGGGGAACTTGCGCGCTATATAGTGATCGCGAGGCAAAAGGGGAAGAGAAAATGCGCTGGCTGCTCGCGCTGCTGCTCACCGCCACCCTCGTCCGGGCCGAGGGCGAACGGCCGGGCGACTTCGATTACTACGTGATGGCCCTGAGCTGGTCGCCGACGTGGTGCGCCCTGACCGGCGACGCGCGGGGCTCGCCGCAATGCGATACGGCGCACGGCTGGATCCTGCACGGGCTCTGGCCGCAGTACCATCGCGGCTATCCGAGCGCCTGCCAGACCGCCGCCACGCCCCCAACCCGCGCGATGACCGGCGCGATGGCCGACATCATGGGCACACCGGGTCTTGCCTGGCACCAGTGGAAGAAACACGGCACCTGCAGCGGGCTGGCGGCGCGCGACTATTTCGCGCTATCACGCAGGGCCTTCGACAGCGTCACCCGTCCCCCGGCCCTGCGCAAGCTCGAGGCACCCGTGACTCTGCCCGCGAAGCTGGTCGAAGAGGCCTTCATCGCGGCGAACCCGGGGCTTGAGCCCGACATGGTGACGATCACCTGCAAGTCCGGACGTATCCAGGAGGCGCGGCTGTGCCTGTCGCGGTCGCTTGCGCCGGTGCCCTGCGGACAGGACGTGGTGCGCGACTGCACCATGCGGGACGCGCTGCTCGACCCGGTGCGCTGAACGCAGGTTGCGCACACCTCGCGCGTCCCGCACGGCTGGTGAGGTCGGAAACGAGGGGCTCTGCCCCTCGCGCTCCCCGGGATATTTCTGGCCAGAAGAAACGCTTTGTTAACCTTAACGCGCCAAGCTGGAGGCGCGGTACAGGCGGGGACGCCGATGACCGCGCCAGGAGAAGCCTCGCGCTTCGGCCCGTCCCTCAGGGGGCGGGCTTTCCTGTCTCTCGCGAGCCCCGGACTTCTTCTGGCTGCAAATATCCCCGCCGGAGGCGGCGTGCCCGTTCCGCAGGCGGGCCTTTCGAGGTTCGGGCGGCCCGCTCAGAAGCGGTATCCGAACCGCTCGATGTCCGCCGCGCAGAAGTAGGCGACGCGCGCCGCCGTCTCGTCCTCGTAATATCCGCGATAGTCCGCCCGCCGGTCCGAGGCGTTCTCGTGACCGATCTCCGGCCGGAAGCCGAGATGGTCCACCAGCGGCGCGATGTCCTCGGCCAGGTGCTCGAGCCGCAGGTAGGCGGTCGCCCGCTCCTGCCCGGTCACGTCGTGCATGTAGCTGGCATAGGGCGCTGCGCGCAGGCTCGCTGCGGTCTGGGGATGCGTGAGGAAATCTGCGAAATCCAGCGCCCGCGCGCGGTCCACTGCCGGGTGGTCAAAGCGCTGTTCCTGCAGCCAGTGGTAGTAGCTCACCATGCGATCCCATGGGTTGCGGACCAGCGTGAAGGTGAACATCCCGGCGATCTCCTCCGGGCTCAGCACGCCGTCGATGTCGGCAAGCGTCGCGTGTTTCCACAGGCGTCCCCGGGCGTTGAGCTTTCCCAGGCGGCCCCGGCGCAGCCGCGCCTTCGGCGTGTCCCCGATGAGGATGTCGTCGCGGTGCACCCGCGCCTCCAGTGCCGCCGCCATCGAGGTGCCGCCGGTCTTGGGAATATGCACGAAGATATAGCGGCGGCCCGGCGAGATGATCATGCCTCGCAGCCTAGCCGGCCGTCGGCGTGCCGGGAATCCCATTTCCGGGCTTTTCCCCGCGCACGTCCCTGCGCATAGTCCCGGTCAGGAGAGAGACACGGGGAGGAGACACCATGGGTTGGCTTGCGGATGAGACGGGCCTGGGGAAATGCGATGCGAACTACGTGCCGCTTACGCCCCTATCGTTCCTGCGCCGGGCCCGGCAGGTCTATCCCGACCAGATCGCGGTGGTCTACGGGCCTCACCGCAAGACCTATGCCGAGTACCACGCGCGGGTGAGCCAGCTCGCCTCGGCGCTCGCCGACATCGGCGTGCGCCCCGGCGATGTCGTTGCCACGCTGCTGCCCAACATCCCCGCCCAGGCCGAGGCGCATTTCGGCGTGCCGGCCTGCGGCGCGGTACTCAATACGATCAACACCCGGCTCGACGTCGTCACCATCGCCTACATCCTCGACCACGGCGAGGCCAAGGTGGTGCTCTGCGACCCGCAGGTGATCCCGCATCTGGCCGAGGCCATCGAGCTGATGGAGCGCGAGGCCCCGGTGGTGATCGAGGTGGCCGATCCGCATGGCGGCGCCAAGCCCTTCGGCGACTACCGCGAATACGAGGACTTCCTTGCCACCGGCGACCCCGAGTTCGAGTGGATCATGCCCGAGGACGAATGGGAGAGCATCGCGCTCAACTACACTTCCGGCACAACGGGGCGGCCGAAAGGCGTCGTCTACCACCATCGCGGCGCCTATCTGAACGCCATGGGACAGGTGCTGAGCTGGCGCATCGTGCTGCACCCGGTCTACCTGACCATCGTGCCGCTCTTCCACTGCAACGGCTGGTGTCACACCTGGATGATGCCGGCGGTGGGCGGCACGCTGGTCTGCTGCCGCGACATCGCGGCGCACAACATCTACGACGCCATCGCCGACGAAGGCGTGACCCATTTCGGCGGCGCGCCCATCGTGCTCAACATGATCGTCAACGCGCCCGACACCGAGAAGCGTGCCTTCGACCACGTGGTCGAGGTTTTCACCGCCGGCGCGCCCCCGGCCCCGGCCACGCTCGCCAAGATCGAGACCATGGGCTTCAACGTCACGCAGGTCTACGGGCTGACCGAAACCTACGGACCCGACGTGGAATGCGCGTGGCAGGCCTCGTGGGACCACATGCAAGGCCCCGAGCGCGCCGCCATGAAAGCGCGGCAGGGCGTGGCGATGCCCTTCATGGACGACGTCACCGTGATGGACGAGCAGATGGCGGTGATCGCCGCCGACGGCGGGACCAAGGGCGAGATCATGCACCGGGGCAACGGCGTGATGAAGGGCTATCTCAAGGCGCCCAAGGCAACGCGCGAGGCCTTTGCGGGCGGCTACTTCCACTCCGGCGACATCGCCGTGCTGCATCCCGACAGCTACGTGCAGATCGCCGACCGCGCCAAGGATATCATCATCTCGGGCGGCGAGAACATCTCGTCCGTCGAGGTCGAGAACACGCTGATGGGCCACGAGGCGGTGCTGCTCTGCGCGGTGGTCGCCAAGCCGGACGAGAAATGGGGCGAAGTGCCTTGCGCCTTCGTAGAACTGAAGCCCGGGCACGACGCGAGCGAGGCCGACCTGATCGCCTTTGCGCGGGACCGTCTCGCGGGATTCAAGACGCCCAAGCGGGTTGTGTTCGAGGAGCTTCCCAAGACATCGACCGGGAAGATCCAGAAATTCCAGCTGCGCACTCGCGCGAAAGAGGTGTGAGGCCTGCCCGTTCGGCAGCGCTTCCGGCGCGGGCGTTGCGCTTGCGCTGATGGGCGCCCGCTGTCCGCTGGTAGGCGCGGCCACCCCGCCATCAAGGATCATCTGCCGGCGTGACCGACCTTCCGCAGGACGCCCACCTCCAGGGTGTCCTGTGCGTTCGGCCCTGGGGCAGTCCAGTCAGCTGCGATTGCAGCCCCTTGGAAGATCGAGGCGCCACTTCAGCCCCTCCGGGGCGTAATCGGCCACGATCTCGGCCCCGAGCGTCGACTTGAGCATGGCGCCGGTCAGGCTGCTGCCGAAGCCGGTCCGGGTCGGTGGTGCCGTGACGGGGCCGCCGTGCTCCTGCCACTCGATGCAAAGCATGTCGGCTGCGGAACGCTCGGACCAGCGGATCGTGAGCCGCCCGCCGTGGTTGGACAGCGCGCCGTATTTCACCGCGTTTGTCGTCAGCTCGTGGAAGGCAAGGCCCAGGCCTTGCACCGCGTTGCCCGGCACGACGATGTCGGGGTCGCCCTGCAGCAGGATGCGGTCGCCGATCAGCTGCGCGAAATGCGGCAGCTGCGAACGGATGAGTTCCTGCATGCTCACGGCGTCCTCGTTCCGCCGGATCAGCAGGTCCTGCGCCGCCGACATGGCCTCGAGCCGGGACTGGAAGACCTCGAGGAAATCCTCGGGCTGATGGCGGGCCGTCTGCCGCGAGATCGCGAGGATCAGCGCGACGAGGTTCTTGCTCCTATGGTTGAGCTCATGCAGCAGCACGTCGATCTGCTCCTGCGCGTGGCGCGCCTCGGTCACGTCCTCGACGGTGGCGGCGACCCCCACGATCTCGCCGTCCGTCCGGATCGGAAAGAAATGCTCGCGCCAGTATCGCGCCTCGCCCGGGGCCGCGGGGGTCGTGCCCGAGACCTCCACGTCGCGATGCGCCTCGCCGGTCTCGAGGATCTCGCGGAAAACCGCATTGAGCCCCTCGATATCGCGCACGTCGGGCAGCAGCTCCTGCACGGTCTTGCCAAGATGCGCCTCGGGCGAAAGCCCGTTCATCTCGGCGAGCAACGCGTTGATCCGCACGAAGCGCAGGTCGCGGTCCCAGATCGCGAGACCGACGGGCGCATCGTCGAACAGCACGTCCAGCACGTCGCCGACGCCGATGCGGCTGTCGGTGTCGTCCACGGCCTTCAGCGTGTCTGCCGGGTTCGCCGGATCGCGCACAACCGTGCGCGCGATGAGGTCGGTCACGTCGACCTGCAATCCACAGAGATGCGTGACCTCGCCCCCGCCCTCGCGCCGGACGACCCCGCGGTCGAGGATGCTGCGCACGCTCCCGTCACCGCACAGGATCCTGAAGTCGTATTCGTAACTGCTCGTCGCCTTGCGCGCCCGTGCCATCTCGCTCCGGACATGATCCCGGTCGTCGGGATGCACGATCTGCAAGAGTTCCTCCGGATGCCCCGGGGCCTGGGACAGCCCGTAAACACTGCGCAGTTCCGCGCTCATCTGCCAGCGGCCGATCCGGAGATCCCACTCGTAGCTACCGCTCCCGGGAGGGCGGATGGCGGGATCGGGTCTGAAATTATCCAAGGCGCCTCCTTCGGCCGTCGTCCGAGCCGCCGTGCAGCTCCCGTAAAAGAAGAGCGAAACCTCTTCCGCCCACCTCAGCATATCGCCTCGCACGCACGGGTGGTAGCGCCGAATTGCGCCCCTGCACCGCCGAAAGCCGCCCGGATATCCGGTTGGCGCCAAATCGTCCCTGGCCGCGCTTCGACATGCGGTGCCCCAGATCGGTCGCGGCGCATTGCCCCTCCCTTGCGGGCCATGCTAACGTCCGCCGGAACGAGGCAGAGCAGCCCGGAATGACGGCACTCAAACAGTATCAAAGGCTGGAAGCCTCGGGCCTTTGGCGGCCCGAGCCCGATGCAGAGCGGCGCGAGGTCATCGTGTCGCTGGGCGATGCGTCTTTGACGATCTCGGAATTCTCCGGACGGGCGCTCGCGCATTGGTCGCTTGCCGCCGTCCGCCGCGCCAACCGTGGCCCCGGGCCGGCGATCTACCATCCCGACGGCGATCCCGGCGAGACCCTCGAGCTGGCCGAGGACGAGACCACGATGATCGAGGCCATCGAGCGGCTGCTGCGGGCCATCGACCGGCGTCGACCCCGGCGCGGCAAGCTGCGGCTGCTGCTCGTCGGCGGCCTCAGCGCCGTGCTGGTTCTCGGCGGGGCCTTCTGGCTGCCCGGCGCGCTCGTCGAGCACACCCGGCAGGTCGTGCCCGCCGTGAAGCGCGAAGAGATCGGCGCGGCGCTGCTGTCGCGCATCACGAACATCGCGGGCCAGCCCTGCATGACCGAGGAAGCCCGCCTTCCCCTGCGCCGCCTTGCCCTGCGGACGCTGGGCGAGACGCGGCAGGACGATCTCGTCGTGCTGCCCGGCGGCGTCGAGGAGACCGCCCATCTGCCCGGCGGCATCATCCTGCTGAACCGCGCGCTGATCGAGGACTACGAGGACCCGGACGTCACCGCCGGCTACGTGCTGGCCGAGGCGGTCAGGGCCCGACGTGGCGACCCGTTCGGAGAGCTCCTCGATCATGCGGGGCTCTGGGCGTCGCTGAAGCTCCTGACCACCGGCAGCCTGCCCGAATCCGCGCTCGACAGCTACAGCGAGGCGGTGGTCGACGCACCGCCAGACCCGGTCCCGACCGAGGCGCTGCTGCGCGCCTTCGACCGGGCACAGATGCGCAGTACGGCCTACGGGCTGGCCCGCGAGGCCGCCGGAGACGACGCCGGCGCCCTGATCGCGTCGGACCCGCACGCCGAGGGCGGCGGGCGGCTGGTGCTGACCGACGCCGACTGGATCAGGCTACAGGGCATCTGCAGCGGCTGAGGCCGCGACACGGGCAGGATGGCCCACGAAAAAGCCCCTGCCGTCGCCGGTCAGGGGCCGTCACGTCCGTAAAGTCGCGATGCCTCAGCGCAGGTAGGCCTGCACGTAGCCCGCCGCGTGAACGCGACCGAGCGCGCCCCGCAGCGCCGAGGCACTGGCATAGGGGCCGACGACGACCCGGCGGCTGGACGAGGCATCTCCGCCCGCGCGGGCGTAGCGCACCGGCAGACCGGCCTGGCGCAACCGCGACGCGGCGGCATCCGCCTTGGCGCGGGTGGTGAAGAGACCGATCTCGACGTAGCGGCTGGACGATGTGGCAGCGGGCGCCTGCTTCACCGGCGCCGACCGTGTCGAGACCAAGGGAGCGCGCGACATCCCGGCCTGCGCCGTGCTCGTGCCGCTGGTCGCGTAGACCGGGGTCTTCGTCGATGCTGCAACCGTGGCGGTGTCCTTGTAGAGCAGGATGGGATCGCGCGCCTCTATCCGGCGCGCGGCCAGATCGTTGACGCGCGGCACCGTGTTGGTCCAGCGACGCTGCGTGTCGTAGAAGCCATCCACCGTCTGCCAGGCCCGGTAAGGGTTGAGGCGGTCGTCCTCCCAGGCGGGGCGATAGCCGCGCGGCACCACCGGCGGCACCTCGGAGCGCGCTTCCCAGACCTGGTCGGGCACGATGCGCGTGGCGCCCCCGCGGGAGGCAAGGCTCACCTTCGCCTGCGGATCGCCGAGGTCGAGCCGGCTGTCATCCCAGCTGCCCTTCCCCTTGCCGTAGTTGTAATAGACGTTCTTGCCGGACTTGGGCGCATCGCCGCGGCGGATCTCGGTGACATAGGGGCTGGCCTGCGGCCCGCAGCGCACCGCCATGCCGTCGCGCATGATCGTCCCGGTCGCGCCCGGCGGGCAGCCCTGCCCCGGCTTGACCCGGATCACCCGCTGCGCGGTGGCGGCGGGCGCCTTGGGCATCGTCTTGACCACGGTTTTCGGCGGCGGCGCAGCGGGCGGCTTCGAGGCCGGTGCCCGGACCACCGCCTTGGGTGCGGGCTTCGAGGCCACCGTCTTCATCGGCTGACGCGTCGCGACCGTCTTCTTCGGGGCCGGCGTCGGCTTGGGTGCAGCCGCGACCGTGGGCTTCGGTGCCGGTGCGGGCTTGGCGACCGGCTTCGGCGCAGGCTGCGGAGCGGGCGCCGCAGCGGTCCGGGTGTTGCCGAAGGTCGGCTTGTAGCCGCAGACCTGCTCGCGGTCGCGCGTCATGCGCGGCACCCAGATCACCGCGCCGTCGAAGCCGGCGCGCACGAACAGGCACCCCCGGCTGTCGGCGAACTGCTTGCCGGTGAAGCTCGCCGGCGGCATTTCCGCCGGCGTGTCGATGGTGGTGATGCCCTGTGCCTGGGCCGACACGGCACCCAATCCCGCGAACGCGGTGGTGATGGCCAGGACCGCCAGTCTTTTCAAACGCATGATGCCCCCACGGATACGAGCGGAATCATGCATGAAGGCTTGCAGCCTGTAAAGCGGCGCAGCGGCTTATTTTGTGCCGTACATCCTGTCGCCCGCATCCCCTAGTCCCGGAACGATATAGCCCTTCTCGTTCAGGTGATCGTCGAGCGCGGCGGTGATGATCGGGACGTCGGGATGCGCTTCCTTCATCCGGGCCACCCCTTCCGGCGCGGCGAGCAGGCAGAGGAACCGGATGTCGCGGGCGCCCGCCTCCTTCATCAGGTCGACCGCCGCGGCCGAGGAATTGCCGGTCGCGAGCATCGGATCGACAAGGATCACGGTGCGATCCTCGAGGTTCTTCGGCACCTTGAAGTAGTATTGCACCGGCTTCAGCGTTTCCTCGTCGCGGTAGAGGCCGACGAAGCCCACCCGCGCGGCGGGCACCAGCTCGAGAATGCCGTCGAGCAGCCCGTTGCCGGCCCGGAGGATCGATACCAGCACCAGCTTCTTGCCCTCGATCACCGGCGCATCCATCGGGCACATCGGCGTCTCGATGTGCTTGGTGGTCACCGGCAGCTCGTGGGTGACCTCGTAGGCCAGAAGGTGACTGATCTCGCGCAGCAGCTGCCGGAAGGACGCGGTCGAGGTGTCCTTTTCGCGCATCAGGGTGAGCTTGTGCTGCACCAGCGGATGGTCGACGACGGTAAGATGCTGCTTCATGGCCCCGATGCTCCTGTCATGTATCGCCCCCTGATTAGCGACAGCAGAAGCCACCCGCAACGCCCCGATGCGGGGCGCCGTGGCGGAAACGTCGTCTTTCCGGGAAAGCGCCTCCCGCGTCAGCCGAGCCGCTTGAGCAGTGCCGCCTTTGTGTCCGCGTCGCAGAACGCCGCCTCGACCGAGGTGCGGGCAATCTCGTCGAAGACCTCCTCGTCCCAGCCGAAGGTCTTCGCCAGCGCCTCGTATTCGTCGGCCATCGAGGTGTGGAAGAACGGCGGATCGTCGGTCGAGACCGTCACCTTCACGCCCCGTTCGCGCAGCTTGTCGATGGGGTGCGCCCCGAGCTTCGGGTAGACCCCGAGCGTCACGTTCGAGCCCGGGCAGACCTCGAGCACGACGCCATCCTCGGCCAGCCGGTCGACCAGCGCCAGGTCCTCGGCCGCACGCACGCCGTGACCGATGCGTTCGACCCGCAGGTCGTTGACCGCGTCGGCGACCTCGCCCGGACCGCGCCATTCGCCGGCGTGGGTGGTCAGCCGCAGCCCGGCCTCGTGCGCCATGTCGAAGCTGTAGGCGAAATCCTTCTGGCGCCCCTTGTTCTCGTCTCCGCCCATGCCGAAGCCGACGATCCAGTCGCCCGCCGTCTCGGCGGCGCAGAGCGCCACCGGCTTCGCCCGCTCGGGGCCGAAGTGACGGATGCAGGTGACGATGCCACGCAGGGTGACGCCCATGCTGCGCTCTGCCGCGTCCGCCGCCTCGCGGATGGCGTGCAGGTATTCCCGCCACGCCCCGAGATCACCGCCCCCGCAGAAATCGGGCGACAGGAAGCATTCCGAGTAGATCACCCCGTTCGCGGCGCTCTCCTCGAGCACGGCGGTGGTGAGCCGGGCGTAATCCTCGGGGCTGCGCAGGGCCGAGGTCGCGGCCTCGTAGATCTGCAGGAAGTGCACGAAATCGGTGTAGGCGTAGCTGCCATCCGGCGCGAAGACGCCATCAAGCCGCAGCGACTTCTCCTGCGCCAGCCCGCGGATGAAGCCCGGCGGCGCGGCGCCCTCGATGTGCAGGTGCAGCTCGACCTTGGGCAGCGCCCGGATCGCCGCGATACGCTCTTCGTCCATCACAGGAAACTCCTTCCAACACCCGACGCCGGCACACCCAGATGCGCGGCCACGCTTGCCGCCACGTCGGCGAAGGCCACCTGCCCCACCGGGCCGGCGCCCTTTCCGGCGATCAGCACCGGCACCCGCTCGCGGGTGTGGTCGGTGCCCCGCCAGCTCGGGTCGTTGCCATGATCGGCGGTGATGAGCAACAGGTCGTCGTCGCGCAGCCGCGGCAGCAGCCGGCCGATCTCGGTGTCGAACCACTCCAGCGCCCGGGCGTAGCCCGACACGTCGCGCCGGTGGCCATAGAGACTGTCGAACTCGACGAAATTCGCGAAGGTGAGCGATCCGTCTTCCGCCTCGTCCACCAGCCGGTTCAGGTGGCCCATCAGCGTCGCATCATCGCCCTTGTGCAGATGGTCGATCCCCTCCATCGAGAAGATGTCGCCGATCTTGCCCACCGCATGGACCGTGCGGCCCGCGTCCTGCGCCCAGTTGGTCAGGATCGGCTCGGGCGGCCGGATGGCATAATCGTGCCGGTTGCCGGTGCGACGGAAGTCGCCCTCCGCCCCGACGAAGGGCCGCGCGATCACCCGGCCCACCTTCATCTCGTGCAGCACCGGCGCGATGCGCTCGCAGAGGTCGAGCAGCCGGTCGAGCCCGTAGCGCTCTTCATGTGCGGCGATCTGGAAGACGCTGTCGGCAGAGGTGTAACAGATCGGCCAGCCGGTGCACATGTGCTCGGCGCCGAACCGCTCGAGCATCACCGTGCCCGAGCCGTGACAGTTCGCGAGGGTACCCTCGGTGCCAGCGATCTCGCGGACCTCGGCCATGAGAGCCTCGGGAAAGGCGGGCTGGGTGTCGGGGAAATAGTGCCAGTCCCACGGCACCGGCAGCCCGGCAAGCTCCCAGTGCCCCGAGGGCGTGTCCTTGCCGCGCGACACCTCGGTTGCCGCGCCCCAGCGCCCATCCGGCACCGCCCCGAGACCCGGCGGCACGGCGCCGCTCGCCAGCTCCACCGCGCGCCCCAGCCCCAGCTGGTCGAGCACCGGCAGGCGCAGCGGGCCGCTGCGGCCCTGCTCGGCCTCGCCGCGGGCACAGGCCTCGGCGATGTGCAGCACGGTGTTGGCACCGGTGTCCGGCGCGCCGTCGTTGAAATAGGAGCCGGCATCCGGGGCACCGCCGATGCCCACCGAATCCATCACCACGAGAAATGCCCTCATCCGATACGCTCCCGGATCAGCGGGCCCGCCTCGACCGGCGCGCCCAAAGTGATCGCCGCCTGCACGACGCGGATCGCGGCCTCGGCCTCGTCCTCTCGCGCGGCATGGACCCGCGCCAGCGGCTGTCCCGCCTCGACCCACGTGCCGAGCCGCACCACGTCCGACAGGCCCACCGCCGGGTCGATCCTGTCGGTTTCGACCGTGCGCCCGCCTCCGAGCCGCACCACCGCGAGCCCCAGCGCCTCGCCGTCGATCGCCGCCACGTGGCCAGCCGAGGGCGCCGGGATCTCGCGGATCACCGTGGCCTCGGGCAGGTAGCGGCCCCAGTCCTCGACGAAGTTGATCGGTCCGCCCAGCCCGTAGACCATGCGCCCCATGCGCTCGGCCGCCTCGCCCGAGGCCAGCACCGCGCGCAGCCGGTCTTCCGGCGCGTCGATCCCGGCCCGCTCCAGCAGCGGCGCGCCCAGCGCCAGCGTCAGCGCGTGCAGCGGGCCTTGCTCGCGCCCCGCCAGCACCCGCATCGCGGCGTCCACTTCGAGCGCGTTGCCCAGCGCCGGCGCGATCGGCTGGTTCATGTCGGTGACGAAGGCCGTTGTCGGGCAACCCGCCGCGTTGGCGGTCGAGACCAGCGCCCCGGCCAGCGCCCGCGCATCGGCGTCGGTCTTCATGAAGGCGCCCGAGCCGACCTTGACGTCGAGCACCAGCGCGTCGAGCCCCGCCGCCAGCTTCTTGGCAAGGATCGACGAGGTGATCAGGTCGAGGCTCTCCACCGTCGCGGTCACGTCGCGCACCGCGTAGAGCCGCCGGTCCGCCGGGGCGATGCCGGCGCTGGCCGACACGATGGCGCAGCCCGCCGCGCGCACCACCTCGCGAAACCGCGTCTCGTCTGGGTCGACCGCGTAGCCGGGGATCGCGTCGAGCTTGTCGAGCGTGCCGCCGGTATGGCCGAGCCCCCGCCCCGAGATCATCGGCACGTAGAGACCGCAGGCCGCGAGCGCCGGCGCCAGCACGAGACTCACGCAATCGCCCACCCCGCCGGTCGAATGCTTGTCGACCACCGGCCCGTCGAGATCCCACTGCATGACATGGCCCGAATCCCGCATCGCCAGCGTCAGCGCGACCCGGTTCTCCTCGGACAGCCCGCGCAGGCAGACCCCCATGGCAAAGGCCCCGGCCTGCGCCGCGCTGACGCTGCCGTCGGCCAGCCCGGCGGCGAACCAGCGCAGCCCCTCGGCCGAGGGCGCCTCGCCGCGTCGCAGGGCGGCGATCACCGTGCGCGCATCCATCAGGCGCGGTCCATGTGGTCCCGGTCGAAGGCCCCCGGCAGCAGCGCGCCGACGGTGGTCTCGAGCGTCGCGCCGTCGACCGTGGCCAGCGTCACCTTCACCTCGCCGCGCGCGAATTCCGCCAGCTTCTGGCGGCAGCCGCCGCAGGGAGGCACCGGATGCGCGCTGTCGGCGATGACATAGGCCTCGGCGATCTCGGTCTCGCCCGCCGCGACCATGGCGGCGATGGCGCCGGCCTCGGCGCAGGTGCCTTCCGGGTAGGACACGTTCTCGACGTTGCAGCCGGCGTAGACCGCGCCCGAGGGCGTGCGCAGCGCCGCGCCCACCTTGAAATGCGAATAGGGCGCGTAGGCGTTCTCGCGGGCCGTCCGGGCGGCTTTGTCCAGCTCCAAGTCCCTGTCTCCTTGCACGTGTCGGGGCTCCCATGATTGCGAGCGCCATGGACCGAATGCAAGCCCGGATGGGCTGACCAAGCGGCAACCCCGCCCTTCTTCTCTTTCCAAATACCCTCGGGGTGAATTGGCCGCAGGCCAAGAGGGGCAGAGCCCCTCAGGACCTGACCTCGTCAACATCGATTGCGACAGGGACGAGGTCGAACGCCGCCCGCCCCTTCATAGAGAACAAACACCCCCGTCCGGACGACAACGGCGCCCGACCCATCTCAGCCCGCGCCGCGCGGGGTCGGCGTCTGCGCCTTGTTGTAAGGGGCCCAATCCTCGATGTCGGGGTACCACGTCCGCCGCCAGGCGCGGACCTTGGGGTTCATGATGCGGCGCCAGAGCGGCGGCACCATCGCCGCCATCGTCATGATCGGATAGCCGTAGGGCAACTGCGGCGCCTCGGTCTCCTCGTAGGTCTGCAGAAGCGGGAACCGCCGGTCCGGCTTGTAGTGATGGTCCGAGTGGCGCTGCAGGTTGATGAGCAGCCAGTTGGTCGCGGTATGCGCCGAGTTCCAGGAATGATGCGGCTTGACGTGCTCGTATTTCCCCTCGCCCAGGTGGCGCCGGGTCAGCGCGTAGTGCTCCACATAGTTGGTCAGTTCCAGCTGCCAGATCGCGACGCCCGCCTGCACCGCGAAGAACAGCAGCCCGAACCAGCCTGCCAGCGCCACGGCCAGCGCCGCCATCGCAAGCTGCAGGGCCGCGTATTTCCAGAACGGGTTGCGGCGGTGCCACCACGGCAGGCCGCGGCGCTTCAGCAGCGCCGCCTCGGCACGGAAGGCCGAGACCGGGCAATCGCGCAGCACCCGCGCGTAATAGCGATGGAACCCCTCGTTGTAACGCGCCGTCACCGGATCGCGCGGCGTGCCCACCCAGAGGTGGTGCACCAGCAGGTGTTCCGAGCGGAAATGCGAGTAGAGCACCATCGCCAGCAGCCAGTCGCCAAGGCTGCGCTCCACCCGGTTCGACTGATGCAGGAGCTCATGCGCGTAGACGATGCCCACCGAGCCGGTCATCACGCCGGTGCCGAACATCACGCCGAAGGTCTCCCAGCCCGACAGGTGATCGGCCCGGCCGAGATACCAGATCAGCGCATAGAGCGTCAGGAACTGCACCGGCGCCCAGCAGACGACCCCCAACCGGTACCAGAACAGCTGGCGCTCCTCGGTCAGCGGGTCGGCGTTCTCGCGGTTGAGGCCCAGCGCCGCGTCGAGCGCCGAGAACAGATACCACGTCGCCAGCGGCGGCAGCAGCACCCAGAGGCCGCCCTGCACCGCCCCGAGCCAGACCAGCGGCGGCAGGATGTAGGTCAGCCAGAACGGCATCGCGGCGGTGATGCGCGCCACCTTGTCCGAAGAGAGCATGTCGGGCCCCCGTATGAGTTGATCCGAAGCGCGATCCGGGCGCAGCTTAGCCCCGCCCGCAGCCCCCGTCACGTGCCGATCGGTGATGTTCCGGGCAGGCCGGAGCAGCCGACGCCCGCACGCCTCGCCATCGAGGGCTCAGCTGCCGCGCGCGAGATCGAAGGCCTTTCGCATCACCGTAGGCAGATCGGCGGGGCGAAAATCGGACAATTCGATGAAATCACCGCGACTTGCCGGTCGGTCCATGGGCACCAGCGCGGTCTTCACCGTCAGCCGCAGGTGGAAGTGGGTGAAGGTGTGGCGGGCCTCGCCCGGCAGGGTCTTCCACTCGGCATCGATAGGCGGCGCCTCCTGCGGCGCATCGCCCCACTCGCTGCCGGGCCAGCCCAGCATCCCGCCGAGCAGCCCTTTGTCGGGCCGCCGCTCCAGCAGCCAGGCGCCGTCGACGCGCCGCGCCAGATAGGCGATGCCGAACCGCGTGGGCTTGCGCTTCTTCGGCGCCTTCTTCGGCAGCTCCGCCATGGTGCCCGCCTCCCATGCGGCACAGGCGCCGCGCCACGGGCAGAGCCCGCAGGCGGGGTTGCGCGGCGTGCAGATCGTGGCACCGAGGTCCATGACCGCCTGCGCGTAGTCTCCGGGCCGTGCCTCGGGCGTCAGCGCTGCCGCCATCTCGGTGAGAATGGGCTTTGCCTGCGGCAGCGGCGTGTGCTCGTCGTGCAGCCGCGCCATGACCCGTTCGACGTTGCCGTCGACCACCGTCGCCGGCCGGTCGAAGGCGATGGCGGCCACCGCCCCGGCGGTGTAGGGTCCGATCCCCGGCAAAGCCAGCAGCCCCTCGTAGCTGTCGGGAAAGATCCCCTCATGATCGCGGGCCACGGCGCGGGCGCATTTCAGCAGGTTGCGGGCGCGGGCGTAGTAGCCGAGGCCGGCCCAGGCCGCCATCACGTCGGCGTCCTCGGCGGCGGCAAGATCGGCCACCGTGGGCCAGCGCGCGGTGAAGGCCTCGAAATAGGGCTTCACCGCGGGCACGGTGGTCTGTTGCAGCATGATCTCGGACAGCCAGACCCGGTAGGGATCGGGCCGCACCCCCTCGGCGCGGGCGCGCGGCCCCACGCGCCACGGCAGCGCGCGGGCGTGGCGGTCGTACCAGTCGAGCAGGTCCTCGGCGCGGGCGGCGTCACACACGTCTGACATTCCCTTGATCGGATGATTCCGGGCTGGCGCCCGATTGCGCGCTCACTACAATAGCCCCGGACGGAGGGATTCAAGATGCGACGGCGCAGCAGTACCTACGGGTTCGCCCTGACCGGCGGGCTCCTGAAACAGGACATCCGGCGCGCGAGCGAAAGCCGCGGCTTCGCGCAGTCGCGCGTGCTGACCCACTGGGAAGAGATCGCCGGCACCGAGATGGCCGCGATCTCCCGCCCGGTCGAGATCAGCTACGGCCGCGGCGGCATGGGGGCGACGCTCACGCTGCTGACCACCGGCGCCAATGCCCCCCTGCTCGAGATGCGCAAGGACGAGCTGCGCGAACGGGTGAACGCCATCTACGGCTACAACGCCATCTCGCGCATCCGCGTCACCCAGACCGCCGCCACCGGGTTCTCCGAGGGCCGCGTCGCCTTCGACCACCGCCCGAAGTCCGCGTCGAAGCCGCAGCCCACCCCCGAAACCGTCGCCGAGGCGCATCGCACCACCGAGGGCATCGCCGACGAGGGCCTGCGGCAGGCGCTTGAACGTCTGGGCGCCAACGTCATAACAAGGTCGCAACGCTAGGGCCCCGGGCCCGGCTCACGCAGTCAAAGAAGGAAGACCCATGAAGCGTATCCTGACCACCGCCGCGCTCGCCGCCGTTCTCGCTGCCGGCGGAAGCTGGCTCCTGAGCCCGACGGCGCAGCCTCCGATGGGCGCCGCCAGCGCGCAGGACAGCACCGACCAGGCCGACACCGCCGAGACCCAGGACAGCGCCCCGACGGCCGAGGTCACCGACATGACCCTCGGAGACCCGGACGCGCCGGTCGAGGTGATCGAATACGGTTCGTTCACCTGCCCGCATTGCGCAGACTTCGAAGAGAATGTCTTCCCGCAGATCAAGGAAAACTACATCGACACCGGCAAGGTGAAGTTCACCTTCCGCGAAGCCTACTTCAACAAGTACGACATGTGGGCGTCGCTGATGGCGCGCTGCGGCGGCGAAATGAAGTACTTCGGCATCGTCGAGATGCTCTACGGCAGCCAGCAGGACTGGGCCCGCCAGAGCACCGAGGTCGCCGTGGCCGACGCGATCCGCAAGATCGGCCTGCAGGCCGGCATCAACAAGGACCAGCTCGACGCCTGCATGACCGACGGCGAGAAGCTCAAGTCGCTGGTGAGCTGGTACCAGGCAAACGTCGAAGAGGACGGCTTCAACTCGACGCCCTCCTTCGTCATCGACGGCGAGCTCAACACCAACATGTCCTACTCGGACTTCTCCGCGATCCTCGACGAGCGCTACGAAGCCGCACAATGACCTCGGCTCCGATCGGCCCCCTCGAAGGGGTGAAGGTCATCGAGCTCGCGCGAATCCTGGCCGGCCCCTGGGCCGGTCAGGTTCTTGCCGACCTCGGCGCCGAGGTCATCAAGGTCGAGGCGCCGCGCGGCGACGACACCCGCAGGTGGGGCCCGCCCTTCATCGAGCGCGAGGACGACCGCTCGGCGGCCTATTTCCATTGCTGCAACCGCGGCAAGCACTCGGTGGCGATCGACTTCACCACGCCCGAGGGACAGGAGCAGGTCCGCGAGCTGGTGCGCGACGCCGACATCCTGATCGAGAACTTCAAGGTCGGGGGCCTGGCGAAATACGGGCTCGACTACGCGTCGCTGGCAGAGGTGAACCCCGGGCTCGTCTACTGCTCGATCACCGGCTTCGGCCAGGATGGCCCCTACGCGCATCGCGCCGGCTACGACTACATCATCCAGGGCATGTCTGGCTTCATGTCGATCACCGGCAACCCCGACGGCCAGCCCCAGCGCACCGGCGTCGCGATCACCGACCTGTTCACCGGGCTCTACTCGGTCTCGGGCATCCTCGCGGCGCTGCACCAGCGGCAGCGCACCGGCCGCGGCCAGCAGGTCGACATGGCGCTGCTCGACTGCGCCGTGGCGGCGACCGCGAACCAGGCGATGAACTATCTCGCCACCGGCGAGGCGCCGGGCCGGACCGGCAACTACCACCCGAACCTGACGCCCTACCAGGTGTTCGACTGCTCCGACGGCTACATCATCATCGCCACCGGCAACGACCCGCAGTACCAGCGGCTCTGCCGGCTGCTCGGGCTCGACGACCTTGCCGAACATCCCGACTACCTCACGAACGCCGACCGCATCCGCAACCGCGACCCGCTCGAGGCCCACCTGATGGCGGAGACCTCGAAGTGGTCCAAGGCCGACCTGCTCGCGGGCTGCGAGCGCGAGGGCATCCCCGCCGGGCCGATCAACGATCTCGCCGAGGTGATGGCCGACCCGCAGGTGCAGGCCCGCGGCATGAGGATCTCGCCCGAGGGCGTGCCCGGCGTGCGCTCCCCGTTCCGGTTCTCGGACGCCGAGCTGAGCCTCGGGCGCGCCTCTCCGAAGCTCGGCGAGGGCTGAGAGGGCGGAAGGGGGCGCTGCCCCCGCCCCTTCGGGACTCCCCCGGGAATATTTGGAGCCAGAAGAAGCCCCTGCGCGGCGCGTCCCGGTTTCTTCTGGCCTGAAATATCCCCGCCGGAGGCAGGCCGGTCGCTGCGGCCGGGCGTTGCCCCCGGGGATTGTCGGCGGCAGTTGCGGCGGGGAACCACAGCGCGGCGGCCCGACGACAAGCGCCTTGCGACCCCCTGCCCCGACACGATAAAGCAGGCGCCACCACCCATCCTGCGGAGTCCACGTGACACGATACCTTGCCCCCCTGCTGTTCGGCCTCATCGGCGCCGGCATTCTTGTCGGGCTCGGCCTGTGGCAGATGCAACGTCTGTCCTGGAAGGAAGGGGTTCTCGCCGAGATCGAGGACCGCATCGGCGGCGATGCCCGGCCGCTTCCGGTCATGGTCGACCCCGAGGCCCAGCGCTACCAGCCGGTGGCGCTCGAGGGCGAGATCCTGCCCGGCGCGCTGCGGGTGCTGGTGAGCCGCAAGCAGATCGGCGCCGGCTATCTCATCGTCTCGCCGTTCCGCACCGAAGATGGCCGGCTGGTCCTGCTCGACCGCGGCTTTACCCGCGACGAGAACAAGGACGCGGCGCGGCGCAGCGGCCCGGCGGAGGTGCTGGGCAACCTGCACTGGCCCGACGACCGCACCTCCTCGACGCCCGAGAACGACGTCGCGGGCAACATCTGGTTCGCCCGCGACATCGGCGCCATGGCCGAGGCGCTCGGCACCGAGCCGCTGCTCGTGGTGGCGCGCCGGGTCACCCCCGGAGACCCGGCCATCGAGCCGATGCCGGTGGACACCAGCGGCATTCCGAACGATCACCTGCAATACGCCATCACCTGGTTCTCGCTGGCCGTGGTGTGGCTGATCATGACCGCCTATTACATCGTGCGGCAACGCAAGACCGGAGAGACCTGATGCGCTACATCTCGACCCGCGGACAGGCGCCCGCGCTGAGCTTCGAAGAGGCGATGCTGTCGGGCCTCGCCCGCGACGGCGGGCTCTACGTGCCCGAGACGGTGCCCGCGATGAGCGCCGCCGACATCCGCGCGCTGCACGGGCTGAGCTACGAGGAGACCGCCTTTCGCGTGATGCGGCCCTTCGTCGGCGACAGCTTCACCGACGAGACCTTCGGCGACCTGATCGCCCGGGCCTACGCGGGCTTCGACCATGGCGCGCGAGCGCCGCTGGTGCAGCTCGCGCCGGGGCATTTCCTGCTCGAGCTGTTCCACGGGCCGACGCTGGCGTTCAAGGATTTCGCCATGCAGCTCATCGGCCAGCTCTTCGAGGAGGCGCTGACCCGGCGCGGCGAGCGCGTCACCATCGTCGGCGCCACCTCGGGCGACACCGGCAGCGCCGCGATCGAGGCATTCCGCGGGCTCGACGCGGTGGACGTGTTCATCCTCTATCCGCACGGGCGGGTATCCGAGGTGCAGCGGCGGCAGATGACCACGCCCTCCGAGTCCAACGTGCACGCGCTGGCGCTCGACGGCCATTTCGACGACTGCCAGGCCAAGCTCAAGGACATGTTCAACGACTTCGCCTTCCGCGACGAGGTGCGGCTGGCGGGCGTGAACTCGATCAACTGGGCGCGGGTGCTGGCGCAGGTGGTCTACTACTTCTCGGCCGCCGTGTCCCTGGGCGCGCCCGACCGGAGCGTCAGCTTCACGGTGCCCACCGGCAACTTCGGCGACATCTTCGCCGGCTACATCGCCAAGAAGATGGGGCTGCCCATCGACCGGCTGGTGGTTGCCACCAACCAGAACGACATCCTGCACCGCTGCCTGACCTCCGGCGCCTACGAGACGAGCGGGGTGCACCCGTCGATCTCGCCGTCGATGGACATCCAGGTCAGCTCGAACTTCGAGCGGGTGCTCTTCGACGCCTACGGCCGCGACGGCAACGCTGTGGCGCAGCTCATGGACGAGCTGAAGTCGGGCGGCTTCAAGGTCAGCCAGGGCGCGCTGCAGGCGCTGCGCGAGCATTTCGAAAGCGGCCGCGCCTCCGAGGAGGAGACGCTGGCGACCATCGCGCAGGCGAAACGCACCATGGGCGAGCTGCTCTGCCCGCATTCCGCCGTGGGGCTGAAGGTGGCCGACGAGCACCGCGCCGCCGACACGCCGATGATCACCCTCGCCACTGCCCACCCGGCCAAGTTCCCCGACGCGGTGGAACAGGCCAGCGGCATCCGGCCCCCCCTTCCCGCGCATATGGCCGATCTCTTCGACCGGCCCGAGCGCGTGACCCACGTGGACAACGACCTCGCGGCTCTGGAAACCCTCATTCGGGAGCGTATCTCAAAGTGACTGTTGAACTGACCACCCTCGACAACGGCCTGCGGGTCGTGAGCGAACGCATGGACGGGCTGCAATCGGCGTCGATCGGCGTCTGGGTCAGCGCCGGCGGGCGCAACGAGCGGATCGAGCAGAACGGCATCGCGCATTTCCTCGAGCACATGGCCTTCAAGGGCACGAAGACGCGCAGCGCCCTGCAGATCGCCGAGGCCATCGAGGACGTGGGCGGCTACATCAACGCCTACACCTCGCGCGAGGTGACCGCCTATTATGCCCGCGTGCTCGAGAACGACACGAAGCTCGCGCTCGACGTCATCGCCGACATCCTGCGCAACCCGGTCTTCGACGCGCGCGAGATCGAGACCGAGCGCGGCGTCATCCTTCAGGAAATCGGCCAGGCGCTCGACACGCCCGACGACGTGATCTTCGACTGGCTGCAGGAGCGCGCCTACCAGGACCAGGCGCTGGGGCGGACGATCCTCGGCGAGGCGGCCAACATCCGCGGCTTCGGGCGCAGCGACCTCGAGACCTTCGTCGACGAGCATTACGGCCCCGAGCAGATCATCCTGTCGGCTGCGGGCGCGGTCGATCACGAGCAGCTGGTCGAACAGGCGCAGGCGCTCTTCGGCGACATGGCCTCGCGCAAGTCCGGGGCCTTCGAGAACGCGCGCTTCACCGGCGGCGAGATGCGCCGCGAGAAGGACCTTGAGCAGGCGCATTTCGCGCTGGCGTTCGAGGCACCGGGCTACCGCGATCCGGATTTCTTCACCGCGCAGATCTACACTATCGCGCTTGGCGGCGGCATGTCCTCGCGGCTGTTCCAGGAAATCCGCGAGAAGCGCGGCCTGTGCTACACGATCTTCGCCCAGACCGGCGCCTACGAGGACACCGGCCTGACGACGATCTACGCCGGCACCAGTGGCGACGAGCTGGCCGAGCTCACCGGCATCACCATCGACGAGATGAAGCGGGCCGCCGACGACATGACCCCGGAAGAGGTCGCCCGTGCCCGCGCCCAGATGAAGGCGGGGCTGCTGATGGGGCTCGAAAGCTCCTCGGCCCGGGCCGAGCGCATGGCGCGCATGGTGCAGATCTGGGGCAAGGTGCCGCCGATCGAGGAGACCGTCGCCCGGATCGACAACGTCACCACCGGCGACGTCCGGGTGTTCGCCGAGGACATCGCGGCGAGCGCGCCCGCCGCGCTGGCGCTCTACGGCCCCGTCGGCAAGGCCCCCGGCCTGGAGGCACTGCAGGCACGCCGGGCGGCGTGATGCTGGGACGGCGGCGCAGGTTACGGCTCGACACCGAGCGGCTGCTCCTGCGGCCGCCGCAGCACGGTGATTTCAACGCGTGGGTCTCGCTGCGCATGGAGAGCCGCGGCTACCTGACCCCATGGGAGCCCTCCTGGGCCGCCGACCACCTGACCCGCCGGGCGTTCACCAACCGGGTCTACTGGGCGAACCGGTCGATCCAGGGCGGCACCGCGGTGCCGCTCTTCATCTTCCGGCGCGAGGACGAGCAGCTGCTGGGCGCGATCACGCTCGACAACATCCGGCGCGGTCCGGCGCAGTCGGGGGTGCTGGGCTACTGGACGGGCCAGCCCTTCGCGCGGCAGGGCTTCATGCGCGAGAGCATCGCCGCCATCGTGCACCACGCCTTCGAGCGGCTCGACCTCAGCCGCATCGAGGCCGCCTGCCTGCCCGAGAACGTGCCGTCGCGCGGGCTGCTCGAACGCTCGGGCTTCAAGTACGAGGGCGTCGCGCAGAGCTACCTGCAGATCAATGGCCGCTGGCGCACCCACGTGCTCTATGCCTGCCTGCGCAACGACCGGCGCGGCAAGACGCAGGTCGGCTAGGGCGCCCGAACCTTCATCGCTTCGCGGCGTTCAGCTTGGCAGATCGCCCCCGAGTGGCTGACCTAACGGAAATGTCAGGTCGCCGGGCGGCGCGGCTTGCTAGGCTCACGGCATCCCCGAAAGGAGACCCGCCGATGCCGTGCCCCCGCCCTGCCCTGACCAGCCTTGTCCCGACCAGCCTTGCCCTGATCCTCGCCCTGCTGCTGCCCGTCCCGCCCGCCGCCGCGCAGGAGAGCCGCCGCCCATCGCATTGCATCGCCATCGCCGATGCCACGCCGGGCCTGCAGTACCTGCACAAGGCCGCATGGACCGATCCGGTGCCCGACTACTCGGTGCGCATCCATTACATCGCGCACGCCAGTTTCATGATCCAGACGCGCGGCGGGATCGAGGCGGTGACCGACTACAACGGCTTTCTCGGCAACGCCGACTTCATCCCCGACGTGGTCACCATGAACCACGCCCACGGCACCCACTGGACCGGCAGCCCGGACCCGGCGATTCCGCATGTGCTGGAGGGCTGGGGCGCCTTCGGCGAGGGGATCGAGCATCACCTCGACCTTGGTGAAATGCTGATCCGCAACGTTTCGACCGACATCCGCTCGGCCTACGGCGGCACCGAGGAGCGCGGCAATTCGATCTTCGTCTTCGAGGTCGAGGGGCTCTGTATCGGCCACGTCGGCCACCTGCACCACGAGCCGAACGATGCGCAATACGCGGCCCTCGGCCGGCTCGACGTGGTCATGGTACCGGTCGACGGCGGCTATACCATGTCGCTCGACGCGATGCTGCGGGTGGTCGAACGGCTGAAGAGTTCGATCATCATCCCGATGCACTGGTTCTCCGGCTACTCGCTCGAGCAGTTTCTCGGCGGCCTGCCCGAGGGCTTCGCCGTCGACCGCCGCAGCGGGCCCGAGCTGGTGGTAAGCCTGCGCGACCTGCCGCCCCGCCCCACCGTCACGGTGCTGCAACCGGCCTATCTCGCGGACTGACACCCGGCCCTTGGCTTCCGTCGGGTTTCGGACCATTGTCCGCGCCCGAGAGGAGCCCCCGATGACCCTGATCCCCGCCGACGACGCCTTTGCCGAGACCCTTGCCGCGCGGCTGCCAGAGGGCACCCTGCGCCGTGCCGAGCCGCGCCATCTCGAGGAGCCGCGCGGCCGCTGGCGGGGCAGTTCGCAATGGGTCGCCCTGCCCCGCAGCGCCGAGGACGTGTCGGAGATCGTGCGCGCCTGCAACGCGGCTCGGGTCGGCATCGTGCCGCTCGCGGGCGGCACCGGGCTGGTCGGTGGCCAGGTGGCCCCCGATGCGCCGGCGCCGCTGCTGGTCTCGATGGAGCGGATGACCGCGATCCGCGCCGTCTACCCGCAGGAGAACGTGCTCGTGGCCGAGGCCGGCGCCGTGCTCGCCGACGTGCAGGCGGCCGCGCAGAAGGCGGAGCGGCTGTTCGCGTTGTCGCTCGCCTCGGAAGGCACGGCGCGGATCGGCGGGCTGCTGTCGACCAACGCCGGCGGGGTGAACGTGCTGCGCTACGGCAACGCCCGCGACCAGGTGCTGGGGCTCGAGGCGGTGCTGCCCGACGGCAGCCTGTGGCACGGGCTGAAACGGCTGCGCAAGGACAACACCGGCTACGACCTGCGCCACCTGCTGATCGGTGCCGAGGGCACCCTTGGGCTCATCACCGCCGCCTCGCTGAAGCTCGCGCCGATCCCGGCGGCGACCGGCACCGCGCTCTTCACCGTGACCGACCCGGCGGCGGCGCTCGACCTGCTGGCGCTGGCCCGCGACCAACTCGGCGAGGGCATCAGCGCCTTCGAGCTGATCTCGCGGCAGGGGCTCGACTTCCTGTCGGAAACCGTGCCCGACGTGCGCCAGCCATGGGACAGCCCGCCCGACTGGTGCGTGCTGATCGAGCTGGGCCTCGCGCGCGGGCTCGATCCGGCCGGCGCGCTCGAGACGCTGTTTGCCAGCGCCCACGAGGCCGGGCTGGTGTCGGACGCGCTGGTGGCGCAGTCCGAGCAACAGCGCTCCGATTTCTGGGCGATCCGCGAGCGCATCCCCGAAGCGAACCGGGCCATCGGCGCGATCTCCTCGCATGACATCTCGGTGCCGCTCGGCGCCATCCCCGAGTTCATCGCACGCGGCACCCCGGCCATCGCGGCGCTCGGCGATTTCCGCATCAACTGCTTCGGCCATCTCGGCGACGGCAACCTGCATTACAACGTCTTCCCGGTGCCGGGCCGCAGCCGCGAGGATCACGTCGACCAGCGCGAGGATATCAAGCGGACCGTGCATGACCTCGTGCACGAGATGGGCGGCTCGGTCAGCGCCGAGCACGGGATCGGGCGGCTCAAGGTCGACGATCTCGAACGCTATGGCGACCCGGCGAAGCTTGCCGCGATGCGGGCGATCAAGGCCGCGCTCGATCCGAACGGCATCATGAACCCCGGGGCGGTGCTGCGGCAGCAGGCCCTGCGCTAGTTGGCGGCCATCGTGCTGGGAGTTCGGAACACGCAGCCGTCCGAGATGAGCTGCGGCGGCGTCAGGCAGAGCAGCCGCGCCACCTTGAACGCGGCGAGCACCTTGGGCACGTAGTCTCGGGTCTCCGAGTAGGGCGGCACGCCCTCGTGCTTCGGAATCGCGTTCTCGCCCGCGTTGTAGCCCGCCAGCACCATGATCGGGTCGCCGTCGAAGGTCTCCATCAGGAAATCGAGAAAGGCGACGCCGCCCTGGATGTTGTCGGCCGGATCGAAGGCATCGGACACCCCGAAGCGCGCGGCCGTCGCCGGCATGAGCTGCATGAGGCCCTGCGCGCCGGCGCCGCTCTGGGCGTCGGCCCGGCCGCCGGATTCGACCGCCATCACCGCGAGCGCAAAGGCCGGTGACACCCGCGTGCCGACCGTGGCTTTCAACAGGTCCACCCCGTGCGCGGCGGCGAGGCGTTGCAGGTCCGCCAGTCGCGGCGCGGCCACCCCCTGCCCCTGCGGCGGCGTCGCGAGCCGCACGAGCGCCGGTTCGAGCCGCCCCGGTCCGCTTTCGGAAAGCGCCGGCGACACCACGTCCCAGAACCATGCGTAGGAGCCCATACCCGTGGCCCGCCCCTTGGCCGTTGCACCGCCCCCGGCGTCGGGGGTGGGAACAGCGACGGCGGGCCGAACCGGGGCCGGTGCGATCTGCACGGTGATGCGCTTCTTCGTGCCCGGCTTCGGCGGGGTCACGCGCTTTGCCGAGAATTCCGGGAATGGCGGCGGCGACTCCGCCGGCAGGGAACCTGCCCCGAACACGGCCAGAAGGGCCGCAAAACCCATGATACGCAACATCGCTCCGACCTGCCTCTGGTCCGTTTTGTCGAGCAAGTCTCTCACAGTGGTCCGATCCGACCAAGACGGCTGCACGAATCCCCCGGTCTGCGTGCCATTTTGGCCCAGAAGTGCCCATGCCTCTGCAAGTCCTGCCGACAGGAAATCTAAAAACATCTTTCAATACATTAAGTTAACCAGATTCCTCAGCCGCCTCCCGAGAACTACAAAATCAACCAAATCGCGTCCAAATGCTGCCCGAATCCGGGGGCTATATATCCCCATACCGCAGAGGGACGGGGCAATGAGAGAGGCCCGGGAACGGATCGAAGCGGTGACGTGAGCAGAACGTGACAAGATCCCACTGGAGAGAGACATGCTGAACTTCATCAAAAACTTCCGCAACGACGAAGACGGTGCAGTGACGGTTGACTGGGTCGTGCTGACCGCAGCCGTGGTCGCCATGGCCATCGGCGCCTACACCACCATCGCCAACAACTCGGACGCCATGATCGGCGCTGCCGGCACCGCGATCCAGGGCGAGGGCACCGCTCTCTTCGGCGCAGACTACACCCCGCCGCCCGCCGACGGCTGATCCGCCACCCTGAGCTGATATTCGAGAAACGGAGAGAGACATGCTGAACTTCATCAAAAACTTCCGCAACGACGAAGACGGTGCAGTGACGGTTGACTGGGTCGTGCTGACCGCGGCCGTCGTTGCCATGGCCATCGGCGCCTACACCACCATCGCCAACAACTCGGACGCCATGATCGGCGCTGCCGGCACCGCGATCCAGGGTGAGGGCACCGCCCTCTTCGGCGCAGACTACACCCCGCCGCCCGCCGACGGCTGATCTGCCTCCTGAGCTGACTTTCCCGGGCCGGCCTTCCCGGCCCGGGACAAATCTACGAAAGTGTTCTTATCGAAGGCTCGAGCCATGCGTCACTTCGCCAGGACCTTTGCGCGCGACGAGACCGGCGCGGTCACGGTCGACTGGGTCATCCTCACCGCCTCCATGGTGTTCATGGCCGCCATCTCCTTCTACGTGATCCGCGACAACAGCAGCGCGATGGAAGACGCGACCGGCGGCGCCCTCGCCCGAGAGCAGGCACGCCTCTACCCAGCGCCTGACTGACACCACCAAGCCGAGAACAACCGGAAACCGCTTCGCGTCTCGAGGCGGTCTTTTCGATCCAAGCCCCCGAACATCCGCAGCCTGTCCTTCGCGCGCCCCGAGACGCCGGCGGAGCCGCGAAAGCGCTACGCAATCGGCCAGAATTGGCCACAATCCACGGCTATTCACGGGGACTGAACGCGCCCGAACCACACGCGGCGCCCCTGAGGTCAAAGCCCGAGAGGAAACACGATGCGACTGGTATTCGGACTTGTGCTGATCGCCGGCCTTGGTCTGGCCGGCTTTGCCGTTCACCTCGCACAGAAGCAGTTCGGCGCCTATCAGAACGCGCTTCGCCACGAACGCGAGAAGGCGGTGCAGGTGGTTCCGACACAGCAGATCTACGTCGCGAACCGCAAGCTCAATCATGGCCATGTCCTCACCAGGGAGGATGTCCGCCTGGCGCCCTGGCCGACCGAGATCCTGCCGAAGGGCATCTTTGACGCCAAGACCCCCCTGTTTGCCGAGGGTGCGGAGCCGCGCGTCGTGATGCAGGCAATGGACAGGTTCGACGCCGTTCTCGCCAGCCGCGTGAGCGAGCCCGGCGGCGACGCGGGCCTGACCTCGCGTCTCGACAAGGGCCAGCGCGCCTTTGCCATCAAGGTCGATGTCGCCACGGGCGTCTCGGGCTTCCTGCGGCCCGGCGACCGCGTCGACATCTACTGGACCGGCCGGATGCCCGGCGGCGACCCGAACCTGCCACGCGGCGACGTGACCCGGCTGATCCAGACCGGCGTCCGGCTGATCGCCATCGACCAGGCCTCGGTCATCTCGAGCAGCAGCCCCACCATCGCGCGCACCGTCACCGTGGCCGTGAGCCCGCAGCAGGTCGCCGGGCTCGCGCAGGCGCAGAGCACCGGGCGGCTGTCGCTCTCGCTTATGGCCGCCGACGACGAAACCGTCGCCGACGTGATCGAGATGGACCAGCGCGAGCTCCTGGGGCTTGTCGCGCAGGAGCAGCAGGTCGAAAAGGCGGCGCCCGAGGTCTGCTCGACCCGGGTGCGCCGTGGCTCCGACGTGGTCGAGATCCCGATCCCCTGCACCAACTGACCGGCCGTCGAGTGCCCGGGGCGCGCTTCATGCGCCCCCGTCCCGCGACAGGGCATGTTGCGGGATATCCACATCGCCTTCGGGCCCGAAGGCCTTGATTATTGCTTTGAAATGGAAAGCGTCGCAGACTGCCGCGAAGAGCGGGCGCACAAGACCTGCATCTCGAGGCGTGATCAGAAGGCAGATCGCATGACATTTGACAAGTGCATCAAGGCAGCCCTGCTCGGGCTGGGCCTGGCTCTGAGCCCTGTCGCGCTCACCGCCCAGGCCGATAATTTGCGAGTTGTCCGCACCGGCACCGAGAGCGTGCTGAGCGTTCCGATGAACCGCGCGGTCGTCGTCGAAAGCGATACCCCCTTCGCGGAGCTGTCGATCGCCAACCCCGCGATCGCCGACATCTCCTCGCTCTCCGAGCGGACGATCTACGTGCTGGGCAAGACGCCCGGCATGACCACGCTCACCATCCTCGACGCCAACGGGCGGCTCATCACCAATGTCGACGTGCGCGTCGCCGCCGATGTCACCGAGTTCAAGGAGCGCCTGCGCCAGATCCTGCCCAACGAGCGGATCGAGGTGCGCACCGCCAACGACGGCATCGTGCTGTCCGGCACGGTCTCGAGCGCCCAGAAGCTGCAGCGCGCGCTCGATCTGGCGCAGCGCTACGCCCCCGAGCGGGTCTCGAACCTGATGGTCGTGGGTGGCGTGCAGCAGGTGATGCTCAAGGTCCGCTTCGCCGAGATGCAGCGCTCGGTGGCCAAGGCGCTCCGGTCCTCCATCGCGCTTGGCGGCACGATCTTCGGCGACGACGTCGACCTTGCCACCGAGACCGGGACCTGGCTCAGCGGCAACAACGGCCTGGGCAACCCCGTCGAGGTTTCCGGCGACGACCAGGGCGCCACGCTGATCGGTTTCGGCGCCGGCAACCTCGAGGTCGGCATCCTGCTCGAGGCGCTCGAGAGCAAGGGCGTGTCGCGCACGCTGGCCGAGCCGAACCTGACCGCCCTGTCCGGGCAGGAGGCGAAATTCCTCGCCGGTGGCGAATACCCGATTCCGGTGTCGCAGGGCGATGGCGGCATCAGCGTCGAATACAAGCCCTTCGGCGTGCAGCTCAACTTCATCCCGCGAGTCATCGACGGCGACCTCATCAATCTCGAGCTGTCGGGCGCCGTGTCATCCATCGACAGCGCGAACGGCGTTGTGCTCGACTCGATCAGCGTCGATGCCTTCCGGCGCCGCGAGATCTCGACCACCGTCGAGATGCGTGACGGCGAGAGCTTCGCCGTGGCCGGCCTGCTGCAGGACGACTTCCGCGATCTCAACGGCCAGGTGCCGTGGCTCGGCGACATCCCCGTGCTCGGCGCGCTGTTCCGCAGCGCCGAATACCAGCGCGAGCAGTCCGAGCTGGTCATCATCGTGACGCCGCACCTCGTGACCCCCACCCGGGGCGAGGCGCTGGCGCTGCCGACCGACCGCGTGCGCCCGCCGTCCGAGAAGGACCTGTTCCTCTACGGCCGCACCGCGTCGGACACCAGCAGGCCGACATCCGGCGGGGCAGCCGAGGTTGCCAAGCAGGATTTCACCGGCTCTTATGGCTACGTGATGGACTGAGACGATGCAGGGGCGCAGAAGAATGAAACGACTTGGCGCAGCCGCCTGCGGCCTCTGCCTGCTCACCGCCTGTGCCGGGGTCGGCAACGACCCGGTGCGCGGCCAGTTCTGGGACGAGGCCGGCTCGATCACCGACAACGGTGATTTCGGCAACGCCACGATGACCAACTCGCAGGTCATGAAGAACCATGACGCCTATGTCCTGAACCTGGGCAAGCGGTTCGCGGCCGAGGTGCCGTCGATGGTGACCTTCGCCTTCAACAGCGCTCAGCTCGATACGAACGCGCGGGCCATCCTGGCCGAGCAGGCCAACTGGATCCGGCAGTTCCCCGAGGTGCGCTTCCGCGTCTACGGTCACACCGACCTCGTCGGTTCGGCGGCCTACAACAAGCGGCTCGGCATGGCGCGGGCGCAGGCGGTGGTGGCCTATCTCGCGTCGCAGGGGATTTCCCGCAGTCGCCTCGAGGCGGTCGTCTCCTACGGGGAAACCCAGCCGCTGATTCCCACCGACAACCGCGAGCGCCAGAACCGGCGCACGGTGACCGAGGTTTCGGGCTTCGTGAAAGGCCGGGGCCAGGTGCTCGACGGCCAGTATGCCGCCGTCATCTATCGCGAATACATCCGCAGTGCGCAGCCGGTCTCGACACTTGACCAGGCGAACGCTCCGGGCGGCTCCTGACCCGGAGCCGTCCCGTCGCCGGCGCCCGGCATCGTCCGGCAATTCCGTACAATTACGATTTTTCGGCCCCAATGTTGCCCTGTTTCGCGGCGACTCTGCCCCCTGACGGGAGATCCGCGCCGAGCCCGACTCGGACCGGACACGCCCCCGGCAGCGGGTAAAAGCCTGATGGATCAGCCTTTCCCTTTGCCCCTGGGGTGTCTCCCCAAAGAGCGAAGGATGAGAGGCAATGACGAGCACGACAGCGCTGCACAATGATCCCAGTCCCATCGTGGCCTGCACGGTCAGCCGGAACGTGCAGAACTTCGACCTTCTCATCGAGGACATGGAGGATCTGCTGGGCGAGGGCTGGGGTGACCTCGGCTTCGGCGAGGCGCTGGCCTTTCTCAACCAGCCCGATGCCCGGATGCTGGAGTTCATCGCGCTTGCCATCGACGAGGACGACGAACAGGCGATCGGGCTTCTGTCCGAAGTGATCTCGGCTGCCAAGGCGCGCGACATCAAGGTCGTGCTGATCGCAGAGGATGTCACCCCCGCCGCGTTGCACCAGCTTCTTCGGCGCGGTGCCGACGAATTCGTCCCCTACCCGCTGCCCGAAGGAGAGTTGCGTGCCGCCGTCGACCGGCTGCGCCGGCTCTCCGCTCCGGCCGAAGAGCCCACGAAGGCAAAAGAGGGCGTGCGGCTTTCGGGTGGCGGCGACGGCGTGCTGATCGCGGTGCAAGGCCTGTCGGGCGGCTGCGGGGCGACGACCCTCGCGGTCAACCTCGCGTGGGAGCTTGCCAATGTCGGCAAGGACAAGGCGCCCCGCGTCTGCCTGCTCGATTTCGACCTGCAGTTCGGCTCGGTCGCGACCTATCTCGACCTGCCCCGCCGCGAGGCGGTCCTTGAGCTTCTGGGCGACACCGAGGCGATGGACGGCGACAGCTTCGGGCAGGCGCTGGTGACCTACGGCGAGAAGCTGCACGTGCTGACCTCCCCCGCCGACGTGATCCCGATGGACCTGCTGACTCCGCAGGACATCAAGGCCGTGCTGAACGTGGCACGCGAACACTTCGACTACGTCATCGTCGACATGCCCAGGACGCTGGTGCAATGGACCGAGACCGTCCTGCTCGAGGCGCAGGTCTACTTCGCGATGCTCGAGTTGGACATGCGGTCGGCGCAGAACGCGCTGCGGCTCAAGCGCGCGCTGCTGGCCGAAGAGCTGCCCTTCGACAAGATCCGCTTCGCCCTCAACCGCGCGCCGAAGTTCACCGACCTGCAGGGCAAGAGCCGTGCCAAGCGGATGGCCGAGAGCCTCGGCATTTCCCTGACGCTGCAGCTGTCCGACGGCGGCAAGCCGGTGGCGCTGTCGGGCGACCACGGCGTTCCGATGGCCGAGCAGGCGCCGAAGAACCCGCTGCGGAAGGAGCTCGTCAAGCTGGCCTCCGAGTTGCACGCGATCGGTCTGACCGAAGCCCAAGCCGCCTGAGAAGGAGCCTGAGAGATGTTCTCCCGCTACAAGAAACCCTCGGCGAAAGACGCAACACCGGTCGCCGCAGCCGTGACCGAGGCGCCCCGGCCCGAGGCCGCGCCGAAACCCGCCAGCATGCGCAAGCCCAAGCCGGTGCGCCCCGCCGAGGCTGTGCCGCAGGACAAGGAGCGCAAACGCAAGGAGCGTCTCGGCGAAATCAAGCTCGAGCTTCACCGGGCGCTTCTCGACAACCTCAACCTTGCCGCCATCGACCAGGCCAGCGAGCGCGAGCTGCGCGACGAGATCAGCGCCATCGTCGCCGAGACGCTGCAGGAAAAGGGCGTGGTGCTGAACCGAGAGGAGCGCACCACCCTCAACCAGGAGCTCTACGACGAGGTGAAGGGCCTCGGCCCGCTCGAAACGCTGCTGCAGGACGACACGGTGTCGGATATCCTGGTCAACGGCCCGCACCAGATCTTCGTGGAACGCTCGGGCAAGCTGCAGATGTCGGACGTGGTGTTCAAGGACGAACGCCACCTCATGCGGATCATCGACAAGATCGTCTCGGCCGTGGGTCGTCGGGTCGACGAATCCAATCCATACGTCGACGCCCGCCTTGCCGACGGCTCGCGCTTCAACGCCATGGTGCCGCCGATCGCGGTCGACGGCTCGCTCGTCTCGATCCGGAAGTTCAAGAAGGACAAGCTGTCGATCGACGACCTGATCCAGTTCGGCGCCTTCACCGAGGAAATGGCCGTCTACCTGCAGGCCGCCGTCGCCACCCGGCTCAACGTGATCGTCTCGGGCGGCACCGGCTCGGGCAAGACGACCACGCTCAATGCGCTGTCGTCCTTCATCGACGACAGCGAACGCATCCTGACCATCGAGGACACGGCGGAACTTCAACTGCAGCAGACCCATGTCGGCCGGATGGAAAGCCGCCCGCCCAACGTCGAGGGCAAGGGTGCCGTCACCCCGCGCGACTGTCTCAAGAACGCGCTGCGGATGCGCCCCGACCGGATCATCGTCGGCGAGACCCGCGGCGAAGAGGTCATCGACATGTTGCAGGCCATGAACACCGGCCACGACGGCTCGATGACCACGATCCACGCCAACAACCCGCGCGACGGCATCAGCCGGATGGAGAACATGATCGCCATGTCCGGTGTCGAGATGCCGCTCAAGGCGATGCGCAGCCAGATTTCCTCGGCGGTGAACCTCATCGTGCAGGCCAGCCGTCTGCAGGACGGCTCGCGCCGGATGACCTCGATCACCGAGATCACCGGCATGGAGGGCGACGTCATCTCGATGCAGGAGATCTTCCGCTTCCAGCGCGTCGGCCTCACCCCCGAGAACAAGATCATCGGGCATTTCACCGCGACCGGCGTGCGCAGCCACTTCTCGGAGCGCTTCAAGATGTGGGGCTTCGACATCCCGCCGTCGATCTACGAACCCTTCCGCCCGGAGTAACCCGCCATGCTGTCCGCAGAACTGATCATATACGGCCTGATCTTCGTGGGCGTGCTCGTCCTCGTCGAGGGCGTCTACCTCGTGGCCTTCGGCAAGTCGATCAGCCTCAACAGCCGGGTGAACCGGCGGCTGGAGATGCTCGAGAAGACCACCAGCCGCGAAGAGGTGCTCGCCAAGCTCCGCAAGGAGATGGACCAGCATCTCGAGAACCGTGGCATCCCGCTCTACTCGATCCTTGCCGACCGAGCGCAGAAGGCCGCCATCGCCTTTACCCCGAACCAGCTCATCCTGATGATGGTCGGCGTCAGCGTCTTCGCCTTCATGGCACTTACCATCGGGACCGAGGCCAGCCTGCCGGTGCGCGCGGTGATCGGCGTCGGCATGGGCATCGGCGGCGTCTTCATGTGGGTCAACGGCAAGGCCAAGAAGCGGCTCGCGCTGATCGAGGAACAGCTGCCCGATGCGGTCGAGCTGATGGTGCGTAGCCTCCGCGTCGGCCACCCGTTCAGCTCGGCGATTTCGGTCGTCTCGCGCGAGATCAAGGACCCGCTGGCCACCGAGTTCGGGGTCATCTCGGACGAATCCACCTATGGCCGCGACATCGGCGAGAGCCTCAAGCACATGGCCGAACGGCTCGACATGCAGGATCTTCGCTTCCTCGCCGTCGCGGTGTCGATCCAGCAGCAGTCGGGCGGCAACCTGGCCGAGATCCTCGAGGGGCTCGCCAAGGTGATCCGGGCCCGCTTCCGCCTGTTCCGCCGGGTCAAGGCGATCACCGCCGAAGCGCAGTGGTCGGGCAAGTTCCTCTCGGGCTTCCCGGTCGGCGTGCTGCTCATCATCCAGGTGACCGACCCGCATTACTACGACGAGGTCATCGACCACCCCTGGTTCATTCCGGCGTGCTTCATCGTGGCCATCTTCCTGGCGCTGAACCTGCTCGTCATGCGGATGCTCGTGAACATCAAGGTCTGAGAGGACACCGACCATGCTCGACACACTGAACACGATGATCACCAACATGCTCGGACCGGCAGGCCCCCTCATGGTGGTCGCAGGCCTTGCCCTGCTGCTCATCCTCGCCACCGTGCCGATGCTGCTGCGACAGAAGCCCGATCCGATGGACAAGCTCGCCAAGAGCGGCCGCGACCGGATCGACGCCGAGACCAAGGCGATCCTGCGCGACACCCGCCGCAACGCGAAGCTGAACAAATACGCGCAGTATCTCGAGCCCAAGAGCGCCGAGGAACTGGGCGAGGTCCGGCTCAGGCTGCTGCAGGCCGGCTACCGCACCCGCGACGCGGTGCGCATCTACTACCTGTCGCAGATGGTCCTCGGCATCGGTCTGCTGGCGCTCGGCACGCTCTACTTCTTCATGTTCAAGAACGGCGCCGATGCCACGATGCAGCAGAAGCTGCTCTATATCGTGGGCCCCGGCGCGGTCGGCTACCTCGCACCGAAATACTGGATCACCAAGCGCGTCGAGGAGCGCAAGAAGCAGATCGAGGAAGGCTTCCCCGATGCGCTCGACATGATGCTGGTCTGCGTCGAGGCCGGACAGTCGCTCGACCAGTCGATCGTCCGCGTCGCAAGGGAGCTTCGGGCCTCCTACCCCGCGCTGGCCGACGAGTTCGAGATCATCAGCCACGAGATGAAGGCCGGCAAGGACAAGGCCACCGTGCTCAACGACATGGGCGACCGCTGCGGCGTGCAGGACGTGTCCTCTTTCGTTACCGTGCTCAACCAGGCGTCGAGCTTCGGCACCTCGATCGCCGACGCCCTGCGGATCTATGCCTCGGAGATGCGTGACAAAAGGGTCATGCGCGCCGAGGAAAAGGCAAACAAGCTGCCGACAAAGATGACCCTGACCACTATGATGCTGACGGTGCCGCCGCTTCTGATCATCCTCGTGGGTCCGTCCGTGGTGAGCATCACGCAGCTTGGAAACATGGCCATCAAGTAACCCCATGCGCACAGGGCTCATCGCCTGCCTGATCCTTTCCACGCTGGCCGCCTGTTCCCCGGGCGGCCGGTCCGGCTCTGCCGATCGGACCTATGCCCCCGCGATCAACCCGAGGGGCGAGGCCGTCGACGGGCTTGTCGTCGGGCATCGCCTCATGGCCGCCGGCGAATACGAGCTCGCGCTCGAAGCCTTCACCCGCGCCGCGGGCCGGCACGGGCTGACCGGCGAGATCCTGACCTCGCTCGGCTCCGCCAATCTCGCGCTCGGGCGGCTCAACCAGGCCGAGGACCTGCTGCGCCGGGCCGTCGAGGCCGAGGCCGACTGGGCCGAGGCCTGGAACAACCTCGGCGTGGTGCTCATGGAGCGCGGCAAGACCGCCGAAGCCGCCGAGGTCTTCCGGCGGGCCTATGCGCTCGACAATGGCGAAAGTGACGCAATTCGCGACAATCTGCGCTTGGCGCTCGCAAAAATCGAAAATCCGGGCTACGATCCCGACCAACAACAAGACTACGCGTTGGTGCGCCTAGGCAGCGGCAGCTACCTGATCCGGCGGACCTTCTGACGACGAGGCAAGAGCAGTAAAAGGACGCAACAAATGCGCCACCCCATCCTGTTGACCCTCTGCGCCGCGGGGGTCTTCGGCCTTTCCGCCTGCGACAAGTCCATCGACGCCGATGCCGTCGACCGCGAGTTCGCCGGCGTGAACGCCATCGATGGCACCGGGCTGAACGACGTGATGCTCACCGCCGGCGACCCGGATGACGCCGTTGCCTACTTCCGACGTGCCGACACGCTCGACCCCGACCGTATCGACCTGAAGCGCGGTCTTGCCAAGTCGCTGGTCCGCGCCAAGCGCAGCACCGAGGCGGTCGCCGCCTGGTCCCGTGTCGTCGCGCATGAGGGCGCCGGCCCCGAGGACAGCGTCTCGCTCGCCGACGCACTCATCCGCAACAACGAGTGGAAGCGCGCCGAGGAAGTGCTCAACGGCATCCCGCCCACGCACGAGACCTACCAGCGCTACCGTCTCGAGGCGATGATCGCCGACAGCAACAAGCAGTGGCAAAAGGCCGACAGCTTCTACGAGACCGCCGTGGGCCTGACCACGAAACCGGCGCCGGTGCTCAACAACTGGGGCTATTCGAAGCTGACCCGTGGCGACTACCAGGGCGCCGAAAAGCTCTTCTACGACACGCTGCGCCACGACCCGGCGATGTTCACCGCCAAGAACAACCTCGTGCTCGCGCGCGGCGCGCAGGGCAACTACACGCTTCCAGTGCTGCACATGACGCAGGTCGAACGCGCCGAGCTGCTGCACACGCTGGGCCTGTCGGCGATCAAGCGCGGCGATGTCGAGATCGGCAAGGGGCTGCTGCGCAACGCCATCGAGACCCACCCGCAGCATTTCGAAGCGGCCGCGACGGCACTGGCGGCCCTTGAAGGGCCCGTCACGAACTGACCCGATGCTGTCCATATCCGCCACTGCTGCACTCTGGTTCGCGCCTTTCGTCCTGCCGATCTGCCTTTACGTCTGCTTCACGGACATGCGCGAGTTGCGGATCACCAACCAGGCGAACCTGCTCCTGCTGATCGTCTTCGTGCTGGTCGGGCTCGTGGCCCTGCCCTTCGACCAGTATCTCTGGCGTTACGTGCACCTGCTGGTGGTGCTTGTGGCGGGCGTCGCGCTCAACGCCGGCGGCGTCATGGGCGCGGGCGATGCGAAGTTCGCAGCCGCGGCCGCGCCTTTCGTCCATATCGGCGACCTGCGCTTCGTCATGGCCCTGCTCGCCGCGACGATCCTCGGCGCGTTCCTGACACATCGCATCGCCAAATACACACCGCTGCGCCGCCTCGCCCCGGACTGGAAGAGCTGGCACAGCGGCAAACGCTTCCCGATGGGCCTGGCCCTCGGCGGCGCGCTTGCGATCTACCTCGTGACCGGGGCGGTTAACGGCAGCTGAACCGCCCTTCCGGGAATGCAGCCCACTAGCGGGTTTCGGCGTCGAGCAAGGCGCGCAGGCCGGTCCGGTAGTCGGGGTAAAGCAGCTTCACGCCCAGCTCTTCCCTGATCCGCCGGTTCGAGACGCGCTTGTTCTCGGCATAGAAGCTGCGCGCCATGTCGCTCATCTCGGCGGCGTCGAAATCCTGCTCCGGCGGGAGGGTCACCCCAAGGAGCTCGGCGGCGAAATGCAGCACGTCCTGCGGCGGGGCCGGCAGGTCGTCGCACACATTGTAGGCGGCACCGGGATTGGGCTGCCGGATCGACGCTTCGAGCACCTGCGCGATGTCCTCGACATGCGTGCGCGAGAACACCTGCCCCGGCTTCACGATGGGCCGCGCCGTGCCGCGCCGGACCTTGGCGAAGGGACCGCGACCGGGCCCGTAGATTCCCGCGAGGCGGAAGATGTGCAGCGGCAGGTCCGGAATGTCGCGCCAGGCCGTCTCGGCCATCAGACGCAGCTCTCCGCGGTGCGTCGTGGGGGTAAGCGGCGTCGTCTCGTCGACCCAGCCGCCATCGTGATCGCCGTAGACGCCGGTGGTCGAGAGATAGCCTGCCCAGTCGAGACGTCGCGCGTGCTCGCGGATCGCATCGTCGCACAGGCGCAGCGCCGGGTCGCCCTGCGGCCCCGGGCCGGCCGAGATAAGCAGGTGGCTCGCCGCGCCCAAGGCATCCTCGATCGCCGGACGTTCCCACAGGATCGGTATGACACCCGCGTCGCGCAGGCTGTCGACCTTCTCGGGATCGCGCGTCGTGCCGAAGATCGTCCAGCCCTGCGGCAGGAGCCTGCGCGCGAGCGCCTGCGCCGAGTAGCCGTGACCGAGTGAAAGAAGTGTCTTGCTCATGATCCGACCCTGATCCGCCCCGGGACGCATTTCAAGGAGGAAGATACGCGCAAGAAAGCGCGTATCGCGGAGGGCCAGCCTAGGCATGCAGGTCCCCGGACGCTAGACTTGGCCCGGTTCCTTCACGAGAGTGTTCTGATGCCCCATCCGACCCGCCGCGCCGCCTTGATGCTCCTGCTCGGGGGCGTCGCCGCCTGCGCTCGCCGCCGGTCCGAGGACGAGACGCCCCGCGGCCGCTTCGATCCGCCGCTCCATCCCAACGAGACACCGGAGCTGCGCGCCTCGATCAACCGTTGGGCCGATCACTACCGTGTGCCGCGCAGGCTGGTGCACCGGCTGGCGATCCGTGAAAGCACGCACAACCCGGCGGCGCGAAATGGCCCCTACTATGGCCTGCTCCAGATCCTGCCGCAGACCGCGCGGACGATGGGCTTTCGGGGCGCGCCCTCGGATCTTCTGAACGCGGATACCAACCTGCAGTACGGGGTGAAATACCTGCGCGGCGCGTGGCTCTTGTCGGACGGCAGCCACGACCGCGCAATCATGTGGTATGCGCGGGGCTACTACTACGAAGCCAAGCGCCGCGGGATGCTGGTCGAGACCGGGCTGCGGCCGGGCTGAGACGCGGTCTCAGGTCACGGCGCGCAGCATCGCGGTGTTCGACTGGATGATGGTGTTCAGCTCGACGATCCGCGCGAGCCGTTCCTCGATCTCGTCCTGCCCTGCGTCCAGCTGATCAACGATCCCCGACAGCGAATCCCCCGAGCCGTTGAGCGCCGCGCTCTCGATCTTGCACATCATGCGGGTCGAGCTGAGCCCCGTGACATAGCGCTTCATGTCGAGCACGCTGCGCCCGAGCCGGGTCGCCTCGGCCTCGACGACCTTGAGCGCTTCGCCCGCAAGCTTTCGAAAGGAGGCGGCTTCGGTCCGCAGGGTCTCGCGGTCCTCGTTCAGGCGGGTCACGTCGGGTGCGCCCCTCAGGTCCTCTTCGAAGAGGGTCGACATCTCGCCCTGCATGATTGCTGCCCCGACGAGGAACTGCCCCCGCTCGATGGTTTCCTTCATCCGGACATAGGTGCTGTCCTTGCCCTCGACGAAATCCTTCACCCAGCTGGCCATCTCGTCGAGCATGGAGCCGTAGTTGACCGAGATGGCACTGATCGGTCCCCCGGCATTCTCGAGCCGCGAGGCGAGGATGCGCATGTTCATCGGGACCGTGCGGATCGCCTTGATGATCTCGGTCATCTCGTCGGTCTCATGCTTGATCTGGGCGATGGTGCGGACCATCGTCAGGAAACGCTGCTGGCGGGAATCCAGCGTGACGCCGATGCGCTTTGCCCGATCCTCGAGTTCGAGCGACAGGGCCGCGGACATGAAGGCGTCGTAGCTCTCGAAGCCCATGTCGTTCAGAGCCTCGAGCAGCTTCTCGGCGCTGCGCGCGGCACTGGTGCCGTCGTCGAGCTCGGACTTTCGCAGTTCGGCGTAGAGGTCGCGCACCTTGTGGAACAGCTCGGTATGGGGCTTCACCCGGACCGAGATGTAGCCTCCGGGGATTGGCCAGGCCACGGCGAGCACCCAGTAGAAACGCCCGTCCTTGGTGCGGTTCTTCACGTAGGCCGAGACCTGCTTGCCGGCCTTCAGCCGCTCCCAGAACAGGTGGAAGACGCCCTTGGGCATGTCGGCATGGCGCACGAGCTTGTGCGGCGCGCCCTTGAGCTCTTCCCAGCGGAAGCCGGAAATGCGCCGGAAGACGCTGTTGCCCTCGAGGATGATGCCCCGCTCGTCGGTGCGCGAGTAGAACATGCTGGCGTCTTCGAAGGGCACCTCGCCCATTCCGCTGTTGCGCGTCTGGGAAATGAGTTGGGAGTCGTGCTGCGACATCGGAACCTCGCGCAGTGAAAAGCGGAACGTTCCGGGACCATGCACGTGCGCAGCTTACCAAATGCTGAACGCGGGCGAAGATTCCGCCCGCGTTCGATGATTTCAGCGATGTCGGGCCGCAGCCTCAGCCGGGGCTCATGCCCCGCAGCCGTTCGGAGCGGCGGCGCAGCAGTTCGACCGTGCTCAACAGCAGGATCGAGATCGCCACGAGGATCGTCGCAGCCGCGAGGATGGTCGGCGAGATCTGCTCGCGCAGGCCGGTGAACATCTGCCAGGGCAGCGTCTGCAGCTCGGCCGAGCCGATGAACAGCACCACGACCACCTCGTCGAACGACGTGATGAAGGCGAACAGGCCACCCGAGATCACGCCCGGCAGAATCAGTGGCATCTGCACCCGGAAGAAGGTGGTCACCGGGTTCGCCCCCATGTTCGCCGCCGCCCGCGTCAGGGAACGGTCGAAGCCCACCAGTGTCGCGGTCACGGTGATGATGACGAACGGGATGCCAAGCACCGCGTGGGCCAGCACGACGCCCCAGTAGGTCCCGACGATGCCGATCTTCGAGTAGAAGAAATACATGCCGGTCGCCGAGATGATCAGCGGCACGATCATCGGCGAGATCAGGATCGCCATGATGGCGCGCTTGCCGGGAACGTGGCTCTGGCTCAGGCCGATGGCCGCCAGCGTCCCGAGCGACACCGAGATGAGCGTCGCGACCGGGGCGATCAGCAGCGAGTTCTTCACCGCGCGGGTCCATTCCGGGTTGGTCAGGAAGTCGCGGTAGTGCCGCAAGCTGTAGCCGTCGGGATCGAAGCTCAGCATCTCGGGCGTGAAGGTGAAGAAGTTCTCGGCGTTGAAGCTGAGCGGCATCACCACGAGGATCGGGGTGATCAGGAACACGAAGATCGCGCCGCAGATCACCCGGAAGCTGTAGTGCCAGAGCACCTGGCCGGGCGTGAGGTAGGGCACCAGCTTCTCACGGTAACGGCCGAAGCCGATCCAGTAGGAGAACCAGCCGAAAAACCAGCCGAACAGCGCGCCGACCACGAGGCCCGGCACCGCCCCCAGCAGGAAGCCCACGAGCGCGAAGACCGCGATCATGCCCCAGCGGGCAGCTTTCTCGCCGCCCTCTCCGATCAGGTTGACCACGAGGAAGCCGATGGCCGCCATCACGATCGCGCCGCCGAGGATGCCGAGCAGGCTCGAGCCGTTGGCGGCGCCGACGAAGAGCCCGGCGAAGGCCCCTGCCGCCGCAAGCACCGGCAGGGTGAAGGAGAGCGGTTTCTGCTCGATTGGTGTGAGGATCACTTCGTTCATGGCCTTACCCCAGCTTCACGTTGTCGATGCCGACGATCTTGTCGTAGGCCCAGTAGAGCAGCAGGACCACTGCCAGCAGGATCGAGCCGAGCGCGGCCGCGAGGCCCCAGTTCAGCGATGAGGAGATGTGGTAGGCGATCCGGTTCGAGATGAACGTGCCGGTGGTGCCGCCGACGATCTCGGGGGTGATGTAGTAGCCGATGGACAGGATGAACACGAGGATCGAGCCCGCCCCGATGCCGGGGATCGACTGCGGGAAATACACCCGCCAGAAGGTCGTCCAGTTGGTCGCCCCCAGCGATTTCGCCGCGCGGACATAGGACGGCGGGATCGTCGACATCACCGAGTACATCGGCAGGATCATGAACGGCAGCAGGATGTGGGTCATCGCCACGATCGTGCCGAACTGGTTGTTGATCATCGTCAGTCGCGCGTCGTCCGCCACGAGCCCCAGCCAGACCAGCACGTCGTTGATGACCCCCTGCTGCTGCAACATCACCTTCCAGGCGCTCGTTCGCACCAGAAGCGACGTCCAGAACGGCAGCAGCACCAAGATCATCAGCAGGTTGGCGGTGCGCATCGGCAGGTTCGACAGGATGTAGGCCACCGGGTAGCCCAGAAGGATGCAGCTGAAGGTGATGACGAGCGACATGAACAGCGTCCGCTTGAACAGCAGCATGTAGATCCGCTCGTTGTCCGGGCGCGCCTCGGCGCCGTCGGGCGTGAGCTGCATGTCGACCGAGTTCAGGAAGTAGCCCGAGGTATAGTTCGGGCTGTAGAGCTTGATCGTCCGCCAGATGTCCGGCTGCAACCAGTCCTCGTCGACCTCCTCGAAACCGTCGCGGAACGACACCGTCTCGAAGTCGGGGCTGTCGACAAGCGCGTCGGCGGCCTTGAGCATGTCGGCGCGGGGACCGTCGTAGGAGGACATGTCGCCGGCGGCGAGGTCCTGGTAGAGCGCGGTGTGCACCGCCGACCAGGGCTCTTCGTCGAGCAGGTTGTTCTCTTCCTCGTCCTGCTGCACCTCGGCGAAGATCGCGTATTCGCGCGCCGCCGTCGGCAGGATGTCGGAAATGCCCTCGCGCAGCTCGAAGGACGGCTGTCGCCCCTCTTCGCTTTCCGCCCAGCTGCGTTCCTCGGAGAGCCAGTCGGGGTCGCCCATGAGCTCGGCCCACGGAACCGCCTCGTCCCAGTTCTCGTCGAGATCCTCGAACTGGTCCTGGTAGACCTCGCCGATGTCGTCGAGCCCGCGGCCCGACTTGCGGAACAGCGAAGAGGCGCCGGTCTGCTCGTAGTTCAGACGCGTGCCGAGCCGGGTGTGCTCCTTGCGCTCGGCCGCGAGGAAAACGTCGTAATAGGCCGCTTCGAAGGCGGCGTCCGACGGCAGACCCTCGCCGTCCCAGTCGGCGAGCACCTCGGTCGTCTGCGGCAACGTCTCCGAGACGATCTGGTTCTCGACCGAACGGAAGAGCATGTCCGCGATCGGTGCGATGAAGGTGACGAGCACGAAGATCAGCAGGGGCGCGATCAGCATCAGCGCTCGCATCTTCTGCATTCGCAGGGCCTTGGAAAGGCTCTTCTTGAGTGGCGTGCCGTCAGCGGCCAGCATCGGGCCGCTGGTCGCATCGGCCTGGCGCAGCGCGTTGTCTGGCGTCGGGCCGTCGAATTTGTCCGGGCCTGTGGCGTCGGTCATGCTGTCCCCGTTGGATGTTGTTGTTCTTGTTCCGCGGCCTCTTCGGGCCGTCGTTGCCGGAGCGGATCACCCTGCCCCGGGAAGGGAAAGGGGCGGGCAGATGCCCGCCCCCGATCTTGGCTTACTGCGCGAGCCAGGCCTGGAACTTCGCGTCGATATCGTCGCGGTAGTCGGCCCAGAACTCGTAGTTGTAGAGCAGCGTGTTGGAGGCGTTCTCCGGGTCGGTCGGCATGTGCGGTGCCATCTCGATGCCGAGATCGGCGTGCTCACCGACCAGCGGCGCCGACGACTGGCGTGCCGGACCGTAGGAGATGTACTTGGCCTGATCCGCCAGACGCTGGGTGTCCGTGGCGAAGTAGACGAAGTCCTTCACGCGGGCGAGCGCCTCGTCCGAGAGGCCCGTCGGGATGATCCAGCCGTCAAGGTCGAACACCTGCATGTCCCAGAGCATGTCGACCGGCTGGTCCTGCTCCTCGATCACCGAGAAGAGACGACCGTTGTAGGTCGAGCCCATGATGACTTCGCCGTCGGCAAGCAGCTGCGGCGTGTCGGCGCCGGCCGACCACCAGACCACCTGGTCCTTGATGGTGTCGAGCTTGGCGAGCGCGCGGTCCTGACCCTCGGGGGTCTCGAGCACGTCGTAGATCTCGTCCTTGGCGACGCCGTCGCAGTAGAGCGCCCACTCCATGTTGTTGATCGGGCGCTTCTCGAGCGAGCGCTTGCCCGGGTAGGCCTCGAGGTCGAAGAGCGCGCAGATCTCGGTCGGGGGCGTGTCGCCCACGAGGTCGGTGCGGTAGCCCACGGTGGTCGAGTAGACGATCTGCGGGATGAAGCAGTCGGAGACGATCATGTCGCCGAAGTCATCCTCGGCCGAGGTGCCGTCGGGGGCTTCGGCGAGCAGTTCGTCGGGATCGTATTCCATCGCGAGGCCCTCGTCGCAGAGGCGCATCGCGTCGGCGGCGACCACGTCGACCAGGTCCCAGGTGATGTTGCCCGCCTCGTTCATGGCGCGCAGCTTGGCCACGGCTTCGTTCGAGGACTCATCCCAGGAGATGCTCACCTCGGGGTGCTCCTCGAGGTAGGGCTTTGCATAGGCTTCGTCCTGGCTGCGCTGGTAGGCGCCGCCCCAGGAAACGAGAGTCATGCTGTCGGCCATCTCCTGTGCCGCCACCGCGCCAGCGGCGACGGTGAGCGCCGTGGATGCCAGAAGCGTCTTGGTCAATTTCATAGGTAACTCCCTTTTGGACCCGTTTAGGTTAGGGGACGGACCACGGGTCTGGACCCCGGCCCCGTTGCTCAGGCCGTGCCCCCTGCCCGCCTTGGGCAAAGGGCATGGCCGATCTTGTCTCTAGTCCGCGTCGAGCGCGCGGCAGTCTTCCGGCAGCCAGCCGATACGGACCTCCTGCCCCGGTGTCAGGCGCTCCTGGTCGGGCCGGTTGCGGGTCTTGATGACGAAGTCGCGGTTGCCCGCCACCTCGAGCCGGGTGCGGAAGATGTCGCCCATGTAGATGAACTCGAGCACCTTGGCGTTGAGCGTATGGGCGCTCTCGCCGAGATCCGGGTTCACCTCGACCCGCTCGGGGCGGATCGACACGCGGGTGCGCTCGCCGACCTGGCTCACGTTGACCGGCATCGCGTCGATCATCGCGCCCCCGTCGAGCTCGACGGTGCAGCGGTTGCCGCTGATGCTCTTGATGACACCCTCGAGCGTGTTGTTCTCGCCGATGAACTGCGCGACGAAGCTGTTCTTCGGCGCCTCGTAGAGTTCGTCCGGCGGCGCGAGCTGCTGGATGCGACCGTCGTCGAAGACCGCGACCCGGTCTGACATCGTCAGCGCCTCGGTCTGGTCGTGCGTCACGTAGACCGTGGTGATGCCGAGGCTATGCGCGAGGTTGGTGATCTCGAACTGCATCTTCTCGCGAAGCTGCTTGTCGAGCGCGCCCAGCGGCTCGTCCATCAGCACCAGCTCGGGCTCGAACACCAGCGCCCGCGCCAGCGCGATCCGCTGCTGCTGGCCGCCCGAAAGCTGCGCCGGGCGGCGACCGCCGAAATCGCCCATCTCGACCATGTCGAGCGCGCGCTTCACCTTCTTCTCGCGCTCGGACTTGCCGATCTTGCGGACCTCGAGCGGGAACGCGAGGTTCTCGGCGACGGTCATGTGCGGAAACAGCGCGTAGTTCTGGAAGACCATGCCGATCCCGCGCTTGTGCGGCGGGATGTTGTTGATGCTGACCCCGTCGAGCTTGATCGCCCCGTGGGTGGCGGTCTCGAAGCCGGCCAGCATCATGAGGCAGGTCGTCTTGCCCGACCCGGAGGGCCCGAGCATGGTCAGGAACTCGCCCTTCGGCATGGTGAGGTTGAGATCTTTGACGACGAGTGTTTCGCCATCGTAGCTCTTCTGCACGCGTTCAAACGCGACGAAAGCGTCGCTTGTCCCGGTATCTAGCAAATCCGGCTCCCCGTTACGATGTATCGCGGATTTTTCCCGCTGTTGTATGCCTAGACTAAACCCCGTCCGAACCATTGTTGCAACCGCATACGACCAAATCTGAGCCCGGACCGACCACCACATGCGCTTCGGATGGAACTTGGGCAGCCGGGCAGGAAAATCGCCTTCCGTGTGGCCGGATACGGGAAAAACGCCTTCTGGCTCCGCCTCACGGAAGACCCCTGCGACCACGCGTCCACACCTTTTCAGGGCCGGGAATCGCCATCTGGGCGTCGTTTGCGGACCTGGATGATGCGCGAGATGCACAACTTGTCAGCAGCCGCGGCGTTTTTCATCAATCGGTGCACACTTGCGACTCCGCGTGTCGGTTTTTGGCGGCCCGAGTTGTGCACAAGTGTCTAGCTGGGCCGACACGACCCTCCCGGAGAGCCCGAATGCGCCAGCATCGATTCCAGAAAGACCTGCCCTTTTCCGAAGCGGAGTACGAACGCCGCCTCGGGCTCACCCGCGCCGCGATGGACCGGGCGGGAATCGACGTGCTGCTGGTCACCGATCCCTCGAACATGGCGTGGCTCACGGCCTATGACGGCTGGTCGTTCTACGTGCACCAGGGCGTGCTCGTCTTCCAGGATGCCGACCCGGTCTGGTGGGGCCGCAACCAGGACACCAACGGCGCCGTGCGCACGGTGTGGATGGGCGACGACCGCGTCATCGGCTACGCCGACAACTACGTGCAGTCGACCGAGCGCCACCCGATGGAGGACCTCGCGCAGCGGCTCGTCGGCATGGGCCACGAGACCGCGCGGCTCGGCGTCGAGATGGAGAACTACTATTTCTCCGCCAAGGCCTTCAAATCCCTTGCCGAAAGCCTGCCGCAGGCCCGGCTGATCGACGCGACCGCGCTGGTGAACTGGCAGCGCAACATCAAGTCGGCCGAGGAAATCGTCTTCATGCGCAAGGCGGCGCGAATCTCGGAGAAGATCGTCGACGGGCTGCTCGAGCGGGTCGAGCCCGGCATCCCGAAGAACGAGATCGTGGCCGAGATCCAGCGCGACGCCATCCTCGGTGCCGACGGCGCCTGGGGCGACTACGCCGCCATCGTGCCGCTGCTGCCCTCGGGCTCCGACGCCGCCGCGCCGCACCTGACCTGGGACGGCAAGCCCTTCAACAAGGGCGAGGCGACGTTCTTCGAGATTTCCGGCTGCTACCGCCGCTATCACGCGCCGCTCTGCCGCACGATCTTCCTCGGTGAGCCGCCGGACCTGTTCCTTGCCGCCGAGGATGCGCTGGTCGAGGGGCTGGAAGCGGGGCTTGAAGTCGCCCGTGCCGGCAACCGCGCCTGCGACATCGCCAACGCGCTCGCCGCCCCGCTCGAACGCGCAGGGATTGAACGCGGCGCCCGCTGCGGTTACCCCATCGGCCTGAGCTACCCGCCGGACTGGGGCGAACGTACGATCAGCCTCCGGTCGGAGGACGAAACCATCCTCCAGCCCGGCATGACCTTCCACTTCATGCCCGGTCTGTGGATGTCCGACTGGGGCCTCGAAATCACCGAATCCATCCTCATCACCGAAGACGGACCGGCGGAATGCCTTTGCGACCGCCCCCGCAAGATGTTCGTAAAGGACTGACACCATGCTGAAAGAGACCGAAGCGATCCTCGCAGACCTCATCTCCTTCCCCACCGTGTCGAGCGACAGCAACCTCGACATGATGGCATGGATGGCCAACTGGCTCGAACATCACGGCGCGAAGGTCGAGCTCTTCGCCGACGATTCGGGGGCCAAGGCCAACATGTTCGCAACCATCGGCCCCGATGTGCCGGGCGGCGTCGTGCTCTCGGGTCACTCCGACGTGGTGCCGGTCACCGACCAAGTCTGGCATTCGAACCCCTTCCACATGACCGAGCGCGACGACCTGCTGCACGGCCGCGGCGCCTGCGACATGAAGGGCTTCATCGCCGCTGCCGTCGCCATGGCGGACCCTCTGGCAAAGACCCCGCTGAAGCGGCCGGTGCACCTGTGCTTCACCCATGACGAGGAAGTCGGCTGCATGGGCGCCCGCGCGCTCGTGCCCGAGCTGCAGAAGCGCGGCTACGCGCCGCGCATGGCCATCGTCGGCGAACCCACCGACATGCGCATCATCGAAGGCCACAAGGGCTGCTGCGAATACACCTGTCGCTTCCACGGACTCGAAGGTCACGGCTCGGCCCCCGAGCGCGGCGTGAACGCGGTGGAATACGCGGTGCGCTACGTGACCAAGCTGATGAGCCTCGCCGAGACGCTCAAGGGCCGGGTGCCCGCCAACTCGCGCTTCGATCCTCCGTGGACCACGGTCAACGTCGGCCGGCTCTACGGCGGCGTCGCGCACAACGTCATCCCCGGCTTCGCCGAGGTCGACTGGGAGATGCGCCCGGTGCAGGCCGGCGACACCGAGTTCGTCAAGGACGCGCTGCACGCCTACGTCGAGACCGAGCTGCTGCCCGCCATGCGCAAGGTGAACCCCGCCGCCCGCGTCGAGACCCAGGTCATCGGCGAGGTCGCGGGCCTCGAGCCCCTGCCCGACAATGCCGCGCGCGATCTGGTCGCCCAGCTCACCGGCAACAGCGATTGCGACGTGGTGCCCTTCGGCACCGAGGCCGGCCTGTTCCAGGAAATGGGCATGTCGGTGGTGGTCTGCGGTCCGGGCTCGATCGCCCAGGCCCACAAGCCCGACGAGTTCGTCTCGCGCGAGCAGCTGTCGCAGTGCCTGACCATGCTCGACGGCGTCGCGAAAAGCGTCGCCGCGTGAGCAACGCCGCCGCGCGGTTCCAGCGTCTTCACGCGGAACTGCGCGCGCGGATCTGCCTGCTCGACTACCCGCCGGGCACGCGCCTGTCCGAAGAAACCCTCGCCGCCGAGTTCGGCACCTCGCGCACGCCGCTGCGCCGGGTGCTCGCCCGGCTCGAGGACGAGGGCCTGCTGACCAGCCGCCACGGCGTCGGCACGCTGGTGACCGACGTCGATCTTGCGGAAATGGCGCAGGTCTACGCGCTGCGGCTGGAGCTGGCCCAGCTCGCCGGGCAGCTCTCGCCCCTGCCCGTGACCCCCGAGGTTCTCACCGAGCTCCGTGGCTACATCGCGCGCGGCGAGGCGCTGGTCGCCGCCCCGCAGCCGCGCGCCTTCGCCGCGCTCAACATGGACTACCACGCCTTCGGCCTGTCGCTGACCGGCAACGCCGCGCTGCGCGAGACGGCGGAACGGCTCTACTACCGCACCGCCCGGATCTGGCTGAAGTCGATCCCGCACATGGACCTCGCTGCCGAATGCGGCATCTTCCTGAGCGAGATGCGCGACACCGAAACCGCGCTTTTGGCCGGTGACCCGCAGGCCGCCGCTCTCATCCGCCGCGCGCATATCTCGATGAGCGTGAAACGCATGAGCCGCTGAGCCACGCTCAGCCTGCCAGCGCCTCCGGCACGATCAGCGGGGTGCCGGGCAGCGCCAGCGCCGCGATGCGCCGCAGGTGGTCGCGGCGGAACGCGATGCAGCCCTCGGTCGGATAACCCGGCCGCCGCTGCTGGTGCAGGAAGATCGCCGAGCCGCGCCCCGGCTCGGCGTCGGGCCAGTTCCAGTCGGTCAGCAGCACGATGTCGTAGAGCGGATCGGCCCGGCGCAGCGTCTCGTGGCTGCCGCCGTAGGGCGCGCGCACCATCATGTTGTAGGCCGCGTCGCCCACGTCGTCCGACCAGAGATCCCCCGGCCGGATCGGCAGCGCCCAGGGCGCCGGCGCGGGCAGCCTGTCGGGCCGGTAGAGCGTTCCGACGATGCGGTGCACGCCCACGGGCGTCGCCCCGTCACCCTCGCGCTTGTCCGCACGGACGCCACCACGCCCGATCGAGCAGGGCCAGAGCCGCCCGGCGAACCGCAGCCCCGCAGGTGTCAGCACCATCTCCATGCGCAATCTCCCTTCGCGGGGCCACCCGCCCTAGAGCAGATGCCCCGACTTCGCCGCCTTGGTCGCAAGATACGCCTCGTTGTAAGGCGTCTCGCCCACCTTCAGCGGCACACGCTCCGCCACGGCGATGCCGCAGCGCTCCATCATCTCGATCTTCGCCGGGTTGTTGGTCAGCAGCCGCACCGCGTCGAAGCCCATCTTCCGCAGGATCTCGGCGCCAAGCCGGAAATCCCGCTCGTCATCCTCGAAGCCGAGCCGGTGATTGGCCTCGACCGTGTCGAAGCCCTGGTCCTGCAACGCGTAGGCGCGCATCTTGTTGGCCAGCCCGATGCCCCGGCCCTCCTGGTTGAGGTAGAGCAGCACGCCGCTGCCCTCCTGCCCCATCCGCGCGAGCGCCGCGTTCAGCTGCGGGCCGCAGTCGCACTTGAGAGAGCCCAGCAGGTCGCCGGTGAAACAGGCCGAATGCAGCCGCGCCAGCACCGGCGCCGCGCGATCCGGGCGCCCGATCTCGATGGCGTAGTGTTCCTCGGACCCGTCTGCGGGGCGGAAGATGTGCAGGCGGGCGTTCTCGGCCGCGCGCAGCGGCA
>MDTG01200898.1_pt1 | contig 77257 bp, 69 predicted proteins | sample 811421 | NCBI WGS metagenome assembly MDTG01 (sample SAMN05326645, study PRJNA326480) | marine metagenome | isolation source: seawater | place: Pacific Ocean: South East | collected 2011
CTACCTCCCTGCCGATCGCGGAGCGGCCCGCACGATCTCGGTGCCGTCCTGGTTGGTCTCGACGCGCCAGCCGCGGCGGCGGAGCATGCTCACGCGCGCGGCGACGGACGCCTTCTTGCGGTCCTTGGGCTCTGCTGCGAGCCCAGTGGTTTCGTCGCGAGTGAACGCCGACTGCCCCTCGGCTCGACTGCGGGCGAGGAGGGCCTCGCCGAGAACCTTGGCGGTCTTGAGGTCGCCGCCTTCGAGGAGCCGCTCCACTTCGTTGAGGTCGGCGGCGGCGATCGGGGCGATGAGCGCCGCGGACTGTTGGCGCAGACCCTCGAGGTAGGCGGCCTTCTCGTCCTGGTGGCGGATCTCCTCGGCAGCCTCGTAGCCCTCCAGGACCACGCGGAGCGAGTTCAGCTCCTTGGCCTGCGCGTCGAGCTGCGTTTGGAGAGCAGCGATCCGATCCTCGGCGAGCTCGTCCTGGCCGAGCTCGCCGGTGACCGAGTCGTCCTCGAAGTAGCGAGAGAGGAAGGCCAGGGCGCGGAGCTTGGCCTTGGCGGCCCCCTCTCGCTGGACGATCTGGTCCAGCTCGCGGGTCGCCTCCTCGGTCAGCGCGCTCGGCGCCCGGGTCCCCTCGTGAAGCCCGACGGGGTTGGCGGCGGGGTCTGCGACCCAGTCACCGCGCTTGAGATCACGCCGGGCGTCGAGCCGCGCGAAGCGGCGCTGCCGCGTCTCTCCCTCACGAGCGGGCGGCTCGTAGTAACCGAAGCGAGCGACGATCGAGATCCCCAGGCTGCTGGCGTCCTCCTGTGCGCGGTCCATGAGGTAGACCGGCGCCGGGACGTCAAGCCCGTCGGGCCGAATCTTGTGCGCGCTCGACGCGAAGGCGAAGTCGCCCACAGCTCGCCACTCGAGCGAAGCCACGCCGCCGCACTCGCCACAGGCCTCCTGCTCCGCCTGGACCCCGCACGCCCGGCAGAGCAGGAACGACTCCATGCGGACGTCCTCCCAGGTGCCGAGGTGCCGGCCGAGTCCGTCCTCGCTCAGGCTCCCGTGGGTCCAGCGGCCTCGCGTGCCGGCCGCAAACTCGGTGACCTGCTCGACCGTCGTCCGGTCGATGTCGAACCCGTGCCCGAGGGCCGGACCCGTCGTGATGATCGACGCGCCCCGAATCCTCCCGGGGAAGGCGCGGTCCACTTGGAGCCGCGCCTCCCCCTGTCGGAGCATTCCCAGTCGAGTGAGATCTCTCTTTGCGGTAGCCACCATGCCGAGAAGGTAGGCGGGCTACGGGCCGATCCTCACTGACTGCCGTATATGGCCACCGACGGGGAACCGACTACGGCGTCGCCGCCACAACTCCGGGGCAGCGGTTGACTTCAACGGTCACGTGGTGGAGGAGGTTCTCGGGAATCCGTGCCTTGTATTCCGCCGGGGTCACTGGCTCGTGCGCCACGACGGCGATCGTGGCGGCTCGAACGCCTGGCCCGATCGACCACACGTGGAGGTCGACCACCCGGTCGTCGTCGACTTCGAGCGCCGCGCGGACCCGCTGGCGAACGTGTTGAGGCTCCTGGTGGTCCAAGAGCACCTTGCTGGACTGACGGATCAGACCCCAGGACCACCTGGCGACCAGTAGCGACCCCACGATCCCCATGGCGGGGTCCAGCCAAGCCTGGCCGAAGTACTTTCCGCCCAACAGGGCGAAGATCGCCGTGAGGGACGTCAGCGCGTCGGCCAGGACGTGAAAGTAGGCCGCCCGCAGGTTGTGGTCGTGGTGCTCGTCTTGCGCGTGGTCGTGGTGCTCGTGGTCGCGGTGCTCGTGGTCGTGGTGCTCGTGGTCGTGGTGCTCGTAGCCGTGGTGCTCGTGCCCATGGTGCTCGTGGTCGTGGTGCTCGTAGTCGTGGTGCTCGCGCCCATGGTGGCCGTGCTGGCCGTGGTCATGTCCGTGGTCGTGGTGGACTCCGAGCACGGCAACGCTGATCCCGTTGACCAGCAGCCCCAGCACGGCGACGGCGATTGCTTGGTTGAATACGATCGGCACCGGGTTCCTGAAGCGGTCGACGGACTCCCAGGCCATCATGACCGCGAACAGGGCCAGGAGCAGCGCGCCCGTGTATCCACCCAGCGCGTTGACCTTGCCGGTGCCGAAGCTGAACCGCTCGTCCCCGGCTCGGCGTCTGGCGTAGACGTAGGCAGCGACCGCGATCCCCAGCGCCACAGCGTGACTGCCCATGTGGAGTCCGTCGGCGAGGAGCGCCATGGAGCCGTACGCCAATCCGGCCGCCACCTCCACGACCATGAACACGGCCGTGAGGAGCGCGACCCACAGCGTCCGCCGCTCGCCCCGCGAGACCTTGTCCTGTCCGAAGGTGTGGTCGTGTTGCCAGTCGTCGAGCTGAGTGGTGTGCATGAGCCCTCCTCAGGGCGTCGTCGGGGCGCCGGTCAGGACCTGCAGGTCGCTCCAGGCCACCATGACCTCTCGCAGGGCGTCGATGTAGCCGAGCTGGATGGTCGACCAGTCTCGGCGCACTGGCAGCACTTCCACCAGGCTCGCGTCACCGGCTTCGAAACGGGCCTCCACGCTCGCCAGGACGTTGTCTGCCTCGCCGAGCAGCTCCTCCCGCATGACCTTCACCGACTGCAGGAGGAGCGATAGCCGGGTGTGCGCGGTGCGCAGGTCCCGCACGAGCTCGTTCCTCGTCGCCCGGACGCGCGCAGAGGCTGCCAGCTGCTCCGCCACGGCGCTTCGGACGCCGCCCTGGTTGCGGTCGAACAGCGGTAACGGGATTCCAATGCCGACGTCGAAGGCGTGCCGGTTCGTCGCCTCGAGTCGGCGGTAGAACAGGTCCAAGCTGACGTCCGGGATCCGCTTGGCCTTGGCGAGCTCGACGCGCGCCTCTTGAAGCGCGACCTCGGCTTCCGCGGCCTTTAGCCGCGGATTGCTCTCTAGGCGACGGGTCAACTCCTCGAGAGCCGGCAGCTCGAGGGCTGACTCCAGCTCGCCCGCAAGCGACTGGATCTGGAGGCTGGGGTCACCGAGCGCGGTGGCGAGCGCGAGGAGGGCTCGCTGGCGAAGGCTCTCCACGCGCGCCAACTCGAGCCGCGCGCGCGTCGCCTCGATCCGCACGCGTGACAAGTCAGCCGGCACGGCGTCACCAGCCTTCACGCGGGCCTCGAGCAGCTCGACGGCCTTCGTGGCGAGAGCCTGGGCCTGGCCCTGGACTCCCGCCGCGCGCTCCAGCGAGAGAGCGGTGGCGAACGCCCCTCGCGCGCGCTTGTGCAGCTCCTGGCGCTGGGCGGCGAGTTCCAATACTCGTTGATCCACTTCTCGCGCGCCGACCTCTTCGGCCGCGCCGAGCCGTCCAGAGAGCGGGACTCGAAAGGTCAAGCCCGCGACGTAGTTCGCCTCGTCCCGAGTGCTGCCACTGGAGAACGGTGCGTTCTCAATCCGCAGCATGAGCTCGGGATTGGGGAACAGACCGGCTTGCTCACCGCGCGCCTGGGCCGCGTCCACGTAAGCCCTGAATGCTGCGAGGTTCGGATGCTCTGCATCGACACGCGCCAGCGCCTGGGCCAGGCTGAGGCTGGTCAGCGCCGCCACGTCAGGAGTGACGGCCGTTGGCGCCTCCCCCTCTGGGGGAACGGGCTGTTCGGGTCCGGCCCCCCAGTCCGGGTGTGGATCGGGCGAAGCCCCACACCCAAGGATGGTCGCGGTCAGCAAGATCAGAGCAGCGCGCTTCATGCGACACCTCCGTCGTCGGTGGGGGGAGTTTCCTCGGGGTCCTCGCCGGAAGGTGGCGCCTCGCTGGAAGGTGCCGCCTCTGTGCTGCCCCTTTCGCCCGGCAAGGCCTCCGACTCAGGAGGGCCAGACTCGGCCTCGTCCAGCGCAGAGAACGGCTCCACGCTCGGGGGTGGCACGGGATCGTCCGCTGAGCCCGCTTCCGTATGGAGTGCTGCCTCAGTCGGCGGCGGCTCCGTGGAGCCCCCGTCCGCGGCCGGAGTGGGGCGGCCCCAGCGCAGGTAGAGCACGGGGACCACGATCATGTTCAAGAGCATGGAGCTCAAGAGCCCGAACAGAATCACGATCGCCATGGGCGTTTGGATCTCATTTCCGGGCTGGCCACCTCCAAGGGCGAGCGGAACCAGGCCGAAGCCCGAAGCAAGGGCCGTCATGAGGATTGGAACCAGTCGCTCTCTCGCGCCACGCTCGACGGCCTCCCGCAGTCGGCGGACACCCTCGTGTTCCTGCAGGTGCCTGATGTGCGAGACGAGCATGATGCCGTTCCGCGTGGCGATCCCGAAGACGGTGATGAATCCGATGACCGAGGCGACCGAGAGCACACCGCCCGAAACGAACACCCCCACCGCTCCGCCGATCAAGGCGAGGGGCAGGTTCAGCATGACCAGGAGCGCGTCGCGGGCCGACCCGAAGGCGACGTGCAGCAAGAACCCGATCCCAAGGATCACGCCGAGGCCCAGCCAAAGGAGCATGCGGTTTGCCGCCTCGGCCGCCTCGAACTGCCCGCCGTACTCGACCCGGTAGCCCAGCTTCTGCTTCAGGATGGGGTTGATCCGCGTCTGGCAGTCCTTGACCACCGAAGCCACGTCACGATCCGCGACGTTGCACATGACCACGATCTTGCGCTCGACGTCTTCGCGACTCACCCGGTTGGGTCCCGTGTCCCGGACCACGTCGGCGACAGCACCTAAAGGCACCTTCCCGCCGGAAGGGATGTCGACCGGCAGCTTGCGGAGCACGTCGGCGCTCTGCCCATTGCTGGGTTGGACCCGAACCACCAGGTCGAAGGCGTAGCGCCCCTCCAAGACCTGGGAGACCGTGAGCCCCTGGAGCGCCGCCTCGAGGGTGTGCGCGAGCGCCTCTATGGTGAGGCCGTAGCGGGCCATGGCCTCGCGACGGAAGCGCACGGAGAGCACTGGAATGTCGGTCTGCTGCTCGGCGGACAGGTCGACCACCCCCCGCACCTGCTCCATCTCAGCCTTCACTTGCTCAGCCAGAGTACGGAGCTCATAGAGGTTGGGTCCGAACAACTTCACCGCGACGTTCGCGCGGGTGCCCGAGAGCATGTGGTCGATGCGATGGGAGATGGGCTGGCCAATGGTGATGTTCATGCCCGGCACGGCGGCCAGGTCGGCGCGCAGTGAAGCGAGGAGCTCCTCCTTGCTGCGCTCCTTCAGTTCGTAGGAGACGTCCAACTCGGCGGCCTCGACGCCTTGCGCGTGCTCGTCCAGCTCTGCGCGGCCTGTGCGGCGCGCGACCGACTTGACCTCGGGCTGCTGAAGGATCACCTCCTCGACCACCTTGCCCAGATCGTTGGACTCGTCGAGTGCCGTGCCTGGGAGAGTGACGGCCGAGATCGTGAACGCGCCTTCGTTGAACTCGGGGAGGAAGGCGCGTCCTGAGGCTGAGATCCCCAGCAAAGCGAGGGCAAACAGCGCGAGGCTCGGGACAGCGGTCGCAAACCAGGAGCGGTTGAGGATCGGGGTCAGGAAGCGGCCGTAGGCGTCCTTCAGCTTGACGGTGTAGGCGGGCTCATGGGCTTCGCGCACCGACTTGCTCTGGGGGAGCAGCAGGTAGGAGAGGACCGGCGTGACGGTGAGCGCGACCAGAAGTGACGCGCTCAGGGAGATCACGTAGGCCACCCCCAGCGGTTGCAGCAGGCGCCCCTCGACGCCCGGGAGGAAGAACACCGGCAGGAAGACGAGGATGATGATCAGCGTCGCGAACACAATGGAGCCGCGGATCTCGCAGCTCGCGTCGTAGACGACCTCCAGCAACCCGCGCCGCTCTGGTTCTGGCAGGGCGGCGTTTTCTCGTAAGCGCCGCACGATGTTCTCCACGTCGATGATCGCGTCGTCGACGATGGCGCCGATTGCGATGGCCATGCCGCCCAGGGTCATGGTGTTGATCGTGGCCCCCATGCCGCTCAGCACGAGCACCGCGGCAACGAGCGAAAGCGGGATCGCTGTCAGGGTGATCAGGCTGGCGCGGGCGTTGGCCAGGAAGATCAGCACGATGAGCACGACAAGGATTCCGCCGTCACGCAGCGCGTGGACGACGTTGCGAACCGCAACCTCAATGAACGTAGCCTGACGGAAGATCTGGCTATCCAGGACCATGCCCTCGGGGAGCTTCCCTTGGATGTCGGCCAGGACTTCGTCCAGCTTCGCGGTGAGGGTCAGGGTGTTGGCGTTCGGTTGCTTCTGGACGCCGAACAAGACCGCGGGCTTGGCGTTGGCGGAGCCGTCCCCGCGCTTGGGCGCCGCGCCGAGACGGACCTCACCTAGGTCACCGACCTTGACCGGAACTCCTTCGCGGGTCGCGACGACGGTGGCGCGGATGTCCTCGAGCGATCGCACGCGACCGTGACCCATGACCAGGAGCTCGGAGCCACCTTCGGTCATGAACCCGGCCGAGACGTTCTCGTTGCTTCGCTCCAGCGCGGCGGTCACCTGCTCGAGGGAGACCCCCTGGTCTCGCAGCCGCTCGGGCGCGAGCATGACCTGATACTGCTTGTGATCCCCGCCGATTGGGGTGACCTGGGATACTCCCGGCACCGAGAGCAGGCGGCGCCGAATGACGGTGTCAGCCGCCGTGCGCAACTCGAGCGGGGAGTGGCGGTCGGATGTGAGCGAGAGGAACAGAACCTCGCCCATGATGGAAGAGATCGGTGCGAGGATCGGGCTCTCGACCTCGGGGGGGAGGTCGTTACCGACGAGGCTCAGCTTTTCGCTAACGACTTGGCGGGCCGTGTAGACGTCGGCGCCCCACTCGAACTCGACCCACACAACAGAGATCCCGACCGCGGTGGACGAGCGCACCCGGCGCACGCCGGCGGCGCCGTTGAGGGCCGCTTCGATCGGGAATGTGACCTGGCTCTCGACCTCGAGCGGCGCCATGCCGTGGGCCTCGGTGATCACGGTCACCGTGGGCGCAGTCAGGTCAGGGAACACGTCGACCGGGGACTCCACCGCGGTGCGAGCCCCCCAGGCGAGGAAGATGGCTGCCACAACGAGGACGGCAGCGCGCTGGTTAAGTGACCAGCGAATCAGGAAGTCGATCATGCCGGCCTCCTAGTGCGCGTGGCCGTGGGCGGGGATCGCGGACGAGACCGAGGCCAGCTTGACGGCGTAGGCGCCGCGGTTGACGACGCGCTCGTTCTCAGAGAGCCCGGACTTCACCTCGACCATGGAACCGTCGCGGATGCCCAGCACGAGCTCGCGCTTCTCGAACGTCTCTCCGCCCAGCATGACGAAGGCGACGTAGCGCCCCTCCTCCTCGACCAACGCCGACTCAGGGATCGTGAGTGCGTCAGCAGTGGTCTTCGATGAGACGAATGCTTCGACTGCGAGCCCAGCGGCGAGGTCTCCCGGGTTGCGCAGCTGATAGAGAAGGCGCGAAGCCCTCGTTCGCGGATCGACAGCCTCGGCTGAGAGGAGGAGCTTGCCTCCGCCCGCGCCTAGGACTTCGCGATAGTGCTGACGTTCGCCGGGCGTGCTGAAGACGACGCTGGGCTGCGGCGGAATCCGAGGCAAAGCTGTCTCAGGGACCTTGACTTCGAGATGCAGGGTCGAGCGGTCAAGGATCGTGAACAGAGGGGCGCCGGCCGCGACCTGCTCTCCCTGGGCGCCGGCTGCGTGGATGATGACCCCGGCGATGGGCGCCTTCAGCTCTACCGTGGGGAAGCCCTGGGAGAGGTCAGCCGGGAGCGCGCTCAGTCGCTGCTCCACCTCGGCGTAGAGGCGCTGCCGGGTCTGGGCCGCCTGGACCTGTGCTTGAGCGCGCGAGTGTTCGTACTCAGCTTGCTCGACCTCGCGGGGAGACTTCGCTTGGCGCTCGGCCAGGCCGCGCACTCGCGTGAGCTGTTGCTCAGCCCGGCGCAGGGCGACCTGTGCCACAGTGGCGTCCGTGCGTGCCTCAGCTGCCTTCGTCTGGAGCTCGAGGCGCAGCGCCGTCAACTGCTGTCGACTGCTGAGGAAGGTCAGGTGGTCAGAGCCAGCCAAGGGAGGCTGGACACGCGCCAGGACCCGGCCTGCTTCGACCCGTTGGCCAGCCGTTGGCAGCGCTCCGCCCTCGGGGGGGAGCAGGTTTCCGGCGATCGGAGGGCTAACGAGCGCGCGTCCAGACGGGGGGGCGATGAGCCGGCCAGGAAGCTGAACGCGCTCAACGAGGGCACGGCGCAGGACAGGCGTGGTCTCGAAGTCCAGCTTCCACTGCTGCTCCTTGAGGAAGGAGATCCCGGCGACCTCCTTGGGCTCGGGGGCAGCTTCGATCTCGGCCTGAGTGGCGTAGACCGTGCGGTTGGGGAGTTGGACGACGTCGTCCCCGTCGGCGTTGGGGACTTCGATGCTGACCTTCCATTCGCCAGCCTGGGTGAAGGTGATCTCTGGCAGGTAGATCCCGGTTCGGGCGACCTTCGGGACCTCGTGGCGGAGCGGCTCGGCGTCTCCCAGCTGGAGCACGAAGGTGATCGGTCCTTCAGTGCGTGCCTTGCGGGCAGGGACGTCCGTGACGTGGGTGATGAATCGGGTCGCCTTTCCCTTGAGCAGGAAGGCGTGCTCCATGAACACTTCGTGACGGTTGGAGAAGACCGTGATCGCCTCGGTCTTCTCGCCATGGTCGTCATGGCCGCCGTGGTCGTCATGGCCGCCGTGGTCGTCATGGCCGCCGGCGCCGTGGTCGTCATGGCCGCCAGCGCCGTGGCCGTGACCATCAGACTGGCCACCTGGGCAGCCGGTCAGGAGCAGTGCTCCGCAGGTGAAGAGGGATAGGAGTGTGAGGGTTGGGGGTCGAGACACGAGGTCCTCCGGATGGTTTGCGGTTGATCACAGGGGGGCTCGCGACGTGCATGCGTACACGCCACGGCGCACGCCGAGCCGGAGACGGCTCAACGTGCTCTGCAGATCAAGCGCTGGGAGGAGCTCGAGACCTAAATGAGTAGGGAGGAGAGTCGGCCTGCCATAGCGGAGGCGGCCGGGCCCGCACACGGGCGAGAAGGATACGCTCGGGGAATTGAACGTCCGCCTCGATCAACGCCAGCGTAGGAGCAGAGACTCCAGGGTTGGCAGCGACTGGCGGCTGATGATCCGTGATCGGGTGATGCGGCTCGTGCGGGTCGTGCCCTCGCTCTGCGAAGGGACCTTCGTGGTCCACATTGGCGTGGTGGCCGTGCGCGGGATGACCGCGCACGTGATCCGGAGTGGAGTCACTCGCAGGAGCGTGGTCGTGGTGAGCGTGCCCGTCGCCCTCATGGGCGTCGAACGCCCGGTGCGCCGGCAGCCACACAGCCTGGAAGACCAGACCAAGAGCAAGGACGACCGGGATTACCGTTCGCCAAGTGCCCCTTGGGGAGGTCTCGTTCCCAGACAAGCCTCGGACCATGTTGGCCGAGGCTAGCAGACCAGTGCCGTCAAGACCAGCGCGCCGAGAATATTGGGCTGTTGATGAGACGAGTGGCTGAGCAGGAAGGTCAGCAGAAGGGGGGCGCGGCAGCGTGTTGGCTGGCAGAATTGCCGCCGAACACAAGCACTGCCCGCGACGAAAGGTTGCGCCATGAAGCACGCAATGACCGCCCTCCTCTCATTCACCCTGTTGGTATCCGTGACGGGTTGCCCTGCCGAGAAGGGAGGCGAGGCCGCCCATGACCATGACGGCGGCGCCGACCACCCCCACGGCGATGGAGGTGGCCACGATCACGACGGCGGCGACCACGCTGGCGAAGGCTCCGACGGGGTCCTGGCTCGGATCCTCCAGGGCGAGGAGAAGGTCGGTTACCTGCGCCTGAAGTTGCACGACGACAAGGGTGACCTCGAGCTCTGGCTCGCGCGCGACGCTGAGCTGGCACAGCCCTTCGACCTCCCCCTCGACGCCACGATCACGGTCACCTTCACCGACAAGGGCAACAAGACCACGACCCTCCGCGTGCGCAACCGTGACAAGAACGAGGACGAGGACGGCAAGGCTAACGTGCGTGAAGGGAAGACCAACTATTTCATCTTCCCCGGCGACACCGGCGAGGACGCCACCTGGCTCAAGGGCGCGGACTTCCTCGCCACGGTGAAGGTAGCCTTCACCGCGGAGGGCAAGGAACACACCACCTCGCCTTTCGTCCTCCGCCCGCACACCCACGGAGACGGGCACGCGCACTGAGGCGGTCTGCTCAAGCCCTCTTCCTGCGACGTCGAGGACCCGGCAGGACGTAGTCGGCGGACGGGACTGGGCGCTCCCTCGTCTTGAAGCGCAACCAGCACCCTTCAGCTCGGCACAAGCGATGCCGAGTCACGGTGACGCCATCACGCCATCGGTAGCTCGAAGTCGTCTTGGTCTGGGTGCTTCCGCAGCGGGGGCAGTTCATGCAGCTTCTCCCTCCTCTTCGGCTCCCGTCGCGTCTTCGCCCGCCGGAGTCCTCGCCGACTCCCGACGCTCCTGTCGCTCGCCGGTCATGTCCCTTGGCCGCCCCGGCCCGGCGCCCCGAGCCTTACCCTCGCGCTGGAGTGGTGCCGTGCGAAGTGGCACCCCGAGCTGATCCAGGAGCGCTGGAACATCGACCCAGTCGGCAGGCGCCTCCTCACGACCCGACGCGCTGACCAGGCGGAGCACCTCGAGGTAGAGCTTGCGGATCGCGGCGGGGACCTCGAAGGCCAGGATCTCTGGCGGAGGAACGCGCGAGGGGTCGTGGTTGGCGGAGTGGACGATCGCGACCAGCTCGGTGAGGTTGTCCGACGCGAACTGGGCCAGGTCCTGTATGAACTCCCGGAGCATGCCGTCCAGGACGCGGGCGCCCGCCGCCGCGAGGTCTTCGACGCCGGCGAGGGAGGGCGGGACCAGGTAGGCCTTGAGGATCCCGCCGTCGTGGCGGTTTAGCGCCTGGTGCCAGACGTCCTTCCGGTCGGGCAGGTTGAGGACGTCGAGCTCGTAGCGGCGGTTCCCGTTGTTGTCGCGGGTCGAGGGGAAGGTGACCGAGCCCGAGCCACGAAGCGTCGCGAGCAGCTGGTTCACGTAGCGGCTGTTGGGGACCTCCGCGCCGTTGACCTTCTGGGTCCCCCCAGGGGCCCAGGCGACGCGGGGGGAGTCGACGCTGCGCTCGAGATACTGGGCCTGGAGCAGGTCGACGATCAGGCTCTTGCAGTAGTCCCGCCACGCGCGGCGACGGGCTCCCTGACCGATCCACGAACCGAACTCCGGATCCCAGCGAAAGACGTGGGCGCGGTTTGCGCGGTAGGAGCGCTTGCCTATGCGAACAGCCCGAAGCACGTCGTCACGCGCGACGATCGTCGCCTCGGCGGGCGAGACCTCATGGGCCGAGACGTAGTGCGTGTGGCCCTTGAGGGGTCGCCCGCGCACGCTGCCGTCGTCGCGCGGGACCTCGATTCGCAGATCCTCGCGGCCCCAGTTGAAGATCACGGGGACGGATCCGTAGGCGTAGGCGCGGGCCGCGGCGCTCAGGACGGCGGGGAGGATCGGCCAGAGCCATTCCTCGGTCTCCTTGACGATCCGCTTGTCGGGGTGGCGCACGTAGTAGAGGTCGGGGCGCCGCATGACCCCGCTGATCGTGCGCTCGGCGAGGTAGACGATTGGGTGGGTGCCCATGGATTGGAGGGCGGCGAGCGGGACCTGGCGCGGATCGGTGTCGTGGCTGACCTGGCGGCTGACCCAGGCCTCGAGGGTGTGGGAGTGCGGGGGCTGAAGACCCGCGAGGACTGCGCTGGTCCTCGCGAAGGGGGCGAGGTCGACGTCGGTCATTGCCGCCAGCCAGGAGCGCCGAACCGATATCCGCCTCCCCCGAAGCGGAAGCCAGCGTCCGACTCCATGTCGTCGGGATCGAGCACGAACTCGCGCAGGTCCTCGATCTCCTCCTCCGGCCCGCTGCCGCCTCGGACCCGCCCCCAATTTGCGAGGCAGAGGGAGATCACGCAGTCGTCGTGCTCGCCTTCAACCTGCGGGCCCTCGTAGACCATGACCTCCCGCCCGCGGTGCACACGCTTGATCCCCTGGAAGGTCGCCAACTCGTGACGAAGCTGCGCGCTGTGCGTGTTCTGCAGGACGTGGATCCGCTCCCACTCCACGTCGGCGCGGCACTGCTCGACGATCTGCGCCTTGGTGCCCACGACCGCGGTCTTCACGGGCAAGACGCGCACGCCGTCGGCCTCGAGGAAGTCGATCAGGACTCCGCCGTAGCCTCCGCCCGCGCCGTGGTCGAGGACGACGAGCGCGTCGTGGTCCTGGGCCATGGCGACCAAACGCGGCACCGTCTCGGTCCACTTGAGGTGCCGCCAACGGCCGAGAATCGTCGCCTCGCCGTAGCGGTTCATGAGCGTGACGACGAGCCAGTCCTGCTCCTTGCCCAGGTCGACACCCAGGACGTTCTGCAGGGCAGGGTCGTAGCTCCGGTCTGGGAACCCACGCGCGAACAGGCGCGAGGTGTCCGGGAACGCCAACAGCAGGTCGTCCACGAAGATCGCGTCGAACTCCTGGGCCGCCTTGTCTGCGCTCATTTTTCGGCGCAGGCGCCGCAGCCGAGCCTTGTTGCTGTAGGGGCTGTCGCTCGAGCGAAAGCGGAAGTGGGCGTTCTCTACGTCGTCGCTCGTGAACTCCTGATAGACCCAGTTCTTGCCGACCGGGGTCGTGGTCACGATCACGCGTCCGTTGCCAGAGGCGAGAGCACCGAGCGCCGCTTCGTAGGCGCGCTCGGAGAGGTAGGCGCCCTCGTCCACCCAGAACACGCCGTCGATGGAGGGGCCGCGGACGGACTCCTTTCGATCGGCAGAGAAGACCGCGACCTTTGAACCGTTGGGGAGAAGGAGCCGCTTCTTCTGCTCCTTCCAGACGGCGCCTGGGATCTCGCTCGCCATGGCACGCAGCTTGTCGATTGCGGTTTGGGCGATTTGGTAGGTCGGCGCCAGCACGGCTGAGAACGACCCAGGCCGCTCCATGGCGATCCGCAGCACCTCGAAGGACGCCCAATGGGTCTTGCCGCTTTGTCTTCCAGCGACAACGACCCGCGTCTCGGCCCGGGAGCGGCTGGCCATGCGCTGGGCCCACCAGGGCACGTAGGAGGTGATCCGCGCCTCGACTGGGCGGGGCCGGCGAGGCAAGCCAGCGGCGCCCTGTCGCTCGGCGAGCCTCTTCAGCTCCGCGATCACCACGGTCCCGAGACCCCGATCTTGCGGACCCAGGCGGGCAGGCCGCTGAAGCCTGCGCGCGCCTGGCGGGCCGAGTTGTGGCTGGCGCAGAGCCAGCGGAGGTTGCTCCAGTGGTTGTCGCCGCCCTTGGACAGGGGCTGGAGGTGATCGATCACCAGCTTCTGGTCAGCAGGCGGCGAGAGGCTCTGCTCCCGGCAGAGCGCGCAGAACCGTCCGCCCTGCTTGGCGTCGACCAGGGCCAGGACCTCGGCCGGGAAATCGCGTGTCGAGATTCTGCGCTGGTCGCCGCGGCCCCACTCCTCGGCGCTCACGCTGCAGCTCCTGTGTCGACGTCGGGGTTCTCCAGGAGGTCGGCCTCTGCCTGCTCCTTGAGGACCCTGAGGACTCGCTCGCGGCGGGACTCCGAGACGATCCCCTCGAAGACGCGGAGCATGAGCCCGCCCTCTTCGGTGCAGAGGAAGACGCGCCCGTCGGCGTGCTCTCGGCCAGCGTCCTGCTGCGCGAGCATGTTCTGGCGGGCCTCGGCCATGAGCCGCTGGATCGCCTGGCCTCGCGAGGGGAGGAGCGAGCCCGACGCGAGCAGCGCTGCGATCTCCTGGTTGATCGCGACCAGGTCGCCGAAGCCGCGCGCCTCGCGGATCAGCTTGTCCAGGCCCAGGTTCTTGAGCGCCTTCTCGGAGGCGACTTCGAGCTCGTTCTTGCGGGCGATCGAGATCTTCCGCGCCAGCTCGGCCTTGGCCAGGCTCTGCTTGGAAGCAACGGGTCCGCTGGCGGCCGGCGCAGGTCGCTCGGGGAGCGCGTCCATATGCGAGGGGCGCCCGGGGCGGCCCGTGTTGCCCTCGCTCGTCCGCCAGCTTCGGACCTCCTGCTCGGAGAAGCGCAACTGCCCCTTCACCTTCGAGCTGGGGCAGCCGCGTTGGGCGTAGCGCTCGACGGTGCGCACGCTGACGCCCAGGGCCTTGGCGAGCTCGCGCTTGCTGAGGTCGCGCTTCACAGGGCCCCCTCGCCGGGCTCGACTCCGGCTGAACGCGCGTAGTCACCCCAGCGCTTGCGGATCACGTCGCAAAAGCCCGGGCTGAGCTCCATGGCGTAGCAACGGCGCCCCTCCATGGCCGCCGCGATGAGGCACGTGCCGCTGCCCGCGAAGGGCTCGTAGCAGAGCTCGCCGGGTGCGGTGTGCCAGCGAATCGGCCGGGCGAAGATCTCGAGCGGCTTCTGGGTGGGGTGGATCCCGTCGGAGTTGCCCTTCTGGTCGATCTGCCAGACCGTCGTCTCGTTGTTGGGCGGGCGCCGGCGCGGAGGCGTGCCCTGCACCCAGCCGTAGAAGCAGGGCTCGTGCTGCCACATGAAGTGCGACCGAGTGAGCACCGGGCGAGCCTTGACCCAAATGATCTGCTGGTGGCAGAGGAGCCCCGCGCGGGTCCACGCCTCCTCGACGAGGGCCTGCCGCTTGTGGGCGTGCCACTGGTAGACGGCGACGTCGTCCACCGCGTGCTCGAGCCCGACCTTGAGGAAGGCCTCGAAAAACTCGACACCGGCGTCGTGCTCGACGTAGTCGTCCCAGTGCTTGTCCTTGACGTCGGGCTTGTTGTGCCAGGACTGGGGATGGTTCCCGCCGCGATAGTTCACGAGGTAGGGCGGGTCCGTCGCGAGGAGGACCGCCTTCTCGCCCGCCATGAGCTGTGCTACGTCGGCCGGATCGGTGGAGTCGCCGCACATGAGCCGGTGCGGCCCGAGCGCGTAGACCTCCCCCCTCTGGCTGACCGGCTGCTCGGGTGGCTCCTCGGGACCAGCGTCCTCGGCCTGCCCTTGTTCGCCTCCGTCACCGGCCTCCAGGTCCGACAGCAAGGCGTCGAGGTCTTCGTCCGACCAGCCAAGTTCATGCAGGTCCACGTCTTCCGTTCGCAGCTCACCCAGGAGCCGGCCCAGGACCTCGTCGTCCCACTCCGCCAGCTCGGCGGTGCGGTTGTCGGAAATGGCGTAGCCCGTGGCGGTGACTGGGTCGTCGTCCACGACCACCGCGGCCACGTGGGTCCAGCGCAGGAGTCGCGCCGCGGCGAGGGTCCCGTTCCCCGCCTCGACGACCATGCCTTCGCGCCGGACGACGATCGGCTTGCGCTGTCCGTAGACGCGCAGACTCGCCTCGATCGCGCTCAGGTTCCGCTGCGGATGCCGCCGGGCGTTCGCCGGATCGACGGTCAGGTCGGCCACGGGCACGGCCAGCGGGCGCAGCTGCTCCGCGATGTGGCCCAGGTCTGGGGAGGTAGCGCTGGCTTCCACCACGGCGCCCCCTCGCGCGCCCGTGGGCCCGTCACGGGACTCGGGCGACGCTTTCGTTTCTGGGAGTGTTTCGGGCGCCACGCGCGCGGTGGCGACGCCGCCGTTGGGGGGAGGGGACCCCTCAAACTGTCGATTTACGCCGCGCATCTGGGGCGATTCGCTCGACGGTTGGGGCGATGGTTGGGCGGGCTCGTGGCCCGAGGGCGGGGAATTCGTGGCCGGCTGCTCGGCCGGGAGGGGCTGTCCTGCATGCGGTTGGCGGGTCGAGAGGGGCGGTCCTGCGTCCATGGCGCGGACCGTAGCAGGTCGCCGCGAGGCCCCTCGAAATTCCTAGCGCTGGGCGGGGCGCGTGGTCAGGTCGGCCCGATTGGTCGGGTTGCTGGTCGGGTTTTCGACCCCCTCCTGACCACCCCAACCCCTGCGGTCTCAAGGGGCGACCCGTCGCTTGGTCAGGTAGGTCAGGTCTTTCTCTGTACAAACTACTACTACTACTACTAAGAGAAGAAGATCCGGACTGACCTCCGGAGTTTTTCGTGTGCGTTTGAGTATGTGTATCTCTCTCCCCGGCGAGAACCCCTGACCAACCCGACCAATCGTCCGCAAGCTCCGTCGTGGAGCGGGTTTGGGCGTGGTCACGTCCGGCGGCGGAACCTGCCCAAGTGGCCAGGCGGGTCAGGTTCGGGGGGTGGTCTTGATGCAGGGCTTGACTCCGTACCTAGGTACGGGCCTTAGACTCGCCTGCGATGACGATCAGCGAACTGGCCAAGGCCTGCGGAGTCGGGGTCGAGACGATCCGCTACTACGAGCGTCGGGGATTGATCCCCGACCCGCGGCCCAAGAAGGTCGGCTACCGCGAGTTCTCCAGCGAGGACGTGCGCCGGGTCCGCTTCGTCAAGCAGGCTCAGGCGCTGGGCTTCACGCTCAAGGAGATCGCCGAGCTGCTCGCACTCAGGGTCTCCCCGGCCACCACCTGCGAAGACGTCCGCACCGTGGCGCGGGCCAAGCTCCAAGACATTGAAGAGAAGCTCGAGGCGCTGCAGACCTTCAAGCGCGCCCTCGGCGCCCTCGTCGAGCAGTGCGTCCAAGACGGCCCAGCGAGCGGCTGCCCGATCCTGGACGCGATCGACGCGAGCGCGACTGAAGTATCAACGACTGAGAGGGAATCGTGACGAAGAGGAAGATCGAAGTGTTCAGCGCGGGCTGTGGCGCGTGCGACGCTGCCCTGAACCTGGTGAAGCGGCTGGCTTGTTCGTCCTGCGAGGTGATCGTCCTCGACATGCACCAGCAGGACGTGGCCGAGCGCGCCAAGAGCCTGGGGATCGAGCGTGTGCCCGCGGTCGTCGTGGACGGCAAGCTGGCCGACTGCTGCAGCGTGGCCGGTCCGACCGAGGCGGGGCTCCGCGCCGTGGGAGTGGGGGCTCCCACATAGGCCCCAGAAGTGAAGCCTCCTGCTCGTTTTCGGAAACCAGCATTAGACAGTCGTCCGATGGTCGGCTACCCTCCCCTCGTGCGTCGTTCGTTTCACAACTACGTCCTCGTCCTCGTGGCTTTGGCTCTCGGGTTCTCCACTTCGGGAGTTTTCTCGCTCTGCGTTCACCAGGACCACACCGGACTCGAGCTGACGTGGGCCACGTGTTGCGCTGAGGCTGAGTGTTGCACTGACGGGGACGAGCGGGAACACGACTCGCACGGTGTAGAGGGGGACGACGGCTGTAGCGACTACCTCCTGGGGTCCACCCAGGAGTGGACTGCGGAGTCGTCCCTATCCAGCAACGCTCCACTGGCGCTGCTCAGCACGCCGCCAGCGATCGATGCCTTCGTTGCCCCGTCTTGGCCGCAGCCGATTCCACCAAGCGGCCCCCCACCCCCTCGACGAGATCTCAAGACGGTCGTCATTCGCTGCTAATCCCCTCCGAGGTCGTTCCGACCCGGCGCCACTGGGGCGCCGGGACTTCGTTCCTCGGAGGGAATCATGCGTTTGGTTATCGGTGTGGGAGCGATCACGCTCCTCCTCGCCGGGTGCAAATCCTATGAAGCGGACCCCCTTGACCCCGAAGTAGAGCTTCGGCGGCTGCAAGGAATCGGTCTCGACGTCTCAGTCGAGCGCTCACTCCCCGGGCAAGAACCGTCCGGGAGCGCTGAGTTCGACCCCAGCGACGGCCTGAGCGAAGCCGAGGCGGTCGCGCTCGCGCTCACGCTCAACCCCCGGCTCCACGCCCGTCGCCTAGCGACTGGAGAGGCAGACGCCCGACTGATCGCTGCGGGTCAGTGGCCAAACCCCAGGATCGGCGTCTCCTGGCTCCCCGGAGTCGACGGGGCGCCGGGCGTGACCATGGGTGGCCAGTGGCTGACTGAGGTCCTGCGGGTGTGGGAGCGGTTTGCCCGCCAGGACGCCGCCGAAGCGGGCACCAAGGAGGCCGAGGCCGGGGTCATCGCCGCTGAGTGGCGCCTCGTGGCTCAGGTCCGGTCGGCCTACCTGCAGGTCCGGGTCGCGGTTCAGGATCACCGCCTCCTCTCGGAACAGGCCAAGCTGCAGCGCCAAGCCCTCGACCTGCTGCAGCGGCGGCAGTCGATCGGCGAGGGAACCGCCCTTGACACCACCCTTAGCGAGCTTGGGGTTCACGAAGTCTCCCGCGATGTGATCCGGACCGAGTCCGAGGTGCAGCGCGCTCGACGGCGACTGAATGAGCTGCTCGGTCTCCCTCCGCACCTGGCCGTGCCGCTCTCCGAGGAGGGCTCGCCGCTCGAGGTGACCGTGTTCGAGTCCGTCAACGAGGCCGAAGTCGAGCGGCGCCTGCTGGCTGGTCGCTTCGAGCTCCGCGCGCGCGCGCTCGCGTACGAGCGGGGTGAGCACGAGCTGCGCCTCGCGATCTACCGCCAGTACCCACGGCTCTCGATCGGAGTGGCCTTCGACCGTGAACCCGGCGGCGACTACTACGTGGGCCCTGGGTTCATGATCGAGCTGCCGATCTTCAACCAGAACGAAGGGGCGATCGCCGCCAAGGAGGTCCAGCGCGAGCGCCTGCGCGCCGAGTTCCGCGCTGTCCTGCACGGGTTGCGCGCAGAGGCCCATGAAGCCCTCGGCGGCCTGCGTCGCGCCAAGCTCGAGATCGACCTTCACCAGCAACACCTCCTCCCCGCTCTCGAGCGCACTACGTCACTGCTGGCGGAAGGGCTCAGGCTCAAGGAATTGGGCACCCTCGACTGGCTGACCGCGCAGCGTCGCGCCTTCAGCGTTCGCCGCGAATACCTCTCTTCCCTCTCCCGCTACCAGGCGGCCGTCATACGCCTGGAGGCCGCGACCGGCACTCCTCTCAAGGAGGCTCTCCCATGACCGAGCTCCCCCACGAAGCGTCTGCCACCCCTGAGGAGGACGCGCCCACCGATGCGGTCGTGCAGACGGAGACACCTCCGGCAGGCGAGGCCGCGCCGACCGAGACCTCGTTCGTCTCACGCGCCCTCGGGGCCCTCCCCACCGTCCTGATCCTGGTGGGGCTCGGCGTGCTCGGGGTCTACGGGCACAGCACCGGCTGGAAGATTCCGGCGCGCGGCCAGGCCTCAGCTGCCCCCGCAGAGGACTGGTGCGAGGCTCACAACGTGCCGCAGTCGCGGTGCCTGGCCTGCAACCCGTCGCTCGCAGGTGGCAACGCCAACGACTGGTGCAAGGAGCACGGCGTGCCGGAGTCCAAGTGCACCGTGTGCCACCCAGAGATCCTGACTGGGGCCGCAGCAGCAGACTGGTGCCGGGAGCATGGGGTCCCTGAGTCGCAGTGCACGACCTGCCACCCAGAGGTCGCGGTGAAGGGATCGGCGCCTTCCTCTACAAGCGGGCGGGAAGTGACGTGGAAGGACGAGGCGTTGAAGCTGACCAACGCCCGCAACTGCCAAATCCACTTGGCCTACGTGCAGTTCGCATCACCCGCAGCCTTCGCAAAGGCGGACGTGTCCGTCGAGCAAGTGCAGCAGCGCCCCATGCGCGCAACGGTGGTGGCACTGTCAGAGGTCTCTTACGACCAGACGCGCGTAGGGCGGGTCTCGGCACGCGTCCCTGGGATCGTGGCGTGGGTCGGCGCGCAGGTCGGCCAGCGCGTCCAGGCCGGGCAGGTCCTGGCGCTGCTCGACTCCCAAGACGTCGGACGCGCAAAGGCGAGTCTGCTGGAAGCCCTCGCAGACTTCGAGCTGCAGACCCAAACACACGCTCGAGTGCAGACCGCAGCGGCTACGGGCCTGCGGACGGCGGGCGAGACGCAAGAGGCTGCGGCCGCGCTGCGCAAAGCAAGGGTCGACCTGTTCAACGCCCAGCAGGCCCTCCAGAACCTGGGCCTTCCGTGCGACCTCGAGGCGCTCAAGGAGCTGGGCGAGCAGGAGCTTGCCGAGCAGATTCGCTTCCTGGGCGTCCCAAAGGAGATCAAGGACACCCTCCCTGCGAGCGCGAAGACTGCGAACTTGATCCCGTTGACGGCCGGACTGAGCGGAGTCGTGGTCGAGCGTGGAGTCGTGGCCGGTGAAGTCCTGAAGGGAGCCCAGTCCGCGTTCGTGGTGGCTGACACGACCAAGATGTGGGTAGAGGCGTCGGTGCCGCAGGACGAGGCGCACTTGCTCTCGGCCGGCCAGTCGCTCGTCTTTCGCCCGGAAGGGGGCTCTGGCGCGATCGCTCGGGGGGCGCTCTCTTGGATCAGCACCGAGGTCAACGACCGCACACGAACGGTGCTAGCCCGCGCAGTCGTGGACAACCCAGACGGCGCTCTGCGGGCAAACGTATTTGGCCGCGCGAGTGTGAGCGTGCGAGACGCACCCAGCGCAATTGCCGTCCCCAGCGAAGCCGTGCACTGGGAGGGCTGCTGCCACGTGGTGTTCGTGCGGGTCGCGGACCAGATCTTCCAGCCACGAAAGGTCGTCGTCGGTGTGCGCCAGCGCGGCTTCACGGAGATCCGGATCGGACTCGTGGCTGGCGAAGTCGTCGCCACGCGCGGGAGCCACGTCCTGAAGGCCGACGTCCTCAAGAGTCGATTGGGAGCTGGCTGTGCCGACGACTAGCCCACCTGAACCCCGCGGGGCGCTGAACGCGATCATCACTTGGTCCCTGCGCAACCGGCTCGTCGTGATCGCCGGAGCGCTCGCCTTCGTGGCCCTGGGAGTGTTCTCCCTCCAGCGCCTCGACATCGACGCGTTCCCTGACACGACCCCCGTGCAGGTTCAGATCAACACGGTCGCCCCCTCGCTCTCCCCTGAGGAGGTGGAGCGCCAGATCACGTTTCCCGTGGAGCAAGCGATCAGCGGGCTGCCCGGCCTCCAGAACGTGCGTTCGATCTCGAAGTTCGGGCTATCGCAGGTCGTAGTCGTCTTCGAGGACGGCGTGGACATCTACTTCGCTCGCCAGCTCGTGAACGAGCGCTTGGGCACAGTCGAGCTGCCCTCTGGCCTAGCGAAGCCAGAAATGGGGCCCGTCTCGACTGGCCTCGGCGAGGTCTTCCACTACGTCGTCAGCGCGCAGGGCAAGGACCTGACCGAAGTGCGCACAGTCCACGACTGGGTCATCCGACCCGCCATGCGTACCGTCCCCGGGGCCGCGGAGATCAACAGCTGGGGAGGCTACGAGAAGCAGTACCAGGTCCGCGTGGACCCGGCGCGCTTGATCGAGCACAAGCTCCGCTTCGACGAGGTGATCGACGCGGTCCAGGCGGGCAACTTCAACGTCGGAGGCGGCAACGTCTCGCAGGCGGGGGGCATGCTGCTCGTCCAAGGGATCGGCCGGACCAGCTCCACCGAGCAGCTGGAGCGAATCGTCGTCCGCACCGTGGACGGGGTCCCGATCCGTGTGCGGGACGTGGCTGAAATCCAGATCGGGCACGAGATCCGCCGCGGCGCGGTGACCGCAGACGGGAAGGGTGAGGCCGTCCTCGGGCTGGGGTTCATGCTCATGGGCGAGAGCAGCCATGAGGTCACGTGGCGCCTCAAGGACAAGCTGGCGTCGCTCCAGCCTGTCCTCCCGCCGGGCGTCGAGGCGGAGGCGGTCTACGACCGAACCGAGCTGGTCGACTACGTGATCGAAACCGTCCGCAAGAACCTGTTCGAGGGCGGCCTGCTGGTCGTCGCGATCTTGTTCCTGTTTCTGGGCAATTTCCGAGCAGGTCTGATCGTCGCGGTCGCGATCCCACTCTCCATGCTCTTCGCCTTCTCCGGCATGCTCCGCTTCGGGATCGCTGCCAGCCTCTTGAGCCTGGGGGCGATCGACTTCGGCCTGGTCGTCGACAGCTCGGTGATCATGATCGAGAACGTCGTCCGCCGCCTGGCCGAGGACCAAGGGCGCAGGCCGAAGATCGACGTCGTCAGGGACGCGGCGATCGAGGTCCGACGGCCGACCATGTTCGGCGAGCTGATCATCATTATCGTCTACCTTCCAATCCTGGCCCTGGAAGGTGTCGAGGGGAAGCTCTTCCAACCCATGGCGCTGACTGTCGTGTTTGCGCTCTTCGGCTCGCTGGTCCTCTCGCTGACGCTCATGCCGGTCATGGCGAGCCTCTTCCTGCCCAAGAAGCTGCGTGAGCACGAGCCGTGGCTGGTGCGTGCGGCGCGCTGGCTCTATGCCCCCGTGCTGCGCTTGGCGCTTCGGCAGCGCGTCGCAGTGGCGGGGTTCGCCCTCCTACTGGTCCTGGGGGCCGCGCTCATGGCTCGCGGGCTGGGGTCTGAGTTCATCCCGCGCCTCTCGGAGGGCGGGGTTGTGGTCAACGTGATCCGCCTGGCCGGGACCGACCTCGACGAGTCAGTGCGTTACGCAACCCGCATGGAGCAGGCGGTCTTGAAGGCCTTCCCAGACGAGATCGCTCACACCTGGACGCGGATCGGGACGGCCGAGACCGCTACCGACCCCATGGGGGTCGAGTTGTCCGACATGTTCATTTCCCTCAAGCCGCGGGACCAGTGGAAGCGCGCCCAAACGCAGGGAGAGCTCGAGCGCATGATCCAGCGCGAGCTCCGTGACATGCCGGGACAGCGGATCGCCATGACCCAGCCGATCGAAATGCGCCTCAACGAAATGATCTCGGGCGTCCGCGCAGACCTGGCGGTCAAGATCTACGGAGACGATTTCGACGTCCTGGTGGAGAAGGGTCGCGAGGTCGAGGCGACCCTGCGCGGGATCCCCGGCGCCGTTGACGTGACCACCGAGCAGATCACCGGCCAGCCAGTGCTGCAGATCCGCGTCGACCAGGAGCAGCTCGCCCGCTACGGGGTCCAGGCTCGCGCAGTCTTGGACTTGATCGAGGCCATCGGGAGCAAGTCCCTTGGCGAAGTCGTCGAGGGACAGCTGCGTTTCCCCCTCGTGGTCCGTCTGCCAGAGAACTTGCGCAGCAGCCCCGAGGCCATTGGCGCCCTAGTCGTCGCAGGGCCCCGCGGGGAGCGGATCCCGCTCAAACGCTTGGCTACGATCGAAGTCGTCGAAGGACCTTCGACGATCACCCGCGAGTGGGGCCTGCGACGGATCACCGTGCAGTGCAACGTGCGGGGACGCGACGTGGGGAGCTTCGTGGAGGAGGCCCAGCGCGCCGTCGCCGCCAAGGTGACCCTCCCGACAACGGGACGCTACCGCACGGAGTGGGGCGGTCAATTCGAGAACCTGGAGCGCGCCCGAACGCGGCTGGCAATCGTCGTCCCCCTCGCGCTCCTGCTCGTGTTCGTGCTCCTCTACGTGACCTATGGGTCCGTCGTCGACGCGCTGAGTATCTTCACCGCCGTTCCGCTGGCGGCCGTCGGCGGGGTGTTCGCGCTCTGGCTGCGCGGCATGCCCTTCTCGATCTCGGCTGCAGTCGGGTTCATAGCGCTCTCTGGGATCGCCGTCCTCAACGGCTTGGTCTTGATCTCCTACGTGCGCAAGCTCCTCGACGACGGGCTTCCATTGCTTGTGGCGATCGAAGAAGCCTCCCTTGTCCGCTTACGACCCGTCCTCATGACAGCCTTGGTCGCCGCCTTCGGCTTCGTGCCCATGGCGTTCAGTACCGGCATGGGGGCTGAAGTCCAGCGACCGCTCGCGACCGTCGTGATCGGTGGCATTCTCAGCGCCACCCTTCTGACCCTGCTCGTATTGCCCGTCCTCTACTCGTGGACGGGCCGTTTCTCCCACCCCCAGACGGCCGCCCCTCCGCAGCCGGCAGGCGCTCCCGCGCTCGTCGCTGCTGGTGCGACCGTCGACGATCCCCTGGAGGCATCGTGACTCACCTTGGCCGTCTCTCTCGATCCGTTCAACTCCTCGCCCTGCCTGCCCTCGCGCTGACCTTGCTGGGCTGCCCGGACAACAGCTCTGAACCGGCGACGCCGGCCCCTGCTGAGACCCCGGCCACGCCAGCGGCCCCACTGGTCCAGAAGAAGGAGGCCGCGGACTGGTGCCCCGAGCACGGCGTTCCGGAGTCGATCTGTAGTCGCTGCAACGATTCCTTGGTCGCGGGATTCAAGGAAAAAGGGGACTGGTGCGAGCAGCACGGACTAGCGGACTCCCAGTGCTTCACGTGCCACCCGGAGTTGGAAGCGGAGTTCCTCAAGAAGAAGCCAGCCAACGCGGGCGGCGAGAGCACGGAGCATTCAGAAGGCGACGGTCATGACCACTAGGTCGAACCGGCTAGATCCATGACGAACGACCACGAAGAAGAGAGCAACTGCGAAGGGTCGTGCGCCTCGTCCCCAACGACTCCGCCCGTGGCGGCCAGCCGTAAGGGGGGTGCGCGCTACCAGGTTCGCGGCATGGACTGCGCCGAAGAGGTGGGCGTCCTGCGCGAGGCCCTGGCGTCGCTCGTCGACCCGGAGGAGCTCTCGTTCGACGTCCTGGCGGGCGTCATAGAGGTGCCTGATCGGGTGGACTCGGACGCCGTGGTGGCCGCCGTGGCAGCGACGGGAATGCGCGCGCAGCCAATCGACGCCGCCGGTCCGCCACCGGCCACCTGGTGGGAGACCCACGGGCGCAGCGTCCTCGCGGCGCTGAGCGGCACCGGAGCCGCAGCCGGGTTCTGCCTGCACGCCATGATCAGCGGCTTTGGCGAGGCGATCGGGAACGAAGGACTGGCAGGGGCCGGCCACGACGTGCCGGCCCCTGCGATCGCGGCCTACGCTGTGGCGGTGGCCACCGGGCTACTCCTGGTGCTCCCCAAGGCCTGGCGGGCTCTGCTCTCGCTCCGCCCGGACATGAACCTGCTCATGACCCTCGCGGTGGCCGGAGCGATCGGGCTCGGGGAGTGGTTCGAGGCGGCGGTGGTGTCCTTTCTGTTCGCGCTCTCCTTGGCCCTCGAAGCCTGGAGCGTGGGACGGGCTCGGCGGGCAGTTGAGAAGCTCCTCGCCCTGGCCCCGCCCATGGTCCGGGTCCGGCGCGGAGACGAGTTGGTCGAGGTCGACCCGAGCAGCGTCGAGATCGGCGCCGTGTTCAACGTCCGCCCCGGCGAGCGCTTCGGCCTGGACGGGGTGGTCGTGGAGGGACGCACCGAGGTCGACCAGGCGCCGATCACGGGCGAGAGCCAGCCCGTCTTGAAGGAGCCCGGAAGCGAGGTCTACGCCGGCACGATCAACGGCAACGGCTCGGTGGAGGTAGAGGCGACCAAGGCCGCCAGCGACACGACCCTCGCCCAGATCGTGCGCATGGTCGGCGAAGCCCGAAAGGACCGCTCCGACTCGGAGCAGTGGGTCGAGCGATTCGCGCGCGTCTACACACCGATCGTGTTCGGTCTGGCCGCCGCCGTGTGGCTCCTGCCTCCCCTGGTCTTCGGGGCGGACTGGAGCGAGTGGTTCTACCGGGCCCTGGTCCTCCTGGTGATCGGCTGCCCCTGCGCCCTGGTGATCGCGACACCGGTCGCGGTGGTCTCTGGCCTCGCCGCGGCCGCGCGCCATGGCGTCCTCGTCAAGGGAGGCCGCTTCCTCGAAGTGCCGGCCGGCCTGAAGGTCGTGGCCCTCGACAAGACCGGCACGCTCACGGAGGGGCGGCCGAGCGTCGTGGAGGTGATCCCCCACGACGATCACACCCAGGAGCAGCTCCTGGCCGCAGCAGCGGCGGTAGAGCAGCACAGCGACCACCCCCTCGCCCGCGCGATCGTCGATCACGCCCGGGACAGGGCCGTCGAGATCCCCGCGGTCGAGGGCGTCGAGATCGTCCCAGGCAAGGGCGCGCTCGGGACGATCGACGGGCGCGAGTATTGGCTCGGTTCCCACCGCTGGCTCGAGGAGCGCGGCCAGGAAGAGCCCGGGGTCCACGAGGTCCTGGAGCAGCACGCCTCCGCCAGTCGCTCCGTCGTCGTCGTGGGACGCAACGACCACGTGTGCGGGTTCCTGACCCTGGCCGACGCCGTGCGAACCGACGCCAAGCGATCGGTGGGCGCCCTTCGGGCGGCCGGCGTGGAATGCGTCAGCATGCTCACCGGAGACAACGCCGAGACGGCGAAGGCAGTCGCCGCCGAGGTGGGGATCGCTGACGTACGCGCTGAGCTCCTCCCGGCCGACAAGGTCGCAGCAGTCGAAGCGCTGGAGCGCGAGCACGGGCCGGTGGCCATGATCGGAGACGGGGTCAATGACGCACCCGCACTGGCCAGGGCGAGTATCGGAGTCGCCATGGGCGCCATGGGGACGGACGTCGCCGTGGAGACGGCCGACGTGGCCCTCATGACCGACGACCTCTCCAAGCTCGCATGGCTTGTGACGCACAGCCGGCGGACCTTGGCGATCATTCGTCAGAACACGGTCTTCGCGCTCGCGATCAAGGCTGTGTTCGTCGTGCTGACCTTCGTTGGGCTGGCCTCGCTGTGGGCAGCGATCGCCGCCGACATGGGCGCCTCGTTGGTGGTCGTATTCAACGCGCTCCGCCTGTTAGGGGGAGGGACGGAGCAACGGCAGGAGGCTCGCCTTGAACCGACAGCAAGCGTTGGTGCACCTTGAGCTTGCGGTCTCGAGGGCTGAGGAATTCCAATCAGCGGGTTGCGCGCCTGCACGCAGTCGGGTACGACCTCAAGGTAGTGAAGCGACTCGCTCAAAACCTCGCTCTCCTCTGCGCGCTGCTCCCGCAGTGCCTGCTCGCCACGATCGCGCCTGCTCTGGTCATGTGCCAAGAGGCCGACGGTGGTCAAGTGCTGGAGCTCGCGCTCTCTGATTGCTGCGACGCTCCGGCTGTTGAGGCAGAGACCGAGGGGCTGTCCGTCCGTGAGCAGGGAGAAGGTTGCGAAGGCTGCACGGACTCGGCCGTGCCGTTCTCCCTCAAGAGGGACGACGGCCAGGGCCCGGTCTTCTCCACCGCCTTCTTCCCCCAGGAATCTCCTGCCTGGAATTGGAGCGCTTGCGCCCCTCCGCAGCGGCTCGTCGTGTCGGAGCCGTCGCCCAACAGGACGCTGCAAGCGCTGCGTACGGTCAACATTCGCTGCTAGGTCGGAACGACCCGTTCAACGCACCCCCTGTGCGTACGTAGGTTCGTTCCCACCCCCAGCAGCGTGTCATGCCCCTTCGCACCCCCTCTAAACTCGTCACCGTTCTGGTCCTCCTCTCGCAGCTGCTCTTCGCAGCTTGCGCGCCTGCGCTGGCGTTCTGCCAGGAGGCCGACGGAGCTGTATCGGTCGAGTGGGCCGCAGGCGAGTGCTGCGCCGTCACTCCGGCCGCCGCTACGGAGGGCGCTGGTCCCCGCCTCGTCCCACAAGACGAGTGCGCAGGCTGCGAAGACAGCCTCTTGGACCTCCTGCAACGAGTTGAGACTTCGGACACCGACTACGCGCCTCCACCCCCGTGCGTCCCGTCCAGCGTGGCGCATACGCAGCCGCCCGCACTGCCCCTGATCGAATCTTCGGCTCGCTGTCGAGCCGGGCCACTACCGCCGCACCTGAAGACGACGGTCCTTCGTCACTAGCGCTCTCCCGTCGACCTCGAGCACCTGCTCGATCGTCGGCGTCGTGTGAACCCGCGGACAGCGAGTCCGCGGTCCTCGTTCCTCCCACGACCGTGAGAGCGTCATGTCCGATCACCTCCGCCGGGTCCACCGGCGACGCCTTCCACTCCACCTAGCCTGCGCCCTAAGCCTCTTGGCCGCCGGCTGCACCAGCTACGAAGCCGACCCGGTCGAGCCCCTCGAGATCCTGCGCGCATTGGACGAAGTCCGCCTTGACGGCGTCTCGCACGACGAGGTCGCAGCGGTGGTGTCTGCGCTGGACGTCTCTGACGGGCTGAGCCTGCTCGAAGCCTCGGCGATCGCGGTCCGCCGCAACCCGGCACTGATCGTGCTCAGGGCAGATCTCGGCGTCGCTGAGGCACAGCTCATGCAGGCTGGCCTCCTCTCGGACCCAGTGATCGGTTGGAGCGCTGGCGATCCGATCGCTGACGCGATCATCGAGGGGAAGGTCGAGTCGACCTCCTGGCTGACCGGGTTCAGCCTCAGCTGGACGCTACCGCGACCGGGAGAGCTCGACGCCGAGGAGGGCGTCGCTCACGCCCAGATCCAGAACCGCGCGTCCCGCCTCGCTGGGGCGGAGTGGCAAGTCGTGCGCGAAGTGCAGCTCGCTTACGTGCGGTTGCTCGTCGCCCGCGCCCGCGTCGATCAGAACCGGCGCCTCCTCGAGATCTCGAACCGAACGCGGGACTTCTTCACGCGAGCCCGCCAGGCAGGGGCCGCGACGGCTCTGGAGGAGGGCCTGGCAAAGGTCGCAGCCAACACGGCCCAGGCCGACCTGCTGGGCGCCCAGACGCAGGAGCTCCAGGCGCGGCAGGCCCTGAATGGGCTCCTCGGACTGCCTCCAGAGCACGAGTGGAAGCTCCAGGACTCCCTCGACCGGTTCGTAGTGAGGGATCAGCCCGAGGAAGACGCCCAGCAGCTCGTGCGCGAGTCGCTCGAACGTCGCCCCGACCTCAAGGAGGCCCTCGCTGAGTATCAGCGAGCCGAGGAGCAGTTGCGGCTGGAGTGTGCTCGGCAGTGGCCGCAGGTCAGCATCGGCACGGGCCTCTCGATTCAGATCCCGATCTTCAGCAAGTTCAACCAGCCGGCGATCGAGACTGCCCAGCGCAGACGACAGGCTGCGCGGACTCAGGTCACGGTCGCCGTGCAACAAGTCCGTGGCGCGATCCACGCCGGCCTGCTGCAGTTGAAGCAGGCTCGCACCGTCCTGCACCTGTATCGCACAAGCCTCGGCCCGCAGACCGAGGAGACGCTGCGGCTGACCGAACAAGCTTTCAAGGCGCGCGAGATCACCCCCCTGGAGATCCTCACTGCGCAGCGCCAAGTGATTGAGACCCAGAGGCGGTTCCTCACCGCGCGCCAGGCGTGGGCCGAGGCCCGGATCCGCCTCGACAGCGCATGCGGACGCCTCTTGCCTTCCGCCCAGACTCCCCTCCCCCACAACACCACCGACGAGGACCCCCAATGAACGACAACACGCGCGCTGTCCGAGCGGGCATTGCCCTCGCTCCGCTGTTGCTCACGACCTTGCTCACCGGCTGCGAGCAGGGTGGCTCCAGCGGGGGCCACGACGGACACGACCACGGCCCGCCCGGCGCCAGCAGCGACGAAGTCTCCCTGACCGCAGGCCAGGTCAAGGCTGCCGGCATCAAGACCGCGGCCGTGGGCTCTGGGCTGGTCACCGAGCGGCTGCGCCTGACTGCGGTCGTCCAAGAGAACCTCGACACCCAAGCGCACCTGACGCCGAAGGTCCCTGGGCTGGTTCGCAGCGTGCGCAAGCACCTGGGAGATCAAGTCAAGAAGGGTGACGTGCTCTGCGAGCTCGAGAGCACGGTCCTCGGGGAAGCGACCAGCGTCTACATGGAAGGACGCGCGATGCTCGCCTCCACGCGCGGTGTCTTGGAGCAAGAGACCGCGCTCCTCACGAGCAGCGTGACGCTCGCCCAGCGGATCTTTGAGCGCGAGAACCGTCTGAAGGAGCAGGCGATCACGACCATGCGCCCCTTCTACGAGGCTGAGAAGGCGTTGGCCCAGGCGCGGTTGAACCGGGACAGCAGGATCCTTGAGCTGCGGAGGGAGATCAGGCAACAGGAGATCAAGCTCCACACGGCGGAGGAGCGGCTGCGGATCCTCGGCTTGACCGCCGAGGACCTGAAGAAGCTCGAAGCAGACGAAGAGCACGGCCACGGTCGCTACCCCCTCCGCGCCCCCCGGGCGGGCGTCGTAGCGGCGAGGGATATCACCGCGAATGAGTACGTCGACACGTCGAGCAAGCTCTTCCTGATCCAGGACCTCAGCCGCGTGTGGGTGATCGCGTCTGTCTACGAGGGGGACCTCGCGCGCGTTCGACGGGGACAGACCGCCCTCGTCCGCCTGGAGGCGTTCCGAGGGGTGACCCTCCGCGGCCAGGTCACGTTCATCGACTACCGCGTCGACGCAGCCAGCCGCGCCTGCAAGGTGCGGATCGAGCTTCCCAATGAGCCGATCAAAGGCTGGGAGGAGCCCTTCCCGCTGCGGCCGGGCATGTTCGGAACGGTCGAGCTCGTCCTGGCAGAGAAGAAGGCCGCAGTCACGATCCCGGAGAGCGCGATCGTCCATGAAGGCGAGCAGAACTACGTCTTCGTGGCGCTCGAAGCGAAGCAGGAAGGCAAAGACGACGGCAAGGGACACGACGACCACGAGGGACACGACGACCACGAAGGGCACGACGACCACAAGGGGCACGACGACGAAAAGGGACACGACGACCACGACGAAAGCCCTCGTCATCGCTACGTCCGGCGCGCGGTCCAGATCGGAGCGAAGGGCGGGGACATCGTCGAGGTCACCCAAGGGCTAAAGGCTGGCGAACAGGTCGTCGTCGAAGGGACCTTCACGCTCAAGTCGACGGCTCGCCAAGGCGAGCTCGGCGGCGGTCACTCTCACTAGGAACAGGGCCCCCATGATTCGCCGACTCGTCGACTTCTCGCTGGACAACCGCTTCCTGGTGATCGTGCTCTGGTTACTGGTCGTGGCCATTGGCATTCGCTCTCTGCGAGAGCTGCCGATCGATGCCGTTCCAGACGTGACCAACGTGCAGGTCCAGATCCTCACCAACAGCCCTGGCCTCGCGCCGGAGGAGGTGGAGCGATTCATCACGTTCCCCGTCGAAACATCCATGAGCGGCCTCCCGCGAGTGGAGGAGATCCGCTCCGTCAGCAAGTTCGGGCTCTCCGCGGTGACCGTCGTGTTCGAAGAGGGCACAGACATCTACTGGGCCCGCCAGCTGATCTCCGAGCGCTTGGTAGAGGCCCGCGAGCAGATCCCCGAGGGGTACGGGGAGCCCTCCATGGGACCGATATCGACGGGATTGGGGGAGATCTATCAGTTCGAAGTGCGCGGCAAGGGCTACACCCCCATGCAGCTACGCACGATCCTCGACTGGAACGTCAACTACCAGCTTCGCTCCGTCCCCGGCGTCGTCGAAGTCAACGCCTTCGGCGGCGAGCTCAAGACGTACCAGGTCACGCTCGATCCCAACAAGCTCGTCTCCTACGGGATCCCGCTCGAGCACGTGTTCAAGTCGATTCAGCGGAACAATCGCAACGTAGGCGGCGGATACATCGAGCACGCCGGCGAGCAGTACCTGATCCGCGGCGAAGGCCTGGTCGGGGATCTCGACGCGCTTTCGGCGGTCGTCGTCGGACACGACTCCCACGGGACGCCGGTCTACGTGCGCAACCTGGGCAAGGTCGAGTTCGCTCCCATGATCCGCCAAGGCTCGGTCACCCGCGACGGGGACCGGGAGGCCGTGGTCGGGATCGTCATGATGCTCATGGGCGCCAACTCGCGCACGGTGTCCCAGGACGTCCACGCCAAGATCGAGCAGATCAAGAAGACCCTCCCGCCCGGGGTAACGATCGACACCTACTACGACCGCACGGAGCTGGTCAATCGCACGATCTGGACGGTCGCCAAGAACCTGATCGAGGGCGGCGTCCTGGTCGTGATCGTCCTGTTGCTGCTCCTCGGCAGCCTCAGGGGCGGTGTGATCGTCGCGATCTCGATCCCGCTCTCGATGCTGATGGCCTTCACGATCATGCGCTTCGCGGGGATCAGCGGAAACCTCATGTCCCTCGGAGCGATCGACTTCGGCCTGATCGTCGACGGGTCTGTGGTGTTGATCGAGAACGTGATGCGCTACGTCCATCACCACCGCGACGACCGCGAGACCTCTCACCTGGAGAAGGTCCGGCGCGCCTGCCACGAGGTCGCGCGGCCCGTCGTGTTCGCGGTGGGGATCATCATGATCGTCTACCTGCCGCTCCTGGCCTTGCGCGGGATCGAAGGCAAGATGTTTCGCCCCATGGCGCTTACGGTCGTGTTCGCGCTGGGGGCGTCCCTGATCTGCGCGCTGACGCTGATGCCGGTCCTGGCCTCGCTCTTCTTGAAGGACGCCAGGGAGAAGGAGCCGTTCCTGTTCCGGCTCGCGAAGCGCTGCTACGAGCCGCTCCTGGAGACCACGGTCAAAAAGCCGCGGCGCGTCGGCCTCGTCGCGCTCGCGCTCTTCCTGGGGAGCCTGTGCCTCGCGCCCTTCCTGGGGGCCGAGTTCATACCGCGCCTGGACGAGGGCGCGATCGCCATGCAAATCTGGCGCATTCCCAGCATCTCACTCGAGGAGTCCAACCGCGTCAGCCTGCGTGTAGAGAAGGAGATCAAGGACAATTTCCCCGAGGTCAAGACGATCGTCTCGCGCACGGGCCGGCCCGAGATCGCGACCGACCCCATGGGCGTCGAGATCAGCGACACCTACTTGATCCTGGAACCACCGGACACCTGGCGCTACGGGTCGAAGGCCGAGCTGCTCGCGGCGATCGACGCCCGGCTGAAGAAGCGCTTCCCTGGGGTCATGTTCAGCTACTCGCAGCCGATCGAGCTCCGCGTCTCCGAGCTGATCAGCGGCGTCCGCTCCGACATCGGCATCAAGATCTACGGCGACGACATCGACCGCATGAAGGAGGTTGCCGATCAGGTCGTGAGCTCGATCAGCGGCGTAAAGGGGATCCAGGAGGCGAAGGCTGAGCAGACGATTGGGCTCCCGACCCTACGCGTACGGCTCAAGCGCGACGCCATCGCCCGGCTGGGGATCAACGCCGAGGACGTCCTGGACGTGATCGAGACGATCGGCGGGAAGCGGGTCGGGACCGTCGTCGAGGGGGAGAAGCGCTTCCACCTTCAGGTCCGCTTCGACCAGGACGTCCGGCGCACCCTCGACCGCATCCGGGACCTCCGCGTCTCCGGCCCAGAGCGGGAGACTGGACCGCAGACCCTGGTTCCGCTGAGCCAGCTCGCCGACCTGCGGCTGGAGACCGGTCCCGCCCAGATCAGCCGCGAGCGGATCAGCCGGCGGATCACCGTCGAGGCGAACGTACGCGGGCGGGACCTCGCCTCGACGGTCGCCGACGCCCAGGCCGCGGTGGCGCGTGACGTCAAGCTGCCGCCCGGCTGGACGATCGAGTGGGGCGGGCAGTTCGAAAACCTCCAGGCCGCCTCTGAGCGCCTCGTCCTGCTCGTTCCCCTGGCACTGCTGCTGATCTTCGTCCTTCTCTACAGCACCTTCGGCTCGCTCCGGCTGGCGACCTTGATCTACCTCAACGTCCCGCTGGCCGTAACGGGCGGGATCGTGATCCTTGCCTGCCGCGGCTTCCCCTTTTCGATCTCCGCGGCGGTCGGGTTCATCGCCCTCTTCGGGATCGCCGTCATGAACGGCGTGGTGCTCACCGCGCAGGCGTTACAGCTCAGCAAGGAGGGCGCTGATCCCATTGACGCTGCGCGAGAGGCCGCGAGGACCCGGCTCCGGCCAGTCCTCATGACCGCCGTCACCGACATGATCGGCTTCTTGCCCATGGCGATCGCAACCTCAGCCGGGGCCGAGGTCCAACAACCCCTGGCAACCGTCGTTATCGGCGGCATCGTCACGTCCACGCTCCTGACCTTGCTCGTGCTCCCTGCCCTCTACGCTCGGTTTGGCGCTCAGGCCATTGCTCAGGACAACGTCTCAGCGGAGCAGCCAGAACTGCCTACAGAGCCGGCGCAGGGCGAACCAGTCGAGAGCGACCAACCAGGCCTTGAGCAGACCCCCTCTCCTGCACAGGAAGGACAGTCCCAGGCAAGGCCAACGCTCCAAGAAGGAGCTCTCGACCCAACGGTCGAACCGGGCTCAGCCGCCGGGGCAGACGAGCCGAGCGCAGACTCAGCCCCGCCACGTGACTCAGACGCAACTGATTCATCAACCCCGTGAGATTCCCGAAATGGAGCTCGTATGAAGATTCGTATCCTCGCCATCGTCCTCGGCGCCCTTTGCCTCCTTGGGTGCCCCGACAAGAAGCACTCCGCAAACGACGGCCACGACCACGGTGCTGAAGCGCACAGCTCAGACGACGGCCACGACCATGGCACTGAGAAGAAGAAGTCTGAGGAGCACAAGTCTGGAGACGGCCACGATCACTGAGACCCTCACCAGGGGAGCTTCCCCTGGCCCCCACCGTCTCTCCTGCTCGGGGCTCGCTCCGGGCAGGGGAGGCACTCCAAACACCCAATTGCATGGAAGGAGAAGCCATGAGAGTCAAAGACCTAATGTCAGCCGAAGTCATCACAGTCGAGGAAGAGAGCAGCATTGCACGAGCTCGCCGCCTAATGACTCAGAGAGGGGTGTCTGCCCTTCCGGTGGTCAACGGAGACGGTCACCTGGTCGGGATCGTCTCCAGCCGAGACTTCCTCGGCATGCAACCTGACGAAGAGCGGGTACCCGTGAGCACACTCATGCAAAGGCGCGTACACTCGCTCTCCGGTGATGCGGACGTGAGCCAGCTCGCTCGAGTGATGGGCGCCCACGGGCTCCACCACGTGGTAGTCGTAGGTAGCAAGGCCGTCCATGGCATCGTCAGCTCGCTCGACCTCCTCAAGGTGTTCGGTGAACCGAAGCCAAAGGCCAAAGGCGACGCCCCGACTGCTCGGTTCGAGGATCTCGGCCTGACCCTGCTCGACTCCTCCCCTGCTGGAGACGACGCCCACGCTCCTGCCGAGTAGGCAGTGGTGGTGCCGACACGCTTCCTTTTGCGATTCGGGTGCGTCGCCTTCGGTGGCTTCCTGCTCGTCTTGGGTGCCCTGACGGTGGCACTCGGCCAAGAGTCCGCTGTCCCAGCGGAGGCCGCGGACGGCGGACACTCGGGAGAGCTTCTCCATGTGCTATTGGCAGTGGCTGCGATCCTGGTCCTCGCCAAGCTAGGAGCCCACACGTTCGAGAGTTGGGGCATGCCCTCGGTCCTCGGAGAGCTCTGCGCAGGAGTCGTCGTCGGAAACCTGCCGTTGGTCGGCCTTCACCAGTTCGAATTCCTCCACGAGGAGCACGTCGTCGAGCTGCTGGGCGAGCTGGGCCTGCTGCTCCTGCTCTTCAAGGTAGGGCTCGAGTCAGACCTGAGGAAGCTCCTCAGCGTGGGGCGGTCAGCGATCCTCGTGGCGAGCGTGGGAGTGGTGGTCCCGTTCGCGTTGGGCATAGGTGTTTCGCGTGTCTTCTTGCCGAGCGCGCACTACATGACTCACGTGTTCATCGCAGCGACCCTCTGCGCCACCAGCGTGGGAATCACAGCTCGTGTGCTTGGGGACCTTGGCGCGCTCGACAAGGTCGAGTCCAGCGTCATCCTCGGCGCCGCTGTCCTGGACGACATCTTGGGCCTGGCTGTCCTCGGCATCGTGACCGGAGCGATCGCCTCCGTTGGCCAACCCGGCGAGTTCGGCGCGACAGCCATCCTGATCGTCGTCGGCAAGGCTGGCCTCTTCCTCGTCGGCGGGACGGTCCTTGGCTTGGTCGCAGCCCGGCCGCTGTTCTGGATCGCATCGCGACTGCGCGGGAAGGGCATACTCCTCACGACCTCCCTTCTGCTCTGCTTTGGCTTTGCTTACGCCGCTGGAGTCATCGGATTGGAGCCGATCGTGGGTGCCTTCGCTGCGGGTCTGGTCCTGGATTCGACGCAGTACGAGAGCCTCAAGGAACGAGAGAAGCGCACGATCGAGGAGTTCGTCGATCCGATCGTGTCATTCCTCATTCCGCTGTTCTTCGTCTTGATCGGCACGAGGATCGAACTGGCCGCTCTCTTCGACATCCAGACGATCGCGTTCGCTGGCGTCCTCACGCTGGCGGCCACGGCCGGGAAGCTGGTCTGTGGCCTCGGCTGCCGCGAGGAAGACAGCAGCAAGTGGGTCGTGGGACTCGGGATGGTCCCCCGCGGGGAGGTGGGGCTGGTGTTCGCCGGAGTGGGGGCGGGTCTCCTGCTTCAGGGGCAACCCGTGCTCCCGCCGACCACGTATGCCGCCGTGGTCGTGATGGTCGCGGTGACAACTCTCTTGGGACCTGCGTTCTTGTCCCGTGCACTGAGCGACGGGGCTCCAGACCAACCTCGAGTCATGCCCGCTAACGCAACGCTGGGCTCCAGTGGTGTCACGCACCAGCACTCGCCCGAGGCGGCGCCCCCCGAGCCCGACGACCGGGAGGGCTGCTGATGGCCCCAAGCCCCAAGGTTCGACTCGACCTGGAGCTCGTTTTTCCTGACCTCCCGGCCGGCGACTCCCAGTGCAGGGAGCGACTGATCCGCGCGCTGTCCGGCCTGACAGGCATCACTGAGCTGCATAGCGTCCCTGACGGAGCTGACACCCCCGCTCAGCTTTGCGTGCACTATGACCCGGCGATCCTGAGCCTCTCGAGGATCCAGGCACTGGTTCGCGCCGAGGGCTACCGCATCTCGACCCGCTACGGCCACGTCGTCCTGGCTACCACCGTGCGATCCGAGCAACAGGCCAAGCGTGTTTCTGCTCAGATCCGGCGGCTCCCCGGAGTAGTCGAAGCCGAAGCAGCTGCCACAGGCTTCGTACGGGTCGGATACGACCGCCAAGGGACGACCGAGGAGCAGGTCCGTGAGTCTCTCGCCGAGCTGCTGGGCAAGGAACACAAGGACGACCACGGCCACGACGAGCATGGACACCACGGCCCCCTGGGCGAGCGCGCGGAGCTCATCGCTGCGGGCCTCGCTGGCTTGTTTCTCCTGGCAGGCTACCTCGTGGACACCCTGACGCATGCGCCGCCGGCCGTCCCGATGGTGCTCTACCTCCTGACGTACCTGGCCGGCGGGGGCTTCGCAGTCCGCGAGGCTTTCGCCAGTGTAAAGGCCGGCCGATTCGAGATCGACTTCCTCATGCTCCTCGCCGCCGGAGGGGCGGCGGTCCTGGGGGAGTGGGCAGAAGGAGGGTTGCTCCTCGTGCTGTTCAGCCTCGGTCACGCGCTCGAAGAGCACGCCATGGGACGGGCCAAGGCGGCGATCCAGGCCCTCGCCAAGCTCGCCCCCGAGACCGCGTCGCTGCTGGGGTCTGACGGTGCGATCGAGGAGGTGGCCGTCGAGACGCTCGCGGCTGGTGACCTCGTCGTCGTCCGGCCCCATGAGCGCTTCCCGACCGACGGTGTCGTGATCAAGGGGGAGAGCGCCGTCGACCAGGCACCGGTGACGGGTGAGAGCGTTCCGGTGGACAAACGTGCGATCCCCACTGGCGCGCCGCGGCCACCCGGCAGGGTCCCTGACGAGCACACCGTCTTCGCCGGCACCATCAACGGCGCGGGCGCACTCGAGGTCGAGGTCTCACAACCCGCGAGCGAGTCCACGTTGGCGCGGATCGTCGAGCTCGTGAGTGAGGCGGAGACTCAACGCTCTCCCACGCAGGAGCTGACCAAGCGCTTCGAGAGGGTCTTCGTTCCGATCATTCTCGTGCTGGTGATAGCGCTCCTCTTCGCATGGGTCGTGCTGGACGAGACCTTCCAGGCGAGCTTCTATCGGGCCATGGCCGTACTGGTCGCGGCGAGCCCCTGTGCCCTTGCGATCGCGACTCCCAGCGCCGTCCTGAGCGCGATTGCGCGCGGCGGTCGAGCTGGAGTCCTGTTCAAGGGCGGAGCCCCCCTCGAGCTCCTGGGGCGGGTGTGCGCGGTGGCCTTCGACAAGACGGGCACACTGACGCGCGGGTCGCCCGAGGTCACCGACGTGGTCCCCTTCGACTCGGTCGAGGTCCAGGAACTACTCTCCGTCGCCGCAGCCGTCGAGCGGCTGAGCGATCACCCCCTCGCGCGATCCGTCGTGGACCACGCCGAGAGCTTGGGCTTGGAGGCCGGCCAGGCAGACTCTCTCGAAGCCATGCCGGGTCATGGAGTGCGCGCTTCCTTCAACGCACAGGTCGTCTTGATCGGCAACCAAGCCCTGTTCGAGGACGACGCCAACGGACCGCTGCCGAAGGAGCTCTCCGAGAGCGCGTCAGCCCTGGAAGCGAAGGGTCGCACGATCATGATCGTCAAGCACGGCCTGCGCTTTCTTGGCGTGCTGGGTCTGCTGGACCCTCCTCATGACCACAGCGCCGCCGCCGTCAGCCGGCTCGGCGAGATCGGGGTGCATCGCATGGTGATGCTCTCCGGCGACTCACAACCAGCGGCTCAGGCCGTGGCCGAACAGGTCGGCTTGGCCGAGGCGCGCGGCGCGCTCCTTCCCGCGGAGAAGCTGGCGTTCATTCGCGAGCTCATGGAGGAGCATGAACACGTCGCCATGGTGGGCGACGGGGTAAACGATGCTCCGGCCCTCGCGACGGCCACGGTAGGAGTCGCCATGGGCGCCGCTGGGTCGGACGTGGCGCTGGAGACAGCGGACGTCGCGCTCATGTCGGCCGGGGTCTCGAGGCTGCCCTTCGCGATCGAGTTGGGTCGTCAGACCCGCGCTACAGTGCGCCAGAACCTCGTCTTAAGCCTTGGGGTCGTCGCCATTCTGATCCCCGCAACCCTGTTCGGTCTGGGGATTGGTCCTGCCGTGGCGCTTCACGAGGGGTCAACTTTGCTGGTTGTGTTGAACGCGCTCCGCTTGTTGAGGTTTGGACGCTGAGCGGAGCCTAGCTCAGCCGACACACCTCAGCCCGGCCCTTGTGCATCCAAGTCCAGAACCGGCTTGAGGTCGTCCGCGATGGGCATCCGCGTGAGCGCGGGCACGTTGGTCCCGCCCGTGTTGCCGGTGGGGGCCAGCCCAAATCCGGATGCCAAGGCGCCGGATGGAATTCTCACGAGCTGACCGAGAATCTCCCGCAGATCGCGCCTCTTGATCCCCACCCGCAGCATCCAAACATGGGACAGGGTGTGGGCTCCCACATACCTCTGTCCCAGGACGTGTGCCCTCTCCAGCTTCGCGAACGCCTCGTCGAGCTGACCGGCATGAAAGTGCTCTCTCGCCTGCGACATCTCAGCATCGAACACAGCCTGGAGCTCCGGGTGCATGCCAGGGCGACCCTTGCGCCAGGCCTCCTGTCGCGTGAAGACGTAGACGGCAACGATCCAGTCGAATGGGACGCAGAACCGTGCGAGCCAGTCCGGCTTCTCGACCGCCACCGCGGTGGTCAGATGCAGCAGGTCCCAGCTCCCGTGGAGGAAGAACACGACCGCGAGCAGAGCAGCGACCCAGCGGCTTGCGATCAGCAGGGCAAAGAAGGCTCCCAGCGCCGCCAACTCGTAGCGGACGCCAGCCGAGTCGCCCTCGAACAGAGGGAAGAACGGGAACGCGAACATGACCAGCGTGGCGACGAGGGTCCAGTAGCGCCGCTCGTTGCGCGTTGGCATGAACCGTGACGCGTAGCACATCATGGCTGCCAGCCACGCGCCGAAGAGGTATGTCAGGACGGTCTCGTACACGTCATTGACCTCCCGCTGGGCGGGGCAGCTTTGGGAAGAAGCGCCCCGTGGTCTTGCAGTACTCCTCGTACTCGCCCGGGAAGGCCGTCCGCATGAGGGCCTCTTCCCCTCGGATGTTCAGGTGCCAGACAGGGTGCTGCGCGAGTGCCCAAATGACGTAGAGCCAGTTGTCCAAGTACAAAGCCAGGCCGAAGTTGAAGAAGAGCAGGAACGCGGCGTAGAGGGGGTGGCGGAAGTAGCGAAACGCGCCGGTGTCGACGAGCCGCTCCCCACGCGCGTCGACCGGCAAGGACTTGACGCTCCAGACGACGAGCGCCGCGGTGAGCACCACTGAGACGCCGAGCGAGATCCACCCCACGAGGGGAATACCATGCACGCTCGGTAGCCCGACGTGGGGGACGAGGTAGGCCGTGGCTCCCAGGAGCAGCGCGCTGAACAAGAGTCCGCGAGGGCCCGTTCCGAAGATCTTCTCGTAGGTGTTCATTCGAACCGTCCTGTGCATGGAGAGGCGGAGCCGGGTCGAACAGCGCGATAGAGCGAGAGCGTCCCGAACAGGGTGTTGCGGCGCCCGGTCTCTTCGACCGAGGCGAACCCGGCCTCCTCGAAGAGTGGGAGCAGGCGCCCGCGGACGTTGTCTCGGGTCGGCCCAAACCCGTCGAGGACCTGGACAGGGAGGAAGGCCAGGCGCGTGAGCGCGCTGCGCGCCTCCCCCCAGTCGAGGACGTGCAGCTCACCGCCTGGTCTCAGGAGGTCGTGAGCCTTGGCCAGGGTCCGCCGCTTGTCCTCGGTGCGGAGGTGGTGGAAGAACAGGCTGCTGACGACCCGATCGAAGGACCCCTCCTCGAAGGGCGGCTCCCATGACAAGCCCTGGCGCAGGTCGAGCTCGAATCCTGCTCGCTGTGCCTTCGCCCGGGCGACGGCGATCACCTCTGGATCCCCGTCGAGCCCGGCGACGTCGGCCCCCGGGGCGCGCTGCTTGAGGAGCAGGGTCAGCGTCCCCGTTCCGCTGCCGAGGTCGAGCACTCGCGCGCCGGCCGGCAGCTCGCGCAGCGCCTGATCGGCCAAGCGCTTCTTCTGCTCGAACTCGGGCAGCGTCAAGCGCACGACCAAGTCGTAGAAGCGCGTCAACGCCGGCAGGCCCAAGGCCGGGACGTAGGTCTCCGTCTTGGCGCTCACGAGGCCTCCCCGCAGGTGCAGTCGAGGCACCCGTGCGCGGCGCACATTCGGCACGTCTCCTCGAGTCGCTGGCGCAGCTGCTTTCGCGCCCGGTGACGGCGTACTTTCAGGTTGCCTGGCGTGATCCCCAGGCGGTCGGCGACCTCCTGGGTGGGCTCCTCGCCGAGGTCTGCTTCGAGGACCTCGGCGTATTCCGGCTTCAGCGTGGGCAGGAGCGCGCGGTAGCAGCCGCAGACCTCCTCGCGCAGCGCGGGTTCCTCCCAGCCGTCGTCGGACAGCTCGGCCTCGATCCTGGCGATCCGCTCGCGCTCGACGCCCTTCGCGCGGTGGGTGTCGATGATCGTGCGCCGCAGGATCCGGTAGAGCCACGGCAACAGGCGGTCCTCGTCCTCGAGCTGATCGACCTTGCTCAGCGCCTTGACCAGGCTCTCCTGGAGCACGTCGGCGGCCAGGTCGGGGTCGTTCAGCCGCCGGCGCGCGAAGGCAGTCAGCGCGCCGAGGTGCTCGACGAGGCGCTCGTTCAGGTCGTCCAAGGCGTTCCTCTCAGCCCGCATGATGGCACGCCTTCCCGTGCTTCTTGAGGGCGTAGTAGTTGTAGGGGAGCGGGGCCAGGAACCCGACTAGGAGGGAGATCGCCAGGGCCCCCCAATACCAGGGCTCCGAGGGCGGAACGGCTCCGCCGCCGGTGAGGATCATGTCGGTCGTGTTCGCTGCCAGCTCCATGCCGAGCATGCTGATCAGGCTCATGGAGATCGCGACGCGGACCGCCCGGCGCCAGGCGAAGCCCTCCTTGATCCGAAGCAGCGCCGTCTCGAACAGGATCGAGGTGAAGATCCCGGCGCTCATGGCGATGGCCATGGTCAGGAGCATTGGCGTGCTCGGCCAGTAGATCTGGATCAGGATCAGGGCCCCAAAGTCCCCAATGCTGCAGCCGATCAAGCAGGTGAAGGTGTTGGTCGCCGCCCGTTTCCAGGCGTCGAGGTCGGTCCAGCTGAAGGCTGAGGCGCCGTGGTGCTGGGCGGAAAGGGTCGTACTGGTCATGGTTCGTCTCCGTTTGCCCACGCAGACGGGATCCTGGCCACGGGGTTACAGTTCGGGGGCCGGGGGGCTATCCCCAATGGGTGGAGTGGCTTGCGTACAGGCAAGCTGCCCGTGGCCAGATACGGCAGTCGGCCCGGCAGCTTCAGGACGGGTCCTAGCGTGCCCGCAGCGTGCGCGTCCTGCTCCTCCCCGCCCTCTTGACCCTCCTGATCGTCCCAGCGCGGGCCGAGGACTGGACGCTCGACGGCGTCACGGCGACCTGGGAGAACGACCTCTTCGGTGGCCTCGACCGCCACTACACCAACGGCGTAGAGCTCTCCCTCTTCGGCGACGTCCCCGCGGGTGAGCTGGGCTTCTTCCTCGGCGAGCGCGGTGGTCGCTGGCGCCTGACGCTCGGGCAGCGGATCTACACCCCCGAGGATCTCGACGCTCCCGACCTCCTCACGGGCGACCGACCCTATGGCGGCTGGCTCTGGCTTGGCTTCTCGCTCCGGCGCTGGGGAGCGGACGCGAAATGGACCGATCGGGTCGGCGTTGAGCTTGGGCTGCTCGGACCCGAGTCTGGTGCGCAGGTCGTTCACGAGACGGTCCACAGCGATCTGACCGGCTCGTCTCCCCCGCGCGGTTGGGAGCACCAGCTCGAGACTGAGGTCGGGCTTCGCTTCACCTACGAGCTCGCAGTGACGCTCGTCCGTCGTGAGTTCGGTGTCCTTGGCTACGAGATCACGCCGCGGCTCGCGGCGTCCTTCGGGAACGTGCAGACCTTCGCCGGGCTCGGCGCCGACTTGCGGGTGGGCCGGCTTCCTCCTCTCTCTCCCGACGTGGACGAGTTCGCGCTCTTCCTCGCGCTGGGGGGCGAAGGGCGCTTGGTGCTCCACGACGTCTTCCTCGACGGGAGCCTGCTCCACACGGGCGGGCACAGGGTCACGGCGCGCCGGGTTGTCTTCGACCTGAGGGCAGGGCTCACGCTCCAGCTCCCCTGCGGACTGGTCCTCGCCTACACGCACACGCTTCGCTCGGTCGAGTTCGCGGGGCAAGGCGGAGTCGATCAGTTTGGCTCGTTCAGCGTGACTTGGACCTGGTAGTGGCCACATACGGCAGTCTCGGAGAGCGCACCTCCTCCGCGCCTACTTTGCGCGCGGAACGTCAGCAAAGGAGGTGCACATGTTCCGCAATTCACTGTCCCTGGCCCTCGTGCTCGCGCTGTGCGGCGCGGCGACTGGTCAGGAAGCGTCGTCCCCCGACTCCCCGCAGGAGCTGGAGGACAGGATCAAGAAGCTCGAGCAGCGGCTCGAGGAGGGAACCGTCACCGCGACGCGGGGGGACGAGAAGCTGGAGGACACCCCGATCCTCGACGCGCTACGGAGCGTGGAGGTCTACGGGTTCGTCAACGCGGCCTACAGCTTCAACCTGCGCGACCCGAGCGGGCGTCGCGGCAGGAACGGGCTGCGGCTGAGCGATCCCGACCACAACACGTTCGGGATCCCCTACGCCAAGCTCGGCCTGGCTCGGCGGGTCAGCGGTCTGAACGAGCTCGACGCCGGGTTCCGCTTCGAGGTGGGCGTCGGGCGCATGGTTGAGGAGGCCTTCAACCAGAGCGGCGACGTCCTCGGCGACAAGTCGATCGGCGTTCCGCAGGCCCACGTGGACCTGCAGATCCCCACGCCCTTCAACCCGCTGCTGCTCCGCGTCGGGCGCACCTACGGCTGGTTCGGCGTGGAGAGCCTCGACCTGCCGGCGAACCCGCACTACTCGCTCTCCCACTTCGCTCAGTTCGGCCCGAAGACGACCACGGGGGTGAGCCTGGGCATGGACCTGGGGGCGGGCCTTCGCTATACGCAGTACCTGGTCAACGGCTGGGACCGCGTGCTCGACAACAACGGCGCCAAGACTCTGGGCGGGCAGCTCTCGTGGGAGATCGAGGACCCCTCAATCAGCCTGGCGCTGAACTGGATCTACGGCGCAGAGCGTGACGACAACGCCCACGACCAGCGGTGGATGGTTGAGCTGGCGGCGACCTGGCAGCCGACCGAGAGCCTCGACCTGCGCGCGGCCTTCCGCTACGGGCAGGAGGAGCTCTCCGCCTCGTCGTCCTACTCGAGCTACGGGCAGGACGAGGGCACGGCCAATTTCGGCGGGTTCCTCGTCATGGCCAAGCAGTCGTTCTTCAAGGTCGAGGACGCTGACTACTACCGCGTGGCGCTGGGCGTTCGCGGCGGCTTCTTCCGGGACGAGGGCGGCTCGCGCTCGGGCGTCGACCAGACCCTGGGTGAGCTCACCGGCACGCTCTCGATCAACCTGCTCGAGAACGCTGCCTTCCGCGTCGAGTATCGCCGCGATTTCTCCAGCGAAGGCGACGCGTTCGCCGGGCACCGCGGGCAGAACAGCCGCAGCAGCCAGGACACGCTCTCGTTCGATCTCAGCTACTCGTTCTAAGAAAGGAGGTGATCCAGATCGCCTGGTCATGGCGCCGGAGCTTTGCTCCGGCGCCGTTCTCTTTGGTTGCGGAAGCGCGGCCTCGAAGAACCACGCCCCACAGGTTCGCTACGGACAAGGAGTCCCGACTCCCGCTGCCCGGAGGGTTGCCTCGTCGGGTCCCCGTCCTGCACAGCACCCCACGAGCTTCCCGTCGACCGCGACGGCAGGAAGGCTCCCTACGCCCAAGGCCTTGGCCCTGGCCGCAATCTCGCTGTCATGCATGTCGAGCACTTCGATGTCGCACGACGGGCAAGCGATGCTACGAACCATCGCTAGCGTCTCGTTACACACCGCGCACCCGGCGCTGAAGATCTCCACTTTTCGTGTCGTCATCGTCTGTCTCCTTCTTGGTAGTCGTCGAGCATGTCAGGGCTGGGGCATTCCGAGACCTGGCATCGTCATTGGCACCAGTCGACCTCTCGTTGTTGGTTCGAGGCGAATGCTCAGCGTTCATCTCCTGCGGGCGTGCTCACGAGCAGCGCCCGGACCTTCCCGATGTGGTTCCCGTTCACGGCGCCGAGGAATCGTCCGTCGGGTCCGTAGACCCGCACGTAGGGGATCCCTCGGATGCCGAACTCCCTGGTGACTTGCTTCGCCGCGTCGGTCTCCCAGCTGACCAGGTCGACCTTGCGCAGGGCAACGTCCTGGCGCAGCGCGAGGACCTGCTCCAGTTCGTGCCCGAGCAGCAGACACGGACCGCACCAGTCGGCGTAGTAGTCCACGATCGTGAACTTGCCCGCCACGAGGTGCTCGCTGACGACGATCTCCTCGCCGCGGCTGACGGTCCGCACGTCCAGCGCCGCTCGCGCCTCGTCGCTCAGGCGCGCTCCGGACTGTGCGGGCGCGGCCGGCGGGTCGAGCGAGGCCGTGTAGCCCTTGGCCCGCACGACCTCGAGCATGCGCTCGGTCGTGACGACCTGGGGGTCGTAGCTGACCCGGAACAGCTTCTGCTCGTAGTTGAGCTCCGCCTCTCGAATGCCGTCGAGCCCTTCCAGGACCCGGAGGGTGGGGCTCCCTCAGCCGACCGCTCACGTCATGCCGTCCACGTAGATCACGACGTGGCTCACCGCGTCGCGAGTGTTGGTGGGCGGCGCAGGCTCGGGGCTGCCCGGCTCGGGTTGAGAGCAGGCGACGAGTGGGAGCGCGAGGAGGACGACGAACAGACGGTTCACTGGGTCTCCTTGGCGATCGACGCCTCGTATCCGGTCGTGCCGACGGCCTCGATCAACGCAGGGTGCTCCACGCCCGGATCGGTCTGGACCACGGCGCGCCCCTCGGCGTAGCTGACCTGCGCGCTCTGCACACCAGGGACATCGCGCAGGGCGGAGCGCACGTGGACCTCGCAGGCCTCGCAGGTCATGCCTCGGACGTCGAGGACCACCGTCTCCAGGTTCGCGGCGGTGCTCGGCGGTGGCGGCGCTGGGTCGTCACCGACGAGCAAGCCGACGTAGTTGGGGAAGAGCGCGAAGGCGAGCACCACGGCGGTCGCGACCCAGAGCATCACCTTGTTGAACAGGACCAGCCGCACGGGTGGCGCAGCGCACGAGCCGTCGGGCGCGCAGGCGGGCTCGCGGAAGTAGGTCAGGTAGAACGCGCCCGCGAGCAGCACGCCCGTCGTGCCCAGCAGCCAGGGGCGGTAGGCGTCGAGGAAGCCGGCCACGCTGCCTGCCGAGACGCCGAACCCCAGCAGCAGGAGCGGGAGCCAGCAGCAAGCCGACGAGAGGATCGCCGAGACCATGGCGCCCAGCGAAGCGAACGTCCCAGCGCGACTCGTCGTCGGTGTCTCGGGGGGGGCGGGCGCTGAGGGCGCGCAGCAATCGGTCGCCGGCTCTGCGGGAGGCGCCTCTGTCGCGCAGGCGACTGACTGTCCCATGGCCGCCTTCTCCAAGGTGCGGACGTTGCCGAGGCAACAGCTCCCCTGCGGGTTGGTCTCGGGGCAGCGGTCGAGCCCCTGGCGGCACTGCTCGGTGATCCCGTCGCCCACGCTGGAGCGCCCGGTCGCGCGGACCTCGGCCTCGATCTCCTCCTGGGTGTGGTCGAAGCAGTAACAGACCGTTCGCGGGGCCTCGCTCTCCTTCTGGCCGATGCGGACGCGGACGTCGTCCTTGCCCAAGACCTCGCCGCTCGCCTCGTGGAAGTAGGCCGTGGTGCAGTCCGACGAAGCGCAGAAGCGCCAGCCTTCACGACGCTCGACGCGCTCGAGCGCTTCGGGCCGCACGAGGGACTCGATCGTGATTGGCTTGACTGGCTTGCCTCGCCGCGCGCAGCTCGGGCAGTCGGTGCGCTCTTCGGTCGGGGACGTCATGAGCGTCTCCGCGTCCGCTTCTTCGGCTTGGGATCGTCGAGGGCGTCGAGGATCGGGCAGTGGCCCTCGGGGCCGCTGCCCCCGCACTGATCGACCAGCTTGCCGAGCGCGCGCTTGAACGAGCGCAAGGTCCGCAGCTTCTCCTCGATGTCCTCGAGTTTCGCCTCGGCCAGCCCGCGCACGTCGTCGCAGGTCGTCTCCGAGGAGACGCGGAGCGCGAGGAGCTCGGCGATCTCCTTGAGCGTGAATCCGAGCCCCTGGGCCTGCTTGACGAACTGCACCCGCCGTGCGTCGTCGTCGCTGAACTCGCGGTAGCCCTTCTTGCCTGGGCGAGGGTCGGGGATCAGGCCGCGCCGCTCGTAGTAGCGGATCGTCTCGACCCCAACTCCGCACGCCTTGGCCAGCTCGCCGATCGTCATGCCCACAAGTCTACGGTCCGTACCTAGGTACGGAGTCAAGGCGTCGGTTCCAGGCCGCGACGGTGCGTGGAAGTAAATCGCCTGCGACCAAGGGGATGCCGCCGACTAGCTGCCCTCGACTGGGAGGGGCGGCGAGTGCGGAGCGAGCACGATCACGGCGGTCCCCACGAGACAGAGGCCCGCTCCGATCCAATCCCACCGGTCGGGTCGGATCCCTTCGACGTGCCACAGCCAGAGCAGCGAGGACGCGACGTAGACCCCGCCATACGCGGCGTAGGTCCTCCCCGCCCCGGTTGGGTGCAGGGACAGGAGCCAGGCGAAGAGGGCGAGGCAGATCGCCGCGGGGACCAACAGCCACGCCGTCCCCTCCTTGCGCAGCCAGAGGTAGGGCAGGTAGCAGCCGCCGATCTCGGCGGCGGCCGTGAACAGGAATAGCGCGAACGCGCGGAGCAGCTCCACGGATCCTCCTGGAGGAACGAACAGCGACCCGGTGAATCTCAGCGAACCCGGGCAATCGTCATCTGACCATGCGGCGCTACTCCAGCACATCCGCGCCTTCGTGGAAGGGCTCCCGGCTAGCCTGGAGGCCCGCGGGTAGACTCAAGTTCGAGGCAACCCATGACCACGTCCCTCAAGGCCTTCGCAGGCGTCGCTCTGCTGGTGGGCACGCTCACGCTCGGCTGCGCGTCCTCGCCCGAGACCTCGGCGGCTCCAGAGCCTGCTGCCCCTCGCGTAGTCTCAGAGCAAGAGGTCGTGCTCGTGCATCTAACGGGGCTCACGTGAGGCCCCGTGCCCGGCCTCGGCTGAGGTCAGGCCTCCGCGCCCGTGTTGGCGCGACTCAACGACCACGACGCGATCGCGACCTCCTACCTCTCGAGTGACGGGACCCAGCTCCTGCTCCAGGGCGCTCCGGACGCCACGCGCGAACAGGTCCTCGCGGCTTGCGAAGAGGGGTTGAGGAAGTCGAACCTTCGCCCCCAGCCCCAGCCGACCGAACGGGCAAGCCAGGCATGGGACGCTCGCGAGGGCGACGGCTGGCTTGCCCACGGCGAGCTGTGGAAGCTCTCCTGGCGCGAGGCCGAGGCCTTCGCGGATCGGATCCTGGCCGTCCTGGTGGAAGAGCATGGGCAGGGGGTTCGTCCGCTGCGCCCCCTGCTGGTCGAGTCCTGCTTCGAGGGGGTGCGGCCCCATGACGGCAGCGGGCCTACACCGAGTCGCTGGGAGAAGGGCGCCTCGGTTGAGGTGCGACGCGTCGCCCTGCTCAAAGAGGCCCGCAAGCATCTGAGCGAGGATCAGGTCGCTCAGATCGGCGAGTTCCTCGCCGACGGCGAGCGGATCCGCGCCATCCTTCGCCCCAAGAAGTAAGTCGGCTCGGCACGCACCGTGCCGCGCGGTGGTCCATTTCGGACCTCCCGACCGACAACAAACGACTTCCAGAGCTCCACTCTGGACGGGCCGGCGCGAACTGGCTCCTCGGCCGCAAACCCAGACGGGAAGGTAGCTCCGAGTTGTCGGTGGGGCGATGGAGACTGGCCGGGTTCGCCTGCGCGGACACCGAACGCATACCTAACGCCAGTGAGAGTTGCATGAGCGCCCAAGATTCCCGGTTCCACAAGATCAAGAAGCTCGAGATAAGCGGAGGAGGCTTCCTCGGCGGGGTCTCCGTTGACCTCGACGATGGTCTCAACTGCCTGATCGGCGGACGCGGCGCAGGCAAGACGACGGCGCTCGAGTTCCTGCGCTACGCCCTGGTGCAAATGCCAGACCCGCGTCGCGACCGTGCCCGGCACAGCGCCCTGGCCAACCTCGTGGAGGGAAACCTGAGCGCTGGCCAGGTCGCGGTCGAGATTGAGACCCGCGATGGACTGCGCTACCGCGTCGAGCGCGTGGTGGGCGAGGAGCCCGTCGTCCTGAACGACGAAGGCCAGCCTACCTCGCTCTCGCTCACGGGCCTGTTCGGCGCCGAGGTCTACAGCCAGAACGAGATCGAACGGATCGCCACCAGCCCAGGCTTCCAGCTGGATCTGATCGATAAGTTCCGCGAGGAGGAACTCGCCGAGATCCAACGCCAGCTGCTTCTCCTTGACGGGGTGCTGGGCAACAACGCCAGCGAGATCCTGTGCCTCGAGGCTCAGGTCGAGGGGCTGGAGAGTCAGCTCACCGAGCTGCCCATGGTCACCGAGCGACTCGAGAAGGGCTTCAAGGTCCGCGCGACGGGCGAGGGGTCGCTCTTCGAGCGGGAGGTCCGCTTCAAGGGGCTGCGGGAGCGAGAGCGGAGGCGCCTGCAGTCCTCGTTCCAGCACCTCCACGCGATCCGTGACTCGTTGGAGGCGGCAAGCACACTCTGCCGCCGCGCCGGAAGAGGCGAACGGGCGGAGCCGGGCCCGAACCAGGAGCTCCAGTCCCGCCTCGACCATGCCTACCTCGACACCTGCGAGGAGGTCCGAGATCTGGTCGCCCAGGCTCTGGATCGCCTTGGCCGCGGAGCCGGCGATCTGGAGACCATGGCGATCGAGCTCGAGGACGCGCACCGCCATCAGGAGCGCGCCTACCAGGGCCTCCTCCAGGAACACAACGAGGAGCAGGGTCGAGCGCGGGAGCGGGTCAAGCTGCAGAAGCGGAGCGCAGACCTCCTGGAGAAGAAGCGCGAACTGGAGGGCCGTCGGCAGGAGCTCAACGCCAAGCGCGCGAAGCGCCGCGAGCTCGTGCACGGGCTCAAGGAACTGCGACAGCGGCGCACGCGCCTGCGCGAGGAGGTCGTCCGCTTCCTGAACGACGAACTCGCGCCAGAGATCCGCGTCTCGATTGACCCGGCGAGCGAGCGCGCGCGCTATCGGCAGCTCCTCCTGGACACGTTCCAGGGCGTGGGGCGGCCGTACAAGGCGCCGGCCGAGAAGGTCTCGCAGAAGCTCCGCCCGGACGCCTTGGCCGAGATCGTGGAGGCCGACGACCCCATTCAGCTCGTCGAGCGCTGCGGGGTGAGCGTGAGCCAGGCTCGTTGGATCGTCTCCCGGCTACAGACCAGTCGAGCACGACTCGAGCTGGAGACAGTGGAGCTGGGCGACGTCCCCACGATCGAGCTGCGGGACGGGGACTACAAGGCTGCTCCTCGGCTGAGCACGGGGCAGAAGTGCACGACGATCCTGCCGATCCTGCTCCTACACAGCGAGAAGCCGCTCCTGATCGACGAGCCCGAGGGCAACCTCGACAACGCCTTCGTCTACAACACCGTCGTCAAGAAGATCCGCAGCGCCAAGCAGACCCGCCAGCTGATCTTCGTCACCCACAACCCGAACATTCCCGTGCTCGGCGAGGCTGACCGCGTGGTGGTGCTGTCGTCTGACGGCGCCCACGCGCGGGTCGCGGGCTGCGGCACCGTCGACGACGTGAAGGACGAGATCGAGACGATCCTCGAGGGCGGCCGCGAGGCCTTCGAGGAGCGGAGGCGTCGCTATGGCCGCTAGCGCTCCCCCGGCCGATAACCTCCCAGCGGACCTCGAGGCCGCACTGACCAGCGGTGACTGGCAGGCCCGGTGCCAGGCCGTCTCTCGCGCCACGGGCTTGCTCAAGGGGAGGCCCGGTCCCGACCCCGTGCGCACGTTACACGCGCACCTCCAGCGCCTCGCGGCGGACACCGAATGGCAAGTCCGCCAGGAGGTGGCGACCGCCCTCCAGTTCAGCCCGAACGACGACGCCGACCAACTCCTGGCCCTGTTGGCGACGGACCCCACGAGCTGGGTGTCCAAGGCCGCTGAGGAGTCCCTCAAGCAGCGGCGGCGCCTGGCCCGCAAGGAGGAGCGCGAGGGGAAGCGGGTGGCGAGCGCGTTGAAGCGGGTCCACCGCCTACAGGAACGCTGCTCGCCGGAGCTGGCGCGGGAGATCGAGGAGGTTGGCATGGCCTACTTCCAGGCCATTGCCTTCGGCTGCTCTCACGACGTGCTGACTCTGGCGACTTCGGTCCAGTACTCGATCCGCGAGCTCGGCCGCGAGCTCGCGCGGCGGAAGGTCCCGAAGAAGGCGTGGGAGGACAGCGTTGAGGCAGCGGCCCGACGCTGTCAGATCGTGAAAGGGATCGCCAAGAACATGCGCGCCTTTGCGCGGCAGGCGATCCCGCCGGTGCGGCGGATCAGCCTGCGCCGGGCGGTCGACGAGGCCCTGGCGATCGTCGGCGACTGCTTCGCCGTCAAGCCGGGCGCGCCCTCGGTCACGACGGAGGTGCGGGTTCCCCGCCACCTCAAGGTCGAGGTCCCGCGCGAGCGTCTGGTCCAAGCCCTCGTGAACCTGCTCCAGAACGCCTACGAAGCGATCGACGAGGCGGGCACCGTTCGGGTCACGGCGGAGGTCAAGGCAGGGCTGGTCGTGCTCAAGCTCGCGGACACCGGCTGCGGTATCCACGCCGACGAGCAGCAGGTGATCTTCTTTCCGGGCAAGTCGACGAAGAAGGGGCGCCTGGGCACCGAGCACAACACCGGCTGGGGGCTCTCGCTGGCCCGCAAGTTCGTGGAGGAAGACTGCCAAGGCCGGATCTCGCTCCAGAGCGAGCGAGGGGCCGGGACGACGATCACGGTCGTCCTCCCCATGGAGCGCGCGGAGGAGGACGACGATGCCCGCTAGGCACAAGGCCCTGATCGTGGACGACCAGCGCGGGATCATGGAGATCCTCGGCGCGATCCTCTCCTCGCTCGATCACGACTACGACTACGCTCGCACCCAGCGGGAGGCGCGGGACCTGCTCAAGACGAACCGCTATTGCTACATCCTCCTCGACCTCGAGTTCCCCGCGGACGACGGCGTCACCGCCCGGATCCAGACCGGCTTCAACTGCCTGGCGGAGATCCGCGAGCGATATCACCGAGACGACCTGCCCGTGATCGTCATGACGGCCCACGAGAAGGGGACGGAGTATCCGATCCGCGCCCTCCAGCTGGGCGCGAACGACTTCGCGCAGAAGGACTTCGACGAGGACCTCGAGCCCCTCGACGTGAAGATCCGACGGGTCCTCCAGCGCGCCTGCGAGAAGGGCGGGGCTTGCAGCCTCGATACCAAGGGCCTATCGCTTCCCCCAGCGAGCGGGGGTGAGTGCTTCCTGCGCTTCCACGGTGACTGCCGTCGGCGGCGGCACCGCATGGAGATCAACGGCGCGACCGTTTGGGTTCGTCTCTCCACCTTCGAGATCCTCTGGGAGCTCGCCTGCGCTGCGCGGTCGTCACCCCCGGGCTGGGTCCGGGGTCGGCGCTTGAGTTCGGGCAACTACCACAACGCGGTTGCTCGGCTGAAGAGCGATCTCGCCGACGTGGCTGGCCTGGACGGCTCGATCATTCAGAACGACGGGCACGGCAGCTTCCGGCTCGCCGTCGCGTCGGAGAACGTGACCTTCGACGCTGAAGCCCTGGAGGTGAACATGCCCGGGCTCCTGAGAAAGCTCGAGCACTGCCCCGCGCCATGAGCTCTCCCCGCCAGCCGCCGCGCCAAACGGCGGCTGGCGGTTCGGCCTACTCAGCGCCCTCCCAGGCGCGGCCGAAGCTCCGAGCGCGTGACCGCGCCGCAGCCGCACGCTTCGTCCTTCGCGAAGATCGCCCGAGTGCGGCACCGGACGTCGGCGAGTGCCAAGAGCTCGAGTCGGCGAATCTGACCCCGCGCTGGGGCGGGAGGCAGGGCCGCGACGAGCTCGAGGAGGCGGCCCAAGACCTCAGCGACGGCGGCGAGGTTCCATGGAAGGACCGCTGGGTGCGCCACGGCTGGAATGTAGCCATCACGCCGCTCCCCAACGAGTGCCTCAGCGGGCATGGCTTCCTGCCTCAGGTGCTCGGGATCCAGGATCTTTTGGCAAACGGGACATGGGTCCGTCGGTTGGAGGTCGGCGACGTAGGCAGATACGCGGTCCACGATCCCACGAGCTCCTGCCTGGGGGTCGGTGCCGGCCAGCAGGGTCAACGCGAGGGCCCGCTTAGCGATCTGCCAGCCCACCAGCCTGCTCGTATGGTTGTCGGTGCTCAGCACCACAACGTCGCAGGCTTCGAGCTCAGCGGCGGCCCGCTGATCCTCAACCCCAACAGCTAGGGGGGTGACGCTGCAGCTCGGGATCGCTCGTCGAAGCCGAGCGGCGACGACCTCGACCTTGAACTGCCCGACGTCCGCGGTGTCGACGCAGAGGAGGCGTGAGACATTGGTGAGCTCGACACGGTCGGGATCGACGAGGACGATCTGTCCGACGCCCAGCCGTGCGAGACCAGCTGCAGTGGGGTCACCAAGCCCACCGACACCAACGACGCCAACACGAAGCTGTCGCAGGTCGACGACGGCATTGGTGCCAAGGGCGAGTGCCTGCCGAGCCCAGGTGTCACTCGCAGGAGCTTCGGCCGAGAGGAGCTGGCGCAAAGGGCGTCCAACGACCCAACAGGCCTTGACCGTCTCAGGTTCACCGCTCACCCAAGCCCTTGCGGTCCACCCACCGGGGTGCCTCAACATGCTCAGGAGCTGGGCACCGTCAGCGGCACCCGCAACCACTCGCGCTACCTCCTTCTCGTGGTCGTCGTCAGCGAGCGAGTAGCGCCCAGGACCACGAGGGTGGGTGTGCGCGAGCAGCGCGAAGGTGCCCCGCCCTCGAAGCCTCGCGGTCAGCCCGAGCAGCCTGCGGTCGTCCGCGCGAACCCGAGCGGGCTCGCGCAGTTCGTAGTCTTCGATCTGCAGGACCTCGTCCAGCACGTAGACCCTTCGATCTGCCACCGTGCAGACCCGGCCGATCCCAAGCGCGATGGTCTCGACGTTGCCCTCGACGTCGAGGGGAAGAGCACGTTGGAGGTCTTCGTAGACGCCTTCAGGGATGCGAATCGTGTTCGTCATGCTCCACCTACGCGATCCGCTTGAGGCCTTCGCGAACGAAGGCGAGGTAGCTGGAGAGGGTCTCGGCGCCGGGCCTCCAAGGGGTCGTCCGGTGCCAGGAGACGCGCCGCCACTGCTTGCCCCCGTGGGTTTCGATCCGGTTGGCGCGCTTCTTGAAGGCTTCGCTCGCACCCGTCACAGAGGTCGGCAGGTAGAACATGTCGATCGCTGCAGTGGGAAAGGTCTTGGGGACGAGGATCATGACCTGGCACGACTGTCCCCCAAGGCCCGCGGGGAGCGGGACGGGGCCGATCGTGACCACGAAGTGCTTTCCGCCGTCGACGTGCTCGACGCCAAGTCCCTCGGCTTCAAGATCGCGCACTTGCCGGGCCAGAGGCGGCGGGATCCCGGGGCCGGGATCATCCCGCCCCAAGTTCCCGTCGCGCGCAATCGGCTGAAAACGAAAGCCGTTCTTGATGACCCGCTCGCAGGTCAGCTCGCACGGCTCCTCGGGCTCGCACGGGTTTTCGATATGCACCCGATAGGAGGTCGGGCACAGCCCAACCAGGGTCAAGATCGACTCCGCCGTGGCCGTGTCGCCAGGATGCACGTAGGGCTTCCCGTCGATGAAGACCAGACGATTGCAGGTGTCCTCCAGGGCCTTGCCCAGGCGGCGTACCAGGTTGTTCAGGACGTTCTTGTCAGACTCACTCATGGCGACTACTCCTTGTGTCTTGCGCCAGTGGCGAGGTTGTTCTCACCACGGTGCTCAAGGTGTCGCCTTGCTCCGAAACGCCGCCGAAGCCTGCGCGAAATCTGCGCGAAACGGCCTAAGTGCTATTCCTCGCTGCGCTTACGAGGGAAGAAGATCGCCAGATGGGTCGGACGGCGAGCCGAATAGGGCTGATAGCTGTATCCGGTCTCTCCCCTCGGCCCCACGTTGGGCCTCGTCATGATCAAGGGCGCCTCCTGTTCGCCCTTTGGTCCCTCGAAGGTCCGTCTGGCCGACTGAACGTCTCGTTGGTCCACCGAACGCTCCGGGAAGTGAGGGCTACGCACACTCTCCAGGAGGGTCCGGTAAACGTTGAATAGCTTCTCCCGGACGTCGCTCTCTACGTGCCGTCCTCCAGCCTTCGTCTCGTAGGACGATCGACACTCGCGTTGGTTGACGAAGACCTGGAACTCGGCTTCGCGCTCCAAGAGGCCCTCGTAGTCCTCCTCAGAAACGTCACGCCACGATCCGTTCTCCAGGACGTAGGCTCCGAACTCTGGATCGGTCGCAGCGAGAGTGGAGGACGGGCGGGGAGTCTCGACTGGTGGGGGCGGCTCAGCAACGAACACCCCGCGTTCGCCCAGGCGAACGCCACGCTCTAGCGATAGGACGACTCCCCCCTGCCCGACCAGCTCCTGGGCCGTCTTGGCGGGGATGAAGTCCTCGGTAGGTATCCAGAGGACGAAGGCGTCCCCGCGAGTGATCTCCGAGACCAGCGCCCTGTTCGCCGCCCACTGCTCGCGACTCCGGGTCGAGACCAGGATCGCCGGTCGCCCGTCATCGAGCTTTCCGAGATGCCAGACGCCCGCCGATCGGCACGCCGCCGCGCCCTTGTATCTGAGGTCTCTGGTCAGTTTCGCGGCAAGGCGCTCTTCAGTTACGACGAACTCGTCAACGGCACCAGGGTGAAGAACGACCGACTCACACTCAGCCGGGCTGTTGCCACAGTCCGCTCGGGTTCCGTCAGCGCTGACGACCCGGGGGCAGCGCTCTCCGTTCATTCGCTCACAAGGAACCTCGGCCGCGGTGCCGGCTCGTTGGAGCAAGGTGCTCTTTATCAGAGCGTGGAGCGCGCTCTCCTCGAGTAGTCCCTCCCAGAGGAGCCTCGCCAGCTTCAACTCGCGAACGCCCTCGACTCGCTGCCAGAACCCCGCGAGGTCCGTTCCCTCATCCACTAGGTTCCTCCAGGTCCAGCTCCAGCCCAGTCTCTCGCAGGAAGTTCTCTGTCTCCTCTACGTGCTCCTCGCGGTCATACTCCGCGAGGTTCGGGGGGCGGATCACGACTCTCCTGGCATGCCCCCCGCTGGCGTATCTGATCCGCAGGTGCGCGCGGATCAGCTCGTCGCCGTCTTCGAGCTTGACGCTCCCAGAGCGAATGGTGCTGAGCACGTCGTTGCTGTGCGCCTTGATTACGGTTTCCTTGCTCTTGCGGATCCACAACTCAGTGACCGTGGCCGACTCGATGCCTTCCGTAGCCGGGAGCTCCTTGAGCGTTCGGAGCGGCTTGAGCGTGTATCGCTCGCCCTCTTGAAAGTGATCCTCGTCGTCGAACAGCAACGCCCCGAAGGCAAGCCGATACTCTCGCTGCTCCTTCTTGTGCGTCGCGTGGACCTTGAGCAGTCCCTTGTCGGGCGAGTAGATGACCAAGTCATGCTTCTGCGGGCGGAACACTGCGCGGGAGCGTTCGAGGGTCTCCCCGTCGATCGTGCCGAGCGCGCGGAACAGCTTCCCGTGGACGATGAGGAAAACGAGCTCGTCATCGTCTTGGTGGACATGTACGTAGCAGGCCGCGCTGCGCCCCCGGTTCCGAAAGAAGGGGCCGAGCCGTTTCTTCAGCTTCTTGGCGGCGGCGCGAGCCTTTCGCAGCGTGAGTGGCTTCGCCTCCGCGACGAACTCGACGAACTTCTTAACGTCGGGTTCAACGCTGTCGAGGGCCTCCTGCAGCAGGTCAGCGCGGCGCTTTCGCACGAACAGGGCGATGTCGCCCGGAGTGAGGTCGCCCTTGGGGATCTTTAGCTCAGGGTGGTCTCTTAGCTTGTCCGCGATGACTTCGGTCGCTGCGCGCTCTGCTTGGAATAGCGCGTAGAGCAGCTGTGAAGGGACCTTGTCAGGCGCCTTCGTCAGCACCTCGTGCAACGCGTCAGCCGCCTCGGACTCGTCGCTAGGTAGCTCTTTGAGGTTGAGCCCGCCCGACTCGAAGAAGCGTCGATGTTCCTTGAGCAGGGGAAGGAGATACTTGAGCTGAACGGTGTTGAAGAACTCCAGCGCCGGAATCATGGCCTCACCTGCTGCACGTGAGGGGCCTGGGGCGGAGTGGATCGGCTCATGTCAGTCTCCCGGTGGCGCTAGAGCCACCCAACAGCGGCCCAGATCCGCGGCCGCCGCTAACTCCACCCACGTGAACTCGGGAAGGGCGCGAGGCCCTGTGGATCAGGAGACTGGTTGTTTTCCACCTCCAGAGTGACCGATGGGCGGCACGTTGAGAAGAGGAGAATCTTGATCGAGGGGGGCAGCCGCTCGTTCGCGCCGCCCCAGTCGTTCCTCGCCGTGGTCGCCCCCGAGAGGGTCTACCGCGAACTACCGCGACGTCGCCCCACCGTCGCCGCGATCGGCCCTAGGAGGCGGCTGTCAACAGATCTCACGGCGGTAGCCCAAGGGTAGGGAGGCGGGATTCAACGCTACCCCGGGGCCCTCCTACTTTGATCGACGTCGAGCACGAAGCCGAGGTCGATCGTGAATCAAACCGCCACCCTCCCCCCTGAAACTGCCTTCGAAGAGGTCGACGAGGCCGTCCAACACCTCTACGACCTCGTCCACCGGCGCTGGCACCCCAAGAGCGAGGTCGTCGCGAGCACGCCTCCGAAGGACGTCTGCGACGCCCTCGAGGACCTGCGGGAGATCACCCTCGAGTTGAAGGGGCTGTGGGACTACCTCGGCGCGAAGCTGGGGAGGGCGGCATGAGCGTCGCCGCCGCCTCTGCTGTCGCGGGCCCCTACCACCAGAGTCGGCTCGTGCTCTGGCAGCGCTGCCCCCGGCGCTACTGGTTCCAGCACGTCGCCCAGGTCGAGCCGGACTATGCGGTCACGGGCTACGCCGGTCCGCTGGGCGTCGCTGGGCACGTCGGCTGCCAGCTGGTCCTCCGCGATCCGGCCGCGGACCGTGAGGAAATCCTCGAAGCCATGCTCGGCGCCTTCGAGGAGGAGCTGGCGAAGGGGCAGTCCCAGGGCCGCACCTACGACCCGGAGCAGACCGAGCGCGCGTTGGAGCGGCTCGAGACCGAACATCTCGAGTTCGTTCTGAAGCTGGCCCAGGACCCTCGGGTCCGCGCGATCGACTGGTCGCACACCGAGCTCCCCTTCGAGTGGACCGATCAACACGGCCGGGTCTTCCGGGGGACCGTGGACGCGATCGGGCGGGCCCGCGAGTACGTGCCCGGCTTCTCGGTCCTCGGCAGGGAGCGGGTCGACCTCGAGCCTGGTGAGTGGGTGCTGGTGGACTGGAAGTTCGGGCGAGAGCTCGAGCTGACCCGCGTGGGTCTCTCCCTCAACCCTCAGCTCGCCTTCTACAGCCTGGCCGCCGCGAAGCTCTTCCCCGGCCGGCGCTTCCGCACATGTCTGGGAGCCCTTCGAGACCTGGCCAGCAGTCAGCGGCCCACCGACGCGGAGGGGCAGGCGATCCCCAAGACCCTTGAGGAGCTGAACCCCGCCTACGTCGAGGCCTTCACGGGTGGGCAGCCGATCACCGACGAGCTGCGCGCTCGCGCCGAGAAGAGTCGGCGGCGGTTCCGGCGGGACGGCGTGAACGTCCCCAAGCGGATCAAGCGAACCAACCCCGCATGGGAGGCGGCGCGCAACGAGCCCAAAGGGCCGCTCTTCCACGAGGCCCAGATCGCCTGGAACGTGGTCGCGCCCACCCTTCGCCAAACGATCCACGAGATCGAGATCGCAGGTCGAGACGGCGGCGAGGAGGCCTTCCCCGCTCGCGGGCCCGTCACCGGCGGATGCCGGTTCTGCCCCTTCCACCGCGAGTGCGTGGCCCGACCCGCCGAGTAGCCCCAACACCACCAACGAAAGGACATGCCATGACCCCCACCCAACAAGAGCTCGTCGCCGACTGGATCCTCGAGAACCCCGGCGCCACCCCACAGCAGGCGATCACCGCCCTGCAGCAGAACGGCCAGTGGCCGCGCGAGGTCGGGATCCCCGCTTTCGACGTCGGTCCGCGCCGCGAAGTCGTCCCCGAGGGAACGCCCGTCGTCCCGGAGGGAATGACCGTCGCGCCAATCGAGTCGACCCTCGCCACGGCTGAGCCCTGCGAGGCGACGCGGCTGCCGATGGCCGCGGTGGCGGAGGACCCCATGGCCGTCGGAGCCGGGCTCGAGGAGTTCGGGGCCGATGACGTGCGGATCCCGCAGCTCAAGATCAAGCAGGCCCAGACGAAGAACGCGGACGAGGTGCCCGACGGGACCTGGTTCCTGACCTCGGACCTCGAGGGGGCGTCGACCACCCGTGAGGTGGTGTTCCTGGAGATGCGCAAGGAGCGCAGCCTGCTCCTGCCCTACGGCGGTGGCGACGCCGCGGACGCGGCGATCCACCGGATCCACCAGCAGACCGGCGTCGACGTGCCGCAGAACTGGGAGGGCCCGGTCTGTTTCTCCCGCGACCGCGTCCGCCCGGTCGAGCAGGAGGGGATCGACGTCCTTTCCGGGGAATGCAAGGGCTGCCCGATGTCGCGCTGGCGCTCGGTCCGGGGCCGGAGGATCCAGGACTGCGCCGAGTCCTACCGGATCCTGCTCTACGACCTCGACGCGCAGCTGCCGGTCGTGTTCTACGCCCGCGGCTCGGCGATTCGCCCGACTCGCGACCTGCTGACGAACCTCCAGGTCGCCTGCCGCCGGCGAAAGCTGCCTGCCTACGGGTTCAGCTTCGCAATCTCGACGAAGAAGCGGGACACCAACGACGGCACCTACCACGTGCCCGTCTTTGGCCGCCCGGTCCCGATCGAGGACGCCGAGGAGATCGCCCAGTTCGGCGGAATCCGCGCGGCCTGCGCCGCGGTGCAGGTCGAGGAGGACTAATGGCCCGCGCCGTCCTCAACGCCGGGTCGTCCGGCAACGGCTCCCTCCCCGCGGACGTGGTCTCTCTCCAGGGGACGCTCCTCCGGCACCGGACCACACGGAACACGTGGGGAATCGCCCAGTTCCACGTGGAGCAGGCGCCTGAGGAGATCAACGTCGGCGCGGAGGTGACCGTTGTCGGCGGCACGGTGGGGGCGGTGGCGCCCGGGGCGTCTCTCAAGCTCGAAGGGCGCCTCGAGCGGCACCCCCGCTGGGGGCTCCAGTTCAAGGTGGAGCGCCTGGAGAACCTGGGCGTCCGCTCCGGTTGGGCCGCGGCCAACTGGCTCCTGCGCCTGGAGGGCGTCGGGCGGGTCCTGGCGGACCGGCTGGTCTGCAACTTCCCTGGCGACCAGCTGCTCGAGGTCCTCAACACCCCGCCGAGTGACGGGGACGATCCGCTGCTGCAAATCCAGGGGATCAGCGCGGGCAAGGCTCAGGTGATCCGCGAGTCCTGGTCGACGATCGGCCAGTCCTTCAACCCGGACCACCTGCGCTACCTGGAGGGCGACTGCGGCCTGACTCGTTGGGAGGCCCAGTCCGTGCTGAAGCTCGCCTCCCGCCAGCGTGTTGAGCCGCGTGAGCTGCTCGAGCAGGATCCCTACAGCCTGACCGAGCTCCGGGGTTGGGGCTTCCCGCGGGCTGATCGGGTCGCGCTCAAGGCCGGTATGGACCGCGATGCGCCTGCGCGGCTCGAGGCGGCGGCGCTCTACGTCCTGGCGAAGGTCTGTGCGGACGAGGGACACACCGCGCTCAGCCAGAAGGAGCTGATCCGGCACACGGTCGAGCTGCTCGCCGGGAGCGGAGAGAAGGTCTTTGGGGCGCTGCGCTCCCTGGTGGAGAAGACCCTCGTGATGGTCAGCGAGGAGGACGGGCGCCTGCTCGTCTGCAACCCAGACCTCTACCTGGCCGAGCGCCAGATCCTGCGCGGTGTGCGTCGTGGCACCCGCTAAGGCGCAGGGGTGCCTGCACCGCGTGCAGCTCGTCCACGCCAAGGCCGTGGTGGGCGACCTCTGCAAGCTCAAGACGATCTGCACCGCCTGCAGTGGGTGGTTCACGCACCGATTCACTGGAACCGAAGCCGAGGAGGCTGCGCGCGCCTGGTGCTACGTGCCGCCTGGGCTGCCTCCTCGGCGGAAAGGAAGACGTAGACGATGAGGACGCTTTGTCAGGAGGCCCACGAGCTGCTCATGGCTCGCGAGGGCGCCTACGGCGAAATGCTCGCCAGCTGGAAGAGGATCTCGGGCGCCGTGAGCCGGCGGACGGGGGCCTATATGAGCCCGGAGACGGCCTTGTGGGTCCTGATCGAGATGAAGCTCGAGCGTGACCGCCACAGCCCCGAGAACCCCGACCACCTGCGCGACGCGATCGGCTACCTGGGGATCCTGGGGCAGGTGCGAGCGGAGCAGGCGAGCGTTCGAAGCTCGGACACGCAGGTCCTCACGCTGGAGCAGCTGTGACGGCCGAGACGCTGCAGCTCACGCCCGACCAAGTACTCGCCGTCGAGCTGGCGACCCGCGAGTTCCCGCCGGTGATGGTGATCACCGGCGGGCCGGGGACGGGCAAGTCAACCGTCCTACGGGCCGTCCTCGACGAGTACCGCGCGCGGGGGCTGCGCTCGATCCTCATGGCCCCCAGCGGGAAGGCTGCCGTGCGGCTGCGCGAGGCCACGGGTCGGCAGGCCTACACGATCCACAGCGCGCTGGGGCTCTTCAACGGCGGCGCCTTCAAGGCTGGCGGCGTCGAGGTGGCCGACGTCGCGATCGTGGACGAGAGCTCCATGGTCGACAGCCGCGTCATGGCGGCTGTGTTCGAGAACACCCAGCACGTGCGCACGCTGATCCTGGTGGGCGACGCGGACCAGCTCCCGCCGGTCCAAGAGGGCTGCCCCTTCCTCGATCTGGTTCGCTCTCGCGTCGTCCCGACGGTCCGACTGACCCACGTCCACCGGCAGGCCGCCGAGAGCGGGATCATTCGCGCAGCTCACCAGATCAACCGCGGGCGCTCCCCCGATTGGTCCGAGGACTTTGCCTTGGTGTCTTGCGAGGACGCTGACGAGATCCCAGCGATCGTCGCGCGCGTGATCCGGGAGCGGCAGCTGCAGCCCGAGACCTTCCAGGTGCTCAGCCCGCAGAAGACGCGCGTCGCCGGCGTGAACAGCCTCAACGCCTACCTGGAGAGCCAGCGAGGCACGAAGGCGCCGCTCCTGCGAGAGCGCTTCCGCGCTGGCACCCGGGTGATCCAGACGACCAACGACTATGAGCTCGGCGTCATGAACGGCGAGCAGGGCTTCGTGGGTCGAGTCGAGGCCGGTCAGCGTCCGGCGCAGGACCAGCTCTGGGTGCGCTTCGACCAGGGCGCCGAACACCACTACCAGGGCGGCAAGATCCGCTCCCTGCAGCCCGCCTGGGCGGTGACCTGCCACAAGTCGCAGGGGAGCCAGTGGGACACGGTGATCTTCGTGGCCCACAAGAGCGTGGGGTTCCTCCTCAGCCGCTCGCTGCTCTACGTGGCGGTCACGCGCGCCGAGACGCAGGTCGTAGTGGTGGGTCAGCAGTCCGCCGTGGACATGGCGGTCCGCAAGGTCCGCGACGTGCGTCGGCGGACCCTGCTCGGGCTGTGGCTCGCCAGAGAGCGAGGTGCCGCGTGATCGCTCAGGCCGACCTCCACGAGCCTGAGGCGCCGCCCGAGATCGTCGTCCGGCCGATCACGCCGATCCTGGCCCTGGATCTGGCGACAGCCACTGGCTGGGCCCTCAGGGACGCTCGCGGCGTGGTGACGAGCGGGGTCATGACCTTCTCGCTCCGGCGCGGCGAGAGCAGCGGCATGCGCCTGCTCCGCTTCCGTCGCTGGCTGCGCGAAATGCTCGGCGACGACGAGGTTCTCCTCGTGGCCTACGAGCAGCCGGTCCTCCACCGCAAGCGGCGTCAGCTCAACGCGAGCGTGGCCCACAACCTCGAGGGCGTGCTCCTGCCCGAGCTCGAGGGGCGGATCGACTACGTCTCGCCGACGCCTGCCGAGGTCAAGAAGCACGCCACGGGCAAGGGCAACGCCGGCAAGGCCCACATGGTCGAGGCCGCCTGCGCGCGCTGGGGTCGTGACGTCCGGGACGACAACGAGGCGGACGCCCTGTGCGTGCTGGCCTGGACCCTCGACGAGATCGGGGAGGAGTAGGCGGCGTGACTCGGGGCAACGGCAACCTGGTGGCCCTCCTCGAGGAGGAGGTCCTCCCTCGCCTCTTCGAGCGGCTGGACACGGCCTTCCCCGAGTTCGGTTGGGAGCCGACGCAGGAGGGCTGGGTCGCCACCTCCAGGGAGGCGACGAAGCGCCTGCTGGACGCTCGACCTGAGCGGGTGATCTGCAATAGGCCCTTCGGCTACTACGCACACGGTGGCGAGTCGCGGAGCTGGCTGGCCCACGTCAATGGTGGGCAGGCCCCGCGGGGCGAGGCCTTCGTGGCTGCTGTGACGCGGCTGTGCGAGCTGGCTGGGGTCCCTGCCCCGGGCGACAAGATCTCGGCGAAGGACCAGCGCGCGCTCCACAGGGCCGAAGCCCGGCGCGAGGCGCTGGAGGCCGTGACGAAGATCACGCAGCAGGCCTACCGTGGGCCCTTGGGGGCGACCGCCAGGGCCTACGTCGCGGGACGTGGGCTGGACGACGCGGCCTCCAAGGGCCTGGGGCTGGGCTACTACACCAGTCCCGTCGAGGTCCGGCGCGCGCTGGCGCCCGAGCTCCACGCCGCGGCGAAGGAGGCTGGCCTCCTGCGGGACCAGCTGACCGGCTACGTGGTCTTCCCGTGGCTCGACGATTGGGGGCGTCCGCTCACGCTCTACTTCCGGTGGCCTGGAAAGCAGCCGCCCGAAGGTCGCCCCAAGACGCTGGCGCTGCCTGGGGCTGGAACCAAGCGCTCGCCGCTCTATTTCGATCGCGCGCGGGCCGCCGGCGAGCGCGACCTGGTCCTGGTCGAGGGCGTCTTGGACGGGGCGGTCCTTCAATCTCGGGGCGACACGCGGGTGGTGGCATGCGTCGGCGCGCAGCTCTCGAAGGCCCAGGTCGCGACGCTCGCTCGCCACAAGGTCACCTCGGTCACGATCTGTCTGGACCCTGACGGCGCCGGCGAGAAGGGGACGTTGTCGTGCATGCGCGCTCTGGACGCAGCTAGGGTCGCCGCATATGTGGCGCCGACGCTGCCCGACGAGCTCGACCCCGACGAGTTCGTGCTCCGCGAGGGACTGGAGGGCTGGCGAAGCCACGTCGCACAGGCCGTCGGAGCCGCTCGCTACCGAGCTGAGCGTCTCCTGGCCGGGGTCGGGCCCAAGAGCCCCGACCCCGAGCGGGACGCCGCCGTCCGCGAGGTCGGAGCGCTCGTCGCCGGCCTGCGAGGTCCCCGTGCTGCACGCGAGCGCAACCAGATCGCCAAGCTCCTCGCCAAGGCGACGGGCTACAGCGTTGGGGCGCTCAAGAGCGAGCTGCCACAGGCGGGCTCAGCGCCTGTCAGGGCCGGGAAGCGCGCCGAGACCGACCGCACCGACAAGGTCACCGTGTGGCCTTACCGAGAGACCCCCGGCGGCTTGGTGTGGGTGAAGGAGCACCTCGACTCCAGCGGGCAGCCCGCCTACGAGGACGTCCCGCTGACGAACTTCACGGCGAGGATCAGCGCTGAGGTCACCGAGGACGACGGGGCCGACGAGCGGCGCTTCTTCGAGATCACCGCGCGCCTCGCCGGTGGGGAGCGCGTCGTTCAGATCCCGTCTTCCCAGTTCGGCTGCATGGGCTGGGTGCTCGAGCACCTCGGAGCGGGTGCGGTGACCGAGCCCGGGCGGATCGTCCAGGAGCGTACGCGCCACGGGATCCAGGTCCTCTCGGGGAACCCTCCTCAGCGTCGGGTGTTCACGCACCTGGGCTGGCGGCAGGTCGAAGATCGCTGGGTCTACCTGCACGCCGGAGGTGCGATCGGCGCCGAGGGACCGGTGGACGAGGTCCGGGTTCGGCTCGACGACCCCCTCGACCGCTTCACGCTCCCGGCGCCGCCAGAGGGGGACCGCTTGGCCGAGGGGGTGTGGGCGTGCCTGCGCTTCCTCGAGCTGGCGCCGAAGCGGCTAACGATTCCGCTCCTGGCGCTGCCTTACCGCGCCGTGCAGGGCGAGGTCGACTTCACGGCATTTCTCTACGGCGGCTCGGGCTTCCACAAGTCGTGTCTCGCGGCGCTCCCCCAGCAGCACTTCGGGCGAGGGCTTCACTTTCAGAACCTGCCCGGCTCGTGGATGAGCAGCGCGAACGCGATCGAGGGCACGCTCTTCCTGGCCAAGAACGCGCTGTTCGTGATCGACGATTTCATTCCCACGGGGAGCGTCCACGACCGGGCGCGCAGCCACCGCGACGTTGACCGCGTTGTCCGCGGCCAGGGGAACCGGGCTGGCCGGCAGCGCATGCGTCCCGACGCGACGCTCCGCCCGGTGAAGCGCTCGCGTGCGTTGGTGCTCTGCACGGGCGAGGAGCTGCCTCGCGGCGAGTCGCTGACCGCCCGCATGCTCGTCCTCCCCGTTGGGCCGGGAGACGTCGACCGGCAGCAACTGACCCGCTGCCAGGCCGACGCGGACGCGGGGCTCTACTCCCTGGCCATGGCAGCGTTCCTGCGCTGGCTCGCTCCGAACTACGGCAGGGTCGAGGCGAACCTCCGCCGCGAGGTGGCCAAGGCGCGAGAGGAGTTCACCCAGGACGGCGCGCACGGTCGCCTGGCCGACGTGGGGGCCAACCTCTACCTGGGGCTGCGCGCATTCGTCCGCTTCGTCCAGGAGTCGGGGCTCTACTCCTCCGCCGCGGCCGAGACCTTCCTTGAGGTCGCGCGCGGTGCGCTCCGCGAAGCCCTCGGACTCCAGGTCGAGAGCCAGCGGGAGACGGACCCCATTCGGCGCTTCTTCGAGCTACTCAGCTCAGCCCTGGCGAGCGGTCGCGCTCACGTCGCCGGTCCCGACGGGAAGGTCCCCGCTGAGAACCCGCTGGCTTGGGGCTGGCGACTGGCCGGGGAGGGCAAGCCAGCGCGCGAGTCGTGGAAGCCCGGTGGCGGCGACGAGGACCCCTACTGGAACGCCGTCGGCGAGCGGATCGGCTGGGTCGACGGGGAGGAGCTCTACCTCGACCCGAGCGCGGTCCAGGTGGTCCTGCAGCGGACCGCGGGGGAGGAGGGGTTTCCGCTCTCCCCAAGAAGCCTTCGCCGGCGACTCAAGGAGGGCGGGCACCTTCGACGGACGAGCGCGAGGCGCGAGACGGCCTGCACCCGCAAGACCCTGGCCGGCGCGCGGCGCTCGGTCCTCCACCTGAGCGCGGAGCGCTGGGTGGGCGAGGTCACTCAGCCCGAGGGGCTCTTCGACCATGCGAGGTAGCGACGACCGGCGCCCGAGAGGGCATTACCTCGCCGAGGCGCGGCACAGCAAGGCCGAACCGGGGGCCCGCCAGAGCGGCCCGAAACCGGCCTGGATCACGGTTCAACACAGAGCGAAGGTCCGCTCCGCCAAGGGAGCGAGGCCTCGCGAGACGACCCGGAAGGGGAAGCCATGAGCGGGGCGCAGTTCCTCACGATCAACCAGGTCTGCAAGCGCTATGGAATCAGCCGTTCGACCTTCTACCGCATGCTCGCCGACCCCCAGTCGGGACTGCGGGGAGTCGTCGTGCGCATTCCCCCACCAACCGGTCGGGTCCGAGTCCCGGTGGCTGCGTTCGAGGCCTGGCTAAAGCGCCGACAGGCTGGATAGCGCCTGGGAAGAAGGAGGCCAATGGCCCGGAGACCGAAACGCAAGCGACGCAGCGCGAGCCTCGCGGGGACCCACTTGTTCGTGAAGCCCAAGACGGGGATCTACTGGTGGCGCCGGACCGACCCGCTGAGCGGGAAGCGGCTGAAGCGCACGACGGGCACGAGGGTGCTGGAGATCGCGCTACGCGTCGCGGGCGAGTTCGAGAAGGAGTTCGCGAAGCGGAAGGCCGGCTTGACCATTGTCGACGGCTGGCACCTCGAACTCCTGCCGCTCGCGGAGCGCTGGCTCGACGCGGAGGGGCCTGGCCACTCCGCGGCGTGGGCGCCCCAGAAGCGCATGCGGTTGATGCGCGCGTTCGAGCTCCTAGAGCTCAACAGGGCCAGGGACCTCGACGACCTGGCGCGGCTCCACGACAAGCTGCTCGCCCTCCCGGGCTTCACGATCCAGACGAAGCGGGTCGCCTTCCAGGACACGCTGAAGCAGTTCAGTCGCTGGCTCGCCGCCAACAAGCGCTACCTCGACCGCGATCCGCTGGCCCAGTGGACTCCCATTCCCCGTGGACCGAAGACGAGGAGTCGGCGCGCGCTCCTGCCGGACGAGATGGCACGGTCGGTCCTCGCCATGGGGCGCCTCGACGAGCACTACGGCCGTCGCCCTCAGCGCTGCCTCATGGTCGTGCTGCTCGTCGCTGGACCGCGGATCGGCGCCCTCGTCTCCCGAGACGTCGAGCACCTCGACGTGCGGGCGAGCCGGATCCACCTGGGCGCGAACGTAGGCAAGAAACGCCGTGGCCAGGCCGCGCTCGACCCAGCGACGCTGGCTGAGCTGCTCGAGCACCTCGAGGGGCGCAGGGAAGGGCCACTGCTCCTCTCGGCTCGCGGGGCGCGGCAGTCCCCCGATCGCGTCCGGGATCACGTGCGCGAGGCGGTCAGCCTCGGCTTCGTCGACGAGCTCTGGCCAGAGGACGAGGAGCCGCAGCTCGACCTGGCCATGCTCGTAAGCCTCGCGCTCCTGCGCGGTCGATTGCCCAAGCTGGCCGGCAACCCCAAGCTCGTGAAGCCCGAGACGCGGAAGGTCCAGGCCGAGCTCGAGGAGCGAGTGTTCGGGATCGCGGCGCGCCTCCGGCCCGAGTGGGAGCGCCGAATGACCGGCGTCGACGTCCACGCCTTCCGCAAGACGCATCGGAGCTGGGCGCAGGCCCACGGCGTCCCGCCCGTCCTAACCGACAAGCAGCTCGGCCACGCCGACCCAGGCGACGACACCGTCGCCCGCGCGCTCGCGGGAAGCGAGACGGGCCGCCGCCACTACCTCGACCTGAGCAGCGAGCTCTTCGACGCCAGCCGCTCGGCGCAGGCGGTGCGGGGCATGCTCGACGAGGCGCTTGCGCGGGTCGCCGCCAAGAGCCTCCTTGCTCGCTCGTAGCTCGCTGCCTTCCCCGCGCCTTCCCGGCCGGACCGATCCGAATCTGTTTCGTCCCCGTGGGTTAGGAGCTCTTCCCTTCCGCTTCATCTGGGGGGTGCTGGGGAAGGGAAGGACCTTGGTGATTGAGCCCACTGCGGCGAAGTCTTTGCTGGTCGGTGTGCGTTTGGGCCGCTATCCTGGCCTTGTGGCACAGAAGGAACTTGCAACCTATCCACTCTCCGTCCAGGAGCTCGCTGACTGGCTCACTGGCCAGGGTGAGGATCTCTGGTGGACTATCGACGGCGAGGAGGAGCTGGCGGAGAAGCTGAGGCTGCCTTGCCCAGCCGACGAGCTGACCGCAGCCCTGCGAGATCGCGGGGGCACGCTGCGAGTCATTGCTGCACCCGGCCAGGAGCTGCCGGAGGGGGAAGCGCTGAGCCAGGCCAACCTCGAGAACCTCGCTGTGCGTGAGGGAGACGCTCGGGTGTTCCAGCTCGCTTGGGACGGCGGTCTTGGCGACGTATGGGTCCTCGTCGAGGACACGATCGCCAAGGAAGCCATCGACGCGGCCCGCGAATAGCGCCCTGGCAGGCTGATAGCGAATCCTAGATGCCGCGCCCAAACATCGATCTCCCGAAGTGGATCGCCCGGATTCCGCAAAACGTCATCGATCTGCCAGCCGAATCGGTTTCTCCGATTCGGCACTTCCACCGAGGGGCTCGAGACGCGTGGAACCTCCTGGACTACTTCACCAGGAACGTCGGTCGCACGAACGTGCACCCTGCCGCCTTCGAGAGGCACCAGCATCGCCTTCGCAGGCTCGTAATCGTCGCCCTTGCGGAGGCCTTCGAGCGCTACCTGAAGGAGGTGGGCGCGATCTGCGTTGATCACGTCGCCCCACTCGTCACCGACGACCGGCTCAAGGTGTTGCCCGTCACCGCCATTGGAGTCGCCGCGCACTTCAAGGAGGACGGCCTCGGCAAGGCTTTGTGCGAGGCCTCAACCTGGCTCGACTGCGACGCCGTGACGAAGCGATTCGGACGCCTGCTCGCCGATCACCACTCCACGAGCCAGGGCCTGCGCCTGTTTGCCCAGGACGTGGACGCCGACCGATACACGGCCCTGAAGACCGTCTTTCAGCTCAGGCACTCGATCGTGCACAACTTGGGAGTCATCACCGGTTCGGACGCCGCGAAGCTGCGGCTGCTGACGAAGCGCGAAGTCGAGCCCAAGCAGCTCTGGCCGACCAACGGTGACGTGATGTACGTGAAGCTGTTCCTGGAAGACACGGCGGATTGGATGAACGAACAGGTGATCCGCCGCCTCGAGACCCTGCTGACCGACCTCCACGGAGCAGACAACTCGTTGTTCGTCCCAGCCGACAAGGCGCAGGAACTGGCCACGCAGTTCTCGACCAGCGCGACGGTGGCGGGAGTGACTCGCCCTTAGGGCCGAAGGGCCACGTGGGCGCCGGGTGGGCGCGAAGGGGCTCCATAAGAAGGGGGGGGCCAAAAGGGGGGCCACTGGGACGGTTCATCGTGATTCGCGCTGACACACGCAGGTGCAGGTCCAGTCGCCCGAAGTCGCGAACGGGGCAACACGTTGCGACAGTCTGCGCCGATGCGCGTCGGTCGCTGAACTTCCTTCCCAAGCTGAGGGTTGAGAGTTCGAGTCTCTTCGCCCGCTTATCTGCAACAAGCGACCTTGTCGCCGTTTATGGGCCCTCCTCGGAGGGCCCATATGCGTTCCGGAGGGGGTGGGGGGCCATTTGGGGGGCCACGGCCCCCGTTTGGTGGCCCCCAGGACCCACGCGGTCGGGCGGCGACGTCATGCGCTGGCGCGCGCCGTGGCGCGACACGGGACACCTGTGGGCCACCACGCGCTGGCGCGCCCCGTGGCGCGACACGGGCCGCCTGTGGGCCACCACGCGCTGGCGCGCCCCGCGGCGCGACACGGGCCGCCTGTGGGCGCAACACGCGCCACCACCACCGCTGTGCATGGTGCCAGGAGTCCGCTCATGGCGCGTACACACCACTGGCTGGAGGAAGACGATCCAGAACCAGGAGACCCCGTGGGGGAGGTACGCCGTCGAACGGAGCGCAGACGTCCTCGGCAGCAGCTAGCGCGAACTCGAGTGGAACCTCGACGGGAGGCCGAGCCTGGGGCCCAAACAGGCTCAGTTCACGGGCCCGCTTGGGCGGTCGGAAACGAACACCCCAGCCGCATGGCGCGGCAGAGACGTTGCTCACTCGGATCACGGCAGCAACGAGATGGAAGATGATCACGGCGCACCACGTCCCGTCGCTGTGCGGGAAGTAGGAGATCTCATGCTCGTCCGCGGTGGTGGCGAAGCAGCTCATGAGGCTGAAGCCACCTTCCTGCCCATGCGGCACGCGATAGCCTTGGCCGTGGAGCGGCGGAGAGGCGAGATCGGCTCCACGAAAGACCACCCCTCGCAGGGCCTCAGCATGCTCCGACTGAGCCCAGGCCTCACCGAACCGCTTCGTCGTTGCGGCGAGGGCGACCTTGGCCAGGAAGCGCAACATGGCGTCTCGGGTCAGTTGGAAGGTGAAGGCGGGTCTCGGAAGCGGCACTTGGACGACCTGAGACGGGTCTTGGGTTGTGTCCAGATCGAACTCGACTTCCTTCCCGAACCCCTTTCGGAGGTCACGGAGCCGCTTCCTCAGTTGCCGCTGATGCTGCTCCTCGTTCTCCTCCAGTGACTGCCCAAAGAAAGTGGTGAGCCAGTAGGGCCCGTCGCGCTCGACGTCCGGCTCGACCTCAACCCGAGGCGAGACCCCAGGCGAGTAGATCAGCTTGGCTCGACGAGGCACTCCGTTGATGTTGAAGACATGAGGGACGACAAGCTCTGGGTCCTCACCCCGGTTGCTGATGCAGTGATTCACCCGCAGGGTGCGAATGACGTCGCTGTCGACGAAGTTGCGGTCCACGCTCCCGCCGACGATCGAGTTCATCCGCGCGTCGACGGGGATGGTCAGGCCGCCGCCGATCGCGCGCGGCAGGATGTGCTCCGGAGAGGTGGACGCCAACGAGACCGGGCGCCCAGCGTAGGGGCAGAAGATCTCCCCCTCCCGTGTAGGGAGTATCAAGGGCCTCGCAAGGGCACGACGCTTAGCCACTAGGTTCCTCGGTCCGATACCGCCAAGACTTAGGATGATGCACTCGCGGGCGACACCTGTCAGGCTGGTCCTCTGCGCCGGGCGCGAGGGCTGGGGTGAAACCTGCGCGACAGGTGCTGGGCTTGAGTTCGTCGCGGAAGTGGAGACACGGCACCATGGATTCCCAGTCGCTCGCTCGTCGAGTCGTTGCCTTGATCGACTCACTACCGGACAGCATGAGCGTCCTCGGCAAGGACGCCTGGGAGGCCATCAAGAAGGACGTCCACGAGAACCCACCGACCGAGCCCGCCAGGGAGTTGCTTGAGGGTGTCGCCCGGGTGATCCGCGTGTCCGTGACCTACAACGACACGGGGGAGCGGTTCTTCTCAATTGCTGGCACGCCCAGCGGCGGGCAAGCCGAGAGCTGGTATCGGTTTACCCGCGAAGTGTCTGATCTTGCTTCGGGCCGGCTTTGGGGTGCGCTCCTCGATGATCTCCTTGTGGAGCGTGCCGCAGAGAGCGGCCTCGCGGGGCGCGCCCGATTCGACTTGGCCATGCGCGCTGCTGAGCGCTACGTCTCCTTCGCGGAGCATCTGCGCACCTCTGGTACCCTCAACGAGTCGACGGCCATGCTCGCTGAGGACTGCCTCTCTCGCGCGGCGCACATCGCGCTCGGCTTCAAGAACGCGGATCGGGCAGAAAGAGTCGCGGCTGAGGTCCTCCTCCTCGGCGACGCTCTGCTCTCTGCAGGGGACTTCTGGACCTTCGTGGCCCTCAGTAGCGTGATCACGAAGCTGGCCTCTGGCCGGGTGAACGCAGGCTTCACCGCTACGGACCTGGATCGGGTCGAACAGCGTCTCGAACAAGCGGCCGCACTCTTCGCGAAGTCGAGTGGCCATCGCGCGGAGCGCGCACTACATGCTCTAGGCCAGCTTCGTGCTGCACGAGGCGACAAGGAGGCGCCGCGCCTCGCGCGCTTGGCGTCTGCGCAAGCACTGGAGCAGGAGGCGGCTCGCCGCGCCGCTTCCGGGTCGGCCATGGTGGCCGCATGCCTACTCTCGGAGGCGATTCGCATGCGCCAGGACAACGGGGACGCCGCTGGCGCCGAGGCTCTCCGGACTCAAGTCCGTGCGTACCATCGGCAGGCGCAGGAGGCTGGTGAGCTCACCACCACCGTGACGAGACTCGAGGTTCCCAGGGAAGTCCTCGATGAGGCTGCGCAACTCGTCCTGGACTGCGAGACCCAGGAGTCCGCCCTCGCGCTGCTGGCTAGCCGCTACACGCCGACGGACGCTCAGGTCCACCGACTCCGGCAATCGGCTGAGAACGACATCTCCGGACTTGTTTCCACGGTGCTCATCCGTGGGGACCTCCCCTCGGCGGCTGGTGCGACTGACGCAGAACGGCAAGCCACCGCCGCACGAGTGGCGCTTTGGCAGGAGGTGTTCCTGCGAGCCGAAATTTTCCTCGAGCACGTGTGGGGCGCACTGGTGGGGGCCTGGCCGGTCGACAGCCAGGGCCTCTGCGACTTCTTGGTTGCTGGTGGCAACATCCCGGATCGTTCCCGGGCCTTCTTGGAGGCAGGCGCTGGACACTTCCTGAGGGGTGACTACCTCAGCGCGATCTGCGTTTGGGTTCCGCAAGTCGAGGCGATTGTCCGGATGATCCTCGCACTGAGCGGGAGAAGCGTAACGGCATTCACCACCAGCGCTGGCGGGACGTTCTCGGAGCAGACCTTCGGAGCGCTGCTCGACGACGCTAGCTCAGTTCTCGGAGAGGGCATGGTTGAGTACTTGCGTTGCGTCCTCGCTGACCGCGCTGGCCTCAACCTCAGGAACGATCTGGCGCACGGCATCCTTGACCCTGAGACCTGCACCGGCACCAACGCTCGGTTGGTCCTCCACATCCTGTTGGCGCTGTCCCGCGTTCCACGACCCCCAGCGACCGGAACGGCGACAACTTGAGCCCGCTACTGCCTGGCAGTGCGGGTCTCCGGCTCTTGACGGATGGTCGAACAGATCGGGCCGTGGTAGAGCCCCCACAGCCACGTCCAGCAGGTCCCGCACCGCCTGCGCCGACCGGCCCGCGTCGAAGAGCTCGCTGCCCAGGTCCAGGTAGTGCTTGCGGCCGGTCTCGCTGCCGGCCAGCGCTCGCATGACCTCGAACTCCCCCGGGTCCGCGTGACCGAGTTGCTTGTCGATTAGGACCGGGGGGACGCCGCGGGCCTGGGCCCAGCTACGGTGGGTCTTGCGGAGGGCGTGCACGTCGACGCCCTTCATTCGCCGCTTCCACTCGCGCTCGATTTGGGCGGCGATCGCCATGGCCCGCTCCTCCAGCTCGGCGCGAGCGGCGCGCGTGTCGTCGGTGACCACGTTGGGGTTCCCCGCCTGCTTGGGCACGGCGCCGCGCAGGAGGGTGCAGTTGACGAGCATGGCTAGGTCGAGGCGGGTCAGTTCGACCTGAGAGATTGGCGAGAGCTGGTCTAGCTGGTCGGTGACGGCTTGCTGCAGCGGCGCGCTGGCGGCGGTCGAGTTTCAGGATCAGCGAGTCCGCTCGGACATGGGCAACTTGGATCGGGGGATCCTGAAGGCCTTTGAGGTCGCGCCCGGCCGGACGGCCTACTTGCTCGACCCCTGGGGCGGCGAGCCGGTGCGGATCTCGGGCCCCGAGACGCAGTCGTGGGCGGGGCCCTACTGTCGCCCCGAAGACGCCCCGCACCTCGAGGCCTTCCTGCGCGAGCGGATCTGGCGCGAGCGGCTGAGATCCGACACGCTGCTGCTCGACGTGGGCCAGCCGGGCAAGGACGGCGGCGACGACGCGGTCAGCGTGAGCGCGATCTCGGGCTCCTTCGACTTCGCCTCCGCCCACGAGGCCTTCAACGACGTGGGCGCCCTGGCGCGTCGCTGCGCCGCCTTTGCCTACGGCGGCCGCTCCCGGCGGCTCCTCTTCCACGGCCCCCCCGGCACCGGCAAGAGCACCCTGGCCCGGGCGATCGCGCGCGAGCTCGGCGCGCGGACGGTCCTGCTCGGCCACGAGGCCACCACCCGCCTCGCGGACGCCACCATGGTCCAGATCCTGGCCCTGCTCGCCCCGAACATGCTGGTGCTCAACGACGTGGACCGCTCGGGTGAGCACGAGGCGCTGGCGCTGCTGCACGGCCTCGAGGCCATGGTCGACCAGCCCTTGATCGCGGTCCTGACCGCCAACGACGTCGAGACCCTCGACCCCGCGATCCTCCGCCCCGGTCGGGTCGACGAGATCCGCGAGGTCCCGGAGCCGAACCGGGGGAGCCGCGAGGTGATCCTCGAGCACTACGCCCATCGTTTCGGTCTGGAGCTGTCCGAGGTGAGCGTAGAGACCTTCCTCGAACGCAGCGAGGGCTTCTCGCCGGCCGACGTGCGCGAGTTCGCCGAGACGGCGCGAGCCGTGGGGGTGGAGCTGGCCCTCGACGAGCTGGAGCGGATCGCGGCCCAGCGCGAGCTCTACGCCGGCGATCGCTGCGAAGAGTTCAACCGCCGCTCGCGCGGCATGATCCGTCACCGCCGCATGTGGCGCCGACGGGCATAGCGCGGCCGGCTCCGTCAGGACCAGCGAGCACCCTCGTCTACAGGGCAGAACCCCGACCAGGAGACGTCCGTGTCTGGCTCCGACCCCGAGCGCGAGTTTGCCTTCCTCGACCCCGAGGCGCTCTACGCCAAGCCGCTGGTGCCGGTCTCCCTGAGCCCTGAGCAGGCGCTGCAAGAGGTCCTGCTGGACCTGATCCAGCTCGCCGAGCGCGAGGGCCTCGAGCCGGAGACCGTGGACGCGATCCTGGAGACGATTTGCGACGAGCGGGCCAGCCGTACCCGCGAGGGCTTCGTGGTTCACCGAGGCGAGGGGGCCGCGGAGTAGGACTCTTCCCAGCCCCTTCGTCCCAGCGCGGCTAGTGGAGGGAGTCTGGCCGTGCCACCAGCGAGAGGACCAAGGGAACCGCGCCGCGGCTTCTTCAGCCCTCCGCTTGCCAGGCGTGCTGCCAGCAGTAGCCGCTGCGCTCGGGGCGCCGGCTGCACCGGTCACCCGAGAAGGTCGTCGCGCGGCAGGCGCCGAGCGCCGCACGAGAGCGAACCCGAATCTCCAGCGGCCGCGGGGCGACCTCGACCAGCGCAACGTTGGCTAGAGGTGGGACCACGACGTGGCGAGCCTCGAGGTGCCGACAGCAGGAGCAGCCCCAGCCCTCGTACCAGCAATCGGCGTGGTGGGGCGCCCGGCAGACCTTGCAGGCCGCCGCAGTGTCGTCGTGAGTGATCACGTCGTGACAGTAAGGACAGCGCAGCTGCTGTCCTCGATCTGCTCCGGCGGCGACGGGGGTCGAAGGCATTCCTCACGCTCCTCAGTCCCGTTGACGCCTTGACGCGAGCTGCCTGACATGACGGCTCGCTCGAGCGTCCGCAACAGAGGTAGAACGAGTACGCGTGGTCGTCGTAACGGTCGAACACGTCGAAGATGGCCTCGTGGAGGTCCTCGAGGGTCTGGTCACCTCGGATCTCGGTTTGGTGCCAAACGCTCTTCCGTCGCCTCAGCGCGGTCTCTAGTAGTGAGTAGCTCGTCCCGGTTGCTGTTGGCTTGCCCTTCCCTCCACGCTGGACCTACGCAGCCACCCCGACGAGCAAGTCGGCGGGGATCCTTTTGGTGCGCCGAAGAGAAGCCCTGCTGCGCCTGGACTTGGGGCCCTGAACGGCCACTCCGCGTCAGGTTCCCCGAGGGTCTCCGTTCTGTCCCTTGGGAGGCGTGGTGCGCGAAGGCGATGAGCCAGGAATGTCGGAGGCGGTGGTTAGGGTTCCGTACGCAGTGGGGGCCGTCCGCGGGGGGCTGCCCCTTCACCTCGAAACGGGGCGACCCATGACCGGAAATCGGCCCTCCCGCCTGACGGCCTTCAGCTACCTGACCGCCGAGCGCGCGCCCCTCTATCGGGCGATCCTCGCTGTGTTCATGGAGGCTCGCGCCCGCTTCGCGCTGCACCTTCGGCCCGCGGACGTCGCGGCAGGCCTCGGCGACGACCTGTGCCTCGAGGAGGGGGAGCTGGCCCGCGCTCTCGCTCAGCTTCAGGAGTGGGGGAACCTCGAGGCCCACCAGGACACGACCGAGGTGGCGACCGTCGAGGAGTTCTACCGACCGCGCTTCCTCTATCAGCTGACCGCCGCCGGCGAGGCGGCGGAGCGGGCGGTCGCGCTCTACGAGAGCGAGCTGCGCCAGAAGGGAGAGCTCAAGGTCGCGGCGCTCGAAGACGTGCGCCAGCACCTCGCCGAGCTGCTCGAGCTCGCCGAGCAGCCTCGGCCGGACCCGGGGAAGGTCCACCGGGCGCTCTCCGCTCTGCGCGAGCGCTTCGAGGAGCTGACCCGCCGGGCGCAAGCCTTCATGCGTAGCCTGCAGCGCTCCTTGGACCTGGTCGGCGTCGGCGTCGAGGCGCTGCTCCGCTACAAGGAGGCGCTGATCGAGTATCTCGAGCGCTTCGTGCGCCAGCTCGTCACCTCGGGCGCCCAGATCGCGCGCACGCTCGACGCGCTGGACGAACGTGGGGTCGAGCGCTTGCTCGATCTGGCCGCCGAGCGAGACCTCTCGGACGCGCTGGAGGTCAGCGCCAGCGATCGCCTCCACGCCTACGCCTACTGGCGCGAGAGCTGGCGCGGGCTCTCGGGCTGGTTCCGGCGGGAGCCCGGCGGCGGAGCGGCGCAGGCCGAGGTCCTCCGCCAGCAAGCCCTGCGCGCGATCCCTGCGCTGCTCAGCGCCGTCGCGCGCCACAACGATCGTCGCGTGACCCGCAGCGACCGCGCTAGCGACTACGAGGCCCTCGCCCGCTGGTTCGCGGCCGTCGATACGGAGGCCGACGCGCACCGGCTCTGGCGGGCGGCCTTCGGTCTCTGCCCCGCGCGGCACCTGAGGGTGACCGCCGAGACGGTGGACGAGCGCGGCGAGCGGCCGGTTCCACCCAGCACGAGCTGGCTGACGGCGCCGCCCCTTCAGCTCTCGGTCCGGCTGCGCAAGACCGGTCACACGCGCCGACGCGGAGCCCCCAGGCGAGTGCTGGACAAGAGCGTGGAGAAAGCCCAGCTCGCAGCCCGGGCCGCTGAGGAAGCCCGCCAGCTGGAGCTGGCGCGGGCTGAGCTCGCCACCGGCGGGCGGGTTCGGCTGAGTGAGCTCGAGCGGCTCGAGGCCGCGGCGTTCGAGCTCTTCCTCGACCTGCTCGGCCACGCCCTCTCGCGAAAGCTCGACCCGGAGAGCAGCGTGTGCGCCACCTCGACCGACGGGGCGCTGGTGATCCAGCTCGAACCCACAGGCGACGGCGTCATTGCTGAGATCCACACCGTGCATGGTGTTCTGCGCGGCCCCGACCATTGGGTCACGATTCGCGACGCCCACGCGCCCGCGCCCCAGGAGGCCTCGGAGCTCCCTGAGCAGCCGAGCGAACCGCGACCGGCGCCCGAGCGCCCCGTTGCTGCTGCGCGAGCGATCGCATGAGCAAGCTGCGCGAGTCCCTCGACGCCAATACGCTCTACGAGCGCCGGCGCGCCTTGCGCGCCCTCCTCCAGCAGCCGCTGCTCCAGGCCGAGGGAGCCGGGTCTGCGGACTTCCCGTACGTCCGGCAGCACGCGGCGCACCTGCAGGAGTGGCTGGCGCGCTTTCCGGGCTGGAGCCTCAGCGTCGACACCGAGCGCGCGCGGCTGCGCAAGCTCCCGGCCACCCTCGACGACTCCAGCCGCCCCGCCCTGGACCCCAAGTCGGGCGCGCCCTTCTCGATCCGCCGCTACGTCTTGCTC
>MDTG01351137.1_pt1 | contig 77253 bp, 86 predicted proteins | sample 811421 | NCBI WGS metagenome assembly MDTG01 (sample SAMN05326645, study PRJNA326480) | marine metagenome | isolation source: seawater | place: Pacific Ocean: South East | collected 2011
CGCGGCCTGCCGGTGCTGCCGGCCTCGGCCGATGACATCGCTAGCGCGATCGGCATCCGCCATATCCCCGTGCTGATCTCTCGTCGGGGCATCGAACAATGAGTTCGCACCCCGTTGAGGCCCTCCTGCGGCCGCCCGTGGAACTCTACTCCGCCATCGTGGCGGGCGCGATGGCGGGGACGGCCGTGCTCGCACCCTGGGTGCTGATGATGCCGCCCGGGGTGGCATACACCGCCGCGGGGGCGCTCGCCGCACTCGCGCTGTGGCGAGCGCGTCAAGCGTGGCGGGTTCTGGCCTATCAACGAAATCTCCGCCGCTTGCCGATGTACCGCCTGCGCGCCAGCCGCATTCCGGTGAGCCGCCGCAAACTGTTCCTCGGACGCGGGTTCCGGTGGACCCAGCGTCACACACAGCGGCTGCGAGACACCCTGCGCCCCGAGGTACAGCGATACGTGCAGCCGAGCCCGGTGTACCAATGGGCCCGCCGCGCCGAGGTGGCTTGGGAATCCACACCGGTGCTTAGCGCCGTTGCCTGGATGCTGCGCCAGCCCCGTTGGTGGAATCCCCTCAAACCCTTGCCCGCCCTCGGCGGTGCGCCGGCGCTCCACGCGGTGGAACCGCAGGAGCAGCCCGTGTGGATGGATCTCGCCGAGCGGGTGGGCCACACCTTGGTGCTGGGCACCACGCGAGTAGGGAAGACTCGGCTCGCCGAGCTCTTGATTGCGCAGGACATCCGCCGCGGCGACGTGGTGATCGTCTTCGACCCAAAGGGGGATGCGGACCTGTTGCGGCGTATCTACGCCGAAGCCAAGCGGGCCGGGCGGGTCCAGGATTTCTTCCTGTTTCACCTCGGCTTCCCGGAGATTTCGGCCCGCTACAACGCCATTGGCAGTTTCTCGCGGATCACCGAGGTGGCGACCCGGATCGCCAATCAGCTCCCGAGCGAGGGTAACTCGGCAGCGTTCAAGGAGTTCGCGTGGCGTTTCGTCAACATTATCGCCAGAGCATTGGTCGCCCTCGAGCGGCGCCCCGACTACCACCAGGTGCGCCGGTACATCAACGACATCGAGCCGCTGTTCGTGGAGTACGCGCAGGAGTTCCTGAACACTCGAGGTGCAGCCGGATGGGAAGCCGAGGTCGAGGCGCTGGCCGAGAAGGTGAGCGAGCGGAACCTGCCCGCGGCGCTGCGCGGCCGTCACCGGGAAGCGGTGGCGTTGCTGCGCTACCTGCAGGCCCAGGATTTCTACGATCCGGTGCTCGATGGGCTCATCTCGGCGTTCAAATACGACAAGACCTACTTCGACAAGATCGTGAGCTCGGTCGGCCCGCTCATGGAGAAGCTCACCACCGGGAGAATCGCCGAGCTCATCTCGCCCGACTATCTGAGCGACGACGGCCGCCGACCGATCTTCGAGTGGAACGACGTGATCCGCCGGAAGGGAATCGTCTACGTGGGACTCGACGCGCTGACCGACACCACCGTCGCGAGTGCCGTCGGCAACTCGATGTTTGCGGACCTGGTATCTGTCGCAGGCCACATCTACAAGCAGGGCGTGGCGGGGATACCCGGCGACGAAGCTTCTGACCCGCGTCTGCCGACGATCTCTCTGCATGCCGACGAGTTCAACGAGCTCATTGGCGAGGAGTTCGTGCCACTGCTGAACAAAGCGGGCGGCGCAGGCTTTCAGGTGACCGCCTACACACAGACCTGGTCGGACGTGGAAGCCCGCATCGGCAGTCGATCGAAGGCGGGGCAGGTCGCCGGCAACTTCAATACGCTGATCATGCTGCGCGTGAAGGAGTTGGCCACCGCGGAGATGCTCACGGATCAGCTCCCGCGGGTCGAGGTGTTCACCTTGATGAGCGTCTCCGGCGTGGACGATTCCTCGGATCCCGGGTCCGGCGTGGATTTCCGGTCGCGCAACGAAGATCGCATCAGCGTGTCCGAGGTGGCTATGCTGACACCCGCTGACGTGGTGAGACTGCCGAAGGGACAGGCATTCGCGTTGCTCGAGGGTGGCTCGCTCTGGAAACTGCGAATGCCGCTTGCCGATGACCGGGCGGATCCGGGGATGCCCGAAGACCTCGGTGCCATTGCCGAGGAGATGGCGCGCACCTACGTCACCAACGATCACTGGTACCGCGTGCCGGACAGTTGGTGGCTAGGCGTCGCCGATACGGAGGCTTCGGTCCGGGCCCGCTCGGATGGCGGCTGACCGACCTCGCGATCCGCGACGCCATGACGTGCGCCGGGGGCTGCTCTCTCGAGGTCTCACCGGGATCGCCAGGGCGATACAGTGGCTTCTATTCTCGCTTCTCTTCTCGATCGCTGTGGAATGGGTTGGGATGGCGTACTGGTGGCCGGAGCAGGGGCTCGAGCACAGTCGCGACATGCTCTCGGCTGAGATTGACTACCTGCACGCGGACGTCGGTCGAAGCCTGATCAGTGCCGATCCCGTGGCCTTCGCGAGAACGCTCGCCGACCGAACGTATTTCGTGGTGTTCGATCTCACCGGGATCGAGCGTCTCGTGCGTTGGCTGAGTGACGCTCCGAAGGGTGATGCCGGTCGGTTCCAGACTCGGATGCACGCTTGGCTCCAGCCGGCCACCGACCACGTAGTCGCCGCGATGCAAGTGAGCCAGGTCTTTGCGGTGCGGTTGGCCGTACTCCTCCTGGCGGCCCCTGTGTTCGGTCTGTTCGCTTTGGTGGGACTGGTGGATGGTTTGGTCAGCCGTGATCTTCGGCGATGGGGCGGGGGGAGGGAAAGCTCGTTTGTCTACCATTGGGCCAAACGCTCGACCGTACCCCTGTTGGTGTGCAGCTGGGTGGCCTATCTGGCGCTGCCGTTCAGCCTGCATCCAGCGTTCGTGGTGCTTCCCTTCGCGGGGCTGTTTGCCCTCGCGGTGGGTGTGACGGCAAGCCGGTTCAAGAAGTATCTGTGAAGCCAGAGTCCATGCGATAAATGGAACGTCCAATCTGCAAATCTGGGGGCCGCCGGACACCGATACGATTGTGTGCGATAACAAGCAATGTGAGAACGGCTTCTCATCCAGATCTTCCTTCTGTACGGCCGCGTAGACATTCACGACACCCTGCCGTCGGTCCCTGATCGCTGATCGAATCATCGATGGCCAATGATCGGCGTCGCTGTACCTGCTTTCACCAGAGCCTCAGCCTGGTCAGCCAGGGCCGGGCTGCAAACGTGCCATCACCAGCAGCTCCCCCAGTGTTTCTCATGGAAACTGTACTTCCGCGCGTTGAGGTCACCCTGTTGAGGCACTGGGACGAGCCTGTGAAGAGCTTGGAAGTTGTCGGGGGCTGAGCCGCTGCTCTCCGACAATGGGTGGCCATAGTCCGGGGCATCAGTGACCTCGATGCCGAGACGCTGGAGACCAACAGCAACCTGATCGCCGCCTAGCTTGCCAAACCGGCAAGTGGGTGGCTTGCCGTTCGGGCAATAGACACCGTTTTCAGAATCAGGCCCCTGGATACGTTCTGGCTCCGCGAGGACCTGGAGTAGCTCCAGAGCAACCGGGAGGCACTCAGCGATTCCGAGAGGTGAAAGGTGGCCGTGCTGGAGTGCAGACAGGTTTACGGAGGGGCGATTGCCTGCCGGTTACGGTGCGGACACCATGTTACGCGCCCATCCCGTAACCAGAAATGCGACATACATCCTTTCCTTCGCCATACAGAGGGCATTAGCGTTGCCGTGCCTGATGGATTGCGGAGGAGTTTCCAGCGAGGGCGCTCGTCCGCGAGCAGATTCAAGTAGAGGATCTCCCCGCATCGGCAAGGGCAAAGCAGGGCAGCGAACTCCTCGAACCCGTCTTCTTCGACCACGTACAGTACGCGCCTCTTCAATATCGACGGCAGATCTTCCCTAACGACGCGCACCATATAGCGCCCCGCGAACAGCGACGCTAGCCACAGCGAGATCCAAGTCCATACTGACCTAATCCATTTCACAGATCACTTCACTTTCATCAATTCCAGCTGGCCGAGCAGAGGCTCTACGTCGCCGAGACCAGTCCTGCCGGCCAGAATGTCGCAGGTCCCCGTCTCGGCCTCGCTGATTAGCTCCATACTGGCGAGGCTGAATTGAACTGCGGCATGTTCGGCGTTCTCTTCTTCGCGATAGGGGTGGAGACGCGCGAGGAACTCGTTCACGGCCAGCGAGGCCGCAAACATGTTGACGCTGATGACAGCTGGGCGGTGATTCTCGCCGCCAGCTATATAGCCCTCGTCGACCTGCTGGCGGTACGCCGCCGGGTCATTCCGCGCCAGGCCAGCCTGGGCGACCTGGCTCATGGAAAAAAGGCCCCGGCTCATCAGGCTCGATTTACCGGGCTGTAGATAGTTGACGGTCCCGCAGACCTCCCGGATCCCCTGCCTACCCCACCGCTGGTCCGGGAGCAGCCGGACTCCGATGTCGAAATAGGGGATCGAATAATAGGTTGAAATAGTGTTCAGCAGGTAGCGGCCGTCGACGCTGTCCATGCATCCGAACACCACGTCGCATTGGGCCACCTCGTGGACGGCCTCCCTGGTCCAGAGGTTCTCCTCCAGCGCTACGACGCGCGTTCCAAGGCCAGCTCGCTCGATCGCCTCTTTCTGAAGCAGAACCTTCGGGCGCTGCCGCCTGGCGTCCCTGATCGTGCTGTTCAAAACGCGGTTAATGTTCCGTTCCTCGGCAGGTTCGTCGTCGACCAACACCAGCTCCCCGACGCCAAGGCGGTAGAGTTGTTCGACCACAGGGCTTCCGGTTCCGGATGCGCCGACCACCGCGATCGATAGTCGTCGCAGCCGTTCGATCGTGCCGTCGTCGAAGATTTGTGATTGGGAGGCGAGGAAGCCCGGTGTTTCTAATCGGTCGTGAGCCGGGTACCAGAACTTAAGGTCATCCCCCGCGACGTTGACTTGCGAGAACGGCTGAAAATGGGGTTGTCCCGGCCAGAGAATGCGCGCCAGTATCGCTCCATCGGGGAGCATGATGGCGCTCCCGTGCGGAACCTTGTGCTCGACCCAGTCGTGAATCATCGGAAGCAGCTGCCGGTCAGCTTGGTCGTCGATTGGAGAGAACTCGCCATGGCCGCCAGGATGGCTGTGTATTTTTACGACCGACAGTCCGTGCTCCTCCGCCTGGTCCAGTGCCGGTGCAAGAGAGTCAGTGGACCAGCGGACGCGGCCCGGCAAGCGTTCCGCGCATTCCAGCTGCGGAATCTCAACGATCGTTCGAACCAGCAGCCGGTGGCGCCGGAGTCCACCCCTCCTGCCGCAGAGCAAAATGGCAACGGCTTCTTTGCCGTCACCGGGAAACAGGATCTGCCGCAGCCTGGCATATTGATCACCGGAGAGCGTCAACGTGATTGGTGCCGTCATGATTCGAACTCTCTCGCCAGCCACTCCTCCACCAGCAGGATATGAGTGCCCAGATTGTCGGTGCTCGGCTGCCAGGGGTGCTTCGCCGTCCGGTGCCGCGACCAGCGCTGGAAACTCTTGCCGTCGATTGCCTGGGTGGACTGCGTCGCCCCGATCCGGCGGCCGTCCTTGCGGCGGATGGCCGGGTGGAAGTAGACCATGTCCAGCGGTGCCGGCGGATAGCCCGATTCAATCCGGATTGCAGCCGTGACATGGCTTTGCACGTATCCGCCGTGGGTCGGGAATTCGTGGATGAGCACCCAGGGCGAGCCGTCGAGTATGGCTTCCCAGGGAAGGCCATACTCGTTCAGGAACGCCTGGTCGTCCGGGGGAAGCTCAAACTCTCGCCTCGGCTCCATCCTATCCCTCCGTCTGGTCCCGCGGCAGCGCCTTGAACTTCTCCAGGCCCGGCCTTCGCAGATCGACGTGCTCATCCAGGCCGACTTTCTCGGGCTTCGCGCCCGCCCGCTTTACGCGCAAGGTGTAGTCGTCCGCCGGGAGGAGCCCGGCCAAGGTCAGCACTTCGCGCCCCGTCGGCTTGGGGTCGTGGATCACGAACGGCTCGCCGTTGACCTTGAGGCGGTAGCCTCTGGCCAGCGGCGGTTGCTCTCCCCGCCGCGCGTATTCCTCGAGATCGATGATGTCGTCCAGTACCGCCTCGATCCCCTGATCTTTCCGGTGTATTTCCGTGTTGCTCATCTTTTCAACCTTTCGTTTCTAGCGAATGTCGGCCAGAACGCGGCCGCCATAACAACATGACATAGCATGCTATGTTTATCAAGCACGAATATAGCGCGCTTGATATTTCTAGCAGTATCGTGTGAAATTGCTTAAGGAACAAAAGCTTATGGCAACCGGGGACGATCATGGGCGACGAGATTTCATTGGGTGAGTACCTACGATCTATCCGCGAAGATCGCGGATTCACGCTCAGAGGCGTTGAGGAGGCGACGGAAAAGCAGGTGTCCAATGCCTATCTCAGCCAGATCGAGAACGGCAAGATCAAGAAGCCATCGCCAAATATCCTGCTGGTGCTTGCGGATCTCTACGGCATCGACTTCGAGGGCTTGATGCGCAGGGCCGGCCACCTGACGCCGCCGCGCCGGAGCAGCAGCGAAGCACGCCACGGCCGGGTTGCGACATTTGCCGAGCATGACCTTACGCCGGAAGAAGAATCTGAACTCATGAAGTATCTGAGGTTTCTGAGAAGCCGGGAGAAGACGGGTGGCAAGACCTGACGACAGCAGCCTAGCGCCGCATGATCTGCGGATTATCGAGGAACGGGCGCACCGGCTACTAGACGAAGCTGACGGCTGGGACCAGTTCCCGGTCCCGATCGACGAGATCCTTGGTGCGGCGGATCTGCAGGTCGCTCCGGCCGGCGCGTTCGATGCGGCGTCGATCATCGCCTACATCAAAGGCAAGACCGCCGTCGCGGCGAACGCGATCAAAAGCGCGGTATCTAAGGTGTTTGGACTCTACGATGCGGGAGAGCGCCTGATTCACATTGATACGACGGTCGTCCAGTCGAAGCAGAATTTCCTGAAGCTCCACGAGACTGGCCACGACCGGATACCGACCCACAGGAAGCTCTTCCGGCTCTTCCAGGATTGCCGCGAAACGCTCTCACCGGAGATCGCCGACCAGTTTGAACGCGAGGCGAACAACTTCGCCCGCTACGTGCTGTTCAAAGGCAGCACGTTTGGCGAAATGGCAGCCGACCACGATCTTGGAATCAGGATACCGATGAGACTGGGGAAGAAGTTCGGGGCGTCGGTCTATGCTTCATGCCGGGAGTACGCGCGGACGAATCGCCGAGAATGCCTGGTCTATGTTTTGGAGCCTTTGCAGACAGGCGAGGGGCTGGTCTACTACGCCGAGGTTAGAAGAATAGAGCCGTCACCCAGCTTCCGGCTTCGTTTTGGGACACCCATCGACACGCGCATAACGCCTCGCCACGCGCTATGGCCCGTGATCCCCATTCGGCGAAAAATGACTGCCCCCCTGGAGATCGTAATGACGGATTTGAACGGTCAGCGTCATGTGTGTCTTGCCGAAGCATTCGATACGACCTACAACATCGTAGTTCTGATCTACCCATGCCGGGCTCTTGCGACCTCGGTGTTGACGGCGCGCTAGCATCGCCCGTGACAGTGGGCTAGGCCGAAGCAATCCAGCCCGCACCGGCGCGATGAAGGATACGCCCCGGAAGAGCCACTATAGTCGCAGAGCTTGGCGGCGCAGGCTGGTCGGTCTCTGACTACCTGCTGGGCCTGCTCGTGCTCATTGGTTCGTTCACAGCCAATACTGCTCCTTTTTGGCTGCCGATGTCGCGACTGGTGTCGGGGGAAACCTCGTGAATCCAGCCGTGGTAAAGTCCATCCGCGATATGAGAGTGGAAGGGGGTGACCATGATGCGGGAAATGGTCTGTACGGCGTTTTCGCTATTGATGGCTCCGGTCATGGGGGCCTTGGCCGTGGACGAGCGAGAGGGCTACAACATCACCGTGTCGATCAAGGTTGATGAGCAGAAGCAGGACGGCAGGCCGTGGGATGCCGGGGGAACCAACGCTCTTCCGGACATTAGAGGGACGATCATATTCATCAACGACAACGAAAAGGCGCTAGACCTTCCGAGACGTCAGGACACGCTCAGCCTGCAGGTTTCAATGCGCAACGTCCGCCTCAAGCCCCAGGACCAGATTCAGGTCATCATTGAAGATGAAGATTTCGTATTCAACGATCAGATCGCTGAAGGCTTCCTCACCTATGAGGGTGGCACCCGATTTGTCGTCAAGAACGGCGCGGCTTCGTTCGAGTTCGATCTGGAGGGTGCGGAAACGATGTCCGTCGATCAGAGATCGCATGAACACGAATAGAAATAGATGTTCTGTGCTTCAGGCTATCCCTCCGCCAGCGGCGGCCATCCCCGCGGACGCCCGGTCCCGAAGTCTATCGTCAGAGCGTGCCTGGTTCGGGTCGCCCTCCAGTTTCGTGGCGGACAAATCTGCCTGATCTTCGCCATGCGCGCTTCGGCGTGCTTCTTGTTGTGTTTGTGGATCGCTTCATCTCGGACATGGACGGCGAAGCCGCGATCCTGAACGTGAGCGTCGCCCATGCAGCGCTGCGCGAATCGATACCGCGCAGAACCCACGACTGGCCTGTGCGGCGTAACAGGTCCTTCCACGGGAGGCGCTGGCCTAATGAGCCTAATTCCGGCGCGTTCAGGGCGAGCGTAGATCGAGACGGCAGCTGCTTGCAATCGAAATGGGCACGCGGTTCCCTCCTTTTGGCCGGTTCGCTCGGAAGCGGCCCGCTGCCATAGATGCCGAGGACACAGCCGGCAATGGAAGATCGTCGTCTCGTAGCCTCGCTGCGATAGCGTCTCGCAACAGACTCAGCGAACCACGACGCACCGCGCTGGCGTTTCTCCTGTCGTTCGGCCCGTGAACCTTCAATGATCGGATTCATGAACCGACGCCACGCCCACTCCATCTTGATTGCGACGCGAGCTTTGGCGGTGGCCCTGATTGTGACCGTGAGCGTGCCGGCACAGGCGGATCAGGATGCCGAACGAGAGCTCCTGGCGAGATTGGGGTATGAGCTGGCGGCGCTGACAACGTTGATGGACGACGCGGAAGCGGCCGCCAATCCCGATGCCCGCGTTCGCTTCCGCTACGACTGGCTGCGCGAGGACATCCGGCGTGTCCGCACGGGCATTCAGGAACACGTTGATGCCCCCCGTGCGGAGCCCCGGACCGTTGCGCCGCTGCGCGGCGACTACCGACGGTGAGCGAATCCCATGACCGCCGAACAGAATGCTGCCTTCCAAGCTGGCTCGGGCGTCACGGCGAGCACCCTGCTCACAGCCATCGCCAGCATTGTCCTGGTACTCGCGTTGGTGTGGGTGATCTGGGTCACTTTGGGGTCGTTTCGGGCCTGGCAGGACGGCCAGATCAGCTTGTTCGACCTCACCTGGGCAACGCTGCGGGCCAGCATCGTGTTGCTGGTACTCGGGTTCTATCTGCGATGAGGCCCGCGGATCTGCTGGCCCTCCGGGACCGGAATCCACACCAGGTAATCAATCGGGGCAACGCCCCAGTAGTCAGGGAGATGGCGATGAAGAACGAACGACACACATACTTGGTCATGCTTGCGATGGCTGCCTGGGGTGCGCTGCCGTGGCCCGTGTGGGCCGCGCTGCCAACGCCGGTCCCGCCGAGCACGGCGCCCGCTGCAGGTGACTGGATCGGACTGATCGAGGGCTACATCCGGGATGGTGGGATCGTGCTGGGACTCGCGATCGCGGTGCTCGGTTTCCTGTGGGTGGCGTATCTCGCCTTCGCCAAATTCAACGAGGCGCGGCAGGGTCGGGCCGAATGGGCCGAGGTTGGCGTGCTCGGCATCGTCGGCGCGGTGGTGCTCATCTTTGCGAGCTTCCTCTTGACCGAAGCGGCTGGGGTGATCTGAAGCCCCGTGTCCGAGCCCCGCGACATCCTGGCCGATCGCCTGAACACGCAACCCGCCATCTTCAAGGGTTGCTCGTCGAGCGAACTGGGCGTCATGGCCGGCGTTTCCGTCGGCGTCTGGCTGCCGCTCGGTCTGCTGCTGGCGGGGCTCATGGGCGCCGTGACGATGGGTTTCGGCATCGCGGGCGTCGGCACTGTGGCAACGGTCGTGGCACTCGCCGGCGTGTTCCAGCGCCTGAAACGCGACCGCCCGGACGGCTACTACCAGCAACGTCTGCTGCTTTGGCTGGACGAACGGGGCCTCCGACGGGCGCAGTTCGTCCGGCGGAGCGGTGCCTGGAACATCGGCAGGACCCATCATGGGCCGCTATCGCCACGAGATCGATAACGTGCGCGCGCACCTGCGCTCGCTCTGGGTGGTGATCGGCTTTCAGGCCGTCCTCATTACCGCGCTCTGGTACGGCTGGAGCCGGGCGCCGGAGCACCTCACCATCCACGTGCCCCCGGACCTTCGCGCGGGCGGAATGTTTGCCGCCGGTGAGGTCCCGCCACCGAACGTCTACACCTTCGCGTTCTACGTCTTCCAGCAGCTGAATCGCTGGCCCGAGGACGGCGCCAGGGACTATGGACGCGCGATCTTTCGGATCGCGCCCTACCTGACGCCGCGCTATCGCGCGGACCTGCTGGCGGAACTCGAGGAAAAAGGTCGTCGTGGCGAGCTGGCCTCGCGCGTCCGCGGCGTCCAGCAGCTCCCGGGACACGGTTATGAGGAATATCGGGTCGACCCACTCGGAAGCGGTTCCTGGCTCGTCTGGTTGGACTTGGAGCTCGTCGAGTCGGTCCGAGGCATGACGGTCAAACGCACCAACATTCGGTATCCGCTGCGCGTGGTGCGCTATGCGGTGGACCTCGAGACCAATCCGTGGGGGCTCGCCCTCGATGGGTACGGCGCCGACGGACCCCGGCGTCTCACCGAGTCCGAAGCCCTGGAGGAGCCTGGCACCGATGGCCCGATCTCCTAGCGCTCGTGCCATCCTGACCCTGGTGGCGTGCCTGTTCAGTATCAGCCTACAGGCTTCGACGCCGCCGCCAGATCGAATCCCCTGGCAAAAGGCGCCCATAGCCGTCGAACTCCCCGTCGGGCTCGAGCGGACCATCGCATTTCCCGGTCCCGTCAAGGTGGGGGTGCCGGCGGGGCTTGAGCGCGTGCTCCGCGTGCAGAGCATCGCGGGCACGGTCTATGTCCTGGCCAGCCGACCCTTCCCGGCATCCCGCCTCATCGTGCGGCGCCTCGATGATCCGGCCGTGTACGTGCTCGACGTGTCGGCGGCACCCGGGCGCGAAAACTCAATCCCGTTGGTCATCTTTCATCCCGACGAGGCGATCGAGGACGAGGAGGGCGCGTCAGGAGATGAGCCCGTCAGCTACGGCTATGTGACGCTGACCCGCTACGTCGCCCAGCAGCTCTACGCGCCGGCTCGACTGCTCGAGAGTCTGCCCGGGGTCGTGCGCGTGCCCGTCAAGGAGGAGCCCGTCCCGCTTGTCCGGGGTGGGGCGGTGGAGGCGGTGCCGCTCGTCGCCTGGCGTGCGAACGCCCTCCACGTCACCGCCGTCCGGCTCACGAATCAGTCCAGACGCCCTCACGTACTCGATCCGCGGGTCCTTCGAGGGGCCTGGCTCGCGGCGACGTTTCAGCACAACCGGCTCTTGCCGGCGGGGGACGAGGCCGATCAAACGGTCGTATATCTGATCTCCACCCGACCGTTTGCGGCCTCGCTCTAAGGCGTATGCCCGCGCCGACCACAAACCGGCTTCTGCCCATCCTCGGCGCAATCGTGGTGGTGTGTCTGGTGTTCGCGACCTTGAAGTCCTGCAGCGAGGCGGACCACAACAGGCCGATGATGGCGGGCGTTCCCCAGGCGCCGCCGCCGGACGCCGATACCCCCGCCGACACCATCAAGACGCTGACCGCCAACGTGGCGGCCATGACGGGGGAGGTGGAGGCGCTACGCCGGGACAACGCCGCGCTGCGCGAAGAGAACCAGCGGCTCGCGGCGAGCCGCACGCAGATTGAGGAGAACGTGGCCACGCGGCTCCGGCGTGAGCTCTTGGCCGAACAAAAAGACGACGCGAACCACGCCCGGCGGGAGGCCCAGGCGCTCGAGTCGTTGACCCGTCGCGTCGATCGGCTGGCCGAGTCCCTGGCCGAGGCGAGTGCTCGGGTGAGCGACATCCCCGTGGGACTGGGGTTCGATAGGCCAGGGCGGAATGAAAGCGTCACGCCCCGCCTGGTCTGGGTCGAGCCGCTCGACCAACCGCAAGCCGCTGACACACCACCTGGGCTCCTCGATCGGGCCGGGAAAACCGCGGGACGTTACCTCGGTACCGCTGCTGAGCGGTCCGGTGAGACTGCCCCAGGCCGCGACAGCCGGAGCGCAGCGGCGGAGGCGCGCCCCGTCTATACGGTTCCGCGTAACGCGACGCTCTTGGGGTCGACGGTGATGACGGCGCTGGTGGGGCGTATTCCGCGGGACGGTCAGGTGCGAGACCCGATGCCGTTCAAGGTGATCACGGGGGCTGAGAACCTGGCCGCCAACGGCCTCACGGTCACCGGGGTGCACGGCATGGTCTGGAGCGGTACCGCAATAGGGGACTGGACCCTCTCCTGTGTCACCGGACACCTCGAGTCGGTCACCTTCGTCTTCGACGACGGCACGATCCGCACCGTCTCGAGCGACGATCGGCAGGGGCAGGACGGGCGAGACGAGCCGCTCGGCTGGATCTCGGATGCCCAGGGGATCCCGTGCATCAGCGGCCAGCGCAAGAGCAATGCCGCCGCGTTCCTGTCCCAGCGGATCGGCATCCAGGCCGTGCAAGCGTCCGCCGAGGCGGCCGCCGCAGCCGAGACTACCTCGGTGGTGACCAACACCGGCACCATCACCGACCGCGTCACCGGCGATGTCGGCGACTTCGTACTCGGCAAGACACTCTCCGGCGGCAGCGAGGAGGTGGCGAAATGGCTGCTCGAGCGCCAGTCCCAGAGCTTCGACGCCGTGTTCGTCCCGGCCGGCACCAGCGTCGCCATCCACGTCGATCGCGAGCTCGCCATCGATCTAGACCCTCAAGGCAGGAAACTGAGCCATGCATCCTCATCTTCGACCGATCGTTCTCACCGTCTGGACTAACCTCGTGCTCATGGGCTGCGCGAGCACCAAGGACTCGGTGCTCCCCGACGACGGGCCGTCCATGAAGTCGATCTACGACGCCCATGTGGCGTCCGTCGGTGCCGAGGCGGTGACGGCGCTGCGACGCGAGGTTGCCGGCCGCCCGGTCGGGCATGACGATGTGGATCTGGCCGGCTACTCGCGAACCGCGTACACGGAGCTCGAGACGATGTTCCCGCGACTTCCGAACCCGACGCTCGTCATGTACGTGTTCCCGCACCTGGCCGGCGTCGAGCGGGTCCCGGTGCCCGGCTACGCGACGACGTTTCCGCTCTACGAGCGCGTCGAGTACGCGCTGCCGGGCGAAGTGCCGAGCGGCCAGCGCTGATGAGGGGCGGGTTGCCGTTTGGCCGGCGTCCGCGCGTTGAATCCAACGCCACGCGTTCCTCAGGCGGGCGCGGGCCCGTCACCACGGCCGAGGTCCAGGCCCTCTACGCGCGGCCCCCGACCTTCACGGACCTGTTGCCGTGGACCGAGTACCTGCCGGAGAGCCGGGCGTTTCTGCTCGAGGATGGCGTCAGCGTCGGCGCGCTCTTCGAGCTCACGCCGGTCGGCTGTGAAGCCCGCACCCCACGATTTCTGACCGAGCTGCGCGATGCCATCCAGACCGCCCTCACTGACGCGATTCCGGAGGTCGATGAGGCTCCGTGGATCCTGCAACTCTATGTGCAGGACGAGCCGAGCCTCTCGGCTTTGCTGCGTGACGTCGAAGCCTACCTGCCGGCCGCGTCAGGAGACAACGCCTGCACGCAGCCGTACCTGTCGCTGCTACGGGCTCATTGCGCCCGCATCAGCCGCCCAGAGGGCCTCTTCGAGGACACGGCCGTCAGCGGAACCCCATGGCGCGGCCACGTAAGGCGGGTGCGCGCGGTGCTCTATCGGCGGGTGAACCCGCGCGGACGGCGGCCGAGCGCGGTGGAAGTCGAAGCCGAGCTGAACGATGTCGCCGCGCGGTGGGAGAGTGCCCTCGCCTCGGCGGGCGTGCGGGCCCAGCGCGGCACCGGCGAGGACTTCTACCAGTGGCTATTGCCCTGGTTCAACCCGCGCGCCCCGATCGCCGGCGGAAATCCGGATCGGCTGCTGACGAGCGTGCCTTATCCCGGGGATGAAGACCTGCCGTTCGGGGCCGATTTCGCGGAGGCGCTGACCTTATCCATGCCGCGCTCGGAGGCAGCCTCGGCGACCTGGTGGTTCGATGAGCTGCCGCACACCGTGGTGACGGTCCAGGGGCTGCGGCGCCCTCCGGACGTCGGACACCTCTGCGCCGAGCGCCTCTGGGGGGATCGGGTGTTCTCGCTCTTCGACCGGTTACCCGAGCATACGATCCTGGTGCTCACGATCACGGTGAAACCCCAGGACCGGATCCGCAATCACATCGGCCTGGTCAAGCGGGCCGCGGTCGGTGATTCCGCCGAGGCGACGCTGACCCGAGAAGACGCGACGCTGGTCGAGCGTGAGATGGCCAGCGGCAACAAGCTCTATCCGCTGGCGATGGCCTTCTACGTTCGCGGGGAGGATCTCGCGTCGCTGCGGGCCAACGTCAATCGACTCAACGCTTTGCTGTTGCCCAATGGCATTCAGCCGATTGCCCGGGAAGCCGATCTGCTGGCGCTCGACAGCTACCTGCGCCATCTACCCATGGCCTACGACGTCCGCTTCGACCGAATCAGCCGCCGCTCGCGGCTGGTGTTCTCGAGCCACATCGCGAACCTGTTGCCCCTCTACGGCCGCTCGCGGGGCACCGGCCATCCGGGGCTCGTGTTCTTCAACCGGGGTGCGGAGCCCCTCGTGTTCGATCCGCTGCGTGATCGCAAGAAGAACGCGCACATGCTGATTCTCGGACCGACCGGAGCCGGCAAGTCGGCGCTATTGGTGTATCTGCTGCAGCAGATGGCGGCGGTCTATCGGCCGCGGATCTTCATCATCGAAGCCGGCGGATCGTTCTCGCTCCTCGGCCAGCACTTCGCGCGCCACGGCCTGACGGTGCACCAGGTGAGCCTCAATGCGGAAGCCGACGTGAGCCTGCCCCCGTTCGCCGATGCGCTGCGCCTGCTCGACCGGCGGGCACCCCACATCCGCGGTACCGAGTTGACGGGTGATGCGCCGCACGCCGCCGATGATGATGAGCCAGAGGGTCCGGGGCGGGACGTGCTCGGTGAGCTCGAGATCGTCGCCCGGCTCATGATCACCGGCGGGGATGGTCGCGAGGAAGCGCGCATGACGCGGGCGGATCGTCTTTTGATCCGCCATGCGATTCTTCAGGCTGCGAAAGCGGTGGCCGAGGAAGGGCGTGAGCCCGTCCTGACCCGCAACGTGGTGGCGGCCTTACATCGCATCGGTCGGGACATGAGCCTCCCCGAGCACCGGCGTCATCGAGCGATCGAGATGGGTGACGGCATGGCGCTCTTTTGCTCAGGCACGGCCGGGCACTTCTTTGACCGCCCGGGGAAGCCCTGGCCGGCGGCCGACGTGACGATCCTAGAGACCGGCTTGCTCGCCCATGAGGGTTACGAGGACCAGCTGACGGTGGCCTACGTGTCCGTGATGAGCCACATCAATGCGCTGGTGGAGCGCCGGCAGCGCGATGCGCGCCCGACACTCGTGGTGACCGACGAGGGTCACCTCATTACGACGAATCCCTTGCTCGCCCGCTACGTCGTCAAGATCACCAAGATGTGGCGCAAGCTCGGGGCGTGGTACTGGACCGCGACCCAGAACCTCGAGGACTTCCCCGATGCCGCCAAGCGCATGCTCAACATGATGGAGTGGTGGGTGTGCCTGGCCCTGCCGAAGGAAGAGGTGGATCAGATCGCTCGCTTCAAGGACCTCACGGACGAGCAGCGGAGCCTGCTGTTATCGGCGCGCAAGGAACCGGGCAAGTACGTCGAAGGCGTGGTGCTGTCCGACCAGCTGGAAGCCCTGTTTCGGAGCGTCCCGCCGCCGCTCTCGCTCGCGCTTGCCATGACCGAGAAACACGAGAAGGCCGAGCGCGCCCGGATCATGCAAGAGCGCGGCTGCAGCGAGCTCGACGCGGTGCACGTCGTGGCCGAGCGCATTGCGGCGCAGCGCGGGGACTGACATCGAACCAAAACGGCGCACCGGGCTGAGCGGTTTTTTCGTTCTCCACGGCGCGTTCTGGCGGGAGGATGCCCTTCGTTGCCTGCACGACGACCAGACCATGGCGTTTTCTTCCACACTCACGGCTCTCGCACTGACCGCGGCGCTGCTCTGGAGCGGCAGCCCTCGAGCGGCGGAGGCGATGCATCTCGAGGTGTTCGCCGCGGCCGAGGATCGGGTCGACGGCCAGCCACCGCGCCAATGGCCCCACGCCACCGTCGCGGTCTATCGCGTTGACGGCCTCGCCGAGCTCGAATCCGTCCTCTCCCAAGCGCTACCGGCTGACGTGAAGGTCGCCCAGGCCGAGGCAGCGCGTCGAATCGGCCGGCTGGACGACACACAGATAGCTGCGGCCAAGAACGCGGCCACCGGGCTCGCGAAGGCCCGCCAGTACGGCCTCGACCGCTATCCCGCCATCGTCGTCAACGGTCGGGCCGTCCTCTATGGTGTCACGGACCTCGCGGACGCCGCCCAACGCTACGGCGCCTGGCTCGAGGCCCGGTCGCGGTGAAGGCCTCGAAGGCCCTCGCGCTGCTCCTCGCGATCTACACCTCGATCCCGGGGCACGCGGCCTCGATTACCACGGCCGAGATCACGGCCCAGACCACGTCCGCGGCGCTGGCGTGCATGCGCTGGATGCCGGTTGGGGTGTGCTTCTGGCTGCGGTGTTCCCTCTTCGAGTGCAGCATCGAGACGGCGGTCAAGGTGGGGCACTACACCCCCGATCTCGTGGTGAGCGTCTACAACGAGCTGGGCGGCAATCCCTGGTCGGAGATCCGGGCGACGCTCGGCCTCGCCCAGCGCACGGCGGCGACGGGGCTCCTGGGAACGCTGTTGCCGGTGCCGATCGACAGCGCCGGCAACCGCACCGAAGGGACCGGCGACCGGCGTGATCACAAGAATCTCATCTTCCGCGAGACCGACGCGATCGGTCATCCGCTGAGCTCCCTTGCCGGCCTGGTGGGCGAGACGGGCCTCGCGTGCGCGTCGCAGGCGACCAGCTTCGTGCCGTATTTTCAGTCGGGCGTGGATGCCCTGGCATGGCGCCAGGAGATTCCGGAGATTTTCTACCCCGCGAGCTGGATCCCGGGGCTGCGCGAGGTGGGGACCTGGCCGCTCCAGACCTGGGGCAGCGTCCATCCGCGCACCGGCTGGTCGACGCAGGCCGAGGAGCCGAAAGCGGCCGCCCTCAACGCCCAGCGCGCCGGGGACATCGTGACCCGCACGGGCCAGCCACACCTCTACCTGCCGCTCACCGGACCCGATGCGGGTGGTCAACGCGTCTGGCCGCCCGGGCCCCTGGTCGAGGCGGATCCCGCAACCGGGGTCTGGCAGATGCTGGCGCCCCGGCCTGAGACCGCCTGCGAGGCGTTCGGCACCAACGACCTGCTCGACCCGACGGGTTGGAGCGGCGGTCGTCTGGACCCCGGCGGTGACTACGTATGGAACCTCTGGCGGCCATATCAATGCTGCGACCGACGGGGCCAGGCGCTCTTGCTGGACATCAACTGGATCGATTATCCGCCATGACCCGACTGACCCTGACCTCCGGACGTTCTACAACATGGCCCCTACTGCTCGGGTGCCTGGCGATGGGCATGGCCGAGGCGGCGCAAGGGCCCACCGAGGACGGATTCTGGTACTACGAAATCGGCGGGGCGGAGCCGGTCTCCGCGCCCGCCAACCCTTCCGTGGTCTCCGTCACCCTCGGCGGCTCGGCGCAGCTGGGACTCGGCTACAGCTGCGGCCGGTTCGACCCCGTCGCCGCGGTCACCAGCACCCTGAACGACATCGGTGACGGGGTCGACGACATGATGAACGCCATGACGGCGGCCGCCACGGCGGCGATCGCCGCGCTGCCGGCGCTCATCCTGCAGCGCGCCAATCCTGGCCTCTACGATCTGTTTCAGAACGCGCTTCTCAAAGCCGAAGCGACCATGCAGCTCGCCACCAAGTCGTGTGAGCAGATGGAGGCCGAGATCGCCCGCGGCAAGAACCCCTACGCGGATCTCATCACGTTGTCCAAGGGCAACGACTGGAAAGTCCAGATGGGGATTGGCGGCAACGACGCCGTGACCGCGAAAGCGGCCGTCGAGGCCGCGAACGGCGACAACGGCGTGCCGTGGATAGGCGGCTCGGCGGGCGGGGCAGGGCAGCCGGAGCTCCGGTTCACCGGCGATCTGGTGGTGGCGGGCTACAACGTCCAGCTGAACCGGCCGCTGACGAGCACCAGCCCGCCGCCGGACATGGACGCGCGTCTGGTTGAGGTCTGGTCGACGCCGCTCGACGCGCGCGACTGGGTCGTAGACGTGGTCGGCGAGAACATCGTCACGACCTGTGACACCTGCCGCAAGGACAGCATCCCCGGCACCGGGCTCCTCCCCAAGCTCTACGGCGAATCGGCCGCAGTCACCGGTGAGCTCCAGAACCTGGTCAACGGCACGAGCCGGCCGACTCTCGCCAATCTCGAGCAGGTCACGGCGCCGGGTGTGGCCGTGACCCGTCAAGTGGTCGAGTCGATTCGGGAGATGCCGGCGACCGAGCAGGGGCTCATCATCGGCCGGCTGGTCTCGGAGATCAGCACGGCGAGAACCGTCGAGAAAGCGCTATACGCGCGCAGGCTGCTGCTATCGGGCCGGCAGGTGCCCGAGGTTTATGCGACGGAGGTGGCGCGAGAGCACGCCGATACGGCGATCGCCGAGCTCGACCGGGAGATCAACAATCTTTTGTTCGAGACCCGCGTCCGGCGTGAGGTGGTCTCCGATACGGTGACCGTGCTGCTCGAGCGCGCCGCCGCCCGCCGGCAGGCGTCGCTCGGTGTACCGGAAGTCGGTCCCGTCGACACTCGGCCCCTCACCGATGGCCGCGTGGAGTAGGGGGCCCGGTTGTCTCGTCGCTGGTTCCTCACCCTGTCACTGGTCACGGCCGTTCTCGCGCTGGCTGCTGGGGCCGTGCTCTGGCAGGCGGTGGAAGTGAGCTCGGTCGCGGGGGTGTCGGAGCGCCTGGACGGCTGGCGGCCGGCGATGACGGGTGCGCGATTTGTGCTGATCGGCCTGCTGGCGGCCCTATGGCCCCGATTGCCATCCCTGTGCCGAGACGATGAGGCGGGGGACAGCGGACGGGCGCGCTGGATGGCCTGGCGGTGGCGGGTCGTCGCCTGGCTCCTGGTCATCGAACTCGTCATCGGTCAGGACCTACCCGGTCGGCTCTTCACGACGCCGGAGGGGCCGCACATATGAGCGTCGACAGCTATCTCGAGCTCTTCACGACCCTGTTCGGGTGGGCGTTCTACGGGGTGCTGTGGGACGTGCTGGTCGGCACCGGCATCGTCTACCTGCCGTTTCTCGGCATCCTGATCGACCACTGGCGGGATCCGGCGCAAGGGGGCGAATTCGGTACCGCCACCGGTCTGTCTGTTCGCCGGATGGAGATCGAGCTCTTCATTGCGCTGTTGGTGGTGGTGCTGGCTGGGCAGCCTGCGGTCCTCACGCCCCTGAACGCGGGCACCCTGAGCTATGAGCCCCCACCGACGCTGAGCGATCCGACGCCGGCCACGGCGACCGTGCTGGATCCCCAGAGCACCTACGGCAACACGGGCTTCACCGGCTCGCCGGCGACGATCAATGTCCCGGTCTGGTGGTATGCCGTGTTCGCGGTGAGCTCCGGTTTCAGTCACGCGGTTGTTGAGGGATTGCCGGGGGCGAGCGATCTGCGGACCTACGAACAGCAGGCGCGGCTGGCGACCATCGCCGATCCCCGGTTGCGTCGGGAGGTGAGCGATTTCTTCAGCGAGTGCTATGTGCCGGCGCGCTCGAGGTACCAGGCCGAGCGACCCGCCACCCCGGATGTCGCGGCAATCCTCGCGACCTACGGCGCAGATGATCCGGATTGGATTGGGTCGCACGTCTACCGGGAGACGCCAGGCTTCTACGACACCTTGCGCCCCACGAGGCAGATCCCCGGATGGCCGTACGACCCCACTCGGGACACCGAATATGATCCCGTTTCGCCGCCGTCCTGGGGCAGACCAACCTGCGAGGAATGGTGGGAAGACGGCGACATCGGCTTGCGCGAGAAGCTCATCAATGAAGCGGACGCCACGTCGGCGGGGTTCTCCGGACTCGTCGTGGCCGTGGCGCCGACGTTGGCAGGCGCGCAGCAGCAAGATGCCGTAGCTCGCACAGTGCTGAACAATGTGCCGGCGTCCTGGTCGAGCAACGATCTGCTACTAGGCAATACGGCGAATAGGGGGATCGCTGGTGCGGTGGAGCGGACCGCCAAAGGGGGATTGGCGGTCGGAGGAACTCTGATCGCCTCGGCGCTGTTCTCCGTGACGATCACGGCAGTCCTGGCCGGGCTGCCCATGGTACAGGCGCTGTTGCTGCTGGGAATCTACGCGCTGCTGCCTCTCGTGGTCGTGCTCTCGAGATATTCGGTGTCGATGATGGTGGTCGGAGCCATGGCCATCTTCACGGTCAAGTTCTGGAGCGTGCTCTGGTACTTGGCCATGTGGGTGGATCAGAACCTCATTGCGGCGATGTACCCGGACGTCAACGTGTTCCTGCAGATCTTTGCCAATCCCGGCGAACACGATGCCAAGCGCCTGCTGCTCAACATGATCACCACCAGCCTCTATTTGGGATTGCCGCTGCTCTGGAGCGGAATGATGGCCTGGGGAGGCGTGAAGATAGGCCGATCGATCGATGCCGCGATGAGCCCGCTGAAAGGCCCCGCCCAGGATGCCGGACGGCAGGGCGGAGCATTTGGCAAAGGGTTGATCATGAAGGGCGCAGGCGCGCGTCGCTAGTCCCGTTCGTACCAGCCGTAAGGATCCGTTCCGTCGTCAAGCTTGCCCGTCCTATAATTCACTACACCGCCTCGGATCGAGCTGTCGAGCTCGTCGTTTGCTGGGTGCGTCTGAGCGGTGGCGACAAGGAGGCGGACGGCTCCACCGAAAAGACTGACAACGACGCGAAGGGCGTGAACTGCTTGTCCGGCATGCCGATTCATCGCAAGTTACTCGTCATCCGATTCAGAAGTGTGCGGGTCCGCTCTCGCGGAGTCTGGCGGAAGTCCGCGAAACCGTCCGTTTGAATCAAGGCGTGCGGACCCCACGCACCTGACTCATTGTAGCTGTAGCCGTCGTCCGATTTCATCTGATTCAACTGCGACCAGCATGAGCGCGAGTCCAAACGGCACGTAGAAAGTAATCGGGAACAACGGCTATTCATCCGGCTATCGCGGGATTCTATCATTGGCCAGATCCTAGCGGTTTACGACAATGGAGCAAGGCGATTTCATGAAGCTTGTGTCGGCGCTTGGCGTGGGCAAGAGGTTGCCTGGGGCAGTTTATGTACATCGAGCTGCGCTGAAAGAAGAGTCAGACGTTCTTTTCGCCTTGATTAATGACGCGGCTAATGAAGCTGGAATTGGTCCACGACAGTGGAATGTCGTGAAGCTGTCGACGAGGGATCAACGAATCTCATTGCTGCAATACAAGGACTTCTACGGGTCCCCGTTCCCGGAGCTGTTCAGAAGTCACGCCATTGATCTGGCGACGGGACGAGCACGCACGACAGATTACGGCCGCAGCGACAATCCCCCGATTCTCCATCGTAAGGAGTTGCTTCTCAGTCCGAGGCACGAGCGAATCCAGGAGTACCAGCGACTTACTGACTCAGCAGAGGCTGCTGGCCTCTTTGCCGACCCAAAGAAGATAGGGTTCCGCAAACAGTGGAACCGGTTGATCCGTAACAAGGGGTTGGCACTGGTTGATGGTGTGTTTCGGCCTGCCATCGAGCGAACGCCAACAGGCCAGGCGGAGACAGACGGCATCGAACGCCACCTAACCGCGATCGATCGAACACGCCTATCGACTCCGATGCAGATCCTGGCCCAACACGGATATCTTGACGGCCAGTATTCGGTACTCGATTACGGGTGCGGAAAGGGTGACGATGTGAGGGAGCTAGGGGCTCACGGCATTGATGTTGTGGGCTGGGATCCCGTATACGTGACCGATTCATCACCACGATCTGCTGACCTCGTAAACCTCGGATTTGTCATCAACGTCATCGAAGACCCGAAAGAGCGTTCGGAAACGCTGCTGCGGGCATACGACTATGCGAAGAAGGTGCTGGTTGTATCGGTGATGATTGGTGGGGAGTCGACTAATGGCCGGTTCTCTCGGTGTGGGGACGGAGTCCGCACGTCCCGTAACACATTCCAGAAGTACTATACCCAGCAGGAGCTGCGGTCGTACATAGAGCAAGTCCTTGGAGAGAGCCCGGTCGCTGCTAAGCCAGGTGTGTTTCTTGTTTTTCGTGACAAGTTCGAAGAGCAGAACTTCTTGCTTGAGCGTCAGCACGTCCAAAGGGAGTGGCGTCAGCTAACTGCGAGGCCGCGCACTGTACACGAGTATCTAATCCCGGAAGACAAGATCCGGCAGAACCTGCCGCTGTTTGAGGACTTTTGGCAAACAGCGCTTGACCTCGGACGAGTACCTGCCAATGACGAGTTTGACTTCAGCGATCAGCTCCGAAGCTTGGCGGGCTCCCACAAGAGAGCTTTTGAATCCCTCAAGGAGCACTTCGAAACATCTGAGCTAGAGGAGGCGTCAGCGAGGAGGCTCCAGGACCTCACTGTGTTCTTTGCCTTGGCTGCATTCGACCGTCGGGTGGCCTACGCTCGGTTTTCGCCACGCCTAAGACGAGACATCAGTGCATTCTTCCGAAGCTATGCAGCTGCTCGGGAAGAGGGCAGCAAGCTTCTCTACTCAATCGCAGATCTCGAGGGAGTCAAAGGGGCCTGTGTCGAAGCGGTCAAGGAGGTTCGATGCGGCCGCGTGCTGCCGGGACACTCGCTCACAGTCCACCGGAGCCTGTTAGAGCAACTGCCTCCAGTTTTAAGGGTGTACGTCGGCTGCGCGGGAGCCTTGTATGGCGACCTCGACTCTGTTGACTTGGTCAAGATTCACTACACCTCCCCCAAGGTAACCTTCCTAATCTACGACGAGTACGATTCGTGTCGCTTGCCCGTGTTATCAGCGCGCGTGAAGGTGAATCTCGCCACACAGCGAATCGATTTCTTTGAAGGCCACCCCGGAGAGGATAGTCAGCTTCTCTACTTCAAGTCAGATTTCGATCCCGTCGATCGTAAGGAGCCTGAACAAGTGGCGTTCGATCGAAGATTGAGACAAGTGATCCATCTCGACGAGAACGGATTGGGACCGAGCTTGGGCGCGCTCGAGCAGATATTGGGTGTAGAGCCCACGTGAGAACGCCCCTGTCATACGCTCCAATGGTCTTGGCCTCGTAGAGTACGACTGGCAGGGCGGCGTGCAACCCATGTGCGTGAGTGATCCGCGTCGGTCGTTGGTGGTCTGTCCGTCCAGTCGGTCTCCAAATTGGCTTCGCGACGCGCAAGCTCGAGCAGTCGATCGCAGGCCCCGAGCTCCTGCTCGTCCGCGTTATCGGCGCAGCGCTCGGAGGCGGGCGGCCATTTCCGCCCATGAGTCCGTAGAGAACACTTCTCTCACGTACTCCATGTCCTCGTTCACGTGGACCAGCGTGAGCTTTAAGCCGGCGCACTCTCGGTCCGCCTCCTCAACAGCATCGATCCAAAGCCTCAATCCGAGCTCGTCGTGGTGGAAGCTCGGCGCGGCGTCGTTGCCGTAGCTCGAGTCGGTAAACCCCAGTGACTCGAGGAACCCGTGGGCCTCTGGGGAATAGCCATAGGAGCGCCCCCACGTCTTCCAGGAGTTTCCGGTCATCGTCCCTTCCCAGGCCAGTCTGTAGAGCGTACCCCGTTGCGGGAGAACCATGGATGCTGTATGTATATACAGCAAACGCTACGCCGTTCCTGCACCCGGATCAACCCGAATTGCAGTCCGCAAGCCGTGATTGAAATTGGTGGTTTTGTGGTGCAATCTGGTGACATCCCATGGGGAGTACGTTGTAGTGGCACGGCCAAAGGGAAGGCAGATGCCGGTGAGGCTATCGGTCAGCGTGAGCCCGGCGGACTATGCGAATGTCGTCCGGTTCGCGCAGGAAAACGGTGTTCCGCGGGCGTTGGTGATCCGGAAGGCCATCGCAGAGTTCATACAAAGGCACGATCAGGCGGCGCAAGGTGAGCTGCCTTTGTGGAGTGGTGGCGAAACGAGCGAGCGGGCGCGGTCCGCGTGAAGGCTCCGATCTATCTCGACTACCAGGCAACTACGCCAATCGACCCGCGTGTTCGAGAGGCCATGTTGCCATTGCTCGGCGAGGAAGCCTTCGGCAACCCACACTCCGATCACTGGTATGGCTGGCGCGCGGCCAAGGCCATCGACGAGGCAGCGGAGAAGGTCGCTGCGTTACTTGGGGCCGATCCAGGTGAGATTGTGTTCACCTCAGGAGCGACCGAGGCCAATAATCTCGCCATTCGTGGCTTGGCGATGAGCCAGTCTCCAGCACGAACGCAGATCCTCACAACAGCAATCGAACACAAGTGCGTGCTGAACTCGGCCATCCTGCTGTGTCGGCAGGGTTTTGTGGTCGAGTTCGTTCCGATCGATGAGGTCGGTCGAGTCGACTGCGATGCTCTGGAATCCATGCTTAGCGACAAGACAGCGCTGGTCTCGGTCATGACGGCGAACAATGAGATCGGAACAATCCAGCCGATCGAGAAGATCGGAGCTCTCTGTCGTGCACGGGGGATACCTTTCCACACGGACGCAGCCCAAGCTGCTGGTCGGGTACCGATTGACGCGGAGAGCATCGGCGCGGACCTGATCAGTCTATCGGCCCATAAGATCTACGGTCCCAAGGGCATCGGGGCGCTGTATGTATCCCGATATTGCCCCGTGGAATTGGAGCCGCTCGTCGTAGGCGGCGCACAGCAGCACGGGCTTCGGGCCGGCACTGTGTCGCCATTCCTGTGTGCCGGCCTCGGGGAGGCATGCCGTCTGGCTCGACTCGAGATGGTGCGTGATCGGGCTCACTGCGAGGTGTTGCGGGACGCCTTCGTCTCGAAGCTATCGTCTCGCGTAGAGATCAAGGTCAACGGCGCAACCGAGTCGCGCCTACCAGGCAACCTCAACGTTCAGATTCCAGGCAGCGATGCAAGCTCGTTGCTCGCATCGCTACAGGATCGAATCGCGGCTTCGACCGGATCCGCGTGCAACAGCGGATTAATAGAGCCATCGTATGTGCTCACAGCTCTCGGCCTGACCCTTGAGGAGGCGAACAGCTCGATTCGGTTTGGCTTTGGCCGCTTCACCACGATTGAAGAAGTGGAAAGCGCTGCGACGATGCTTGCTGAGCGAGTGGAACACTATAGTCGTGACTTGGCCGTCGGCTGACGATTCGCGCGATAGAGCGATTCTGGAGGGAGAAACTTATGCTGCGCGGACCGATTGCGGATCCTGATTTCAAAGGCCAGTTCTCAGGCCACGAGACATTTCCCCTGCGCCATCTCTGGTTGCGGAAGGCCTATGACGCCGTCAGCAAGGGAAGGGAGGGGGCTCCCAGAAGTTTGTTCTCCAGCCCGGAGGCCATCGTTACGTTCGGCGTTGGCAAGAACATGGCGACGTCAATTCGGCACTGGGCACTGGCATGCGATGTCATTCGCGAGGAGGGTGAACACGTCCTACCCGGTCCGTTGGGCTCCTTTCTGTTTGATAGCGAGTCTGGCCGAGACCCATTCATGGAGTCCCCGGCCACGACCTGGATCCTGCACTGGCTGATCGCGGGTAGGCCAGAGCGGACCACCACCTGGTACTACGCCTTCAACCACTTCAGCCCGCAGACATTCACACGCGAGGATCTCGCTGAGCTCATTCGTCGTCTGTGCAAAGAGCGAGGCTGGACCCGCTCCTCGGCGGCCACCCTCAAGCGTGATGTGGAGTGCTTCATTAGGACTTACGTGTCTCGGTTGGACTCGCGGATGCCGGATGACAGCATGGAGCCTGTGCTTACCGAGCTCGGCTTGATCCGTCCGGTCTCGGGACGCACGTTCGAGTTCCGCAGTGGGCCGAAGGCGAGTCTCCCAGATGGCGTGTTCCTCTTTGCCCTCAACGATTTCTGGCTTCGTAGTGCGCCGGATCAAAGGACTTTCGCCGTTGAGACGTTGGCCTATGAGCCGGGATCGCCAGGTCGGGTCTTCAGACTCGATGAACAGTCCCTGATCGAGCGATTAGCCCGCATCGGCGACAGCTCTGAAGGCCGATTTGTCTGGTCCGACACCGCGGGCGTGCGAAGCGTGGCGCGGCGGGTCGAAGAGATCGAAGGTCTGGAGTTACTTGACCTAGCCTATGACACGGAACAGCGGAGTGCAGCGTGACAATGCTATCTGACTGCGTGACCGTCGCTCGTCGATTTCAGCGATCGGTGCGAATCGACGCTGATCTGCAAACTTCTGGTGCACTGAACGGTTTTGTGTGTCACGGCTCGAATCGCGTGGCTCTCGAAACCATGGCCAAGCTGGTGCATGGTGGAGACCAGGCAGCGTTTACCTGGACTGGGCCTTATGGGGGCGGGAAGTCAAGTCTTGCCCTCGCTCTGTGCGCGATCGTGAGCGGAGATCGGAAACTGCGCAAGCAGGCGCGGGAGCTGCTTGCGGATGTGGCTGGCCTTGAGCGCGCGTTCCCCGTGGCCAAGGAGGGTTGGCTTGTCGTTCCTGTGATGGGACGAAGAGGCGACCCGATCGAAGACTTGCGGCAAGGGATCGCGAAGGCCGTTTCCGCCGAGAAGGGGAAGGCCAGGACTAGGTTGAGGAAGACGGATAGTTCGGGGCGTGACGTCCTCGACCGCCTCCATCGTGAGGCCATGGCGCGGTCAAAGGGCGGCGTCCTAGTGGTAGTCGATGAGATGGGCAAGTACCTCGAGAGCGCGAGCAGCCAAGGTGCCGATATCCACTTCTTTCAGGAGTTGGCTGAGGCGGCGGGTCGATGCCCCGGTCGGCTCGTGGTCGTCGGGATCCTACATCAAGGTTTTGAGCACTACGCGGCGAGGCTCGGTCGTGAAGTGCAAGACGAATGGGCCAAGGTCCAAGGGCGCTACGTGGACATCCCGATCGTTACTGCTAGCGATGAGGTTATCGACCTCATCGGCCGGGCCATCGATGCCGACATTGATCATCCAGGCAGCCTGCCGGTCGCGAAGAAGATCGCGCAGGCTATTCGTCGTCGACGACCGGGCAGCCCATCGGATCTGGCGGAGCGGCTTGATGCATGCTGGCCATTGCATCCGGCAACGGCAGCGTTGCTGGGTCCCGTGTCTCGACGACGCTTCGGTCAGAACGAACGAAGCGTGTTCGGATTCCTGAGTTCCCGCGAGCCGGAAGGATTCCAGGAGTTCCTACGCGCCGCGGCGAGGGATTCAGACACGACCTACGATCCGGCCCGGCTCTGGGACTATCTGAAAATCAACCTTGAGCCAGCGATTTTGGCATCCCCGGACGGCCACCGCTGGGCACAGGCCGCGGAGGCCCTGGAGCGCTGTGAGAGCAAGGGGACGGAGCTTCACATCCGTGTGGCGAAATCCATTGCGCTCATCGATCTGTTCCGAAATGGTTCGGGGCTGGTCCCGGAGCCAGACGTCCTGTACGCGAGTTTCAGGGATGCGTCTAAGAGACAGGTCGACCAAGCCCTCGCTGACCTGGAGGTGTGGTCAGTGGCTGTGTTCCGCAAACACCTGAATGCGTGGGCGATCTACGCGGGCAGCGACTTCGATATCAATGAGGCCGTCGAGATCGCCACATCCGCGACCGATGGTTTCGATTTGCGGCGGCTTAAGGAACTTGCCCATCTCCAGCCGCTGCTGGCCAAGGAGCACTACCATCGCACGGGTACGCTGCGCTGGTTCGATACCGATCTGGTTTCGCTCGATGAACTCGAGCACGCCGTAGCTTCCTATCGAGCTCGACGGGGGAGCTCAGGAACTTTCATGTTGGCCATCCCCGCGGCGCAGGACTCGGAGAGTGAGGCTCATACGCTGGCTCGCAACGCCTCGACGCTGGCCAGCGGGTATCCAGCCGCCATTGGTGTGCCGCGAAACGCTTGGCTGATCCGCGATTTGGGGTCCGAGCTTGTCGCCCTTGAGGATGTGCGGACCAGTCGACCGGAGCTTGAGGGTGACGCGATAGCGCGCCGCGAGATTGTCGCCCGCGTGGCGGCCATCAGTGCTCAGCTAGAGGAGGAGCTGCGGGCGGCCTTCGGACAGGCGATGTGGTATCTGGATGGAGAGGCTCACGATGAACGTGGGACGCGCGCCCTGTCTCAGCTCGTGTCACACCTCGCCGATCAGACCTACGCATCGGCCCCGGTGATTCACAGCGAGCTGGTGAACCGAGAGAAACCCTCGAGCAACAGCCAGGCCGCGGTGCGCGTCCTACTGCACGCAATGGTGAATCAACGACATCAGCCAAGGCTGGGGATCGAAGGCTATCCAGCGGAACGAGGCCTCTACAGTACGCTCTTGGAATCGGCCGGCATGCACCGCGAGATCCATGGTCAACTTGGCTTCTGCGGCCCAAGCCGCAGTAAAGTGGGCCGGACCTTTCGGCCCATGTGGAGGGAGGCTGAGCGAATCCTCAAGTCGGGTGATGAACTCATTGCCCTTTCGGCGATCTACGAGGCGTGGAGCGCGCCGCCATTTGGGGTTCGCCGAGGCGTCCTGCCCATCTACGGATTGGCTTTTGTCCTTGCTAACGAATCGTCGATCGCCGTCTACGCGGACGGCGTATTTCAGCCAGAGCTCGATGACTTCCTAGCTGATCGACTGCTCCAGGACGAGAGCCAGATCTCCCTTCGGTACGTCGAGCCAGACGCTGAAAAGGATGCTTCATTGATTGAGCTTGCGGATGCTATCGGCGCGATCACAGGGAACCGGCCTACGTCAGAACCGCTAGCGGTCGCTCGAGCGCTCGTCGAATTCGTGTTCCGCTTGCCGAACTGGACGCGTCGGACATCTTCGGTTTCCAGTACAGCGCAGAGCATTCGCCGCATCCTGTTGAACGCCGACGATCCGCATCGTACGCTTTTCACCGATCTCCCCGAAGCAATCGGGCATCACGACGCCACATCCTTCGGCTTCGCGCTTGGTCAGGTGCTCCAAGAGCTCGCCGATGCTCATGGATCTATGATCCAAGATCTCCAGGCGCACATGTTGGATGCGCTGGGGCATACTGGTGCGGAGGTCAGGGAGCTGTGGGGTAGGGCGAATGCCATTCTTGGAACAAGCGGCGACCTCAGGCTCGATGCCTTCGTCACGCGGATCGCGGAATTTGATGGTACGCAGGAGAGCATGGAGGCCATTGCCGGCCTCGTTTTGGATAAACCAGTAAGGGACTGGTCCGACCTCGACCCCAACAAAGCGGCCATCGAGCTCGCCGACCTAGCGCAGCGATTCCGACAGATCGAGGCGCTGGCGAGGGTCAAAGGTCGAGAGCCGGCGCAACATGCGGTTGCCGTTGTCTTCGGCACCGCCGGTAGTGGCCGTACCGCGATGAAGAACTTCTACCTGCCGGACTCAGATCGGGACCGCATTGGCGAAGCAGCCCAGCGACTATTGGCTATGCTGAGAGAGTCCGGCCTGCAGCGAGAGTTGCTGCTTGCGGCGTTGGCAGAAGCAGGTGTTCAGGTCATTGAAGAAGAGGATCTTGAAGCAGGCCAGGTAGCAGCTTCATGAGTAACGACACAAGGTACGTCCTCGGCTTGTCGGGCGGACGCGACAGCGCGGCGCTTGCCGTGTTCATGCGCCAAGAGTATCCCGAGTTCGATATCCAATACTTCTTCACCGACACCGGCAAAGAGCTGCCAGAGGTCTACGAGTTCATTGGAAGACTGGAAGGGTTTCTTGGCCGACCCATTGTTAGGCTCAATGCCGATCGAGACTTCGACTTCTGGTTGAAGGAGTACGGGCATTTCCTGCCTTCGCCTCGCTCCCGATGGTGCACACGCCAGTTGAAACTGCGACCGTTCGAGCGCTGGATCAAGAACGATCTGAACGCCGGCAAGCATGTCGTGAGTTACGTGGCCATCCGGGCTGATGAACCTGAGCGCATCGGCATGCAGGCGACGCATTCCAATCTCGAGGTGCGGTTTCCCCTCCGCGAGCATGGCATCGACAAACCCGGCGTTATCGAAATGCTCGAATCATCCGGGCTCGGCCTGCCGACCTATTATCGCTGGCGCTCTCGAAGCGGCTGCACCTTCTGCTTCTATCAGCAGAAGATCGAATGGGTACGCCTCAAGCGTGAGCACCCGGAAGCCTTTGAGGAGGCGAAGCGATACGAGAAGACCGCGCTGGAACACGGCTCGCCATTCACTTGGAGCGACCGCGAATCACTCGCGGAGCTTGAGCAGCCAGAGCGGATCGCGGAGATCGAGGCCGATTACGAACGTCGCCTTGCTCGTGAGCGGGCGAGACGGCCGCAGAATCCGCTGCGATCGGGGCTCGAACTGATCGAGATTGACGACGCTTACGGGACACCCGAGGTCGCCGCGTCCTGCGTCATCTGTCACAAGTGATAGCCGTGGAGCTCAGGAGAGGGAACGCAGGTTGAACTCACCCGGCATGGCGGTGACTGCTGTCGTGGATGCGATGAATGCTTCCGCGCTTGCCCGTTTGTTGGGCGTGGACCTCATGGATACTCTTCGACAACTTGAGGGCGGGCCGCCCTCGGTTGATGAACTTCGTCACGTCGCAAAAGTCCTGTATGGTGACAATAACCCGGCCCCGATTCAGAGCGCGCATTTGCGCGAGCAGTTGATCGACGCGCTGCCGCTTGAGAAGGCAAGGGAGCTGTCGGAAAGGCTAGGGATGCAGAGTGGGGATGGTCGGATCTACGGCCGCCTCAAGGCGTTCGAGTACGGGAAGGATCGGGCAGCGGACACTACAATGCTGTCGTTCTTCGGCGTATTCGATGACCCCAGAGCGGCTATCGACCGGAAGTCGACCGCACTTCAAATACACCCCACCTACGCACTCTTCGACTATCAACGCGATGTCGTAATACGGGCGCTGGACGTCCTTGGCGAGCCCCCCCACAAGGCTTTGGTTCACATGCCGACCGGCTCTGGGAAGACGCGCACGGCGATGCACATAGTTGCCCGGCGTTTCCTGTCTCGGGACGATACGCTGATCGTCTGGTTGGCCAACAGTGCGGAGCTGCTTGATCAAGCTGCAGAGGAAGTGGAGCGAAGCTGGACTCAGTTGGGGGATCGACCACTGACCGTCTACCGATTCTGGGGAGATCGTGATCTTGACTTGTCGACTGTGCGGGAAGGTGTCCTGGTTGCTGGGTTTGCGAAGATGCACGCGGCCTATTTGAGGGATCAGATGAATCTGATCTCGCTCGGCGACCGAGCGTCACTCACCGTAGTTGACGAAGCCCATCAAGCGATCGCGCCAACGTACCGATCTGTTATCGAGGGACTTTATACGAAGCGCCCCAGCAACGCGCTGCTTGGGCTGTCGGCCACGCCTGGCAGAACATGGGATGATGTCGCCGCAGATGAAGAGCTTTCGCGTTTCTTCGGTCGTGAAAAGGTGACTCTTTCAGTACGTGGGTACGCCGATCCTGTTTCGTTCCTGATTTACGAGGGCTACCTGGCAAAGCCGACATTTCGATCGCTGCAATACGATGGTCCTTTGTCGCTGACGGGCGAAGACCTCGAGGAGGCAAGCCACGGTCGTGAGCTCACCGACGAGGCTTTGAATCGACTCTCGATCAGTGGCCAGCGCAACTACGAAATCGTGGCCAGCATCGAGGAGCTGCTCACGCGGCATACTCGAGTAATCGTGTTCGCAGCATCTGTCTCGCATGCTCATCTGCTGTCGGGGGTCTTGGCCGCGAGAGGACATGATGCACAGGTCATCACCGGCGAGACACCCACGTCGAGGCGTGAACGGTTGATTCGCCGCTTCAAGAGCGATGCTAATCATCCGATGGTGATGTGCAACTACGGCGTCTTGACCACGGGGTTCGATGCGCCAAGAACAAGTGCGGCCTTGGTTGCGCGTCCAACTCGTTCCTTGGTGCTATACAGCCAGATGGTCGGACGAGCCATTCGAGGGCCGCGGGCTGGCGGAAATGCAGAAGCCGAGATCGTGACGGTGGTCGACACAGGATTGCCCGGCTTCGGCGACGTGACGGAGGCCTTTCGGAACTGGGAGGACGTTTGGGATGAACACGAATGATGACGTAGTGCAGCGCGACTTGTATGACGGGGAGGTCATACCGCCAGCGCTCGCTGTCAAGGCGATGCGGGACAGTGGCTATAAGAATACCGCGTACGCTCTGGCCGAGCTGATCGACAATTCAATCCAAGCCGATGCCACGCTTGTCGAGGTCTTTTGTGTTGAGCGCCGAACATTGGTCAGTCAGCGGGAACGAAAGCGGATCGCTGAAATCGGCGTGCTCGATAATGGCTCCGGAATGGAGGGCTCTACGCTTCGTTTGGCGCTCCAGTTTGGCAATGGCACGCACTTGCAGGACCGGAGCGGAATTGGCCGCTTCGGTATGGGCCTCCCGAACGCGTCCATCTCCCAGTGCAGGCGTGTGGACATATGGACCTGGCGAGCTGGTCCCGCCAATGCGATACACACCTGCCTCGATATCGACGACATAGAATCTGGCAACGTCCGGGCCGTTCCACCCCCGAGACCGCAGAAGGTGCCGGATGAATGGCTGAATCGCGCAGAGGATGCAGGGACAAGCGGGACGCTCGTCGTGTGGAGCAACTTCGAAGATCATCGGCTCACATGGAAGAGCGCTAGGCCAACGCTTGAGCACACGGAGTTTCTCAGTGGGAGGATGTACAGAAAATTCATCAATGAGGGGCAGGTAGAGATTCGGCTTGTTGCTCTCGATGATGAATCTGTAGTCATTGATCGTAGGGCAAAGGTCAACGATCCACTGTACTTGATGGCTCCCTCGTCAACGCCGTCACCATTCAATGACCAGCCCATGTTTCAGGCATGGGGTGAGCACATGAAGTTCTCCATAGGGCACGAAGGGCAGACCCACGACGTTTGGGTGCGGATGTCATTTGCTCGCCGGGAGACGCTTCCCGAGGATGGCACCGCGAGAGGCAACAAGGAGTATGGAAAGCATGCGGCCAAGAACATTGGCGTTTCGATCGTCCGTGCTGGTCGAGAACTCGACCTCGATGACTCATGGGCGATAGGTTACGAGCCGACCGAGCGCTGGTGGGGTGCGGAAGTAGAATTTCCTCCGGCGCTTGATGAGGTCTTCGGCGTTACCAATAACAAGCAAGCCGCAACTGTGCTTTCCCATATGGCCAAGTTTGACTGGGAAGCGGAAGCTGAGCCAGGGGAGAGCTTCATGGATTTCAAACGTCGTCTTGAGGGCGAGGGCGACCCGAGGTATCACTTGATCGATATCGTCTACTACATCGAGGAGCAGCTCGGTCGAATCCGGAAGAGCTTGCGAGATCAGACGAAAGGACGGGGACCTGGGGTGAAACGCCATGACGATGTTTCCGTGGAGGATACGGCATCGACTAAGTGGAAGGAGCGATCAGCACAGGGTTACAAGACTGAAGGTGATCAGCAGACATACGACGAGGAAGCAGAGAGGAAACTCTACGAGGACCTAACAAAGAACAAGCACTATGATGAGGACGTGGCACGGGAAATCTGTCGCGCCGTTGCCACGCGGCAGCGCAGGATCATCTTTGTGGCGGCAGAAGCTGACTCTCAGGCCTTCTTCAATGTAGATCCTCGGCCGGGAGGTATCATCGAAATCGTGTTCAACTCCCGCCATCCGGCCTATGAAAAGCTGATTCGGGCGCTTGAGACCGATGTCACGGAGGCTTCCGATAGCGACCTCGTTAGCCGGATCCAGAACGCCTCTGACACTCTAAAACTGCTGCTCGCCGCATGGGCACGGTACGAAGAGGAGGATCTCCCTTCTCGAGAAAAGATCCGGGACATCCGTCACGAGTGGGGAAAGATGGCGAAAGGTTTCATTGGGCAGGGAAGTTGAACCTTGCGACAGGTTGGCGATCAACTAATTGAGTTGTATCAGCAGGCACAACAAGAAGTTGTGATCGTTGCGCCATTCGTCAAGAAATTGGTGGTCCGCAATCTTCTTGAGGCGATTCCCGATGAGGTTGAGCGGATAGCCTGTGTTGTGCGGTGGCACCCCGCGGATATCGCTGCAGGCGTTTGTGACCTTGAGGTACTGGATTTGATCCAGGCTCGAGATGGGGCAACGCTTTATGTCCATCCGATGCTTCACGCGAAGTACTTTCGATGCGACGGCAGATGTTTGGTTGGTTCGGCAAACCTGACTCTTAGAGCGCTTGGATGGACGGTTCCGCCCAACCTTGAGCTTCTGGTGGAAGTTGGAGCAGAAACACCAGCGCTGATGGAATTCGAGCGCACTTTGTTCGCGTCTGCGTTCAAAGCTACAGAATCCTTAAGAGATGAGATTGCGGCTGCTGCGGAAGCAATGCCGAAAGCACCCGGTGCGCTAGGCGCCTTCGGCGAGCAAGAATATGGTGCTGCTGAGGAAGCCTCCGACGGTGATTGGCTTCCTCTCTGCAAACGTCCCGAGCTGCTCTTTCAGATCTACTCCAACATTGGCGTTGATGACCTTGTAAGCTGGACAGTCGAGGCGGGTAGACGCGATCTGAAGTGCTTGGGTGTTCCCCCAGGGTTGACCCGGACAACGTTCCTGAAGGACGTGGCCGCGACGCTTCAGCTCATGCCGGTGGTCGTTCGCGTTTCGGAGCTGGCTCAGCGCCCGATTTCTCCGGCTGATGGCGCGTCGCTGCTCGAGTCAGAAGTCGGCATTGGTTCCTTGTCGTATAGTGCCGACGAGCACTGGAAGATCCTGAAGGACTGGCTACTCCACTACCTTCCTCGGCAGTTCAGGCGTCCTTCGGGATCAGATGACATTCAGAGGGCAATGGAGATCGCCGATTGGAGCTGAGACTGAGACCTCAACGACGGACCTGTGACTCTAAATAAGCTCAGGTTACCGACACTGAAGGAGACCGAATTCGCGGATGTGGGATCTGGGCGGAAATCAGCTTATTCAAGGGATGAGAGAGCTAGTGCGACGAAGATTGAGCCAATTTGGATTGGCCTCCCGCCGTTGGTGGGCAAGAGAGTCGATTCACTCGAGTAGCAGTGCGCAGGTACCTACTAGGCCTCAAGTAAGCACCACCACCATTCGTCATGAAGCCTATTGAACAGGGATTCCTCGAATGAATGAGTGGATGGGAAAGTTTGTCAACCTTGGTTACGACTTCTTTGGAGTGTTACTTCCCGGGGTGATTCTCGGCACGTCCCTGTTCATGTGGTGGTTCGCATTGGGCGACTTAACAACGATATGGAGCGCTAATTCCCTTCCAAGTGCAGAGGACTTTGTTGAGCACCTCCAGGCCACGTTCGAATCCGCCTACGGGTTTTGGTTTGGGTGCCTGGCTGGGGCGCTGACTAGTTACTTCCTAGGCCACATTGCATTGTGGATTTCTCGAGGCGGCGACCCAAATTCTGCAGCGGAATCAAGCGCGAGGGTACGCATTGCTCTAGCGTTGAAATTTCAGATTCCGAAGCCGTCAAAAAACTTCGCGGAAGAACTCGAACCTCTTCGGAGTGCGGTAGTAAAAGAGCTAAGCCATAATGGCGACCCGCTTACTTGGCGCCAATGTTATCCAGTTCTAAAGAGCTATCTTTCAAATAACTTATCGTACTCGCTAATCTCCACCTATCAGAACAAGTACACGCTACATAGATCGATCACCGCAATTGCCGCACTGCTATTCTGGCTCTCGATCATATCGATCATCGTCGTCCTTGTGACGAATCAGTTTGCCGTGACGTCACCGCGGTGGCTGTTGCTCGTGACGATATTGGTGTTTTCCTTAGTTGTGGTCTGGGGGTTTTCAGCGAGCTACATGTATTATTGGAAGATGTTTGGTGATTCCGTGATCACTGAAGCCTACAGCCTGCTATTTGGACCGCGCGATGACTCGAAACAGTGATATTGTGGTTGTCGACGTCGAAACTTCGGGGGTGAACCCGTTCCGACATTCGATCTTGTCTGTGGCTTTCGTTCCTCTAGATCCACGCATTCGATCTCTCGTCGTCCACATTCGCCCCCCGGTTCTCGAGTGGGCCGACCTTGCTAAGGCGAATTTCGCCAAGTTCTCATCGGAATGGGATCGATTGGCCGTAGAGCCTCATGCGGCATGCGACGTCATCGAAAGCTACCTTGCGAATGTGAACGATGGGGAACGTGTAACGCCCTGCGGCCACAACGTCGGATTCGACATTGCTTTTCTGCGGCAGTTGGCCTTTTGGGGGGGGCGGGATCAGCTGGCAAACCTAGGGCACAGAGCGATTGACTCACACACCCTCCTTTACATTTTGCACTTGATGAACTTGGTTCCGTCCTCAGCGTTGAGTTCAGACGGCGCGTTTAAGCATTTTGGGATTGAGGTAGATGAGGCGGTGCGGCACACGGCCGAGGCCGATGCGTCGGCGACGCGGGAATTGCTCCTGAAGATGTTGGAGTTATTCGGGGCCGACAAGGAATTGTCGAGTCTAGCTCGGTAGCTATGTCCCCGAAGCGTGTGCGTAATGCCAATGCGCGGTGCGTCTACGGCCTTGCGCGCGATCCCAAGCGAAATGGACTACGCCAGCTTTGACACTTCATGCGGCGCTACGCGACTACGATAGCCACACCGTTAGATGCTTGTTCCACAGGAATTTGGGTACGCGTCCCGCGCATCCATCTTGCCGGCGGATCGATGATGGATTATACGGCGTCGACGGGAGGCGACCAGCGATGGGGCAGGAGTTCCTCGATGCGGCCGGCCGGCTGCGTCGGCAGGCGGTTGAGAACGTCCTTCAGGTACGAGCTTCGCTGCTTCGCTGACTGGATGAGGCTCATGACGGCAGCAGCACGCTGGCCGCCACGCAGCGATCCGGCGAACAGCCAGTTCGAGCGGCCGAGCGCGATGGGACAGGACTCCGCCACAAACGCAACAGAATAGCCGACGGGTGCCCAAGGCGTCTCGAGGTCGGAGAGGGTTCGCGGTGTGCTTTCTGATTGCGTGAACCGGATGCAATTCGAGTCGATCGGCCGGTACGTCCGCATGCGCGTGACCGCCAGCCTCGGACGTGGCGGGGGCAAGGCTGCCGATCAGAAGGATGGCGAGCCCCAGCAGGCCGCTCTGTACGGCGCAAGCAACCACGCGACACCGCTTTTGGAGGCGCCGACTGTGTGGGGGTAACTCCGGGGGTAACTCTGAAACTCCTGATCTTAGAATTACTTAAAAGTGAATAGCTTAGATGGCTATATGAGGTGCCGCGTTCCGGCGCTTGCTGTTCAATGCGGCCATGGCCGCCACCATGGCCGCCACCAAGGCCGGGCAGCACTTCGCCCCGACCTATCAGGGTCTTCAGGGCCGCGGCGTCTCCAAGGCCCTGGTCATCATCTGCCGCAAGCTCGCCAGGCTCGCCTTCTTGTTGTTGAAGAACTACTCTGCCTTCAACCTGGAGGCTTGCCGGCAACATAGAATCTCCTACAGAGTTCTCCGGGGATCGGGAACGAAGAGTTGCCGACAACCCCTTTACCGCACCTCACTGATGCTTTACGGACGCGCTCCCGATCAGCGTGTGCCTCTGTGGAACCCTCCCTGTTGAATTTGGCTGTAATGTTACGTAAACTTTACACTTATGTTACGGCAAACAGGCTAGAACGTGGGAACCCACGGCATACTAGACTTGGACATTGGAAACTCACGGTTGAAGGCCAGACTGTCCTTCAGCGAAGGGTGCGTTCAGCATCGCGTCGTCGAGCACGGCAGCAACTTTCCCGGTCAAGAGCTGAACACCTTCTGCGGCAATGCGGTGGGTGCCATTCGGGTGAGCAACGTCGCCGGAGACCGGATGGCGAATGCACTGCGTCATTGGGCGCGAAAGTTCGCTCATCCGGACCCTGTATTCGCGATAGTCTCGAGGAGATGTGCCGGCGTTGAGACCGAGTATGCGGACTTGGGGTCGGACCGATGGCTGGTTATGCTGGGCGGATTCGCGGTGGCTGGTTCGACATGTTGCATCGTGGATGTAGGCACTGCCGCGACCATCGATCTGGTTACGAAGAACGGATTGCACGCAGGAGGCCTCGTGCTGCCCGGTCTTCGTGCCATGGCCCGCTCGCTTGTCATGGAGACTGCGGGCGTTCGCAGTCTGCCGCGGGCCTCATTCGGCGCGCCCGCACTGCACCTGGAGCGCTGTGTATCGGCAGGAGCGCTGTTTGCCATATCTGGAGCGGTCGATCGGGCTGTCACTTGGCTTAGAGAACGTGAGGGGGACCATCCGAAAGTACTTGTAACCGGCGGAGACGGACCGCTCATCGCGGCGCACATCGCTGGTGCACGGTATCACCAGGATCTAGTGTTCTCGGGTATCGACGTGGCGATGCCCCTATGCGCGATCGCGGAGCGACAAGAGCTCAAACTGTACTCTTTGGGTGATCAGGGACCCACTGCGGCCGGGATCTCAATGGGGGATAGGGAATGCCCGTCTTTTCCAGTGTCCTAGAAATGAACATCTCGGACGCCTACTTCGACTTGAATGGATTCCTCGACGGGTGCCAAGTGTTTCTCAAGCTCGAAGGGCTCAATCCCGCCAAATCGATCAAGTTTAAGACAGCCGTCAGGCTGATAGCGGATCTGGAGCGGCAAAGGAAGATCACGCCAGGCGTGACTCGAATCATCGAATCGAGCTCGGGGAACCTCGGCGTTGCGCTCAGTATCGTCTGCGCCGAACGCGGCTACGAATTCACCTGTGTCGTGGACCCGAACGTTTCGGGCACCGCATTGCGATTGATGAGGGTCTATGGCGCATCGATAGTCATGGTGCACGAGCAACACGGCGATGGTGGCTACCTGGCAGCACGGATTCGGACCATCGAACGCCTACTTCGTACGGATGACCGATTGGTCTGGACGAATCAGTATGCCAGCAGGAGCAACATGCTCGCGCACCTTAAAGGCACCGCGGCGGAGGTATGGAAGCACTTCCCGGACTTGGATTTCCTGTTCGTCGGAGCGGGCTCGACAGGAACGCTGATGGGCTGCGCCGAGTACAAGCGGCGTTACAGATGCCGCACACGACTCGTTGCCGTGGAGCCCGAGGGATCGATCCTCTCGGGCGGTCCCGCTGGAGAGCGCTTCATTCCCGGGCTCGGCACGAGCGTTCGACCTCCGATTTTCGATCCGGCTGTGATCGACGTTTGGGTTAAGCCCGACGAACGCATGACGGTCGACGTCGCAACACGGGTTCTCGAAGAGACCCGGCTCTTGATCGGTGGGTCGACGGCGACCGTCCTGGCCGGCGTCCGGCTCATGGAACGGGAGATTCCTTCAGGCTCAACTATCGTCGTGATCAGTCCGGATTTTGGCGATGCATACCTGGAAACGATCTACTCGCGATCCTGGGTAGATCGCACCTATGGCGCGCCGCTCGTTGCTCCACCTCGACGGAAGGCCGAGCGGTGCTCGCCATAGGAACGTCCGAAGTTCACCGTGTTCTCAGTGACGCCGTTATGGTTTTCGAGACGGTCGAGTGGACGTATCTGAGTCACGGCAGTGGTGAGTCCTGGTGTCCGACCAGCAGTTTTCTCACGCTCGGCGACCAGCACGGTAGCCGTGCGATCGCGCTGCCCGCATGTGTCGACGACGAACTTGGGCGGATAATCGGCGTCAAATGGGTCACCAGCTTTCCGGATAACCGGCGCACCGGTCGGCCCAGAGCCCAGGCCCTCGTGATTCTTAATGATGCTCAAACCGGTTCGCCATTGGCCATCATGGATGCTGCAGAAATCAATCTCTTGCGTACCGTGGCATCGGCTCATCTGGTTCAGTCGAAGCTACAGGACCTGGAGATTTGCTCGTCTGGTAGGTTGGGGGTGATCGGAGCTGGTCGCATCGCTAGGTCCTACGCCGACTTTCGTGGACGCATGGGTGTTGGGCCAGAGCGCATTAGCGTGTATGACAGTTCGCAGGCTGCCGCTGAGTGTTTTCGAGACGAGATGCGCGACTGCCGGCTCGACGTCACGGTGGCGGGCAGCTGCGCCGAGGTCATTCGAGGCGCAGATGTCGTCCTTTTCGCCACCACAGCGCCGAGCCCGCACGTTTTTGATCCCGCATTGTTCCATGCTGGCCAACTGGTGCTTCATCTGTCGCTCCGCGATCTGTCCCCGGAAGTCATCGTACGGGCGAACAACGTGACGGATGACAGACAACAGGCTGAATCCCATGGGACGTCGCTGGACCTGACTGCGCGCAACGGTGAATCTGCAATCGACGGCACCGTGTTCGAGTTGCTAACGGACACACTCAAGTTGGTGCCGGAGCGTCCGACGATTTTTTCCCCGTTTGGACTCGGGGTTCTGGATCTTGCCCTGGCTGCGCGAGTTTACCGAACCGTCCGGGCCGGGAAGCCCGGGAGTATCGATCTCGGCTCTACTGGACCGATAGGCTTAGGGTTGTCGTGACCATTTCGGAGGCGCTCTTCGCCACGCGTCATCTGGTCCTCGAACCGATCCAGAATCGTCACTTTTGCAACCTGCTTAGACTTCAGGGCGATCGCCGAGTGATGAGACACATCCCCGGTGGAACGCGGTCGCGGGAACAGGTTGCTTCTGCCATCGAGCGGTACACAATGCATTGGTCGAAGTTCGGGCACGGGATGTGGTCCGTTTTTTGCGGTAAAAGTGTCAGGTTCCTGGGAATAGCTGGGTTGCAGCGTGCCGAAGAATTCGACGGTGTACACGTAGCGATGCTTCTTTTCCAGGAGCCGCGCGAGTTCGATGTGGCGCTGGAGGCCTTTTGCGCGGCGGCGATATTCGGGTTCGAGCATCTGGATGTGCAGGAGGTCTTCGCCTTGACGCGAAGCAGAAATAGCGCCGCGCTGAAGCTGTTAGAGAGAACTCCCTTCAGGCGTGCACAACAAAGTCGCGTCGTCTTCGGCGGAGTGCGCCAGCAACTGTACCACTGTGACCGGTTCGCCTTCCACGAATATCTCGACAGCCGACCGGAATTGTACATTCGGCCAGCCAGGTGTTGAGTGTCATGCCGATTCAAGTCTGTAGGACGATCGTCGACGTCAGGAACTTTCTCTCAGCGCTGCGTGCGGAAGGTCGCGGTGGGACGATCGGATTCTTTCCTACGCTGGGTGGAGTTCACGTCGGGCACCGAGCCTGTCTGGAAGTCGCGCGGTCCCAGTGTGACACGGTGGTTGCAAGCCTGTTTCTCAATCCCTCTCAATTCGACTCAATCGATGATTTCCACTCGTATCCCAGAAGTGAGTCCGCTGACGTAGCGGCGATCGAGGAGTCCGGGGCGGATTGTGTTTTCGTCCCGACGGTTGAGGAGATGTATCCGGACGGGCCAGCCTGCCAGTTGGATATTCCAGATCTAACGAGTCGCCTGGAAGGTGCACTGAGGTCAGGCCACTTTTCCGGAGTTATGACGATAGTGACAAAGCTTCTAAACATCGTCTCTCCAGACAGGCTGTACCTCGGAGAAAAGGACTACCAGCAATGCGTGATTCTCGAACGGATGATTGAGGACCTGCACTTCCCGGTCGAAGTCGTGAGGGTCAAGACGGTTCGCGAACCTGACGGGCTCGCGGTCTCCACTCGAAACGCCAGGCTGACGTTTGACCAACGGTCCGCGGCAGGTCGTGTTGGTGAAGCGCTCCGTAGCGTGAATGCAATAGTCGACGGGGGCGAAAGGTCCGCTGAGGCGGTTAAGGCTCACGTCACTGAGTGTTTGGGCGATGGAAAGGTATGCGTGCGACCAACACTTGTCAGCGTCGTGAACGACCGTACTTTGAGACCAGTGAGTCTGATTAGCGAACGGTGCCTCGTCTTGGTATGCGCGACCATCGGCACGGTCGACGTAGTGGATCATATTGTGGTGACACCGTGATTGGCGAGCTGGAAGCGGGGGTGTTGTTTGGCGCAGCCGAGCGGTGGGGTACGCCACTTTTCCTGCTGTCGCTGGAGGAGGTAGAACGTCATCATTCCCTGATCGTGGACGCGTTTGCACCCACAGGGCGGCATCCGAAGCTCTTTTTCTCCCTGAAGACGAACCACCTTCCTGTGGTCTGCTCTCATATAAGAAACATTGGGTGCGGAGTTGAAGTTGTCTGCAAGAGCGAGCTCGATCTGGCCCATCAGATGGGATTTCGACCCGAGCAGATAGTTGTCAACGGAGCAGGGAAGTCGAATGACTATCTAGCGCTTGCCCTGGAGGGCGGGTTCTATTGCTGCAATGTCGACGGCATCGAAGAAGCGCATCGTCTGGACAGGCTGGCCCGCGACCACTCGAAAGAGGATGTTACGGTAGGATTGCGCGTCAATCTCGATATCTATCCGTTTGGTGCGGAGGCCGATTCGGATTGGATGCGACATCATGCCAAGTTCGGCAGCACAGTTTCTAACGGTGACGCCCGACGCGTTGCGGCCGAGGTTGGCGCGTGTGACCGATTGCGGCTCAAAGGCTTGCACGTCCACCTCGGGTCCCCGATAGGTTCTGTTGGCACTTACTCCAAGGCTATCGACCGATTGCTCGAGTTCGCCAATGATCTTAGCGATGATGGGCATGACATCCGGATTCTGAACCTCGGGGGAGGCTATGCAACGCGTTCGCTGTCTCGAATCAGCAGGGATCGCTACGACCGACTGAGCGACGAGGGTCGAAAGGAGGCTCTAAGGCTCCTTGTTGATGAAGCGGAAGATTTCGACTTTGAGTCCCTGGCAGGTCATGCGAAGCGCGTCCCAGACGATATGGAATTGGTGCTCGAGCCTGGGAGGTTTCTGGTAGCGGATTCAATGGTCTATGTCGCAGAGGTAACGAGTGTCCGTCGTGATACTGGCATGACTTGGGTATTTCTAGATGGAGGCGTCAACCATCTTCCGACAATGGGACCGAATGAGCTCCGCTCGATCCGGGTACTGACGCAGCGCCGCTTAAATCATCACGCCGTTCGGGAGCGTTTCGCTCTCGCCGGGCCCGTCTGTCACCGCGGGGATGTGCTCGCCTACGATGCCAGCCTGGAGGGCGGTGCCCCCAATACTGGGGATCTGATCATGATGGGGGCGGTTGGGGCGTACAGCGTCTCTATGGCTAACTCCTTCAACGGATACCAGCCACCAGTAGTTGTAGTGGAGCATGATGGCAACATTCGGAGCGTCTGGCGTCGGGAGACCTTTGAGGATCTGTTCGTTGCCCGGCGGGAATTGGTTTAATGCAGACAGGAAGACTCATCGCAGTGTGTGGCATCGATGGTTGCGGTAAATCGACTTTGGCTGAGGCCCTCGTGCGTGCTCTGAATAGCGATGGTGTGCCGGCAAAGGTGGTCAGGACCTTGAGCAGTGACAGTGCGTTCTTTGAGGCATACACTCGGCTCCTCGAACATGGCTCCAAGGTCGATCTGTCCGTACTGTCTGCCCTCCTGGCGTTCGAGCGGGTGAGGAACACGGTCGAGTGGATCGAGCCGGCGTTGACGGACGGGGTTACATGCGTCTGTGACAGGTACTTGTGGACTGAGCAAGCATACAGCTCCGCCCGCGGAGTTGAGACTGCCGCCGGGCATTGGGACCAGTTCTGCAGCATCGTGCCGATCCCCGATTTGACGATTCTCGTTGATGTACCAGGCGATCTGGCAATGAAGCGCATACATCAACGCGGTGGTGCAATCTATGAGTTTCAGGAGAACCGCGACCTGCTGAATCGTGTTAGAGAAGAGTATCTGGTGCTCCAAGCTGGCGGTAGCTGGGGCTGCTCAATGTTAATTGACGGCCGTGAGCCAGTCGAATGCTGCTTGTCGCTCGCCCTCGCGAGTGTTCGGGCTCTGTTTCCCGAGGAGGATTGGCATGCGCCAGGTATACAGGAGCTACGATAAGCGCTTCGATAGGTCCGAATTCCAGTTCTCTTTCTGCCCCAGATGCGGAAGCGTCCTGGAGCACATGGTAGGCGGCGAAGCGATCACCCGGTGCGTGAAGTGCGGCTTCACTCAGTACCTGAATCCGCTCCCGGGCGTGTCGGTGCTCGTCGAGGACCAGCCTGGCAAGATCCTGGTCGGGGCACGCCGGCACACTGCAAGTAAGGGGACCGTATCGTGGTGCTTTCCCTGCGGTTATATCGACTATCGGGAAGACTTCCTCACGGCCGCGCATCGAGAAGTCAAGGAGGAGACCAATCTTGATGTGGAAATACGATCCATCGTGAATGTCGGCTCAAATCATCACTCGCCGGACAAGCATGCTCTGGTCGTGGTCCTCTTTGCGGTGGTCCGCGACAACAGCGAGTCCTGCAGGCCTGGCGACGACATGGTGGACATTAGATGGTTGTCTCGACACTCACGTCGGCCGCCCATGGAATTCGCAGCCGACAAGGACATGTTCGATCTTTGGCGGAATGGACAGCTCATGCACTTTCCCGTCGACGCTCGATTCGCGATACGTGAGCGGGGGGCGACGAACGGGCAACCAGTCTGAGGATCGATCATGCTCATAGCCATATGTGGAGTGAGCTCTGCCCGCGCATCTGTATATGCGGCTCATCTCCGTGCCTACCTCGATAATCGGTCGATACCGGCTCGAGTTCAGTCATTCGCGCCAGCGGCGGGGTCTGAGATATCGTTGTCCGCGGAGATCGCTCGCTCGTGTTCGAGGCAGACGATTTGTGATCTGGAGTCTGCTCAACGATATTCGGAGTTTTGGAAATGCCGGACCGCCCGCGAGATGTTCCTTAGAATCGGAGGCGTGGTGATATTTGAGGATTACTTCTATTCGGATTTCGCGAAGGCCTTTACGCACGGGGTGGATATGACACTCATCGAACGCATACTCTCAGTAACACGCGAGCCGGATCTCGCGGTGTTTGTCGAAGCTGCAGACCTGGTCCCCGAACAGCATGTCGCTGAGCTCAATTTGCTGCGGGAGGGCTACAGGAAGTGCCTGCCTGCAAACTGCATTGAGGTAGAGGGAGATGAGGACGTCGGATCCTCCATCGCCAGAATCGCAGATCGAATTCAGCGAATCCTGGGAAATCGCGATGTACCCGAGCGTCGGCAGCGCGTGCGGTGACGGAGGCGGGCAGCAAGCTCTTCCCGGTGCGAGCCCCCTTTCACTGCCAACCGGGGGGTGGTCGCGAATGCCCGGGATCTGGTGCACGCCGATAGTTGCGTTTCTTCCTGGTCGGTCGATGGCTTGCACACCGTGATCCAATTAGCTTACGCGGTCTGTCCCGCTGGCGGATATTAGCCCTTGAACGGATTCAACTGTTTGTCCTAGCCCTAACGACAGAAGCAAGGGGTGAAGGCTACCGGGCTGCTGAAAGGGCTGGTTTGACAAGCGTTCCCAAGCTCACCTGCAACCCTTTTTGGGAAGGCGGCTCCCACTGGGCTCCGGGATGAAGCGAAGGCTGTACCCGAACGATGAAGCCGTGCTGCGAACCTGGTCCGATTCGACGTTTTGACGGCCCCTGGATGCGTCTGCTGAGCCTGTCAGGATCTTTGTGTTTGTGAGCCATAAGATATCCACGGGAGGACAGCTATGGCGAACGAACCGAAGAGCAAGAAGAAGATCACCGACGAGCCGCTCGATGAGCTGCTAGGCGGTGAGGACCCGAAGAAAGCGTTTCTCAACGGCGGCCTAATCGACGATCTCAAGAAGGCGATGGCTACCGGGCGCTAAACGCCGAGATGGATGTGCACCTCGAGCAGGACGAGGAGCAGGCGTCCGGCAACCGCCGCAACGGTAAGAGCCGCAAGCGCGTACTCACCGACACAGGCTCCATGGAGGTGTCGATTCCGCGAGACCAGCGGGGCCGTTCGACCCACAGCTGATCGAGAAGTACCGGTGTCGGCTGCCGGGCTTCGATGACAAGGTGATCGCGCTGCACGCCGGGAGATCCAGGCCCACGTGCGTGAGCTCTACGGCGTGGAGGTCTCTCCGGAGCTGGTCTCGAAGGTCACCGACGCGGTGCACGATGAGGTCCGGGATTGGCAGACGCGGCCGCTGGACTCGGTGTACACGGTCGTCTACTTCGACGCGGTGCGGGTGAAGATCCGCGATGAAGGTCTGGTCCGCAACAAGGCGGTGTATCTTGCCATCGGCGTCAGCTGCAGCGGCCACAAGGACGTGCTCGGGCTGTGGATCGAGCAGACCGAGGGCGCGAAGTTCTGGCTGAGCGTCATGAACGTGCTCAAGGCCCGCGGCGTAGCTCTGCAAAGACCGATTGCAGTGTGTCCCCGCTCAGTGGGATGTCGGTACGCCCGACAAAGAACGGCTGTGCCTTCGTTCGCGGCCAGTGTCGATCCCGTTCCCGGCGGTACGCGAGCAGCACCGTGACCGTGCTCGGGTGCAACGGCAGTTGCCTGGACTTGCGGAACTTCGTTTGGCGGATGATCAGCCCCCTTCCCTGAACGTCGACGTCGTCGTCGAGTAGGTTGAGGGCTTCGGACCGACGCATCCCGGTCGCTGCGAGCAAACTGAAAACCGTCGAGTAGGTCGCTGGGCTAAGCCGATCGGGCGGCGCCGATCACTAACGCCTTGACCTCGTCGGGCGTATATATGTGAGGGAAGAGGCACCCTCGCGATGGACCCAGAAGCGATGGATTTACGACGACAGTGCTGGGTTCAAACTGCCGGTAGTAGTGGACGAACGGCCGCAATGTCTTGAGCCGTCGGGCCCTGGTTTCCACCGTCGTCGGTCGAATATGCTGCGGGGCCCAGGCGATCTGAAGTTCGGTATCCAGCGGGCCTTCATGGCAGCGCCCGTCGACGTATCGTGCAGAGCGATGTAACTCGGTGTCGTGCATCGCGTAGCCGAGGCGATGTCGCTCGGCTAGATAGTCCTGCAACGCGCGTTCAACCGCACCCACCGCGTTCATGCGGCGCTCCCCGGCCACGGCCGTCAGCCGCTGCAGATCCACCTTGGCGTAGATCTGGGTGGTATCCAGGCTGCGGTGGCGAGCACATCCGCCACCTCCTTGGTAAGCGCCGAGCGAACCCCGTACTTCATAGCTGAGCCGAGGGATGCGTAGATTTCCGGTCCCGATAACACCGGAGTCGAGACATGCCGAAGCGTAAGCGTCCGGCCTTTACCGTCTTGCTTTAGGGCGGATTGATCTCATCGATGGGCTCCTCCTCTTCGATGGCCTTTTGAACGGCTTGGTCCAGGCGAGTCATGAGCTCGACGAGGGACTCGCCGTCGTGCCGCTGGAGCATGGCCCAAGTGGTGTGCTCGTCGTTGGCGACGGCGGCATCGATGAACTGGGATATCCGGCCGATGGTGATCTGGCCGTCACTGTCGATCAGCTCCTGCAGGTTCGGCCAGGGATCTGAGGTTCCTTGCTCTACGCGGCCCGAATGGCGGGATGAGGAAGGTCTGCGGAGACGTGCCATGGCAACAGCTCCTCGATACGGTTGATGGGATGTTCGGCGATGCGCCCGAGTACATGCCGAAGTTACGCTTCAGGGTCGAGCCCGTTGAGCTTGGCGGTGCCGATCAAGGTGTAGATCGCGGCCGCCCGCTCGCCGCCCTTGTCCGAGCCCGCGAACAGGTAGTTCTTGCGCCCGAGGGCGACGGCGCGCAGCGCCCGTTCGGCCGCGTTGTTGTCGATCTCGATGCCGCCGTCGTCACGGTAGCGGGTCAGCGCCGGCCAGCGGCTGAGCGCATACGTGATGGCGCCGGCGAGCGCGCTCTTCTTCGAGGCAGCCGCATACGTGGCCTGCAGCCAGTCGTGCAGGGCATCGAGCAGCGGCCCAGCGCGCGTCTGACGGACATGACGCCGTTCGTCCGGGGGGTGACCCCGGATCTCCCGCTCGATGGCGTAGAGCGCACCGATCCGGTCCAGCGCTTCCTGCGCCACCGGTGAGCCGTTCGCGGCATGCAGGTCGTAGAACTTGCGCCGGGCGTGGGCCCAGCAGGCGGCCTCGATCAGCGGGTCCTGGCTTCGTTGGTAGAGCCCGCTGAAGCCGGCGTAGCCATCGGCCTGCAGCACCCCGGCGAACGGCTTCAGGTGCGCCTCGGGTCGGATCCCCTTGCGGTCCGGCGAGTAGCAGAACCAGACTGCCGGTGGTTCCTCACTTCCGGCGGGTCGGTCGTCGCGGACGTAGGTCCACAGGCGCCCGGTCTTAGTCTTGCCGCGGCCGGGATCCAGCACCGGCACCGGCGTATCGTCGGCGTGCAGCTTCCCGGCGGCGGTGACGTGTTGGCCGATGGAGGCCACCAGGGGCTCGAGCAGCGTGCTGCACGCCCCCACCCAACCGGCCAGGGTCGAGCGTTCCAGTTCGACGCCTTCCCGGGCGTAGATCTCCGCTTGGCGGTACAGCGGCAGGTGGTCGGCGTACTTGGAGACGAGGACGTGGGCCAGCAGCCCCGGGCCGGCGAGGCCGCGCTCGATCGGCCGTGACGGCGCCGGCTGCTGCACGATCTTCTCGCAGGCCCCGCAGGTGAGCTTCGGGCGCACGTGGCGGACCACCTTGAACCGCGCCGGCTCGTACTCCAGTACCTCGGCGATATCTTCGCCGAGGTGAGCGAGCGTACCACCGCAGTCTGGACAGCCAGCTTCCGGCTCGTGACGGACTTCTTCGCGGGGTAGATGCTCCGGCAGCGGCCGGCGGACCGGTACCCGGCGCGGAGCAGAGGAGCCGGTCGGTGAAGCGGGCGATCCCGCCGCGGCCGCCTGCAGCTCCCCGAGGGCGAGTTCGAGCTGGGCGATCTCGGCCTCGAGCCGTTCCGAGGAGCGGCCGAAGCGCAGGCGCTTGAGCTTGGTGAGCTGCAGCTTGAGCGACTCGATCTGGAGATCGCGGGAGCGCAGCTGATCGTGGGCGGCGGCCAGGGCTTGACGACTCTCGGTCAGAAGCTGCTTGAGCTGATCGATGTCGTCGGGGAGCGTCTGCACCCATGCATTATACTTGCCCGCACGAGCCAAAGTCCGAGAAATATCAGCAAAAATACTTGATAAGAGCGAAAAGTTAGCCCGGGATCATCGGCCGCTCGAAGGTGCGCGCTGGCCGGCGCCAGTCAATACCTTCGAGCAGCATCGAGAGCTGCGCCGCGGTGACGAACACGCTGCCTTCCGTGGCCTGAGGCCTGACGAAGCGGCCGCGCTCCAGGCGCTTGGCGTACAGGCACAGCCCGTCGCCGTCCCACCACAGCACCTTGATGCGGTCGCCGCGTCTTCCGCGGAAGACGAACAGATGCCCGGAGAACGGATCGGCTGCGAGTTGTTGCTGCACCAGCGTGGCCAGGCCGTCGAAGCCCTTGCGCATGTCGGCGACGCCAGCGGCCAGCCAGACTCTGACCCCGGCCGGTGCAGCTATCATCGGTGACCCAGTGCGGCTAAGACATCCGCGAGCGTCTGACCGTCGACCGGGCCATGCACGCGAAGGCGTATCTCACCGGACAGCTCGATCTCGATGTGGCCGAGGCCGGCCGTGGGAAGCCCTACCCGCGACGGCGGCGTCGGGGTCACGCGAACCGGCACCAGCGTGGCCGACGTCGGCTCCCGGCACTGATCGAGCAGTCCCTCCCGGTAGAGCTTGCGCCAGTTGAACAGCAGGTTGGCGTTCACGCCGTTACGCCGGGCGACCGATGCATCGCCGGCGAGCGCCTCCTCGACGATCCGCCGCTTCTCCGCGTTCGTGCGATACCGACGCTCCGGCGTGCCTCCCTTCACCGCAACCACCGCTTGCTTCGTGTCCATCTGATCTCCAAGCGGACACGTAGCAAGTGTCCACATCATCGTATGGGGACACCCATCATCGCCGCCAGGCAAGGTCGCTACGAGACGGTTATGGCCGGACGCTTACGGCCTCCTGCCAAGCGGGTCGTCCGCTGGTCGACGGCGGCAGCCTCAGTAACCTCATGAGAACCTTGCTCCGTTGTAGCCGCGTGTTCGTACTCAGCCCCGGTTGATCCCGCAGCTAGGCGTCAACGCGATCGAGTTCGCGGTCTACTGCGTCGGGTTCCTCCAAAGCATGCTCAGTGCCCGCAGCATCGAGCGCTGGCAACAGATGGCCGAGGGCCGCGCGGACTTTCGTACGGTATCGTCGAACAGGAGGTGGGCAACCACACTGAATCAGATGTTCGTCGAGAAGCGACGGATCAGTATCGGGTACAAATCCTCTGGCTGGAGGTGCTGACCGGTAGCCCACCTCGCGAAGTGAGCCAGACACTGAGTTTAGCTACGCACTGTAGCGTCAGCGTATGGGCGGTCGCCGCGCCAACGCCTGCAAGGTACTTCAAAACATGCGAGTGAACTATCGCGCAGCCATCTGAGAGCACTCGACTGACGAGAAGATGAGCAGACCATGATCATGTGTCCTGTCTTAGGGAAGGGCAGGAGAGAAGACCTGCTTGATTATGCAAAGTCGAGAACGGCCGCAGCAGCTGCCGAGCTGGGAAGCTTGCGGCATTGCACGATCCAGTGCCCGGCGAACTTCACATGATCATCCGATACACATAGTTGCGATTATGCGAAGCTTCGCATAATCGTAAAGATTATTTGTTCGCAGGATCGGACAAGGGTGGCGATCTATACGCTGATTGGCACCGCCAAGCTCAACGGCCTCGATCCCGAAGCCTAACTGCGCCATGTGCTCGAGCGCGTCGCCGAGCATCCCATCAACCGCATCGAGGAGCTGTTGCCATGGCACGTCGCCGCAGACGTTCCTCATGCCGCCAGTCGGGCCGCGTAGAGCAAGACGCTTCGGATCGCTGGTCGAACCCCCAGAAACGGCACCCTCAACCTCGTGAAAGTCGACCCGCTACCGTCATGCACGGCGATGGCGGCCCAGGGCCGTCAGGTCTACGCCATGGTGGCGGTTGGAGGCGATGAGGCTCTGACTGACATCCTCGATCGACTTGACGCCGCCGTCGAGAAGGCGCTGGATGACGGAACGATCACCGATGAGATCCACCGCTGGTCTACCGGCAAGTCGGTGATCGCCGGACTTGCTCTAGAATGTGACGTGCGGCGGCTTTGACGTGCTGCCGTCTTGGATCTGGTCAAGGGGTCCCACCGATTTTGCCGTACACGTCTGGCGAACAAGGACCCCCGGCGGAAACGCGAACAACCCCGGGACCATGTTGAAGAGCGCCAGCATCAGGTTCGCCGAGCGGAGCTAGATGCAAACGGTTCTGGGCTCTGCGGGTGTCCCGCCTGCGCCTCGATTCCCACGGTGGAAAGCGAATTGTACGGCGCCGTGCGCCGTGAAAGAGGTATCGGTCACGGACCGGATCGGTCCGAGGACCCGGCTGGACGAATCGCTATCCTTGATGCGCTGGATGTGGGAATCGGAGATGCGGGCGAAGATGAAAAACTTTCGTTCCCGTCATCGGCGGATCCGGCGCCAGCTTTCAAGCAGTTCTACGACCTTCATGCGTAAGACTCCTCTGGGCTGGGGTAGACCCCCTCCTGCACATCCGTGTGGAATCGGTTCACCGCCTCCCAAATGGTCGCGAAGCCATCCGCGTAGTGGCGCAGAAACCGCGGCTTGAAGTCCGGGTTGGTGCCCAGCATGTCCTGCAGCACGAGCACCTGGCCATCCGTGTGCGGGCCCGCACCGATACCGATTGTAGGAATCGGAACGGCTGCGCTTACGCAGCGGCCTACCGCCGCTGGCACACATTCCAGCACCAGGGCGAAGCAGCCTGCATCCGCCAGTCGACTGGCGGCGCTCACGAGCGTCTGTCCAGCGGACTCACCGCGCGCCTGCACGCGGTGACCGCCGAGGCCATGCACCGCCTGAGGGGTGAGACCCAGATGCCCCATGACCGGGACTCCGGACTCCACGATGTGACCGATGATGTCTAGGTGGCCGGCCTCGCCTTCGATCTTCACCGCGCTCGCGCCCGACTGCATCAGCGCCTGGACTGCGTCCATGGCCGGCCCTACACCCTTCCGCACCGACAGGAACGGCATGTCGGCGATGATAAACTTCTCGGGCGCGCCGAGCGCCACGGCCCGTGTGTGCAGCGCCATGAGATGCACGTCTGCGTACACGGTGGAGTCGTAGCCGTGCATCACCATGGCCAGGCTGTCGCCCACCAGCAGGCAATCAATGTCGGTGCGGCCGAGCACTTGGGCCGACCAATAGTCGTAGCAGGTGACCATGGAGATTCTACGGTCACCGTCCTTTATGGCGGCGAAGTCGAGTACGTTCAGTTGCCTTTTCATAGCGTGCCGCGCTCCTGCGTGAATCTGCTTGGACCTTGCCCGGAGTTACGAGATAACAGGTCTCTAGCCTATTCGGATGCTCAGACGCCGAGCACTGCGGTGCCGCGCTCGTGTCGCGCGGAGAGGTTAAACGCGACGCTCGCTCGATACACCGTTCGGTTCTGCCGATAAATGTGCCGAATGACCACCGAATCGATCCAGTCAATCGTGCTCTTTGCCTGCTCCGAATCAAGCAATGGTGGTTGCATCAGCCAGCCAATTAGTTGAGCCGAAATGGGTTCCGGAATCCTGTGGACGTTTGTCTGGAGCTGCCTCAAAAGCCACTTTGGATCCATGTTCGAGACCCCTATGGATGCCAGAAGCGCCAGCCCGAGATCCATGATGCAGAGATTGAACATCCACGTCGCGGACCGGCTATGTCCATCAATCAGCTCGCCGAGCGCATCCTCGCGCCGATTGAAATGCATGAGGAGCGACCGGGCCGCCATATACGTCGGGTATTCCTCGAGTCCCAGATCCGAGATGCATCGCCGATGAACATGCGGATTCGCAACCGGGATGCCCACGCGGACGCGATGCAGCATCCTCAGTGCTTGATCGTTGTACTCTAGCTCCGGTCTGAAGTCTCCTCGCGGGTGACGGAAGAAATCAAGCGTCGCCCGGACTCGGCCGCTGGATCTCTCCAAAGCGGCCCACAATGGACGTTCGATGTTGATCTCATTTCCCTTCGAGTCGTGGGTGACGTCAAACTCGTAGGTCTCATCGAGCTTTCCACCCATCAATCCTCTTAGATCCCCGGTGCCCAGATAGACGAGATCGATGTCGGATTGGGAATTTCCCAGACCCTCGGCGATGGAGCCGGATACAAGAAGGGTCTCGTCGTGGCGAATGCCGGGAGCGAAGGAAAGCAGATCATCGATGGTGAGCCCGCGGCTCTCGAGAAATCGTTCGACCTGAACTCGCCGTAACTCGTCGTCCATGGGTAACCTGTTTCGTCAGCCGAGGAAGGTTATCGAAAGTGTATAATGTAAAGGTTACAATGTAAATAACGGTGCCTAGGGTCCAGAACCGGTTGCGAAGCCGTTCCGGGGGCGATCATGCGGCGGAAACATCTCGACAGCTTGGCCCTGATAGTCTGTGTGGCGGGTGGCGCGTGTCTGTGGCTGCTGCCGGTTGAGCTTTTCCCGGAAGTAACCGAGTCGACCATTGCCGTTTCCACTCGCTGGCCAAAAGCGGCCGCGGAAGAGATCGAAGCACAGATACTGATCCCTCAGGAACGAGCCCTGGCTGATCTGCCTGGGATTACCTCGGTCCTATCCGGTGCGTCGCCGTCGAGGGCGATCATTAATGTCACCTACCGGGGCAGTGGCGACCTGGAAGCCAAGTTGTTCTGGGTGGCCGCGAGGCTGTCGCAGATCGAGGGCATGCCGCTGGACGCCAGCGAGCCGCTGATCGAGATCGGCGACGGGGGGCCGTCTGGGAGATCTGGCTCCACTCTAGGCTGGCTCTTCCTCTCACAAGGGTCCGAGAATGCGGAGTTGCTCAGAGATCTGGTGGATTGGCGTTTGATTCCAGACCTACGTGCGATCGACGGCGTTGCTCGAGTCACGACTATCGGAAATCTTCCAAGAGCGATCAACATAGCGTTCGAGCCGGGGAAGCTCAAAAGCCGCGGTCTATCGCCGACGCAGGTGCTGGAGGAGATAGTCGCTAGCGATGAGCGGTCCGTCGGCTTCCGGGAGTTCAGTCAGCGCGACTATGCTCTGCGTGTGCACCTGGGCGGCAATGGCCTGGATGGCGTGAAAAGTTTGATCGTTGCCTGGCTCGGAGATCACCCGGTGCGGCTCGAGGACGTTGCATTAGTGTCTTATGCGGAACCCCGGCGCACTCAGTTCGCCAAGCTTAACGGCCAGCCGGCAATTGCGCTCAGGCTGGAAAAGGCGCAAGGGTCCAATGCACTGGAGGCGTTGCGACAGGTACGGTCATACCTGCAAAGATTCAACCTTGAGAATTCGTCGTCGGACGTACGACTCCATCAGACTTACGACGCAGCGTCCTTTATTGGGGCGGCGATCGGGTTGATTTTCAGCAATCTGCTTATAGCCGGCCTTTCCGTCAGCATACTCGTGTGGGCGTTCTTTCGCAGGCTTTCACGTTGCGCGCCGATCCTGCTCATGATCCCGGTGAGCATCGGAGCTACGCTTGTTGCACTATACCTTCTGGGTGAGTCACTCAATGTCGTTACTCTGGCTGGCCTGGCGTTCTCCATCGGCCTGATCGTCGATGCGGGTGTTTTGGTGATAGGAGATTCGGAGGCAGGCCGTGGACGAATTGACCGGCAGCTCGAACGGGCGCTCTGGGCCTCGGCAGCAACGACGTTGGTGGTGTTTCTGCCGATTGTGGTGTCATCCAATGAAGTCTCTCAGTTTTTCGGTCCCCTAGCAGTGACGCTGACGTCGGCTGTGCTCGCTTCGACCGCATGTGCGCTGTATTGGGTGCCAGCGCTTTCCCGTACACGTGCTTACCCAGTGGAACCCTCTCGCTGGCAGGCCATGTCCGCCATCTTCATGACCTTCGCTGGCTCCAGACGGGACTCGGCGGCGTTTCTCGGGACGATCGTGTTGATGGCCCTCGTCGTCGCAATCGTGACGGACCTCAAGGTCGACCTCGTGCCCAAAGTCCTAGAACCGGCGGTTGATGGAATCGCTCTCGTCCGGCCGGGTACGACCCTGGAGTCCATCGAGGCTGATCTTTCCCGAGACTTGGCCGCTGGGCTCGATCAGCTCAAGGAAACGGGATGGGTGGCTCGATACTCGATGCTGGCGCTCAACACCAACGGCCTGTATTTTTCTGCGATTCCTGCTCCAGGTGTCACTCCGGAGGCATTGCAGGACACGCTTTCGCAGCGTGTCCTTTCCGAGCGGGCCGGGGTTCGTTACTTTCTCCAGCGATCCGAGATATTCGGCAGCTTTAGCGCCTCGACCTCCGTGGTCACTCACCTCGTCGGACCTAGACACCGGTTGGAACCGGCGGTTCGTGATGTGTCCGATGTCATCCAGGCGACGTTTCCTAGCGTGGGCGTCAGACTGACACCGGAGCTGGGGTCCACTCAGCCGGCTGTGACGTTTGGGATTCGCGAGGATGCATGGATAGAAGGGGGGTGGGGTAACGCGGAGCTGCTCCGTTTGGCTGAGATGCTGGGTCAAGGGGTTTTCATCGGGCAGCGGAGCGTATCCGGCCGCACGGCAGACGTTCTCGTAAAGCTAGGAGACGAGGAGGCACGCAAAAGGCTGCCCGACGCGGTGGTTGTGACGCCCAATGGCGCGAATCAGTCTTTGGCGGATCTTTTTGAGTTCTCCGTCTCGAGCGGGATTCGGGAACTCAGGCGATTCGACGGTCGACCGGCAGTAACTATTCAGCTTTATCCACCTCGAGGCCAGGACGTTGAGGGTGTGTTTAGGGAGGTCCAGCCGGTGCTTGAGGAAGTCATGTCACGACACGGCGGCGTCGATATTCAATTTGAGGGGGAGCTAGGCGAACTGGAGGATACGACTGCTGTCCTTGGTGGTCTGGTTCTTGTTGCGCTCCTCCTCGTAGGAGTATGCACCTACATGTTCATGGACCGCCCATCGGATGCCTTGGTCGTTCTGGTGCCGATTCCGGTGATACTCGTCTTTGCAGTGTCGCTGATTCGGACGTTGGGAATCTCTCTCGACGTTCTGACAATTTTGGGGGTTATGTCCTCCGCGGGGATACTGGTGAACACTGGAATTCTAATCGTGTTGAGAACACGGGCCGCCAAGCCCAATGCGATGACGATCCACCAGGCCATCGCATGCGCGCTCACTTCCAGGCTTCGACCCGTGATCATCACGTCGCTCACTACCATTTTCGGACTGATCCCGCTGGCCTTCTGGCCATCCCCGGAGGCCGAGCTTTATAGGGATCTTGCTCGAGCATTGATTCTTACCATGACAGTGGGAACTCTCACAAGTCTATGCATGATCCCGGCGCTTATGATGGTCCAAGGTTATGAAGATCCTAATTAGCCTTGCGATTTCGATTCTTGGTCAGTCCGCGTTTGGTGAGGTGGGAAGGCTTGTCGAAGCGGCGGTCGTGACCACCGTTGGTGAGGAGAGTTTCACCGTGGAGGCACGAGTGCGTGCCAAGCACACGACTCTTCTTGCATCGGAGGTGTCCGGCTATCTGGGGAGTATCCTTGACCTCGGAGCCCGGGTGAGTGCCAACGAGCCAGTAGCAGAATTCGACACTACCTACCTGAAAATAGAGTCGCGGCGGTGGAGCTCTCGTGTAGAGCATCTGTCTACAATGTTCGAGATTCGCCGCCGGCAGCTGGGGCGTCAGTTGGATTCCTATACGAGCGGCGCGGTTGCGGACGCTATTGTCGACTCGTCCCGTCTGGACCTAGCACAGGTTCAAAAGGAGCTATCCGAAGCACAGGCCAACCGTGACAGGGTTCAGGCAACGCTCGGCAGGCTGGTTCTCAACGCGCCGCATGCTGGCACAATCACCGACGTGTTTGCCGATCCCGGTGAGTACTTGGCTGCAGGTCAGCCCATATTTGAGCTCCAGAGCACGGCGGATACGCACGTCTTGGTGTCGCTCCCCGCGGAGGTCGGTCTGGCCCTAGGGAGCGAGGCATCCGCGGTCGTGGAAACTGGATCGGAGCGGCGTGGGGAGTATCCCGCCTTCATCTTTCCCGGAGGCGAGCAGGCCCTGGGTGTTTATCGAGCGCGAGTTCCGGTGCCGTCCGGTAACTTCGAGATTGGACAAAGGGTTCAGGTGGAGCTGCGTTACCGTCAGACGGGTGTGCTGGTACCACCGAAAGCCCTAGTGTCCGACGGTGAGGGTAACCATGTGTTTGTCATTGAGGAGTCAGACCTTACCGTTAGGCGCGCTGACTTGGGTGTGGTTTCTATTCTGACTGGGGGCGTCTTGGTCAGAGGCGCCCTGAATCCGGGGGAGCGCGTGGTGACGGCAGGTGCGGAGCTGCTGTCCCACGGCGATCTCATCCGGGTCGGCTCGGAATAGCTTCGATGTGCATGCCAGGGCCTCTCGGCGTAGTCAGATACCTCCGTCAATGGGGAGAATCGCGCCGTTGACGTAGTCCGCATCAATGATGAATCTGATCGCGTGAGCGACATTGTCGGGGGAGCCCAGTCGACCCGTGGGAATGCTGGATCGGATCTTATCGATCGTCTCGACCGAAAGGGACTCAGCAAGACCTGCGCTCATGTAGCCGAGGCGAATGACGTTTGACGTGATGCCGAACCGTGCGTATTCCCGAGATAGCACGCGGCTACTCGTCTCCAATGCCGACTTGCTGGCGGCATACGCGATGGTGCCGGGAGGCGCCGTCCGACTCGTTATGCTCGAGACAAAGACGAGGCGCCCCCAGCTCCGCTTGATCATGAGCGGCGCGACCTTCTTGGCGATGGCTATAGCGGCCCAGCAGTTGACCTCATAGGCGAGGGCCAGATCACTTTGGCTGCAGTGCTGGGCGATCTTGTCCTCCGAATGACACGCCATGTAAACGAGCGCAATGGGTTCTTTCCGATCTTCCAGAAACGAGACGAAGGCATCGATGTCGTTCTCGGACGTGACGTCTAGGCGTTGGCCCAGTATCTCGCGCAAGTTGTTGCACGCGCCAGCAGGGTTCCGCTTGTTGTAGGTCGAGACAACGCGGTAGCTAGAAGAAAGTAGACCTGCAACATCCCTGCCGAGCCTGCTGGATCCACCGACGATGGCTACGATCACTCCATTCCCCAGCCGAGAAGGCAGGTTCCCCACGAAAGCCCTACGCCGAATCCAGCCAGAAGCAGGGTGTCCCCTGACCGCACCTGCCCGTCGAGATGGGCCTGCTTGAGCGCAATGGGAATCGACGCCGAAACCGTGTTCCCGACCCTATCGAGATTCCTAACCGTGCGCTCCTCCGGTATGCCCAAGTTTTTTGTCAGGTGGTCGATGACGAGCTTGCTGGCTTGATGAAACACGAAGGCGTCGACTTCTACGGAGGATTGCTGCATGAATTCTCGTATGCTGTTCACCACGGTCGACGTCGTGAACATGAAGACGCCGGCTCCGTCCATGCGCAAGCGAGGCTTACTGCCGGGTTCGTAGCTTGATCTGGCGGCGCCGTCGTAAACGGCCAGGGACTCGAACCGGGAGCCGTCCGTCCCGAACGAGAACGGCCCCACGGAGCCCAGACCGACGGCAGGGCGTATCAGGGTTGCAGCGGCTGCGTCGCTGAATACGGTCCGAGTCGTCCGGTCCCGTGGATCTATGAGCTTGTTGTACGTGTCGGCGCACACAAGAAGCACATTCCTTCTAAGATGAGACTCCAGCAATGACGATGCCAGCGCGAGCCCATAGATGAAGCCGGAGCAGCCGAGATTGACGTCGAAGCACATTGCGCTCTGTGGTAGATTAAGCCGAGATTGCAGCAGGCACGCGGATGTGGGCAGGTGGTAATCGGGTGTCTGGGTTACCAGGATGAGCGCATCGACATCAGCGCGAGCTCCTCTGTCGAGCAGCTTGCCGCACGCATCCTCGGCGAGATCCAGAGCGGTCTCCTCGGGGCGTGCCACCCAGGTCTGCCAGATTCCTGTTTTCTGCACGATGCTCGAGATGTCCCAATCGGGATTGTCTGACTGCCACTCGTCCGGGCCGTCACGGCTCGATCCGAGCCGAAATTCGATTGCCGCTATCTCTGACTGAAGCATGGTGTTCAGCGGAGTATGATCTGATATCGCGTCAGTATCTGATAGAGGCCTTGCACAGACATAGTCTCAGATAGCTCGGTGACTTCCCGAGCAGCGCCATTCGCCTTTTCATCAATCGCGACTAGGACACTGAGGTGGCCCAGGGAATCCCACTCCTTGATGGAATCACTATCGGACTGTGGCTGTATCGTCCCAGGCTCCAAGCTCAGCGCCTCATTGACTAGTTCGCAAAGGTCGTCGATGTTCCTGATCATTCATCTTCCTCCATTTGCAGGCGTGCGTGCGCAAACGATTGTTGTTGTCCAGATCTGCGTCCCGAACCTGTGCTCCCAGGACACCGCGCCAAGGTCTTTTAGGCGCTGCATCATCGGCAACTGGCTCTTAAGCTCCGGGGGGAACACCCAATCCTTTCGACCTATCTCTTGCACGTTGTCGAACTTTTCTTCCAGCGCTCGCAGAATCCTTTCGGCATTTGAGAGGGATAGCACCGGGATGACGAGAGAGCCTGATGATGTGAGGTGATCACAGGACCTCTCAACAACTTCTAGGACAAGTTCGCTGCCGTCCAGGCCCGTATCACATGGAACGTTCTCGAACCAGGATGATGCGGCCGCGACCTCCGTGGAGATGCCGGAGACGTCGGACACGACAAGGTCGAATCGCTGGCCTTTCCAGGGATCCAGCGTGCTACCGACACGACAATCCGACGTCACGCCGTAGCGATTGCAGTTGCCTTGCGTTGTGATGACGGCGAGGTCGCTGACATCGGAGAAGCACACGGGCTCATCGGCGATGCCGTGGTTGGCCAGAGAGATCCCGACGATGCCGCAACCGCAGCCGAGATCCAATGTCGACTGGCCCGCCGAGAAGAAGCCTAGAATCGACTCGATCAGAAGCTCGGTGGTACCTGTCGGTTCGAATACTCCTGAAGGGCAGTGTAGTTGTGCCCCGGTCGTTGGTGTTCTGGTACCTCGGGCGTCGACTCTCATCGTGGGCATTGCTGAGCACGCTCCGTGTTGGCTGGGCTCGTGTCCGAGATCAGGTCCACGAATATTTCCGCAAGCTGGGACCAGGACTCGGTCAACGGCCGGTTGGTGTCGATTATCGTCGCATTCCAGGAGGGGGCGGCGTTGAGGTAGGCGCGGCGAGCCCGTTTCAAGACCCGCTCGTTCTCCTGACGCTCGTAGACGGGTTTTCCGCGAGCCCGAATTCGGCGCATAGCCTCGTGCGGGGGCACGTCGAAAACGATCGTGAGGTCCGGAACCGGGGCGACCGAGTGGGCCACCTGTATCAGCTCACTGCTGGCGCCGTAAGCCTCTACGTAGGCCAGATCGCAGAGTATGTAACGGTCGAGGATCGTCAGGCCGTAATGGGACCTAAACCGTGGCAGGATTGCCTTAGCGCGCCGGAGGCGTTCGAATATGAGCAGATTGCAGTAGCTATCGCTGCTAATCTGATCACCGATGTCCTGCAGGGTCTTGAAGTAGTTGCTGTCGGACGTGAGCAACTTGCAGACTTTGGTCGATATGCCGAGCGACTCGGCCAACTCATTCAGAAGGGTGATGTGAGTCGACTTGCCGCTCCCGTCGATACCGCAGGCTGCTATCAGCCATCCTCTCTGGCAGTCGATGGTCGATCGGCGGACTCCGGCGGCCTGCTGGTGGTCTGTGGCGCTCTCTGAGGCGCCCTTAGAAATGAGATGAGAATCCACCGTCGACATGCAATACCTCCCCAGTGATGTAGGATGCTGCGCTGCTGGCAAGAAACAGGCAGGGACCGGCGACCTCCGATGGATCGCCCCAGCGCCCGAGCGATACGCGATCTCGGACCAGGGTGACCACAGATTCGTCGCTTCGCATCGCCTCGTTGGATTCGGTGGCGAAGAACCCAGGTGCGATGGCGTTAACACGCACACCCCGGCTCCCGAACTCAGCGGCCAGCGCTCTGGTCAGTGCGGTCAGACCTCCCTTCGAAGCCGTATAGATGGCATCACCGGAGCGGGCAAGCTCCCCGGCAATGGAGGTCATGTTGACGATGCATGCACCGGGTGGGTGGTTATGGCCGTCGAACAGGGCGCGCGCCAGCTGCATCGGGCCGATCAGGTTGGTGTTCAGGACCGCTCTGATCTCATCCAGGTCCATCGCAGCGATGGGCTTTCGACACCGCATCGCGACGTTGTTGATCAGAATATCCACGCGTGGAAGGAATCGTATACAGTCCGCGGCGCGCCCTTCTTGCTGTGCGAGATCCGAGATATCGAAGCAGGCTACGTCGACGTGACCGGCGTGATCCTGTGCCAGTCGGTTCCCAACGACGTCGAGTGTAGCTCCATCGCGACCGTTGACGATCACATTGGCACCGGCGTCGAGGAACGCGGATGCGATTGACCACCCCAATCCTCTGGTTGCCCCCGTCACGAGAACCCGCTTATTTTCGAATCTGATCATTGATCGGACACACCGGTCCCGGCACCCGGATGTAAATTATATGGCAACATTACGTAAATACCAATAGGATCGAGGGCGATCGCAATTCGGGAGCAGGATCTTGATCATCGCCTTCTGCGGAATAGACGGGAGCGGCAAATCAACTCTCATCGGAGCTCTGAGCCGCCGGCTGAGGGAACGGGGGGTTCCCGTTCTGCAGCGGCGACTTACGGAACCAGCGGATCCTTGTCTGAAGTTCTTGAAGGAGGCTTCGGATCAGGTCCGCTTGCAGTCTTTATGCGATGTGCTGGCAGTCAATCGACTTCTCTTCTATCGGCGACAGCTACCGTTCTGGAGTGCCTTGAGCCGGGCTGGCGGTTTGGTAATGCTTGATCGTTTTCTCTACACCGACGTGGCATACACCCAGGCACATGGGGCCGACTCGGCGCTGCCGGAATGGATCCTCAGTCACTGCGATCTTCCGGATCTAACCGTATACCTTCGGGTGCCGGTCGCCGTCGCGTGGGAGCGCTTGGCCCGTCGGCGCAAGCCAGGCTGGAAGCTGCACGAGAACAGGTCGGTACTACAGGCGGCGTTGGAGGCCTATGATTGCTGTTTGCCTGAGGATGTGTTGATTCTCGACGGTGAGCGCCGAACTGAGGAGCTTACGGAGACGGTGGAGGCGGAGATCGGAAGGATAATGCGGACCGGTCCCTCGCGTCGTGCCTGCGTCGGCTATGGACCCTAGCCGTATTCTGTGTAAATATGACTTATGTTTACAGTTCGGGCGGAGGCTGCGGTGTCTTCTACGTCGAGCGAGCCGATCCAGGCCGCTATTTCTCCGGAGGAGATCGTGGCGGAGCTGAACGCTGTGGATTGGAGCCACCTGCGCGGAAACTTCGACAGTGTCGCGGCAATCCTGGCACGCGTCGGTCAAGCGGACTGCCTGGACGACCTCACCGGCCGTTTGGAAAATGGATCGCACCTGCTGCGATGCTGCGAGTTCTTCGACTGGCGCGCGCAGGCGAGGGGGCGATTCTGGCTGCTTGTCCTCGCGATGGATCCTGAGACGCGGGTAAGACTCCGTATGCACGTCTACGAAGACCATCGTAACCTTCCCCACAACCATCGATACGATTTCGGCGTCTCCGTACTAACGGGTACCTATGAGCACATCCTCTACGACGAGAACCTGAAGCCGGCGCTGATCGCCCGGTTTCGGGCCGGGGACTACTACATGTTCGGCTGTGGCGGTGTGCACTCTATCGAGTGTGAAGGTCTGTGCGTGACTCTTATGGCCAGAGGGCCCGTAGTGCGGGATACCGCGGTCAACTTCTCGGAAGGCGGCATCAAGATCCACTATGGCGTGCGGTCGCCTTGCGCGCGGAACAATTCCTATCAGTCGGTCCCAATCCGGAGAGAAGATGTGATGATCCTTCGATCCAGATTTCGTGATGCGGGATTGATCTGAGCGGCCATCGGAGGATCAGAAGGTTCAAGATCCAGGGGATCAGAAATCTGTTGGGAGACATGTGATGAGTGACGAGGTTATGACCCGTGTCGTTAGAATTATCTCCGAAAATTGCGAGATCGATGGGCGCGACATCCACCCACGGGCACACATATTCGAAGATCTGGGTGTCGACAGTTTGGACTTCCTCGATGTGACCTACGACATTGATCAGCAGCTTGGTGTCATGCTCCCAGTTGAAGACTGGATGCTGGAGGTCAAGCAGTCCAGTGAGCTCGGGCGCGAGCTCTTCGTCGTCGAGAACATCGTCAACTATGTTTCAGCACGGCGGGCCGACTCCTGAAGGTGATGAACCTTCCTGAATTTTCGCTGATAGGCAGAGTCGATGACTGCGATCCTGAGCTCGGCTGTGTTCGCACCGTTCAATGCATGCCGGGTGCGGATGAATATCCGTTGTCGCATCATTTTCCGGGGTTCCCCGTCATGCCCGGCGTCCTGCTTACGGAGATCATGGCTCAGAGCTGCGGGCTGCTCGTCTATGCCCGGTCCGGCGGTTCGAGGTTCGGAATCTTGGCGGGCATCGACCGAGCCCGGTTCAAACGTTTCGTTGGGCCGGAGTCGGTGGTGGCGTGCGAGGCGGCGCTTCGGGATGAGCGAAGCGGGTTTCTGGTGTTCGAGAGCCGTCTGGTGGTTGGTGGCAAGCTCGTTGCGAAGGCCACGCTGCAGTTGGGTACGCTGCCGCTGAAATCGAGGGCTGTGGCTAGCTCTCTGGAGGCCAAATGGGTGAGCCGAGAAGTTCCCTGATCAGCTCGCCGCTCCGTATCGCATCTTCTGCTTGTTTGTCGAGCCATGGCGATGAACTGCGTAGCAATCTCGATCCGGTCTCTCGTGTGGAAACGCGAGGAGGCGATCTTAGCGGGCTGTTCAATGGTTTGAAATTTCTTCCCTTCCGAGAGTCGGACCATGCAATCCGAGTATCTCGACGCGCTGACCGTAAGACGATGCGGGACCAATTTCTCTACGGCTGCTCAGCGGCTGCCGACGCTTTGACGAAAGCCAGGCTGGATAACTTGGCGGACACTGGACTCAGCGTAGCCTCCAGAATGGGAGAGCGGGACGAGCACGTCGACGACGACTTGTTCTTCCAGGCCGGAGCCGAATCTGGCGCAAAGAAGGCGCCGGAGTTGAACCTGCTGCTGTCGAAAAGCTTGAAGCCCACGCTATTTCTATCTCAGATTCCAAATCTGTTGGCTGCGAATATATCGATTACGATGGGCGTTACAGGACCAAGCCGAACCTTTGTTGGGGAGGAACTGGCCGGTATCAACGCGGTGTTGGATTCCGCGCTCTCCATTGACGCTGGAGAATGCTCCAGCGCATTGACTGGCGGTGTTCTGAACGCGGATAGAGATAACGTGTTGAGATCAGTGTATGCACGCGGGTACGGCCTTGAGACGGAGTTCGGCAACGTCTGGGAGCGCAACCGTAAGGGTACTTGCTTGGGGAGTGCGGCAGCGTTTCTGGTGCTAGAGTCGCCGCGGCGCTGCAACTCGGGCGGCCGCCGGCCGGCCGCCATGTTAAGTGAGATCTGGTTGCACAGACCAGGCACAGGCACAGGTACAGATATGAGAGCTGATCTCATCGGAGCCGCATTGAACGGCCCGCGATCCGCTTGCATCGTGACGAACTACACTGGACCGCGAAGCGGCTTTGAGTGTCTCGAGTTCTGGGAGGAACTCGGCTGTCGCGTTCCCGTGTATTCCACCGCTGGCGTGATCGGGAGCTGTCTGGAGGCGGACTTTCACTCGGGAGTTCACTTCGGGGTCAGATTGATCAACGGTATGGGCTGGGCTTGGCCGGCTGGGGCTATGAGGACCGAGCACGTTTTGGATTCTGCGTTCTCCAGAGTGATTGTCATCTGCATGGATTCCACCGGCTCGGAGGCAATGGCAATCCTGGATGCACCCGATGAATAGCCGATCGGTATCCGTAGCGGGACTGGGCCTCGTTTCCGGGCTGGGTTCAGGTGTGCGACACAATTGGGAGCGCGCTCTTGGCGGCGCCAATGGCATCGCCGAAATAAAACGGTTTGAGACGTCGAATCTACTGGCTCGTTTCGGCAGTGTCGTGGACCGCTATCCGGGTCTGAGCTGCGCCGAACGGACGAGGAAGGTCGCTGTTGACGTCGTGGAGGAGGCGCTTTCGGGCTCCTGCATGAGTCGCTCGGAAAGGGCGAATACTGGAATCTTCATTGGAGCGCCGGTTTTCGACATCGACTGGCTAGTGCTTGCAGACCGCCGGCGGCGGAGCACGGAAGATGCACTGGATCTGATGGCCTGCGAGGAGTGGGTTTCGGAACTGGGGACCGAGATCGGCTCGGTCGTTGAGAGTAGTTATCCGGCTGTCATGGTCAATACAGCGTGTGCGTCGGGCGCCAGCGCGCTTCAGCTCGCATTGCGTTGCATGCGGCGAGGGAGGTTCGACAACGCGGTCGTTGTCGCTTCGGATGCAACAGTATGTCCAGAGACGCTCACCCGCTTCGCGTTGATCTCTGCGTTGTCCACACGGAACGACGAGCCACACCGAGCGTCACGGCCGTTCTGTGAGGACCGGGATGGATTCGTGATGGGCGAGGGCGCGGCGGCGCTTCTCCTGCAAAACCCGCGTCGCTGCCGACCCATTGCGCGGCGGCACCACTTGGCGCAGCTCTCCGGAGCGGGCGATTCCACCGATCCCTTCCACCGGACCAGGTCTTCTCCTGACGGCCGGGCGATCATTCGCTCGATGCAGAAGGCATTGCAGGACGCGGGGCTGTATCCGGCAGCCGTCGGATACGTCAACGCCCATGGAACGTCAACACCTGAGAACGACAGAATGGAGAGCCTCGGAATTCGGAAGGTATTCGGCGACCAGGTCCCACCAATCACCTCCAATAAGTCTCAGATAGGCCACTGCCTCACCGCCGCGGGCGGCCTGGAAGCGGTTCTGTCCATCATGTCACTGCTCGACGAGACGATCCCACCTACTCTGAATTACGACGCGCCGGACCGAGAGCTCGGCATGCGGGTAGTGACCGAAGCCGAGCATTGCTCGGGTCTTTCGCATGTGCTCAGCAATTCATTCGGCTTCGGTGGTCAGAATGTCTCTCTCGTGTTCTCCCGATGTCCATAGTCATTATCACAGGCGGCGCTGGCGGCGTGGGGCAAGAAGTCGTGCGACTTCTGAGCGAGCGTGGTGACCGTGTCTGGCTGACCTACAACAGGAGCGAGGAGCGAGCCCGTGATCTCATTGCCAAGGCGTCTGGTAGTCCGGGATTGGTCAACGCGCGACAAGTGAATCTTGAGGCAGCGGTCGAGACCGAGCGATTTGTGAAGGAGGTGCTCAGCGAGGAAACCCGGGTTGATGGATTCGTTCATTGTGCGACGTCGGTGTACGACGCGCCGATTACGGGCCTTGATTTCGAGCGGACCGCCGCAGTCACCGAGGTCATGCTGTGGTCGTTCGCGAGAATCGCGAAGCTAATTCTTCCGCGTATGAGAAGGCAGCGCTACGGACGGCTGGTTGCCGTCTCATCGCTGGCGGCCCACAGGTCCTCAGTCGGCAACGGAGTCTACTCGGCCGCGAAGGCGGCGCTGGAATCGTTGGTGAGAACGATCGCAGTGGAATGCGGGCCCAAGGGCGTAGCTGCGTGCGCCATTGCGCCGGGTCTGGTGAATACCGACTTGATCGCGAAGTATACACGAATGGAGTCGATTGTTGGGCGGGTGCCGTTGCGCCGGATGGCGGAGCCGGCCGAGATAGCGAGATTCGTTGCGCTGGCCCTTGCGGAGGAATCGGGATATCTCAATGGCACTACCGTCTCACTTGACGGTGGACTGTCTACTGCGCTGTGAATCAATTTCCTCCCGAATCCGGAGCGGAAAGCGAGGTAATGTGGGAGCTGCATACCGAAGGTGAGTGGGCTGCGCTGGAGTTGTTTCCCGGAGCCTCGGTCAAGGGCTTGACCCCCGAACTGCTACCGATGTTGCCTGATGCCGTGCGCGCTGCCGAACAAATGCCCGGCGTCAAGAGCTTGCTGTTGGCGGGCGGCGCGCGCCAGTTTTGTATCGGTGCTACCGCCGAGTACCTTTCTCACCTCGCTCGCAGCACTCGAGGTGAACGACTGGAGCACCTGAAATCCGGCCAGCGATGGATAACGGCATTACTGGAATCGAACCTTCGAAGCGTGGCACTGCTGCGTGGAAGCGTGTCGGGGTTTGGGATCGACTTGTGCATGGCATGTGACGTACGAGTCGCGGATTCTTCGGTGTCAATGGCCAGCGCCTATGATCGGCTTGGGTTGGTGCCGGATGGTGGCGGATTGCTTTTGGTTTCCCGACTCTCGTCGCTGGAGTTCGCCACCGATTTCTTCGCGGGACGTAGATCCTGGAACGACAGGGATCTCATGCTCGCTGGACTCGTTCATGCCTCGATTCCGGACTTGGAGGGAACCCCGGAATCGCTCATCGGTGAAGCGTCCTCATTGATTGGTCCGTGTCGGGCAAATTTCGCCGCATGCAAGGGTTTGGCGCGATCTCTGGACACGGAGGAGCTGCGTGCTCATCTGGACGAGTGCGCAGAGATACAAGCGGATCTGATTCCGAAGATCGACCCGAAGCTTCTGAATCTCCTGAGCCGTCTTCAGTCCGTATGATGTCCTTTGCTTGCCGCGTGCGCCCGGCTATGCCTTACGTCTCCCACAGACCCTTGGTCCGTAGCTGATCTGCGGAGCGGAATGAAGGCACGCTCGGCGTGTGCCAAAATCGAACTGCGGAAGTAGCCGGTGAAATTTCGCATGTATGGCGTGCGAACGATACTCTTGTGATAGACCTCGATCCCGTTGAAACCGAGATGGTTTCGCCCCAGATGACCATTGTTACGCTCGTTGATGGTCATGATTGACTCCAAGCGGCGCATCGGGACTGTATTGACCGTCGTCCGCGGTTTCCGGCGTAAAATGGGGGCAAACATCTCTGCCCAGTTGTGTTTCAGTGATAGGCACCTGCCGATTTCCGGGTCGTACTCCGGGGTGACGACAACGTTCGACTGGAATTCGATCAGGTCGGCGAGAGTGGTTTCGAGCTCGGGCAGGTGCCTAAGTACTACCTCCCCCAGATTGTCGTAGAACGCAGCCTGCCGTGTGACGGATCGATGGAAAAGAAATTGATCCGGTGGACTCAGGAATGTCAGAGAGGGATCACAATCCAGATACAGTTGCGCGTCCCTGCAACGTAGGAACTCCATGAGCGTAGTTTCGATCTGGCGCAAAGCCTCTCCGATGAAACTGTCGCGGCGGATCTCGTCGAGAATCCAGGAATAGAAACGCCCGAAGTGGACGTTCGCGTAGTAGCGTAGGAAGTATCCGACAAAGCGGGTTGAACCATAGACGTGCAATCCCGACACGATGTAGCCGAGAAGCTTCATTCGAACCCACTCGTGCTCGTCAAAGGAGTAGGTTGCCACGATGAACTCGGTCCTGTTGGTGTTCTCCCTAGCCTCCCGGTCCTTCGACAGACGGTAGTCTGGCATGATCCGGTTGACCGTCCTTATTCCAAATCGGGCTCTATACTCCGTATCAGCGGCGGGCGCGTTTGGTAGAACCGCGAAATCATGAATAACGATGTCCTCATGGAATCCCCACTCCATGACTTGATCCAAACACGCTTTCCACCTTCGATAGTTGTCCATCGGATTCCCCGCAATTAGCACGCAGCTGACCGGGAAATCGTCCACCCAATTCTCCAGTATTGGCTCGAGCAACTTGTCGATTTGGATGTTCTTCCGATCGATGGCCTTGAGCACCTCAGGATCCGTGTGTTGAATGTTGACCAACGGATCGTTGAATATGCCCGCGTCGTAGAACATTCGCGAGATCCTGGAGGCGATCTCCTGCTTGCCTTTTGTGGGATTGAAGAGCACGAATCTAGGATGGCCGTTGCTCCGATGTCCTTCGACCAGCCGGGTGGCGGTTTCAAAGTCACGCTCGAAGATTCCGTAATTGGCGTCGGTGACAAATACGGTGTGTATCCCGTTCCGGGATATCCAATCCGCCTCTGCGTTTAGTCGAGAGAGGTCGAATTTGCGGACTTTTGATCCAGTTACTCCCCAGTCGCAAAAACTGCACTTGTACGGGCATCCTCGATTGGTCTCCCAGAGCAGGTGGGGATCGTCGCCAGCCTCGAGGATGTCGCTCACCATGGGGGCGAGCCGGTCCGCTTGCGCCAGCAGCGGACTCCGTTGCCCGGAAAGGGGGGGCATTTTCGAGGTATCCTCGGTGTGTATGTCGCCCCTTAGTATGAGGTTGGGTATGCGGTCGAAAGTCGGCTGGTCCTCCAGCAGTTGCGCGAGGATGCTCGTAAACGGTACTTCGCCTTCCCGCTTCACAACGATATCGAGGTCTTTTAGCGAGTCGATGACTCCGGGCCGTGACCAGGGGATCTGCGGGCCACCGGCTACGATCAGGCAATCCGGGTTGGCACGCTTCACGTGTCCAGCTATTGCTATGTTGGTTTTCCAGTTCCATACGTAACAGGAAAGCGCCAGGACATCGATCGACACATCGTCATACGGCTTCAGAATCTCGGCGGGATCGATGTCGGGCTCGTAGTAGCGGTAGATGGGATCCAACCATAGGTAGCTTTCACGTATCCGTTCGTCCTGCTCGGCATGAGTCTTCAGCATCGCCCAGATCGAAGGCAGGTATATGGACTTTGCCTGCAGGCTCGGGACGCTTACTAGAATGTTGCGCATCGCTCCTCCATTGCCGCGGTGGAGTAGATTGGGGAACCGCCGGCCCACCATCCTGGACACTGTAAATATGTCATATTAACATGTAAATGCCTCGGGGTCGTGTGGCGACCAGTATTGTTTGACTGATTGCCCCGCCCCGATGGCTTCGTGCCGCAATCGGAGGAAGATCTGAATGGAGCTTTTGGCCACTCACGAGATTGCCCAGAATGCTCTTCCCCGGAAGCCTATTCGTACCGCTAACGGCGTGGCGCCCATCTCGGTGCTCGTGGGCCCGTATCCCTGCCCGGGGGAATGCATCTTCTGTCCTCAGGATTCAGGAATGCCGAAAAGCTATCTGTCCAGCGAGCCAATCGGGCGGTTTGCGCTCAAGCATGAGTTCGATCCCTTCGAGCAGGTTTCTGCCCGCATCAGGGCCTACAGATTGCAACGACACCTGACCAATAAGTTCGAACTCCTGATTTTAGGGGGCACTTGGACCAGTTATCCCTTGGACTATCAGGACTGGTTCATGAAGCGCTGCATCGACGCGATGAACGGGTTCGAGGCCGGCAGCCTGAACGAAGCCGTAGCTGCGAATGCCGATGCGGAGTTCCGAAATGTCACCACCGCGATCGAGACGCGTCCGGAACACATTACGGAAAAGACGATTCACAGGCTCAGACGCCAGGGTGTCACCAAGGTACAGATCGGCATTCCGACGCTGCGAGATGACCTTCTCGTTCTCACTCGGCGGGGGCACACGGTTGAGCAGGCGTTGGTAGCCGTGGGTCGGCTGCGTCGCGGAGGATTCAAGATTGGCGTGGAGTGGATGCCGAATCTTCCCGGATCGATGCCGCAAGCCGATGCCGAGGAGTATCAGAGATTCTGGTCTGAGCCGGGATTGAGACCGGACGACATAAAGATTCTGCCGTGCCGGGTATTACCGAATACGCCCCTCATGGATCTCTATCGGCAGGGTAGGCATCGGCCCTATACGAGGCGTGAGTTGGTCTGGCTCATCGGCGAGTGCCTGAAGGCGACGCCCGACTTCGCACGCGTTGCGCGAGTAGGTCGCCAGTTCCCGATGTCCGAGTGCAGAGACGAGCAGCCCACTAACCTCTATCAACTGGCACAGGCGGAACTAGAGTTCCCCTTCGGGGGCGGTGGGCTGAGGAGGCTTGAGATCCGGGGCAGTGATGAGGCGCCTGGGGAATGTGTGCCGGAGTGTGAGAGCTACGAGTCCGAAGGTGGTATGAATTATTTCCTGTCACTTCGCACGCGCCGCGGCGGCAAGATCGTCGGATTCACGCGCCTTTTCTGTCCGACGGATCAAGCTGGCGTGGCCGTCATTCGCGCCTTGAACGTAGTGGGTCCGTCCGCCCAATTAGGTGATGCGCAGGGCGGAAGCGCCCAGCATGGTGGTGTTGGATCTTTTCTGCTGAGCACGGCGGAAAGGATTGCTGGGCTTCGCGGGTTTGACGGTATCTGCATGAATTCGGCGATTGGAGTGCGAGCCTATTATGAGAGGCGGGGATACGTATTGGCAGGTCGAGAGTTCGAGTTGCTCAGAAAGCGCTTCGCTGTTGCGTGAGACGGATCATACGACTTCGGTTGAACGGATTGTCCGGGAGGATAATGCAGAGCACTGGCCAGACCGAACTCTCCGTGTGGGCCTGGTTCAGCCGCATTGTCGCGTCGGGCACATGGAAAGGGATCTGGCTTTCCTGTCGGAGGCGGTTATTCGAGGAAGCGTAGACATACTCGTGCTTCCAGAGCTGGTGGGCGAGGGTGCCGACTCGGTGCTCTACGAACGTTTACTGAGTGCGTATGCCCGACAGTTTGACTGCGTGATAGTAGGCGGGTCCTACTACGAGCGCGCGAGCGCGGGGAAGATAAATCGCGGATACGTTGTTTCTCCTGCTGGAGATGTCGTCGGCGTATATGAAAAGTCCCGCCCGTATGGCGAAGAGCTTTCCAATGGCGTAGTTCCCGGCTCAGGGATCGGCATATTCGAGTTCGAAGGTGCGAAGATTGCCGTAATGATCTGTTCCGATTTTTGGTTTTCAGAGTCATTTTCGGCGTTGGATGATGGCGTATCATGCGTGCTGGTGCCCGCCTTCTCGATTACGCAGCGGCCCGATCCGAGATCCGCCCGTGAGCTCTGGCAACACATGGTGATTGCGCGCTCGTATGAGCATGCGGTCTACGTCGGAGTCAGTGACTGGGGAACGAGATGCCGCTTTTTCGGCATGCCAGCCTGCGGAGTGTCCGGCTTGGCCGACCCGCGACCGTTGGATGGGCAATTTTTTGCTGCCAGCGATGACACTGTGCATGTTTACGGTCTCGACCTAATCCGGTTGGCAGCCTTCAGAGAGGACAGGTGCTTGCGTGGTCTCTACTAACGCACATCGAGAACTTGCTCTTACGTAAACATAGCGTATGGCAACACTAGCCAAAATTGCGAACGTTGACTAGAATCACTGTCACAATTGGGTGCATATGCTGGCAATGTGAAACGTCTTACGGATAAGGAGAAAGACGACCTCAGTCGCCGCCTCGCGGATGGTGAGCCCATTGCGGCTTTGGCTCGAGAGTTCAACGTCAGTCGGCCGACGATCTATCATTGGAAGCGAATATTCGAGCGCGCGCTGACGCCAACTTCAGCCGCTCAGCGGTCGCCCGGTGCGTCAGGGGACAGGGCTACGACTCTCGACGGATTGAGACGGGAGAACGAGATGCTGAAGGAGGCGCTTGCGGAGCTCTATGTCGAGAAGGTGGAGCTGGAACGTAAGCTCTCTTCCCGCAACTAGTGCGCTAGCTTAGCTTGGCTAGGGGTGCGGATAGAGTTCGATGATTCGTCTGGCCAATTGGCGACGAAGCTCCTTGTTCTCGCGAAGCAGGCCGATTTCGATCACTTCTGTGGGCCCGGATTGCGGCAGGTGCTTCAGAGGCTTGAGTCGGTGGTCGGGAACAGCTTTTTTGCTTGATTCTGCCATTGTTCTCTCTACCCAATGTCGTGATCATGTGTCTTGACCGGGCCCTAGCCGGGCCTCGGCCGACAGATCAGCATGGCGCTGCCGCTAGCCAACAGCTGAAGGTCTTCTGACCATACGCGATTGTCCGTGAAGATCCGGCCGCCCTCGGCTATTGGCGCGCGCGCCTCGGACAGAAGCCATGAGGAATTAGAATCCCTGTGAAAGGTCACATTGAGACTCAGTGTCGGCGCGATAAATTGCGAATCCCCGCAATGCGCGCGAGCGGCGGCGGGCCATCCAAACGTATCCAGCAGTATTATGTGACGGGCGGCTCGAAGCACGGGGGAGGGGTCAACGATATCCGGTAGAAATCTAATCCAGTCACATTGGATGGCTTTCCCGGATTCTGGTTGCTGCCAGTGCAGGTCGCCTGTAGTCGGCCGCTGCTCGATGTTTCTCCAGAAGGCGTGCGGTGCGAGGCCGCCGTCGATGTCCAACGTTGATTGGAGCGAGTCGACATCCGGTACATCGGGAATCCTTGCCTGGTCGTGGGTATATCCTTCCAGCGCATCAACCATCCAGACTTGCGCCTGGAGGATCGGCTTTTCGTCCTGCGTCATCACTACCTGAAGAGCATCCGTAGCGCGTGTAGTCTTCAGGTGACTTGCCGCGACTCTCACCGTGGCGGGTTTCGGGGCGTTCAGGAACTGACAGTGAACACACGCCGGGCTGGTCCGCTCGGATATTTCTGAGGCTGCTCTTAGGGCTATGGCCGCCAGGTAGCCGCCGTTGGGCAACCAGATGCTCCAGTCTTCGCTCAAGCTGGCGTCGAACACGGCTAACTCTCCGTGTCGTTGCAGTCTCGTATCTTGTTCAAGCTTGCTCACTGGCCGACCTCTCGTTGGCAATTGCATTTCGTGTGTAGACATACCAGATCATGAGCAGGGCACCAACCAATGCACCCACGATCTGGAATGGCGCGGACGGAGAGAGCAACTCGAACAAGTAGCCGTTGATGCTTGCCCCGGCGACGATCGCTCCTGAGGAAGCTGCCCCGAGCATGCCCATCCCCGCGCCTCTGCTTGCAGGATCCAGGCGTTGCGCTAGGAGCAGGGTGACCCCGATGGCCGCAACGGCGTATGCAGACGCACTGAGACAATAGAGCAGCATGAAGATCGGAGGTTGGCTAGTGCTAGCGGCTGCGACGAGCGAAACGCACATGATTAACCCAGTGATCAGCGTTCCGCGTCTTGTGCCCAGTTTGCGTAAGATACGTTGGGAGGCGAATGCTCGGGCGAGTGCGACACAGCCCGTCATCGTGCCGATGGCAAATCCTGCCGCTGACGGGCCCCACCCAAATCGACTATCGACGTATATGGCTGACGTCGAGAAAATGACACTAAAAGCAAAAAAGATGGCGAAATTCAGTACCAACAGATCGGCGTAGGGCCCCGTGCGCTTAGATGCCCGACTCTCCTGCCCAGGCGCCTCACTCATCACCGTGGGCCCATCGGGAAGCCAGGCGATCGAAAGGAAACCTAGGATGCATAGCACAACGACACCCGCGAAGACGGACTCGTAGCCGGTAAGGCCGAGCAGGTTAATGTGGAAAAGAACGCCGGCGAACAGCGGGCCGAGCAGCATTCCGATCCCGTTCATGGATGCGAATATTCCCAGCCATCGTGCCCGCTGCTCCTCGTCGGCATGATCGATGATCCAAGCCGTCAGCACGCCCGTCTTGGCGGCCATGGCGCCCGTCAGAGCCCTTAAGGTGAAGATCAGCCACAACGTGTTCGCAAACAACATGCCCAAGTAGGCGGCTGCTGCGCCTGCCAGCGCGATCAGTACCACGGCTTTGCGACCGAGTCGATCGCTGAGGCGTCCTACGATAGGACTGAATACCATGCTGGCCAATGCGTAGACGGCAACGAGCTGCGTGACCTCGATTGCACTAGCACCGTAGTCCTGAATGTAGAACGGCAGAATCGGCAGCAGCAGGCCGAGACCAATAGCGTCGAGCAGTTGCAGCCCAATGAGCGTGTAGATCGTCCGATTCACCGTATTGGTCCGGCGCTGAACTCATGGGATACTTGAACATGGAGGTGGGGAAAGTTTTGAACAAATCGGTCAGTCCATACCGTCCGATAAGAACCAGCGTCGAGCTGTCTCGTGGACCCATCGACTCCCGGCGGGCTGCGCCACATCCGGAGCTGCGCAGCTACGTCGCGGAGTTCTGGCAGTATCAGGTGCATCCGCACACTGACTACGTGCCGGTCCAGGTGTTTCCCAGCGGTTGCGTGACCTTGCGTTTCAACCTTTGCCCGCACTCCGTAGAGTCCTTTCTGTATGGCCCATCGTTGAGCGGCAGGCTAAAAGGGGTCTTCTATCCCGAGACACTCGTATTCGGCGGGGCGTTCTATCCCGAGCGGGCGTACCACCTGCTGGGAATGGCTGCTCAGGAAGTACGTGACTCGCGAGTGGCTCTCGAGTGCATCTGGCCGAACAGTATACGAACCGTTTGTGATCGTCTGGTAGATGACGTGACATTCGAAGATCGAGTCGCAACGTTGTCGAGTTTTCTCCGCATGGTTCTACGTAGAGACCTGCGATTGAGCGCCGACTTCCTGAACGTGTATGCAGACCTCCATTCGATTGATCTGGCTGAGCGCGATCTGGAACCGGCGATGCGACGCTATCGAATCAATGGCCGGACTATTCGGCGGCATTTCGCTAAGTATCTCGGGCTCGGGCCAAAGGAGATGGTGAGGGTCATTCGCGTTCAGCGCGCGATGTCCGCGCTGGCGAGGAACCCGTCGCTCAGATTATGTGACCTCGCCTTTCGAGAGGGATTCAGCGATCAGCCTCACTTGACGCGCGAATTCAAGGAATTGACTGGGCTTACGCCGAAAGCCTATACAACGGTGGTTGGCCACATGCACCGCAAGGAACTCGCGGTCTGGTCAGGCGTCAATCCGGTCGAGCGCCACCGCAAATTGCCGGACGTCGTTCGATTCTCCTAGCAGGTGTTGGCCGGCAATCCTGCGTGATTGACTCGTCAGCGGGGAAGCAGAGGACGAACACCCGACGGAACGGACTGTTAATCAGCGGGTCGCTGGTTCGAGCCCAGCAGGCGGAGCCACATTCCTTTCGTGCTCAAGCTACCCGACTTCCCTCCAGGTCGCTGAGTCTCTCCAGCGTGTCGGGAAACTGTCTCACCATCAAGATGAGTGCAGCCGCCTGAGCATTGGGCCGGGCTCGCCCTTGCTCCCAGTTCTCTAAAGTGCGCGTTGACACGCGCAGGCGACGGGCGAATACGGCCCTGGAAACGTGCAAGCGCTCTCGAGTATCGCGGATGAGTTTTGCGTCTACTTCGAGCGGCGGCAGGTCCTCGACCTGGTGGGAACGGAGCGTGATCTTGCCCTCGCGTTCCTTGCGCATGGCGTCGACGCCTTCCATCAGTTCATCGAACAATCTGCGTTTCGGTTTCATGACTTCTGTCTCCTGGCGTCCAACTCGGTTTGTATCGCCTTCTTCAATGCTCTCTTCTCTTCGGCGTTCAAATCCGCAGCCTCATCCTTGTCGTACAGTGTGAAGAACCAGATCTGGTGGTCTGTCGTCAGGTAGTAGTAGATGACCCTCAATCCCCCTCGCTTTCCCTTGCCGCGACGGGCGTTGTGCCAACGCGCCTTCCGAAACCCACCGGTGCCAGGCATCACGTCACCGAGTTCGGGGTTTTCCATCAGCGTCCGTTGCAGTTCCCGGTAGTTATCGTCGCTCAGGTAGTCTCCGAGGAGGCGCGTGAACAGAGGGGTCTCGAGAAAGACCAGGTTCATAGGTTGACTATACGCAATTAACGTACAATATCAAGCCGACGACCGACAGGAGAAGCGGCAGGTTAGGGGGGCGAGACTGGCGAATCCGATTCTCGATCAGGAGGGCAAGACAGCTCCATAGTGAGGCACCGAGAGCAGAACCTTCTCACGGCGACCGCCTGCGTATTGAGGAAAGCCTCGAACTTCCAACTGGTTGTCGAAGTTCGCACGACAGGCTGTTAATCAGCGGGTCGCTGGTTCGAGCCCAGCAGGCGGAGCCAAATTCACTTTAACAATCATTTGGTTACGGAGCCGGGTAACAAGTCGTCGAACCGAACCCTTCTCACGGCCGTGGGGATGTGTGAGAGTCTACGCCGTTTGCAGAGAGCGAATTCTCCTCGAATCAACTATTTGGGTGTGCGTGAGCATCTGACGCGAGAGTTAGTCCGTGATAGCTTAACCCAGGCCGTGAGTCCTCCTGCTTTTTGATGCGGAGTGGGATCTGGCTGTAGCGCGACGATCTGGGTGAGAAGCGCGCGACGATCTGGATGAGAAGTTGGTGTCGCGGCTGGTGGATGATGACCGGCGCTTGCGGCCCCCGC
>MDTG01309921.1_pt1 | contig 76911 bp, 63 predicted proteins | sample 811421 | NCBI WGS metagenome assembly MDTG01 (sample SAMN05326645, study PRJNA326480) | marine metagenome | isolation source: seawater | place: Pacific Ocean: South East | collected 2011
CAGCTGGACGGTCCTGCGGGAAGTCGGGCTCAAGCACCGAAATCGGGTGCTGGTGTCCGAGGATCCCGACATCGATATCGGCGCACTCGCGGAGGCGCTTGGCGTCACGCGCGAGGAGGTGGCCGCCAGACAATATCCCGAAAGGGAGAACGGAGCCCGGGAATACTTCGGAATGATCGTTCCGGCAGGCAGCATCGAAAGCCGTGCAAGGAGATATTCGCCCACGTTCCTTCGTGACCGAGGATATCATCTCGCTGCTTGGGAGCTGAAGTTCCTCCCCTTCTGCCCGGTGACCTGGGACATGCTGCTGCAACACTGCGATGCGTGCCGATCGCAGCCTCCGCAGGCGCAGGGGTGGGTCAGGACGCTCACGCCCGTCGATCGGTGCGACGAGTGCGGGAGAAAGCTGGCCGAGAGGTCCACCCCCAAAGTATCCGAGGAACTGCGGCCAGCACTCGAGATTATCTCGTGCCTCGTGCGCTGCACGGAGAAGGAACGCGCGTCGGTATTCGATTTACTCCCGATCGATCTCGGGAGGGCTGATCCGCAGGCCTTGCTTGATGTGATCCTAGGTCTGGCGAAGCACATGAAAGCCCCTTACGCGGAAGAGGACAATGACCCGCAGGTGATCCGCCTCCATCGAGCTTGCAAAGCCGTCCAAAGCTGGCCGACTGGTCTGGATGACATCGAGTTCAGTGCGTCACGCACAGGCCAGACCCTTCCGCCGCTACTGCAGAGCTACGCAGCGTTGGGAGCAGAGCCGGCTATCGATGCGGCCGAGGCGGAATACGCCAACGTCAGAGCAGTGACGCACTTAACTGGTGGCGGCGATCTCGATCGGATCGTCGGGCTCAGAGAGGCCTCTGCGATTTCAGGGTTGGAAGACGACACGCTTCGCGCCGCGTGGGAAGCGCAACTGATCACCCGGAGGTATCGCGCTCATGGGAATAGATTGCTTCCCGCTTTCGAAGTGCGAGAATTGCTGGCGTTCGCTGAAGCGTGGAAGACCCGGGTGAGCGCATCATCGGTTGCCTCCCGTTTCGGGCTTCCGACATATGCCATCGAGCAATGCGTAATACGGGGGCACCTCGTCCCCACCGCGCTCAGCCTGCCGGGATCGGGCTACTTCTTCTCTAAGCAGGCCGCCGATCGCTTCTGTGATGGGGCATCCCTTCAGCAGCCCGCACCTCATGTTGCGACGGTCGCTTTATATGATCTGATGCGACTGGTCTCGGGTAGACTGAAGCCCTGGGGTGAAGTCCTGGGTGCGGTAGCGCTTGGCCGAATTTCAGCAAAGCTCGAGCCGGGAGATGATAATCAGTTAGCCAAGCGGCTTCAGATCGACGAAAGTTCCGCGAAATGTCTCATCGGAAAGGAGGCTGCCAAGGGGGTGCCCTCCTTGTGCGGCTTGTCATCAACCATCTGCCAATCTGATGCTTATGAAGTGCTGAATTGCTCGGCAACGAGTTCCGGCATGCTGGACGGTATCGCCAGCACGGGCATCAATCCAAAGCTATTTCCCCTTGAGCTTGTCGCCAAACGTGCCGGCGAGGTCGCGGCAACCTCGGAAATCGCGAAGCGTCTCGACCTGGATCCGACGCGGACATCGCGCCTCCTGAGTGCCGCGCGGGTCCGAGAGATCGTTCCGGGTGGTTGGGACCGTGCTCATGCCTTCGAACTGATCAATCGCGCAACGCTGATACGCGACGCACAACTCTCGTTGGGTTTCTGATCCACCCCTTGGCCCCGTGCCTCTGCGGCCAGCCGCCGAATTCCCATTGCTTCCCCGATAGATGGCGCACTTCGCATGCGGAGGGTGAGCGTGTATCTGCAGAAATAGGTTGATCTGAGGGGAAACTACTGCAATCGGCCCCAACGCGATTGTGAAAACATCCTTTGATTCCAGTTGGAATCTGAGGGGTTCTCAGTGCAATCTGATACTGACAGGTTAGCCGGCCAGCGCAGCCGCCGCCTGCGCGCGCTCGCGGATCGCGTCGAAATCGAGCGGCGGGCCTCCCGCCAGCCAGCTACCTCCCACGCACAGCACCTGATCGAGTGCGAGCCAGTCGCCTGCGGTTTCCTGTCTGATCCCGCCGGTCGGGCAGAATTTCACATCGCCGAACGGGCCTGCCAGAGCCTTCAGTGTGGCAATCCCGCCGCTCGCTTCGGCGGGGAAGAACTTGAAATGGGATAGGCCGAGGTCGAGCCCGCGCATGATGTCGCCCGCATTGGCGATGCCGGGCAGGAAGGGCACTTCGGCGCGGATCGCCGCGCGGCCGAGCGTTTCGGTCAGGCCCGGCGAGACGATGAACTGCGAGCCCGCATCGAGCGCCGCCTGCAGCTGATCCTGATTGGTGACCGTGCCCGCGCCCACGATTGCGCCCTCGACCTCCCGCATCGCGCGGATGGCATCGAGCGCCGCCGGGGTCCGCAGGGTGACTTCGAGCACGCGCAGCCCGCCCGCGACCAGCGCTTGCGCTAGCGGCACTGCGTCTGCCGCGTCCTCGATCACCAGCACCGGGATCACCGGCGCGGTACGCATGATCTGTTCGATAGGCTTCACGAAAGATGCTCCCTGGCAAAGGCCGCCGCCGCGCCGAACAGGCCAGGCTCGGGGTGGGTGATGATTCTGACCGGAATCGTCGCCATCAGCGGCTCGTAGCGCCCCTTGGCGCAGAAGCGCTCGGCGAAGCCTGAGGTGGGCAGGAACTCCGCCAGCCGCAAGCCCAGGCCTCCGGCGATGACTACGCTTCCCGGCCCATGCGCGAGCGCGAGATCGCCTGCGACCGATCCCAGACTCCGGCAGAAGCGGTCGAGCGCACCGCGCAGCAGCGGATCGTCTTCCGCCAGCGCGCGCGTCCACAGCGTCTTGTCGTCGCCTTTCGGAGGATCGAGACCGTCAATCTCGGCGAGCGTCTCGGCGAAGGGGCGCAGTCCCATGCCCGAGACGACCCGCTCCACCGAAACCCGCCGGTGGCTACGGCGCAGACGCTGGAGCAGCCGGTCCTCGAACGCGTCGAGCGGAGCGAAGTCGATATGGCCGCCCTCGGTCGCAATCGCGCGTCCGCTATCGGGCAGCAGCAGGGCCACGCCGAGGCCGGTGCCGGGGCCGAGGACGGTGCAGGGGCGGTCCTTGGGAAGCGGCTCGTCGGGGCCGCATAAGGGCTTCAGTTCGGTCGTTTGGACGGCTCCGGCGGCGTGGGCGATAGCCTCGAAATCATTGAGGAACAGCGCGTGGTCGAGCGAGAGGTCGCGGGCGATCTCGTCGAATTGCAGCACCCATGGACTGTTGGTCATCCGCACGCGGCCATCGCGCACCGGCCCGGCGATGGCGAAGGCCGCGTGGGTTGGCAATGCGCGCCCGATCCGTTCCGCAAAGGCGCGGAAGGCGGCGGGAAGCCCCGAGTAGTCGCCCGTGGGCAGCTTCACCGCTTCGCCCAGCGAAATCGCGCCGGCGGTGGTGGTGGCGAGCGCGAAGCGGGCATTGGTGCCGCCAATATCGGCGACGACGATTTCGTGCGTAGCGCTCACAGCCCCGCTTCGGCCAGCATCGCGCTGCCGCCCTTTTCGGCCGGATCGCTGTGATGGCGCAGCATCGCGAACAGCTCGCGGCCCGTGCCCATTTCGGGCGGTGGCGGGGTGGCGAGTTCGCGCGCATCCCATTCCTCGTCGTCGACCAGCGCTTCGAGCGTCCCGGTCGTGGCGCATACGCGGACCATGTCGCCGTCTTGCACCTTGCCCAGCGGGCCGCCGTGGAAGGCTTCGGGCGAAACGTGGATCGCGGAAGGCACCTTGCCGCTCGCGCCGGACATGCGTCCGTCGGTCACCAGCGCGACCTTGTGCCCGCGATCCTGCAACACGCCGAGCGGCGAGGTCAGCTTGTGCAGTTCGGGCATGCCGTTGGCCGCCGGTCCCTGAAAGCGCAGCACGACGACGACATCGCGGTCCAGCTCGCCCGTCTTGAAGGCTTCGGCCACATCGTGCTGGTTGGTGAAGACGCGCGCGGGCGCTTCGATGGTGTGGCGTTCGGGATCGACCGCGCTAACCTTCATCGTGGCGCGGCCCAGATTGCCCTGCAGCAGCGCGAGGCCGCCATCCTTGCGGAACGGATCCGTGACGGGCTTGAGCAGGGTCTCGTCGCGGCTTTCGCGCGCGGCGGGTTTCCAGACCAGCTCCTCGCCATCCATCACCGGCTCGCGCGCACCCTCGGCAAGCGATTGGCCGTACACGGTCAGGATATCGCCATGGGCCAGCCCAGCATCCAGAAGCTCGCGGATCACGTAAGGCATTCCGCCCGCGGCGTGGAAATAGTTAATGTCGCCTGCGCCGTTGGGATAGACGCTGGCGATCAGCGGGACGACATCGCTCAGCTCGTCCATATCGTCCCAGTCGAGCACGATCCCCGCCGCGCGCGCGATGGCGGGCAGGTGGATGACGTGGTTGGTCGATCCGCCCGTGGCGAGCAGGCCTACACAAGCGTTCACGATGGCCTTCTCGTCGATGCAGTGGCCGAGCGGGCGGTAATCCTCATTGGGTTGTCCGCCCTTGGCCCAGCCGATCTCGGTTATCCGGTGGACGGCGGCGCGGGTCAGTTCCTGCCGCAGCTTGTTGCCCGGATTGACGAAGCTGGAGCCGGGCATATGCAGCCCCATCATCTCCATCATCATCTGGTTGGAATTGGCCGTGCCGTAGAAGGTGCAGGTGCCAGCGCCATGATAGCTCGCGCTTTCCGCCTCCAGCAGCTCGTCCTCGCCGACCTTGCCTTCCGCATAGAGCTGGCGGACGCGGATTTTCTCCTTGTTGGCGAGGCCCGATGGCATCGGCCCGGCGGGGACGAGGATCGTGGGCAGATGGCCGAAGCGCAGCGTGCCGATCAGCAGGCCGGGCACGATCTTGTCGCAGATTCCGAGCAGCAGCGCGCCCTCGAACATGCCGTGGCTCAGCCCGACAGCCGTGCTCATTGCGATCACATCGCGGCTGAACAGCGACAGTTCCATCGAATCCTGACCCTGCGTCACCCCGTCGCACATCGCGGGCACGCCGCCTGCGACCTGCGCGGTGGCGCCGCGCTCGCGCGCGAAAATCTTTATCTGCTCGGGATAGCGCCCGTAGGGCTGATGGGCGCTCAGCATGTCGTTATAGGCGGTGACGATGCCGATGTTCATCGCGGTGCCCGCCTTGATGGTCGGCTTGTCCTCCCCGCTCGCTGCGAAGCCATGCGCCAGGTTGCCGCAGGACAGGGTGGGGCGATGCACGCCTTCGTCGCGCTGCCGGTCGATCAGGTCGAGATAGCGTCGGCGGTTGTCCCGCGACCTCTCGACGATCCGGTCGGTGACCTTGGCGAGCGTGGGGTGCAGGCTCATGAAGGGCTCCAGAAGATTGTGACGGGCGCGCGCGAGCGACGCAGGAGCCGCGCGACGGGCAGGTCGTTCTCGCCCCGCATCGCCTCCTCGATCACCGCCTTCTTTTCCTCGCCCCGGATCACCAGGATCGTCTCGCGCGGCGCGGTGGTTAGCGCCTCCATGTTCATGCTGAGCCGGGGGAAGGGCGCTTCGGGCGGCAGGGGATGTGGCTCGGTACGGATGACGCTCGGGCCGGGGCGGTCCTCGCACACCATTTCGGGAAACAGCGAAGCGACATGGCCGTCGCTCCCCATGCCCAGCCACAGGAGATCGAGCGGGGGAATGTCCATGCCTTCCTCCAGCGTCGCGATGGTCGCGGCGCTGCCTGCAAAGGCGCTTTCCAGCTTGGCCTGGTTGCTGGCCGTATGGTCGAGCGGCACGATCCGGTCGTCTCCGAGCATCAGGGTCACACCCGACCAATCGAGGCCGCGGCGCGCGAGTTCCGCGAATATGGCCACGGGTGTCGATCCGCCCGGCACCGCGATCACTGGCGCTTCGCTGGCTTCGATCACGCGCGCGACATGATCGGCCACGGCATTGGCGGAGCCGTCCTCGGCCCAGCGGATTGCGGGCCTACTCATGCCAGCTCACCCCGTCGCGCTCTGTCAGCGCGACCGAGGCGCTCGGCCCCCAGCTGCCCGCGGCATAGGTTTTCGGGGTCATGTTCTCCTCGCCCCACACCTTGCGGATCGCGTCGATCCAGCGCCACTGCGCCTCGACCTCGTCGCGCCGTACGAACAGTGTCGGGTCGCCGTCGATCAGATCGAGCAGCAGCCGCTCGTAGGCGATCCGGCGGCGCGCCTTGGCAAAGGCCTGGGTGAGCGACAGGTCGAGCGGGACTTCGCGCAGGGTCACGCCCTCGCGGTCCATCCCCGGCTCCTTCGCCATCACCATCAGGCGCACGTGTTCCTCGGGCTGGAGGCGAATAACCAGCCGGTTGGCTGCCAGCTTGCCGCCGCGCTCGGCGAAGATGTTGTGCGGCACACACTTGAACTGGATCACGATTTCGCTGCGGCGTTCGGCCATGCGCTTGCCGGTGCGCAGGTAGAAGGGCACGCCCTGCCAGCGCCAGTTTTCGACATGGGCCTTCAGCGCCACGAAGGTTTCGGTGTCGGATGGCTCGCCCAGATCCTCGGTATAGGAACCCACGACTTCGCCGCCCACGGCGCCGCCCGCATACTGTCCGCGCACCATTTCCTCGGCGGTGACGGGGCGCAGGCAGCGCAGCACCTTCACCTTCTCGTCGCGCACGCTGGTGGCGTCGAAATCCGCCGGTGGCTCCATCGCGATCAGCGCGAGCAGCTGGAGCATGTGGTTCTGCACCATGTCGCGCAGGGCGCCGGTCTCGTCATAGAAGGCATTGCGGCCTTCGAGCCCCACGGTCTCGCCGATGGTGATCTCCACGTGATCGATCCCGTTCGCGTTCCATAGCGGCTCGAACATCGCATTGGCGAAGCGCAGCGCCATCAGGTTCTGGACGGTCTCCTTGCCGAGATAGTGGTCGATCCGGAAAATCCGGTCCTCGTCGAAGGCGCTGGCAACCGCGTCATTGATGACGCGCGAACTGGCAAGATCGTTGCCGAGCGGCTTTTCCAGCCCGATCCGCACGTTCTCGCCCGCCAGCCCGGCCGATTGCAGGCCGCGGATCGTAGGCTCGAAGAGGAAGGGCGCGGTCGAGAGGAAGATCGCGAGCCCGCCCGAAATATCGCCGAGCTTGCTGGCGAGATCGTCGAATCCTTCGAGGGTCGATGCGTCGAGCGGCTGGTATCGAAGGTGCCGAAGGAAGCTGGCGATCTTTCCGGCGTCCTTGCGATCCTCGGGCAGGTATTCGTCGAGCGCCTCGCGCGCGAGCGTGCGGAAGTCCTCGTCGCTCAGCTTGCTGCGCGCGGTGCCGCATATCCGCAAGTCTTCCGCGATAAGCCCGTCTTCGTGCAGCGCGTAGAGAGATGGCAGCAGCATCCGCCTCGAAAGATCGCCGGTGGCACCGAAGAGCAGCAGCGTGGAAGAGGATGTCGGCATTGTTCGGCTTGGTCCCTCCGCCGTCTCCCCGGCCGGTGGGGAGACCTGGTGTTCATGCAATTGTGCCCCGCAAAAGGGCGCGCGTCATCTCCCCAACGAGCGGAGCGGGATTCCGACCCCGCGACCATGCGGATTACGGTTCGGTTGGGGTCTGCCGGGTGCTTTGGGCAGGGCAGAGGCGGGCCGGGCCCGAAAAGCGAACGGCCCGCCGACCAGGGGGACGACGGGCCGACCGACGGCTGAGTTGGTACGCCGCCGATTTGCTAGAAGCTGGCTCCGATGCTCACCACCACGCCTTCGCTCTGCCCGCCGATGCTCGGCAGGTCGGTATCGACATAGGCGATCCCGAGGGTGAGGATGTCGAAGCTCGCCTCGGCGCTGAGCGACCAGTCGAGATAGCCGCCCGAACCGTAGTCGAGGCTGCCTTCGGAGTAGCCGAGATGCGCCGCGATGCTGACAGGGGTATCCGGGATGCCCGCGCCGAGGCCGCCGTAGATGTAGATGTTGTCGTCGCCGCCGAGCGAATCCTGCTCCCACGCATAGGCCGCGCCGACGGTTGCTTCGACCGGGCCGATGGCGCCGGTGATCGAGGCGTAGGGCTCGAAATAATCGCTGTCGCCGACCGCATCGTCCCCATTGGGGTAGATGTAGTAGAGCATGCCGCCATCGATCGTGACGCCGGGGGCCACTTCGCCCGACCAGCCCGCATAAATGTCGACCTCGGTGTGGCCGTAGAGCGGGCTGTCCTCGATCGAGGAGGCCCAGGTGCCGATGTAGAAGCCGCTTTCATGGGCGGCGTCGATCCCCCCCTGCACGGCGAAGTCCTCGTCCGAAAAGCTCACCCCGCGGAAGCGGTAGTCGCTGACCAGCATGACGTTGGCACTGAGTTCGAGCTCGCTGCTCTCTTCTTCTTCCTGCGCCATGGCGGGACTGGTGAACAGGGCTGCGGCGAGCAGGGCTGCCGGTCCAAAACGGAATAAACGCATTATTTTCCTCCTTATTATCGCGAATATCCTCTCCGCAGATTGCGGCCCCGCACCGTCTCCCGGTCTCTCTCGCCGGGATGACGGTGCAGAACCGTGTATCGAGTTCGTCAGTAGTTGTAGGCGCGCTCCCCGTGCTCGCTGAGGTCGAGCCCGTCGCGTTCCTTCTCTTCGGACACGCGCCCGCCGGTCACCAGCTTGGCGATGATCCATGCGATCGCGGCACCGACAGCGGCCCAGCCGATCGCGACGCCCACGCCTGCCGCCTGGATGCCGAACTGCTCCATCGCATTGTAATCCGCATCGCCCGGCCCACCGAGGCCCGGCATCATGGTGAAGGCGGTGCCGAGCGAGCCGACAATGCCGCCGATCCCGTGGATGCCGAAGACGTCCGCGGTATCGTCCAGCCCCAGCTTGGGCTTGAGCATGGTGACGAACCAGAAGCACACCAGCGCGGCGACCGCGCCGATCAGGATCGCCCCGAACGGCCCGCTGTTGCCGGCTGCCGGAGTGACGGCGACGAGGCCGGCGATGGCACCCGAGCAGCCGCCCAGTAGCGAACCCTTGCGGCCCGAGATGGCTTCACCCAGCATCCAGAACAGCACGCCGGCTGCGGTGGCGACGAAGGTGTTGAGCACCGCGAGCGAGGCAACGCCGTCCGCTTCCAGCTCCGAACCGCCGTTGAAGCCGAACCAGCCGACCCACAGCAGGCCCGTGCCGATCAGCGTCATGGTCAGCGAGTGCGGCGGCATCGGTTCGGTCGGGTAGCCGACACGCTTGCCGAGGATGATGCAGCCCATCAGCGCCGAGACACCGGCATTGATGTGGACCACGGTCCCGCCTGCGAAGTCGAGCGCGCCCCAGTCGTAGATCAGGCCGCCGCTCGCCCACACCATGTGTGCGATCGGGAAGTAGACGATCGTCAGCCAGATGGCGGTGAACACCATCATGGTCGAGAACTTGGCCCGCTCCATCGTGCCGCCGACGACCAGCGCAGCGGTGATCGCGGCGAAGGTCATCTGGAAGGCGATGAAGATGTATTCGGGGATCTCGACGCCGTCGGTGAAGGTCGCCGCGCCCGAATCGGAGGTGACGCCCTTCAGGAAGACCTTGCCGAAATCGGCGATGTAGGCATTGCCCGTATCGCCGAAGGCCATCGAGTAGCCGTACATCACCCAGATCAGCATCGCGAGCGCCGCCACGCCGAGCACCTGGGTCAGCACCGATGCCATGTTCTTGGTCCGCGCGAGGCCGCCATAGAACAGGGCGAGGCCGGGCACGATCATCGCCATGACGAGGACGGTGGCCACGATCATGAAGGCGGTGTCGCCCTTGGCGATGGTGGCGGCCGCCTCGGCGGTTTCCGCCGGCGCCTGGAGCGCGAAGGCGGGCGTCGCGGCAAGGGCTGCGAGGCCTGCCGCGGTTACGGATCTTATGGTCAATTTCATATTCTGAACCCCCCTCAGAGCGCGGTGTCGTCGGTCTCGCCGGTGCGGATTCGCAGCGCGGACGGAACGTCGAGCGTGAAGATCTTGCCGTCGCCGATCGAATCGGTCTTGGCGGCGGTTGCGATGGCATCGATGGCCTTGGGCGCGACGTCGTCCGCGACGACCGCCTCGATCCGGACCTTGGGCACGAAACTCGTGTCGTACTCCGCCCCGCGATAGACTTCGGTGTGGCCCTTCTGGCGGCCGAAGCCCTTGGCTTCCGAGACCGTCAGGCCCGTGACGCCCACGCCGGTGAGGGCTTTGACCACCTCATCCAGCTTGAACGGTTTTATGATGGCGATGATTAGCTTCATATTCCCCCCTGGTAGATAAATTTCAGCGACAGACACCCTTCCCTTCAATTCTTGCTTGAAGGGTCATGGATTTGTCATTTATGATGCATCGCACAAATTCGAGGAACTGGTCAATCTGGTTCGCACACGCAGCATGCGGCCGTTCAAGTCTTTGATAATCAGCGGCTTTCGCAGCCGCGAAATCGGGGGAGTCGACGTGAATTATTCAACATCGGGGTCGGAAGCGGATGTGGCTTCCGCAAATGCGAACGGGGGGCACGCGGTGGAGCCGCCCCCGGCCGACCCCATGCTCGCCTCGATGCAGCCCGAAGAGCTGAAGCTGGCGATGGACGAGCTTGGCTGCGCCACGCAGAGCGCGCTCGCGCGCGCCATCGGCGTCGACCGTTCGACCGTCAGCCTGTGGCTCGACGGGCGCGTAGGCGTGCCCCGTCCCGTCGCGAAACTGCTGCGGCTGCTACAGCAGCACGAGGGGCAGGCGCGGCGGGACGAGCCTTGAGCAATACCGCCCTCATGGGGACGGAACCGGCGGCGTCGGACTGGCTGGGCGATGCGGCGCGTGTCGTCATCAAGATCGGTTCGTCCCTTCTGATAGAACCGGAGGATCGTCACCCCCGCGCTGCGTGGCTCGCGCGCCTGGCGGATGACATCGTGGCGCTGCGGCAGGACGGCGCGAGCGTGATCGTGGTAAGCTCTGGCGCGGTCGCGCTTGGCTGGCGGCGGCTGGGCCTGCCGCGTTCGACCCAGCTCGACCGGCGCCAGGCAGCCGCGTCGATCGGCCAGAGCCTGCTGATGAATGCCTGGGCGGCGGCCTTCGCCCCGCACGACATTGCGGTCGCACAGCTCCTGCTGACGCTCGACGACAGCGAATCGCCCGAACGCTCGGCCAATGCGCAGGCGACTCTTTCGGTCCTGCTCGGGGCGGGTGCGGTGCCGGTCGTCAACGAGAACGACAGCGTCGCGACCGAGGAGCTGAAGCTGGGCGACAATGACCGGCTCTCGGCCCGCGTCGCCGAACTGGCGGGCGCGGACCTGCTGCTGCTGCTGTCCGATGTCGATGGGCTGTACGACGGCGATCCCCGCGAGGCGGCGGCCCGGCATGTCCCCTTCGTCCCCGCGATCGACGATCGGATTACGGCGATGGCAGGCGGAGCGGCGAGCGAGGGGGTCGGCACCGGCGGTATGGCGACCAAGCTTGCCGCCGCACGGCACGCCGGATCGCTCGGCTGCCGGACGATCATTGCCAGCGGGCGGGAAGATCGCCCCATCCAGCGGTTGAAGGATGGGGCGCGGGCTACGCTGTTTGCCACCGTAGCCCCCTGAGATTTGGCCCGAATCCGGGGCTCTCCGCAAGGGCGGGCAACGAACTGCGCGTAGAAATCGGCGAATCGGCAATATTTTTGCTTGCCCTTAAGTTTTGATGATATAAACGTCTCGCCACCGCAGCAATGGTGCTGCGCATGCGAGGATTTGAGGAATGCAGGCCAAGGCCGCGATCCGCACTGCCGACGGGACTGCGCTGTTTGCGCAGGGTCTCGTGCTGCTCCTCGTCCTTCTTCTTGTACTTCTTATCGAGCGGGGAGGGGTGCCCATCGGCTGAGCCAAGCCAGACGGACCTCTCGAACCCCGCTCTCCGACAAGGACAGCGGGGTTTTTTAATGGGTCCGTACCGGGATCGACGTGATGACTGAGACTTCTTCCAAACGTTCCGACGCCATAACCAAGGGTCCGGCAAAGGCGCCGGCCCGCGCGATGCTGCGTGGTGCAGGCTACAGCGACGAACAGATGGCCCAGCCGATGGTCGCGGTGGTCAACACCTGGTCCACGGTCACGCCGTGCAACATGCACCTCGCCGATCTGGCCGAGCCGATCCGCGAAGGCCTGCGCGGTGGCGGTGCCACGCCGGTCGATTTCAACACCATCGTTGTCTCGGACGGGATCACGATGGGCGGCGAGGGCATGCGCGCCTCGCTGATCAGCCGCGAGATCATCGCCGATTCGATCGAGCTGGCGGTGCGCGGCCACTCGCTCGACGCCGCGGTCATCCTGGTCGGTTGCGACAAGACCATCCCCGCCGCCGCAATGGCGCTGGCGCGGCTCGATATTCCTGGCCTGGTTTTCTATGGCGGGACGATCATGCCCGGCCAGTGCGACGGGCGCGACATTTCTATCCAGGATGTGTTCGAGGCGGTCGGCGCGCATGCCAGCGGCGACATGAGCGATGCCGAGCTCGACAAGATCGAGCGCGCGGCGTGCCCCGGCGCGGGCGCGTGCGGCGGGCAGTTCACCGCCAACACCATGGCCATGGCGCTGGCGATGATGGGCCTCTCCCCCATGGGCTCGGGCGATCCGCCCGCGACCGACACCGCCAAGGCGGTCGAGGCGGCGCGCTGCGGTCGGCTGGCCGCGAAGCTGGCCAAGGAGGGCACCTCGTCGCGCAGTTTCGTGACGCCCACCTCGGTCCGCAATGCGGCGACGGCGGTGGTCGCGAGCGGCGGGTCGACCAACGCCGTGCTCCACCTGCCCGCCATCGCGGCGGAAGCGGGCTTCGCTTTCCCGATCGAGACCTTCGACGAATTGTCGCGCAAGGTGCCTGTCATCACCGACCTCAAGCCGGGCGGGCGCTTCCTCGCGCGCGATCTCTACAAGGCTGGCGGCGTCACGCTGTTCGGCCAGCGGCTGGCCGATGCCGGGATGATCGAGGACACGCCGACCGTCACCGGGCGCAGCCTGTTTGCCGAACTGGCGCAGGCCGAGGAAACACCGGGCCAGCAGGTCGTCAAATCGCCCGCCGATCCGGTCAAGGCGACCGGAGGGCTCAGCATTCTCTACGGCGATCTCGCGCCCGAAGGCGCGGTGCTCAAGACCGCAGGCTATGGCGCCGCGTCGTTCGAGGGTCCGGCACGGGTGTTCGAGGGCGAGGAAGCGTGCTTCGCTGCCGTGTCCGAAGGCGCGATCAAGGCGGGCGACGTCGTCATCATCCGTTACGAAGGCCCCGCCGGCGGGCCGGGCATGCGCGAGATGCTGGCGGTGACCGCCGCACTCGCCGGGCAGGGGCTCGCGGGCAAGGTCGCGCTGATCACCGACGGTCGCTTCTCGGGTGCGAGCCACGGCTTTGTCATCGGCCATTGTTCGCCCGAGGCCGCCGCAGGCGGCCCCATCGCGCTGGTCGAGGAAGGAGACACGATCCGCATCGACGCCGAGGCGCGCCGGATCGACGCCGATATCGACTGGGACGCGCGCCGCGCCGCGCACACTCCGCGCGAGCCCAACCGCATGGGCGGCGTTTTCGACAAATACGCGCGTCTCGTTTCGTCCGCCGCCTACGGCGCCACCACCATTCCACCCGTGACCGAGTGAGGGATTTCAGACCATGCCGAAAACGATCAAGATCTATACCGATGCCGACGCCAAGCCCGCGCTGGTGAAGGACCGCCCCGTCGCCGTGATCGGCTATGGCAGCCAGGGCCGCGCCCACGCGATGAACCTTAAGGACAGCGGGTGCGAAGTGATCGTGGGCTTGCGCGATGGCTCGCCCACGGCGGCCAAGGCTCGCGCCGACGGCCTGACCGTCATGCCCGTCGCCGAAGCCGCCAAGGCCGCATCGCTGATTGCGCTGCTGACGCCCGACATGAGCCACGAGGCGATCTTCGCCAGCGACATTGCCCCCAATCTTGAGCAGGGCGACGCGCTGCTCGTCGCGCACGGCTTCACCGTTCTGTACGAGCGCATCCAGCCCGCCGCCGGGATCGATGTGATCCTGGTCGCGCCCAAGGGCCCGGGCGATCTGGTCCGCCGCGAATACGAACGCGGGGCGGGTGTCCCCTGCCTGTTCGCCGTGCGTCAGGACGCCACCGGCGAAGCGCGCGAGCGGGCGCTGGCCTATGCCAGCCTGATCGGCGGGACCACCGCCGGGGCCATCGAAACGAGCTTCCGCGAGGAAACCGAGACCGACCTGTTCGGCGAACAGGCGGTGCTGTGCGGCGGCGCGACCGAGCTGGTCGCCGCCGGGTTCGAGACGCTGGTGGACGCGGGCTACCAGCCCGAGATCGCCTATTACGAATGCCTGCACGAGCTGAAGCTGATCGTCGATCTGCTGTACGAAGGCGGGTTCGAGAAGATGCACGAATTCGTCTCCGAAACCGCGATCTACGGCGATCTCGTATCCGGTCCGCGGGTCATCAACGACGAGACCCGCGCGCGGATGCGCGACGTTCTGCAGGACATTCAGGATGGCACTTTCGCGCGCAACTGGATCGCCGAGAACGAGGCCGGAAAGGTCGAATACGACAAGATGCAGGCCGCCGATCTGGCTCATCCCATCGAAGCCACCGGCAAGGAGCTGCGCGCGATGATGCCGTGGCTGGAAGCCGAGAAGAAGAAGAAGGAGCAGAAGGCCGCCTGATCCCCGCGCGCCTTCCCGAAAGCGAGAACCATGAACGCCATGACCCAGCCCATATCCAGCCCGGACATCGAGCCCGCCACCCGTACGGGTGCGCAACTGGTCGTCGATACGCTGGAGGCGCTCGGCGTAGAATGTGTCTTCGGCTATCCGGGCGGCGCGATCATGCCGGTTTACGATGCTATCGCACACGGCAAGGCGCGCCACATCCTCGTCCGGCACGAACAGGCCGCCGCCTTCGCCGCCGACGCCTATGGCCGGGCGACGGGCCGTGCGGGCGTGTGCCTCGCGACCTCGGGCCCGGGGGCGACCAACCTCATCACAGGCATCGCCAATGCCTACCTCGATTCGGTCCCGATGGTCGCCATCACGGGCCAGGTTGCGCAGCCGATGATGGGCACCGACGCATTCCAGGAGACAGACATTTTCGGCATGACCATGCCGATCGTGAAGCATTCGGTCATCGTCCGGCGTCCGGAGGATATCCCGGCTGCGCTGGCCGAGGCTTTCGCGATTGCCGAGGGCGGGCGGCCCGGCCCGGTGCTGGTCGACCTGCCCAAGGACGTGCAGCAGGCCACCTGCGAGGCTCCGCGCAAGCCCCGTGCGACGACGGAGGTTCTGCCGTCTCCTTCGCATGATGCCATTGCCGAGGCCGAGCGGCTGATCGCTGCCTCGCGGCGCCCGCTGTTCTATCTCGGTGGCGGAATCGCGCGGTCCAACGCGAGCGAGATGGTCCGCCGGATCGTCGATGAAAGCGGCATTCCGGCGGTCGCCACGCTGCAGGGCCTCGGCGTGCTGTCGGCCGACCACCCCGCAATGCTCGGCATGCTGGGAATGCACGGGCATCGCGCGGCCAATATGGCGGTGCAGGAGAGCGATCTGCTGATCGTGGTCGGTGCGCGGTTCGACGATCGTGCGACCGGCAAGCTGGCCGAATTCGCGCCGCATGCCTCGGTCGTCCATATCGATATCGACGCGTCCGAGCTGGGCAAGCTGCGCCATGCGCATGCGGCCGTGTGTGGCAACCTCAAGTCCAGCCTCGCCGCGATCGATTTCGCGCGCGGCGACATCGCCGAGTGGACCGACACGATCATGGCCGCCCGCGCCGCGCATGCGCCGCGTTACGATGCGCCGGGTAACGGCATCTATGCGCCCGCCATGCTGAAGGAACTGTCCGAGCGGGTCGGCGATAATTTCGTCGCAGCCTGCGATGTCGGCCAGCATCAGATGTGGGTCGCCCAGCATTGCCGCTTCGCCCGTCCGCAGGCGCACCTGACCAGCGGCGGCCTGGGTGCGATGGGTTACGGCCTGCCCGCTGCCATCGGGGCCAAGCTGGCCGAGCCGGAGCGCGAGGTGTTTGCGATCTGCGGCGACGGCGGGTTCCAGATGAACATCCAGGAACTCGCGACCCTGCGCCGCTACCAGATCCCGGTGAAGATCGTGCTGCTCGACAACGCGATGCTGGGCCTGGTGCGGCAATGGCAGGAGCTGTTCTTCGCGGGCAATTATTCCGAGGTCGACCTGTCCGACAATCCCGACTTCGTCGAGGTGGCCAACGCCTTCGGCATCGAGGCTTTCGGCATCGAACGCCACGAGGAAGTCGACGGCGCGATCGACCGGCTGATGGCCGCGCGCGGGCCGATCCTCGCCCATGTCCGCATCGACCCCGAAGAAAACGTCTGGCCGCTGGTGCCGCCGGGCAAATCCAATGCCGAAATGATGGAGAAGCGCCATGAGGGTTGAACACGTCCGTATCGAGTTTCGCTGCGCCGAAGGCGCGCTTCGCCGGATTCTCGGCGTGATCGAGGCGCGTGCCTTCGCCGTGCGCTCCATGCAGATGGGCAGCGACGGCGACCGTTCCGTGATGACCCTGGCGCTGGAGCCGCTGGACGAGAGCCGACGGGTGGATACGCTGCTGCGCCAGGTCGCACGGCTGCACGAGGTCGAAACCACGATCCGCCTGACCAACGCACCGCCGGTAATGGAGGTAGCCCATGTCGCAACAGCCTGAGGAAATGGTCGCAGCGGGGCCGCGCCGGATCGCGATCTTCGACACGTCCCTGCGCGATGGCGAGCAGGCGCCCGGTTTCTCGATGAACACCGCGCAGAAGCTCAAGCTTGCCCATGCGATGCGCAAGCTGAAGGTGGACGTGATGGAGGTCGGCTTCGCCGCAGCCTCTCCCGGCGACGCAGAGGCGATCCACACCATCGCCAGCGAGATCGGCTACCTGTCCGATGCGCCCATGCTGTGCTCCCTCTCGCGTGCGACCGAAGGCGATATCGCCGCCGCCGAGCGGGCGCTCGGTCCGGCGAGGCGCAGCCGGCTGCACCTCTTCTTCGGCACCAGCGACCTGCACCTGGCGGCCAAGCACAAGATGGAGAAGCCCGAAGCGCTGGCAACAATCGAGCGGGCGGTCAAAATGGGCAAGGGCCGCTTTACCGAAATCGAATTTTCGGCCGAGGATGCGCTGCGCACCGACCGGGCCTTCCTGAAGGAAGCGCTCGAGTGCGCCGCCGCCGCCGGGGCGGACGTGCTCAACGTGCCCGACACGGTCGGCTACACCTCACCCGAGGAGATTTACGAACTGTTCGCCGATCTCACCGCGAATGTGGCCCGGGCCGACCACGTCATCTTCTCGACCCACAACCATGACGACCTCGGCATGGCGGTGGCCAACAGCCTCGCGGCGGTGCGCGGTGGCGCGGGCCAGGTCGAATGCACGATCAACGGCATCGGCGAGCGGGCGGGCAATTGCGCGCTCGAGGAAGTGGTGATGGCGCTGAAGACCCGGCCAGATCACTATGCGGCGACCACCGGAATCGAAACGCGGGAGATCTTCGCGGTCAGCCGTCTGCTGGGCGAAGTGACCGGCAATGCGCCGCCGCGCAACAAGGCGATCGTGGGGCGCAATGCCTTCGCGCACGAGGCGGGGATTCACCAGCACGGCGTGCTGGCCGACCGGCGCACTTACGAGATCATGAGCCCCGAGGATATCGGCCTGCCGTCCAATGCGCTGGTGCTGGGCAAGCACTCGGGCAAGCACGCGCTGCGCGCGCGGCTGGAGGCGCTGGGGCACGATCTGGGCGGCAACCGCTTCGAGAAGCTCTATGCCGACTTCAAGAACCTTGCCGATACCAAGCGCGAGGTGACCGACAACGACCTGTGCGATCTGGTCGCCGAGGATGGCCGCGGCCATGCTTGGGAACTGGTGCGCGTGGAAATGCGCACCGGCACCAAGGCGAAGGAGCGCCCGACCGCGAAGGTCACGCTCGACCACGCCACGCGCGGGCGGATCACCACCATCGGCCACGGCACCGGCCCGTTCGAGGCGCTGACCGACGCCTTCTGCGTCGCCGCCGAGGTGAAGGAGGGCATGCTGGAGAGCGTTGACGCCCATCAGCTTTCGCGCGAGATGGAAATCGAAGTCGGCCTGACGGTCGACGGGGTCGGCATCGCGGGGCGCAGCCAGCATACCGATGTCGTGATCGCCGCCGCAGAGGCGCTGCTCGCAGCGTTCAACAATCACGCCCGCATGGGCGGGACCGGCCGCCTCGCCGATGCGGCCTGAAGGGTTTTTCGTGACATGACCGAACCCCGTTCCTTGTTCGACAAGCTGTGGGACGCGCATGTTGTCGTCCCCGAAAGCGAGGAAAGCCCCGCCATCCTCTTCATCGACCTGCATCTGGTCCACGAAGTGACGTCTCCCCAGGCATTTGCCGTGCTGGAAGAGCGCGGCCTGCCGGTGCGGCGGCCCGACCTGACGCAGGCGACGCTCGACCACTCGACGCCGACATTGCCGGCGGGCGCGGACGGGCGGTTGCCCTATGCGACCGAGGCGGCGGAACGCCAGGTGCACCAGCTGGAGGCGAACTGCGCCAAGCACGGGATCGACCTGCTCGGCCTCGACGATGCACGGCGCGGGATCGTGCATGTGATCGGGCCCGAAATGGGGCTGACCCAGCCGGGCAAGACGATCGTGTGCGGCGACAGCCATACCTCCACCCACGGCGCGTTCGGTGCGCTGGCCTTCGGGATCGGCACGACCGAGGTTGGGCATGTGCTGGCCACGCAATGCATTCTCCAGCGCAAGCCGAAATCGATGCGCATCACCTTCGAGGGTGAGCTTTCGCCGGGTGTCGGCGCGAAGGACATGGCGCTCGCCATGATCGCGCAGATCGGCGCCGATGGCGGGCAGGGCTATGCTGTCGAGTTTGCGGGCCCGGCAGTGGAGGCACTGTCGATGGAAGGCCGCATGACGCTGTGCAACATGGCGATCGAAGCGGGCGCGCGCGTCGGCATGGTCGCGCCCGACGAGACGACTTACGCTTACCTCGAAGGGCGCGAGCGCGCGCCGCAGGGCGAAGCGTGGGACGCGGCGCTTGCGCGCTGGCGTGCGCTTCCGTCCGACCCCGATGCCGCTTTCGATCGCGAAGTAAGCGTCGATGCGGCCGCCATCCGCCCAATGATAACCTTCGGCGTCTCGCCCGATGCCGCCGCGCCGGTTTCCGCCAGTGCTCCCGCGCCGCAAGATGATGCCGCACGCCATGCGGCGGACTACATGCGTTTCGAGGCAGACCGTCCCTTCGCCGAAATGCCGGTCCATCGCGTCTTCATCGGCAGCTGCACCAATTCGCGGATGGCCGACCTGCGCGAAGCGGCCGAAATCATGCGCGGCCGCAAGGTGGCCGAGGGCGTCACCGCGCTCATTGTCCCGGGCTCGGAAAGTGTCCGCCGACAGGCCGAGGCAGAGGGACTGGACGCGGTGTTCATCGAGGCCGGGGCCGAATGGCGCCTGCCCGGCTGTTCGATGTGCATCGCGATGAATGGCGATCAGGGCGAACCGGGCGAACTCGTGGTCTCGACCTCCAATCGCAATTTCGTCGGCCGCCAGGGCAAGGGTGTGCGCACCGTGCTCGCCGGGCCTGCCACCGCGGCGGCCAGTGCGATCGCGGGGCACATCGCCGATCCGTCCCCCTATCTGACCGAGAAGAGGGAGGCACGCGATGCAGCTTGAGCCTTTCACCCGACTGATCTCGCGCACACTCGTGCTGCCCCAGCACAATATCGACACCGACCAGATCATCCCCGCGCGCTTCCTCACCACAACTTCGCGCGAGGGGCTGGGCGCACAGGCCTTCTACGACTGGCGCTATACGGGCGACGACCAGCCAAAGAACGATACGCCCTTGCCCGCTGCCGGGGCGGGCGACCGGCAGGTGCTGGTCGCCGGGCCCAATTTCGGTTGCGGTTCCAGCCGCGAGCATGCGCCGTGGGCTCTGCTCGACTACGGCTTCCGGGCCGTCGTCAGCTCCGACATTGCGGACATCTTCAAGAGCAACGCTCTGAAAAATGGCTTGCTGCCGGTCGAGGTGGACGAGCGCACCCATGCCGCGCTGCTCGAACGGCCGGGCATGCGGATGGTGATCGACCTCGAAAGCTGCACGCTGGAGACCGAGGACGACATTCGCGCGCAGTTCAGCGTAGAGCCCTTCGCACGGCGGTGCCTGCTCGACGGAGTCGACCCGCTGGGCCACATCCTCGCGCACGAAGCGGATATCGCCGCCTACGAGGTTGCCGCCGCGTGACCCGCAGAATCGTATTGCTGCCCGGCGACGGTATCGGCCCCGAGGTCGCGCAGGGCGCGCGCGCGGTGCTGGAGGCGGTGGCCCCCGCCTACGGGCTGTCGCTGGAGTTTGCCAGCTACGCCATCGGCGGTTGCGCGATCGACGCCCATGGCGATCCGTTTCCCGAGGCGACCGCGAAAGCGTGCGCGGATGCAGACGCTGTGTTCCTCGGCGCGGTCGGCGGGCCGAAATGGGATGGGGGCGGACCGCGACCGGAAGCTGGGCTTCTCGGCTTGCGCAAGGCCCTCGGCGCGTTCGCGAACCTGCGCCCGATCACGCTCTTTTCCGGCCTCGAACATCTCTCGCCGCTGAAAGCCGATCGCGTGACCGGAACCGACATGCTGATCGTGCGCGAACTGACCGGGGGGATCTATTTCGGCGACAAGGTGGAGGGCGACGAGACCGCCACCGACCTGTGCAGCTATACGGCGGAAGAGGTCGAGCGAATCGCGCGCATCGCCTTCGATGCGGCGCGCGGGCGTTCCGGGCGCGTGACTTCGGTCGACAAGGCCAACGTGCTCGCCACCAGCCGCTTGTGGCGCAAGACCGTGATCGCGCTGCGCGAGGCCGAGTACCCCGACATCGCGCTCGACCATGTGCTGGTGGATGCGATGGCGATGAAGCTGATCGAGCGTCCCTCCGCCTTCGATGTCATCCTGACCGAGAACATGTTCGGCGACATCTTGAGCGACGAAGCCTCCGTCATCACGGGCTCGATCGGGCTCGCGCCATCGGCCTCGCTGTCGCAAAGGCATGGCGGGTTGTACGAGCCGATTCATGGCTCGGCACCCGATATCGCGGGACAGGGCAAGGCCAACCCCGTGGGCGCGATACTGAGCGCGGCGATGCTGCTGCGTCACGCGCTCGGAGCGCAGGACGCGGCCGCTGCCGTCGAACGGGCCGTGGCGGCCTGTCTCGGCGACGGGATCTGCACGGCGGATGTTGGCGGCACCGCGAGCACGCAGGACGTGATCGGCGCGGTGTGCGAACGGATCGCCGGAAGCGCCTGAGCATTCCCCTTGCGGGCGTGCCGGTCCGGCGATAAGGGGCGTGCTTCCACGCGAAATGCCGCTTTAGCTCAGTTGGTAGAGCACATCATTCGTAATGATGGGGTCACGTGTTCGAGTCACGTAAGCGGCACCACCTCCCTCAGCTTATCCGCGCGCCCATTGCGGCCTTGATGGTTTCCCAAAACCGGATCGGGCTTTTCCCAGGTTCGCAAACGGCATTCGCGAGCGAGAAAATCGTACGCTTCGGACGAGTCGGAAGTCGTATTCAGTCTGCGCCGAAGCCAACCCGAGGCACAGAAGCCCAGGTGCCATCCTTTTTCAGGAAGCGGCGCACACCCTGGATCCGATACCACAGGTTGATCTGCCGATAGCCGAAATTCTCGAGCAGTGCTGCCCGTCCGATCCGTAGCAGACTCCGGGCAGACGGGGTCCGGCGCAGCTGCTGTTCCTCCAGCGCAAGCGTGCCCACGCTCAGCCCGGTGCCGAAAACAATCGACACGAAGAAGAAGGCCACCGCCATCATCGGATCGAGCAGGCCCAGCAGCGCAGCTGCCGGAAGCACGAGATAGCCCAGCAGCTCGGCGGGCGGACCCAGCACATCCTCCAGCAGGATGTGCGGCATGGCCAGCAGCCCGATCCGTCCGTAGCGCGGGTTGAAGATCATCCCGCGATGGCGGACCAGCGTTTCCACCGAGCCCTGCTGCCACCGCGCGCGCTGGTTATCGAGACCCTTCAGCGCTGCCGGTGCCTCGGTCCAGCAGACGATATCGGGCACGAAGGCGAAGCGGTAGTCTCGCTTCTTCTCGCGCAGGTGCCGGTGCAGGTGGACGACGAGTTCGAGATCCTCGCCCACGGTATCGTGCTGGTAGCCGCCGATCTCCACCAGGGTGGAGCGGCGAAACAGGCCGAACGCGCCCGAGATCAGCATCAGCGTGCCGGTCTGCGCATTGGCGACGCGCGCGGTGAGGAAGGCACGCAGGTACTCCACCACCTGAAACTGCGGCACGAGATCCTTGGCCACATCGATCTTTTGCAGCGATCCGCCCTTCACGGTGCACCCGTTCGCGACGCGGATCGCGCCGCCCACCGCCACGAGGCGGCCATTGTCGTGCATGAAAGGCTCGGCCGCGCGCAGCAGTCCGTCGGGCTCGATGATCGAGTCGGCGTCGATCACGCAGACCAGCGGGGTGCGGGCGAAGCCCAGCCCGGCGTTGGCGGCATCGGCCTTGCGGCCGTTTTCCTTGTCGACGACCAACAGGTTGGAAAACCGGCGCGAGGCGTACGTCTGGCGGATCTGTGTCTGCTGCAACTGCGCAACCTGCGTGCGCTCGCACGGGTACATGTCGAAGGCAGCGATCAGGCGCCCCATGGTGTCGTCCTTCGACCCGTCGTTGACGACGATCACCTCATGCTCCGGATATTCCAGCGCCAGCAGAGCCTTCACGCTTTCGACGATCGAGAGCTCTTCGTTGTAGGCGGGCGCTATCATGGTGATGGGCAACGCGAGATCGGCGTAGCGCTGCCATAGCTCGCGTGCGCCCTCGCTGGGTTCGATGCGGGTGGCGAACACCCAGGCCGCGATCAACAGCTGCGCCAGGCCGATCATGTTGCGCAGCAGCACGACGATGAAACAGAAGAACGCCACCGCGACGATGGCATTCGCCGCGATGTCCTGAAGCGCGGCCCAGGTCATGCGCAGTCGCTCAGGCCGGATTGCGGATGACGGACGGCAGGCGGAGGGGCTGCCGTGTCATATCCGGGATCCAGCGTCTCCAGCGCCTGTTCGGCCCGCAGCCTGACCCATAGTTGCGGGTCGTCTCTCATTCCGCGGATCTGGGCGACCGCATCCCGCAGCCCCAAAGCCGCACAGGCTCTGATCGCCTGCAGCCTGACATTGGCATCGGGATCGTGCAGCGCGGCCATGATCCATTCCCGCCCGCCGGGGTGGCCGAGCTTGGCCGACGCGCGCAGCGCGGCGCCGCGAACCTCCGGGTCTTCGTCCCCCGCCGCTTTTTCCAACACCGGAATAACCGCGACATCGCCGCTCCAGCCGAGGGAATCGATCAATTGGGCCCGCCAGACGGGCGGAAGCTCGTCTTCGAGCAAGAGGGTGAACTGCTCGCGATAATCCGGCACGCTCGCCCGCAACAGCGCGACGTCGAGCTTGCTGGGCGCGCGCTCGGTCATCCGCAATATCCGCATGGTCTCGCGCGGGGGTGGCAGGGCATGCGCCGCGGCGAGTGCGAAGGCCGCCTCCACCCGCACACGCGGGCTGCGATCGCGGGCCATCAGTTCGCGCAGCCGCGCGATGCACAGCTCGCTGCCGAAACGCTGCAGCAGGCGGATCGCGCTCACCCGCTCGGACCGCCGCCAGCGACGGGAGCGCCGCACGGTTGCGGCGAGCAAGCCGTCGAGCTCGGCTATCTGCATCAGCCGATCGCGTTCGCCGCCGCGAAGCAGCGCCTGGATCTGACTGACCGCCGCCAGCCGTCGCTCGTCGGTCCAGCCCGCTTCGTCCGTATCGGGCCGATGGCCCGCCACCCGGCGCAGGTAGCTGCGCGTGATCGCGGCATCGATCCGCTTGTTCGCATCGACCTGCCGCTCCGCAAGATAGCGGCGCAGGACCAGCAGCATGAAGATGAAGACAACCACCCCCGCCGTCGCCGCGGAGCCGAACACGACGGTTTCGTAAATGCCGGGCGGGAAGATCGTCATGGGCCGAACCGGAAGCCGAGCACCAGCGTGCCGGACAGCCGCCGATAGCTATCCTTGCGATCCTCGTAGGCGCCGACGGTGGTCAGGGTGAAGCGATCGCCCAGCGGCACCAGCAAGCCGGTGGCAACACTGCGAAGCTGGCGCACGCCATCGGCTTCCACATCGGGATAGCTGGCGAGAACGACGAAGCCGCCGACCCGCCCCTGCGGCCGGTAATCGGCGCGGAGCGAACCGCCGAGCCGGTAGTCCTCGCCCCCGCCGAACAGGTTGATCGCCCGCACGGTTACTGTGGCTGCATCGTCGAAGGCGTAGCGCAGGGCGGGCTGCACGGCGAAAACATTGCGGTCGCGATAATCGGCATAGCGGATATCGATCAGCGCGCTGGTGCGTTCGCCGAGAGCGATTTCGCCCCCGGTACCAATGCTCCAGCTTTCGCGGAAATCCGCGTTCGGGACCACACTGCCGGATATGTAGGCGGAGCCTCGCCCGAACCTTCGGTCGACCCTGGCCGCAAGGCGTATGTCGGTGGCGGCACGCTCCTCGCGCTCCACCGCCAGGCTGGCGCCCGTTTCTCGCGAAAGCGCCAGGCCGAGGCTCGCATTCTGCGACGACCAGGTCTCGCCATCACGATTGTCGAAGGCAATGTCCGAAACCCCGCCGCCCACGGTAAGCGCGGTGACGCGGAGACCTTCGGCCTGCTCCGGCGCGGCCAGTTTCGCGCTCAGTGCGTCCAGTTCGGGATAGTCCGGCGCGACGGCGGAAATCGCGTCCGCCTGCCGCTGCGCGGCCTTTATGTCGCCGCGCCAGAAAAGGATATTGCCGCGGGCGACCTGGATATCGAGATCCTCGGGCGCGAGGGCGAGCGCACGGTCGATCTGCGCCTGCGCCCGGTCCAGATCGCCCTGCGCCGCGCTTACCGCCGCAAGACGACGCAACAGATCGGGGTTGTCGGGATTCTCGGCTAGCAGGCTTTCTAGCGTCTCGCGCGCCTGCGCGTAATCGCCCGCCGCCCGCGCGCGCTCTGCCGTCTCCAGCTGTGTCTCGCGCGTGTCCGGGGGGGCTTGCGCCACGGCGGGGGCCTGCATCGCGAGGCCAGCCAGGCATCCCAGGCCGAACAGCGTTTTCACGGCCCCTCGCCGAGAAGCTTCTCGATTCGTACAAGCAGTTCCTGCGGAATGAACGGCTTGGTCAGGTAGTCCGCCGCCCCAGATTTGATCGCTGACACGACATCCGCCTCGCCCTTGCGGGCCGTCAGCATAACGACGGGGATTGCGCTTGTTTCGGGATCGGCCTTGACCGTCCTCAAAACTTCAGGCCCCGCCACGATCGGCATCATAGAATCGAGCACGACGAGATCGGGCCGGTCGGACTTGATCCGGTCGATCGCCTCTTCGCCGTCATTCGCCACGCTCGTCTCGTGTCCAGCTCCCTCCAGACGGAACTTCACCAGTTCCACGAGAATGGGATCGTCGTCGGCGATCAGAATATGGGCCATGACTCTCTCTGCAGCGTTTCCTCCAGATTATCGGGCGAACCCCCTTAATATCTGATAAATATAACTTTTAGAGATTTGCGAATAATGCGTCTTTGAGGGCGCTCAGTCGGCACGGGTTCCGGCGAGGGGATCGATTTCGTCCCGGATTTCTTCCAGCAGGTCGATTTGCGCTCCCGAGGCTGGGCTGCCCAGCAGCCGATGTTCGACCTCGCGGCACTTCTCGCCAAAGTCGCCTTGGCCGAAATAGCCCGCCACGCCGGCGATCTGGTGGAGAAGGCTCGCGATTTCGGTCTTCGCGTCCTCGTCCATCTCCTTGCGCCCGATGACCTTGTCGATCGCCTTGGGCGCTTCGTCCACCCGCTCGCCGAACATGCGGTTCAGGCGAGGGTCGGTCTCCTGCTCGATTTCGGGCACCGGACAGGTGGCGGGGCCGGGAATGCGGCTCGACCATCTCCCCAGCACGTCGCACAGTTCGCCCAGCCGCAGGGGCTTGGCGATATGCGCCTGCATCCCCGCCTCGTGGCACCTGCGTATGTCGTCGGTATAGGCGTTGGCCGTGACCGCGATGATCGGCAGATCCTCGGGCGAAATGCCCGCCTCGCGGATGGCCGTCGTCGCACTCAAACCGTCGAGCACCGGCATCTGCATGTCCATCAGCACCATGTCGTAGGGCGATCCGTTCCGCCGGGCCTGGATGACCATGTCGGTGGCCTCGCGCCCGTTGCGGGCCAGATCGCAGACGTGGCCCGCCTTTTCGACCATGGCCATGGTCAGTTCCTGGTTCACCGGATTGTCCTCAGCGACCAGGATTCGCAGCACGAGCGGGTGGCCGCAATCTCCATCCGCTTCGCCGGCCGCTCCCGAGGTGCCCGCATCCGGGCTCATTTCGGATGGGTCGGCTTCGCGAAGGGGCAGGCTGACCACGAAGCGCGATCCTTCGCCCACCTCGCTCTCGACACTGATCGTGCCACCCATCAGCTCGACGAGTTGCGCGCTGATCGGCAGGCCGAGGCCGGTTCCGCCATACCGCCGGGCAGTGGTTTCATCGGCCTGCGTGAACTTGTCGAAAATGGAAGCGAGCTCCTTGGCGGGGATTCCGATCCCCGTATCGCGCACTGCCAGAGTCATTCGTTTGGGGGCGCCGTCTTCGGCCTCGTCGAGCGAGAGAACCACCTTCACGGTCCCCACGTCGGTAAACTTGATCGCATTGCCGACGAGGTTGAGGACCACCTGCCGCAAGCGCATCCGGTCGATGAGGATATGCGTCGGCAGTCGCGGGTCTATCTGCAGCGCTAGGGTGATGTTCTTGCCCCGGGCAACCGGCTCCATCAGGCGGACGACCCCGCGTAGCGAATGGCGCAGGTCCGTCGGCTCGTCCGAAACGACCATCTGGTTGGCCTCGATCTTCGCGAAATCGAGCAGGTCGTTGAGCAGGCGGAGCATCGCGTTGCTCGAATCGGCGATCATGTGCAGGCGCCGGCGCTGCGCCGGGTCCTTCTCTTCGCTCAGCGCCAGTTCGGTGAAGCCGATCACCCCGTTCATCGGCGTGCGTATCTCGTGGCTCATGTTGGCGAGGAAGTTCGTCTTCGCCTCGTCGGCTGCCTGTGCCTCGTCGCGCGCCTTGGTCAGGCTTTCGCGCATCAGTATTTCTTCGGTCCGGTCGATGATGACGCCGATGATCCCCGTCACCGTCTCGTCGGGGTCGGCCCGGACCTGTCCGATGACCTCGACATGCCGCAACTCGCCGTCTTCCCTGATGATGCGGGCGAGGAACCGGAAGGCCGAGTTGTCCTGCCTCGCTTTTCGAGAGCGCCGGACACGGTTTCCCGGTCGTCCGGGTGGTAATAGGCGATGCCTTCCTCAAGCGTGGGGGGGCTGCCTGATTTGCGGCGATGGATACGATAGACCTCGTCGGACCAGTAGATCGCTTCGGTCAACAGATCGAACTGCCAGTGGCCGACATGTGCGGTAGCTTCCGCCAGTTCGAGCATCCGGTTGTGCTCTTCGAGTACGGCGGTGGCTTCTTCCACCTTCCGCATCACGGTGCCTTCGCGGCGGGTGAAGGCGGTGAGCAACAGGCCGAGCAGGACCGTGATGACGATACCGGAAGCCAGGACGAGCGCTGGCATCTCGCTCGAAACGCGCTTCTCGAAAGGCGGCAGGCTGCGCCAGCGAAGCGTCACCGGCTGGTTCGCCATCACTACCTGCCGGACTTCTTCGAACCTTGCGTCCTCCCCGGGGTTCGCCGCCGTGGCGAACATGAGGTCCTCCGCCAGCGGTTCTGCCCCGAAAAACACCTCGAGCGAGTAGTCCTCACCCTCCCGGGGGGTGAGGCTGTAGAGGAATTCGTCCGCCACCAGCGGGGAATAGGCCCAGCGTGTGATCTGCGCATTCTCGACCGGGCCCACCGGCGTCATGAACAGGAAGCCGACCCCCTGCCTGGCATCCTGGACCAGCACGATCGGCCGCGTCATGGTGGTCTGGCCGTTGGCGCGCGAAAGCGCGATCGCGGCCCGCCTTCCTTCCTCGAACGCGAGGTCGAGGCCGAGCGCTGCCATATTGTGGGCGAGCGGCTCGATCCGGTTGATCACGAAGTGCTCCGACCGCTCGACCTCGGGATGGATTTCGAACCGGCCGCCGAATTCGCGGCTGAAATTCTCGCGAAATTGAGGCATGTCCTGCGCGCTGACGGCTTCGAAAAAGCCGATCCCCCGCATGCCGGGATAGTTGCTCGCCAGATCGAGCTGGGCGACATAATCGCTCCATTCCGCAGGGGTAATCTCCTCGGAATTCGCGGCGAAGGCCGCGCCCGCATCGAGCGCCCGTTCGTAGATCGCGATCCGGTCCGCGAGCGACTGCTCGGTGTCGGTCGCCAATGCGGCAAACGCTGCCTGCGAAGCCTCGTACTCGCGTTCCGAGACATATTGCCAGGCGTAGAAGGTCAGCAGCAGCGATGTCGCCAGACACATGGCAACGGCCGAGCTCACGGCGGGCAATGCGCGCCCGAACCAACGCACGGCTACCGGAGAATGGCTGGAGAAAAGGAGAATGGGCAGAAGGAAGACCACGCCCAGCATGTCGCCACCTGCCCATGTGAGCCAGTTCGTCGCGAGCGCCCCGGGCCCGACCAGCCCCGCCACCAGCAACGCGGCGACGCCGATCGTGGGCGCGACAAGGCACGGCAGGACTACGGCGGTGGCCACGAACCGGAGCACCTGGGCGGACGCAGACAGATGCAGTTCCGGCCAAGACCGAATGATCACATGGCGACCTACCAGAGCCTGGATCGCCGCGCCGCATCCGATCGCCGCGGCGACGCCGACGGTCGGCAGCGCGCTCTCCACCGAGGAGAAGCCGTCGAGCGTGTTGAACAGATTGATCGCGAAGGAACCGAGCCAGATACCGGGCCATATCGTCTTGCCGCGCAGCAGCAGCCCGCACAGCGCCACGCCCGAGGCTGGCCATATGATCGTTGCGTACCCGGGCGGGACTGCGAGGCTGAGCCCGATATAGCCCGCGGCGAAATACCCCAAGGCGAGGATCAGGACATCACGGAGCCAGGACCCGTACGAGGGCGTGGGAAGTGAAAGCTTTGCCACTGTTGCCGACTGTTTCTCTTGTCGTTCCGTGCGTTGCGACCGGCCACTGGGGCGACCGGCGAACAGGTTTTACCGCTAAGGGTATTCTAGCGAAGTTAACGGCTTACCGGCGAAAGCCTGCGGAAAATGCGGGAGGCCCGATCGCGAACGTGGCTTTCGGGCCGCAGCGTTGCTTTGCCGTCTTGGGATGTGGTTGCGAGCAGGAATGCCCGGGGGCTCGGCCTCTTGTGAAATAGCCGTCCTGGCGGCCGATATTTGCCATTTTCCCTAATTGGATTACGACCATCCGCGGTGGGAGACGCATTGGGCGGAGGGACGAATGGCGGACCGTGAGGTCGCGACGAGCAGGGCTGCCGGCCCGCTCGTGCCGAATATCTGCATCAGCAGTGCCGATCTGGGATGCAGGGCCGCCTACGAGACCTGGCTGGAATCGGTCGCGGATGTCTTCGATGCCAAGCCCGACAGCCGCGATGGTATCGGCCGGTTCCCGATCGAGATGAACGTGTTTCACCCCGGGCCCCTGGTGCTCGGACAATTCGTCTCGCCGCCGCAGGTTTTCGAACGGAGCCCCCGCTCGATTGCCAATGGCGGCCTGGATCACTTTCTCATCCAACTGTACGAGAGTGGCGGTTTTGCGGGGTCCGCTGGTGGGGCCGACATTCGCGTGCGCGCCGGCGACATCTGCATCTTCGATCTGACGCGAACGCTCGATACCCGGGCGAGCGATTTCCGCAATGTCACCCTTATCGTGCCGCGGCCCCTGCTCGAAACCTTCGTCGAGGATGTCGATGCCCTGTCGGGGATCGTTCTGGCCGGAGAGGAACCACTGACCCGCATGCTCGCGCGGCACATGCGGTCGCTTCATGGCGAGATGGCGCAGATGGCGCAGGATGAAGCCGAAGCGGCGGCCCGCGCGACCGTGGCGCTCATTGCTGTCGCTGCCCAGCGTCATGCAGGCTTCGGCACCACCGGGTCGAAACCGCTGGTTTCGAGATTCCGGGCCATCGTCGCCCATATCGACGCAAACCTGCACGACGAGACGCTCAGCCCGAATTCCATTTGCGCGGATCTGGGAATGTCCCGGGCGACCCTGTATCGTCTGTTCGAGCCGGTCGGCGGAGTGGCGGAGTTCATCCGGATCCGCAGGCTGGAAGCTGCGATGAGGCTGCTGGTCGCGCCGCAGGCGTGTGCTGTCAGCATTGCCGAAATCGCCTTTGGTTGCGGTTTCAAGTCGCTGAGCAGTTTCAGCAAGGCCTTCCGTTCCCATTTCGGTCTGTCTGCGCGTGAGGTCCGGCAGAATGCGGGCGGGAAGGATTCCGTCAGGCTCAGGTCGCCGGGCCTCGCGGAAGAGGCCGAGCTCTCCTACTGGCTCAAGACCCTCGCCTGACGTCTCGCGAGCTGTCGGCTCGCCCTGACCGAGCCTCGGGCTGCGACGTCGGAGTGCGGGGGGGGCGGGGCTGCGTCGTCACCTTCTTTCCCCCGCATCCCGATCATTTTCCCACCTGTCTCAAACTGGTCTCGCCTGCTTGAGAACAAGGGGCATTCCGGCTGAGTGAAGCCTGGGCGCGCGGGACAGAGACCGGACGTCGCCACCGATTGGGTCGGGCAGGTCATTGGTCTGCCCGGACCCGTCTCTTTGCTGGGGGGGAGCATCGATGAAGATCAGGCTGACAGCGGGTATCGTATCGGCGATGCTCATCGTTGGGGGGGCGCTTCTCTTTCAGGACAACGCACAGGCCGCGCAGGACGATCGGCTGACGCCTGCCCAGCAGCGCGATGCCGTGGCGCAGGCGATTGCGACCCAGTGCCCGGCCAAATCGCGCCGCCTGGCCAAGGTCCGGTGCACGCCGATGGGGTTCGACGGCGACCGATATAGCTGCCGCTACGAGATCGAGGATCGCTTCGGCACGCAGATGCTGACCATCACCAATAATGGCGGCGGCTGGCGGCCGCAGAACGCTTTCAACATGTGCGACATGCCGCCGCTGGCGATCTCCGCGCGGCCGCAAAAGGCGCAGCTCGCGCAGGCCGCGCGCCGCGAATGCGGCCGCTCCGCGCCCGTGATCTCGACCGCCATGTGCAGCCCGACGGTCAATGCCGCGCGGGAGGATACCTTCACCTGCCGCTATTCGGCCTCCGGCATCTCTGGCCAGCAGAAGACCGATATCTACCTGCGCCGCGGCCGTTGGACCCTTGCCGACCGGGACGAGGTGTGCCCGAGACGGAGGAGGCCGGCGGTTCGGCGGACATACACGCGCGATCGGGACGAACTGCCAGGCCGGTACGAGCTGGCGGTCGCCATGTTCGAGACCTGTCCCGGCACGGCCAAGGACCTCTCCAGCACCGCGTGCGAGGCGACCGGCGAGCCGAGCGAGTTCAGCTGCATGTTCCGGACCAACGCCGAACCCGATCCCGACTCCACACTGATCGCGCGCGATGGTGATTCCTGGACCCTGATCGACATCCCGAACACCTGCCGGGCGCGCTAGCCGCCCGATCCCGAACGAGCAGCCGCCGCGCAGACGCGGCGCGCGCAATCGCAACATGAAACACGCGGGCCCACTCTCGGGCTCCGCGCAGGAGAATACGACCATGAACGCATCTTATCGGGCACGCCTGCTTGCGGGCGCGGCGGCAGCAACCGCGATCATCTGCGCGGCGCCGGCCATGGCAGCCGATTGCGAGATCGACGGTGATACGGTTGTCTGCGACGCCGATGCGGACGCCAGCGACGTCAACGAGGCGCTCGCGCAGATCTCCGGGCCTGCGGCCGTGCTGGAGATCGGGGAGGATGTCTTCGTCACGGCCGACGTCTCCGAGATCGAGCCGCAAACGCCGCCGGTCACCGGCAATTTGAGCATCGCCAATAACGGGACGATCGGGGACGAGTCCGACCGGCTCGACATCTTCTTCCAGCCCGCCGAGGGCACGCCCGAAGATGGATCGTCCTTCGATTTCGCCAATTACGGAGCCATGTACGGCGATGTCGATGTCATCGTCGATCTGGCGGCGAGTTTCGGCCTCACCGGCCTGCAGGTCGGCTCCGTGTCGCTCGAATCGCGTTATGGCGATCTGAGCGCGGTCATCGCAGGCGATCTGATCCTTTCCGGTGACGCGGAGGACGAAGGCGTATTGGCCATGTCGACTGCCCTCGGCGTCGCGACGGTCCGCACGCTGGAAGGCGCGAACATCGGGGGCGATGTCGCGGTGCTTGCCGGAGACGATGTCGCGCTGATCAACAGCGGGACTATCTCTGGCGACGTGGAGATGCAGGCCGGCATCCAGAGCATCGAAACCGAGCAGCTCGTCACGGTGGAAACGACCGTGCTCGACGATGGCACCGAGCAGACCGACCAGGTCGAAACCGTTACCAACCAGTCCTTCTTCACGCGCGGGACCGCCGGGCTGATAAACGGCGTCACCGGCGTGATCTCCGGCGATGTCGAGCTGCGCGGGTCGGATGGCGTTCGGCTGAGGAATGCGGGCCAGATCGACGGGGCCGTGGTCCTCAATTCTGCCAATCAGGAATTCTACGAGGAAGACGTCAATCTGGTCCGCACCACGCGCTCGCCGGGCGGTGACGAGACCTTCAGCTTCATCGGCGTCAGCAACGAGGCGCGCAGCACCAATGTCGGCGGCGATATCACCGCCACCATCGCGCCGGGCGGAACGATCGCGGGCGGACTGACCGCGGTCACCAATCGCGGCGCGGTGAACATGCTGATCGACGGCCGGATCGGCGAGGCCGAGGCCGGGGGCGATCTGACCGTCATCGCATCGGGTATCGAAACCTACGAGCTCACCCGGATCGACCCCGATGACGGGTCGAGCTTCGAGCAGGTCGAGCAAACGGCCACCGGCGGGAGAGCGGATGTCACCATCGGGCCGGACGGGAGCGTTTACGGCAATGCGAGTGTCGATGCGCTCGGCGGCATCGGATTCTATTCGCAGGGCATTGTGGCCGGAAATCTCCAGCTCACCAGCCTCGCCCTGCCGAATTCGAGCAGCATGGCCATGGCGACCAGTGAAGCGGAAGTGGATGGCGGTTCGCAAACCGTCGAAACCCGGACAACCACCTTCGAGACCGCCGTTGCGGGAGGGGGCATCGAAGCCGCGATCGGCGACGGGGGCGCCGTGCTTGGCAATATCGGCGCGAACAGCGCGCTCGGGGTCACGTTCGATCTCGACGGGAGGGCCTTCGGCGACATCGACCTCACCTCGCAGGCCAATGCCCAGACCGACGAGACGATCCGCACGGTCACGACCACCCGGACCGCGGTCGACGGCGAGGACGATCGCGTCGTCTCGGTGGCCACCGAGACGCGCCTGACCGAGAACACCCCGGTCGGAGGATCGGTGACCGGCCGGTATTACGGCATTGTCGGCGCACCCGAGGGCGACGAAAATGCACGCGACATCGCGGTCACCCAGGTGGCCGCCGGGGGAAGCAGCGCGACCATCGGGGGCACGATCTACGGCAGTTTCGAGGGCCGGGCCGAAGCCATTGCGTCGACCATCGCGCGATCCGGCACCCTCGAACGGAGCCTGGGGGGCGGCCTGCCTGCGACCCGCCGAAGCGAGACCGAGGAGGTGACGACTGTCACCCACCTGGTAGCGGATTCGTCTGTGTTTCTGACCGGCGCGGTTCTTTCCAACGGCGAAGCGGATGGCAATGTGGAAGTGATCGCATCGCGCGGCACCGCGTCGCTGCAGATCGAGGGCGGCCGCGTGGGTGGCAGCGTCGCGGTTGCGGGCGGAAACGGAACCGACGGGCAGGAAACCGCCACCCTCGTCGAGCTCTCCCAGGACACCGAAGCTGGCGATCTTCAGCCGATTTCGCGGACCGGGATCACCGAGGAAACGAACGCCCTCGCGGGCGGCGCGGCCAATCTGACCCTGACGGGCGGGACGATCGACGGGGATGCCATCGTCCTTGGCTTCGGCAACGGCGAGGGGACTGTCGGCGCTTACGTGGCCGTCGATGCGCAGAGCACGATCGGGGGCGTGCTGGGTATCTCGAACGCGGAAGAGCAGGAGGATGCGTTCGCTACGCTCGAGCGGACGAGCGACACCCGCGTCCGGGGCGGCGACGGCGCGGTTTCGCGCACGGTGGTCGAGGTCGAGGAGAACACCCCTTCGGCCCTCGCCGGAGATGTGGTGGCGGAGATCGACGGCAGCATCGGTGGGCTCCAGGCGCGGGCTTTCTTCGGCGACGTCTCGGTCACGCTGGGCGGCACCAGCAATGGCGACATCACCATCGCCTCGGGCGCCACGGCGGCCAACCGGATCGTCACCACCGCCTATACCGGCAATGATCCGGAAAGCCTCGATGCAGAGGCGAGGCAATCCAGAAGCGAAACCCAACAGGTCAGCAATTACGGCGGCACTGCCGCGCTGACGATCACCGCTCCTTCGGCGCAGCAAGAGGGTGCCGAGGGCCAGGCGGCGATCCAGCAGGGCAATATCCGTCTTGCCGGTGCCGAAGCGTCGATCCTTGCCGTAGAAGCCGGCGCCGGGGTGCTCCCCGGCGGCGGCCTCATCGCCGTCGGCGAAACCCTGCCCGAGCCCGAAGATACCGGGGACGAGGACGGGCCAGACGAAGGTGGTGGAACCGGAGAAGGCAGCGGCTCGGGCGATGGCGACACCCGAACGACCGAGAACGAAACCGTGTCGGGCAACGAAGAAGAAGGCGTCGAGGTCGTCACGACGCGCAACAGCGTGACCGACACGCTCGAACAGTCGAGCAGCACCAGCATCTCGCCGAGCGGCAATTTCTCGACCTTCACCGAAAGCGTCGTGACGATCGAAGAGACCTATACCGCCGATAACGAGGTGGCCACCAACACCACCACCTTCACCCAGGTGCGGCGCACCAATATTGCGCGCTTCTTCAACAACGGCCTTGTCGGGAGCGATCAGGCGGCGGTCACCATCAATGTCACCGGAGTGGGTGCCGAGGGCGAGAGCGCGCGCGAGACCGCGACCATCGAGAACGGCGGGGCGATCTTCGGGGACATCACCCTGCGGGCCATCGGGTCGCAGGGTTCGGGACGGCTGTTCAGCGACAATACCGGCGAAGAGGCGGTGTCCGAACTCTCGTTCACCCGCACCGCGCTTGCGAGCGCGGCCCGGCTCGACAATGCCGGTCTGATCAATGGCAGCGTCGCGGTGCAGGCGGGGACGGGCACGGTTGTGAACCGGGGCATCTTGCGCGGCGAGCTCAATCTCGGCGCCGCTGCCGCCAACGAGGTGACCATCAGTATCGATCAGGAAGCGCTGGACGCATTGTCCGAGGCGGCCGACGATACACCGCCCGGCATGGATGAAATCCGCGCGCTGCTCACGACCGAGCTCGGCCCGGATCTTTTGCAGCAGACCTATTCCTTCGCGCAGGACGGCCTGCTTGTCGGAAACGTCCGCATCGGCGAACTGGAGACGATCGGTCTGGCGGGCTTCCTGCCCGAAGGGACGCGAACCTCGCAGATCGACGCGAATATCGTCCTGGGCGACAATTCGATCACGCTGGGCACCATCGCAGGCGAGACGGGCGACAGCGCGGGCGAGGGCGGGCCCGAGCGCCTGACCTCGACCATCGTCACGCTGACGGGCAGCGGCTTCTTCGGCGTGGGGAACGATTTGACGCCTGCCGAAGGCGACTATCTGTTCGCCCCCGACTTCGCGCCTTACGTCGCTTTCGATCCGAGCCTGCTCGACGATCCCGACACGCTCGCCTCGGGCGCACGGGTGAGCGGGGTCGAACGGATCGAGCGGGCCGGCACGGGCACCTTCACGATTGTCGCCGCGTCTTCGGCAGAAGGTGACTACGCGTTCGACATCGGAAGATTCGATATCCGGTCGGGCGATGTCCAGCTGGGCGTGGCCGGCAGCGGCGCTTTCAGGCTACGCGGGGATGTGTCGAACGATGGCGGCCTGTGGCTCGGCCGGACGGTCGGCCATGCGGGGGGTGCCGCCACTATCGACGGGATCGCTTTCAGTGTGACCGGCGACTATCGGCAAGGGGCCGATGGACGGCTCTACGTGCCGATCAACGCCACGATCGCCACCGCTCCGGCAAGCACTGCCGCGCGGCTCGATGTGAGCGGAGATGCAAGCCTTGCCGGCCAGATCGCGCTGCTCAACCAGCCCGGCATCTATTTCGGCGGAGAGCGGGTCGATTTCCTCTCGGTCGGCGGAATCTACTCCGACGAAGGCCTGGAGGTGGACCCGGCCCATGAGTCACCCTTCCTCGACTACCGGCTGACAACCTCGCTCGAGGGCGAGGCAACGCTGGTCGGTATCGAAGTGATCCGCACGCCCTATGCCAGTGCCGCGACCAACGCGAACGAGCGCGCGGTGGCAGAAGCATTCCAGGGGGCGCTCCAGTCGCTCGAGTCCGCGCCCGCTATCGCGGAAGGCGGCAGGCTGGCCGCGCTGCGCGACAGCGTGATTGCGCTCGATTTCGGCAGCACCGACATTGCCACGCAATTCGGAGCGGTCGGTTCGGCCGCTGCCTATGGGTCGATCCTGAACCTGTCCGCGCTCGACGCGTTCAATCCGCTCGGCTGGGGTGGCTTGGGCGCCGGCGCGGGTGCCTCGCCCGTCGCGCAGCGGCGTGCCGGTGGCGGCGCACGCGGCGCTTCGGTCCGGCAGAGCTATGCGATCGATCGGTCCGGTGCACCCTGGTCGAGTCTCGGCGCGGAAAGCGGCGAGGGGACACGGGTCACGGCCTGGGGCATGCCGAGCTTCGGATCGCAGACGCTCGAGGCCGATCCCGTCCTTGGCACGTCGCAGCTGGAGAGCGACCATTTCGGGATCGTCGGCGGCTTCGAGCTGACGAGCGAGGGGGAACGGCGGATCGGTTTCGGCTTCGGCTATGAGGGTCTCGATGCCACGGCGACCGGCTACGGAGCGCAGGCCGACAGTCTGGTGCTGGGTGCCTATCTGGCGCAGCGCCTAGGCCCGGTCCTGGCTTCGGCGCAGGTCGCCTACGCGTGGACCGACTGGGACGTGGACCGGGGGCCGAGCAGTGCGAGCTTTGCGAGCAACGAACTGCGCGTGAGTGGCGACCTCGGTTACGATCTGGCCTTCGGCGGTGCCGCCTTCAGTCCCTTCGCTGCCTTCACCTGGCGGGTCATCGACGTGGATGGCTTCACCGAGACGGGCGGACCGACGCCCCTGACCATCGCCGAGCAGGAGGACTCGGTGTTCTCCCCCGAGCTTGGCCTGCGCTTCGCCTACACGGGCCCGACCGTGCGGCCCTTCGCGTCGGCCAGCTATGTCTTCCAGGGCGAGATCGACACGCCGGTAACCGCGAGCTTCGTGGCGCTTCCGGATGCGACCTTCGCGCTGCAAGGCACGCAGCCGGAAGACTACACCCGGCTGACCGGCGGCGTTGCCTTCGACCTCGGCTTCGGAGAGCTGACGCTGCGCGGCGATGCCTTGCTGGGCGAAGATCGCGAGGCGCTGGAATTCGCCGGAGCCTTGCGCATCCCGTTCTAAGGTCCGGCCGCCGCGTCTGCGGGCGCGGCGGCCGACGCCTTCAGGCGGGGCAGGTGTTCAGACGAAGGTCCACGGTGCGAAGATGGTCGTGATCGCAAAGTGGGCCACGATGATCGCGAGCAGTCCGACCGCCCAGCGGCGCGACTTGACGAAAGGCATTGCCAGCAGGGTCAGCGTGCCGATCATGTCGGCCCAGTCGACAAGCTCGACGATCCAGGCCGGAGCGTCGATCGCACGCTCTTCCGAATAGACCGTGTATCCGATCTCGACGAGGACCGCGATGGCGATGACGCCGAGCCAGATGAAGCGCCGGTGCGCCATGTAATACTCGTCGAAATCGGGCCACGCCTCGGGCTCGTCGGGCCACAGGGCAGCGCTGATCAGATAGTACCAGCCGATGACGGCGAGCACGCAGACGAGGCTGAGCAGGTGGAGCGGGACATTGCCCTGCACCTCGTACATGAACAACCAGAAGGTCGCCTGGTGAAACAGGACGACCGCGGCGGACAGCGGCACCAGCCACCCGATGCGGACCTGCTGGGGCTTGCCGTTTGCATCGGTATCGCTCGGCGCGAGGCGGTCGTGACGGATACGGCTGCGCAGTTTGTACGCGCGCGCATAGCCCGCCAGCACTTCGGCCATGGTGAGGCCGAGGAGCAAGGTAAACAGCTCGAATGTGATGTCGAATTCGCTCATGCCTCTCCCCTGGGCCTCAAGGGTAATGGCGCCGCGAAACCGATGTCCAATCCTCGAAGGGCAGTACCGGCGAAGCATCCACAGTCATGGGCGCGGTGCTTCCCCCAAGGTTCGCAAGGCAAGTCACGTGGAAGTCTTGCCCCGACTGCAAAAACCTTGGACTAGGCTGGAATGCGCCTACGCCATATCGAAGTCTTTTACGCGGTCTACAAGAACGGCTCCGTGACCGGCGCGGCGCAGGAACTGAACGTGTCGCAGCCTTCGGTGAGCAAGGTCCTGCGCCATGCAGAAGACCAGCTGGGCTATCCGCTGTTCCAGCGGCGCAAGGGTCGGCTCGAGCCGACCGACGCGGCGCACGAGCTTTTCGGCGAGGTCGATCATGTTTACCGGCAAGTGCGCGCACTGCGCCGCGCAGCCAAGAACATCGGAACGCGGCGCGGCGGACACATCCGCCTGGGCGTGCTTCCCTCGCTCGGCTTCGGCGTCATTCCCGAGACCATCGCCGCGCTTCGGCGGGATGACGAGGCGCTCAGCTTCGAAGTCGATACGATCCACTCGCGCAATATTGCGGCAGCCCTCTACGAGCGCGAATACGATATCGCGATCGGCTACGGGTCGGTCGCGATCTCCCGGATCGACATCCGCCAGATCGGCCAGATCGAGCTTTTCATCGCCGCACGGCGCGACCAGTTTTCGCCCCCCGACGGTCTGGTGGATCTCGAAGACCTGGACGGACGCGACTTCATCGGTCTGCGCCAGAGCGGCCCCTCCGGCGATGTCCTGATCGACCAGCTGGATCGCCTGGGAATCAGGCCCAACGAGGTGGTCACCTCGCGCACCTATTACGTCGCTCTGGCACTCGCCAAACGCGGTGTCGGGCTCACCGTGGTCGACGAGTTCACGGCCCGTGAAATGACCAGCGACGACCTTGCCCTGTTTCGCTTCCGCAAGCCCATACGCATTCCCGTGACCGCCTACATGCTCCACGAGAATTCCGAGTCGGCCATTTTCTCGCGCTTCCTCAATTCGGTGGAAGCGAATCTCAAGGATCGGCACCCCTTCGATCTATAACCAGTGGTTATACCGCTGCGAATTGTTTGTCCTGCGTGGTTCCTTGCCATCGTCGCGAGCACGGTGTCACAAAAGTGACGCCAGCTGGGCAGGCCCGCGACGGGCAATTCCTAAGGGGGGAATCCAATGAGACACAGCAACATCGTCCGCGCAATTCTCTTGGCCGGGACGGCCGGATTGACGACCGCGGCCTACGCCCAGGCAGAGCCGATTGCGGTGCCCGAGCCTGCGGAGGCCCAAGAGGCCGAGGCTCAAGAGGCGCAGGCGGAGGAACAGGCCGATCCGGAGACGGTGATCTTCGTCGTCGGCAGCCAGATCAAGGGCTCCAGGATCACCGATACCCTTCCGGTAACCGTGCTGGACGCAGACGCGATCGACAATATTTCGGCCTCTTCGGGCGACGAATTGTTCCGGGCGATCCCGCAGGCAGGGGATGTCGGCTTCAACGAACAGCGTACGACCGGCGGCATCAACGATGCGCGCGGCGACGTGGCATCGATCAACCTGCGCTCTCTTGGAACCGGCAATACGCTGGTTCTCCTGAACGGGCGCCGCATGGTGCTGCATCCGGGGTACCAGACCGAAAACCTTGTCCCCGTGACCTCGGTCAATGCCAATGCCATCCCGGTCAGCGGCGTGCGACGGCTGGAAGTGCTGCGCGACGGTGCGGCTGCGATTTACGGTACCGATGCCGTCGGCGGCGTGGTCAACACCGTGCTGCGCGACAATTTCGACGGGGTCACCGCGGAGGTGCAATATGGCGGTTCCGAGGGAACCTCCCTGCGCGAGCTCGATGCAAACCTGGCGATCGGCCGGACCTTCAATTACGGGCGCAGCAATATCTCGCTGTTCGTCGACTATCTCGATCGGCAGGGCATGCCTGCCTCGGATCGTCCCTATGCCGCGAGCTACGACCTGCGTCCCTTCGTCGAGGGCACGCCCTTCGAAGGCGATACCGATTTCGACAATCGGTCGACGAATTCGCCCTTCGGCGAGTTCCAGCTCTACAACTACACCGCCACCGTTCGGCGGAACGGCACCGCGATAACCTCCCCCAGCGATTACTGGCACATCCAGCCCGATACGATCGCCGGCTGCCTCGCGGATCTGGGCAATGGGCTGTGCGCCGACAACAGCACCCAGAATTCTGCCAACGACGAGGACCGGCTCTACCGATACAATACGGCGAATGATCGCTGGCTCGCCGGCGATACCGAGCGCTTCAATGCCTTTCTCTTCGGCAACCATGAATTCGAGGGCGGGTTGGAAGCCTTTGTCGAGGCCGGTCTCTATCTCTCCGACTACACCACCTACCGGGAAGCGGACGCGCCGCTGAACGCGGTCGATATCATCGTCCCCGCCAACAATTACTGGAACCCGTTCGGCCCGGTCACCTTCTCCGACGGAAGCGCGAATCCCAATCGCCTGCCCGGCCTGAATATTCCCGACGAAGGCGTGGCGATGATCCTGAACGACTATCGCTTCGTCGATGCCGGGCCGGAGGTGATCGAGGTCAAGAACACGAATTACCGCCTGCTTGCGGGATTGCGCGGCGAGGTCGACGGCTGGGACTGGGAAACGGCGATGCTGTGGTCCGAAGCGACCACGGAGGACAAGTCGAACCGCATCAGCAACACCTTGCTGCAGCAGTCGCTCGCGCTCGAAACGCCCTCGGCCTACAACGTGTTCAACGGGGGCAACCTGGCCGATTTCTCCAACGGCGACGGCACCCCGAACGACCAGGCGATCATCGATGCGATCACAGTCGACGCCTATCGCACCAACAAGAGCCAGCTCGGCCTGTGGGATCTGCGCATCTCGCGCCCCGACCTGCTGCAGCTCCCGGCCGGCGATGTCGGCGTCGCCTTCGGCGGCGAATTTCGCTACGAAGCGTTCAACGACGATCGGGACGAACGCCTCGATGGGACGATCACGTTCACCAACCCGGTTTCGGGCGAGGAATCGACCAGCGATCTGCTCGGCTCCAGCGCCACGCCCGATTCCTCCGGCGACCGCGACGTTGCCTCCGCCTATCTCGAATTTGCCGTGCCGGTCATCAGTCCGGACATGGACATCCCGCTTGTCGAGCGGATCGACGTCCAGCTGGCGGCACGCTTCGAGAGCTATTCCGATGTCGGGTCCATCCTCAAGCCCAAGGTCGCGGCTGCATGGACGGTCTTCCCGTGGCTGAAACTCCGCGGCTCGTACTCGGAGGGCTTCCGCGCGCCGAACCTCGTGCAGATCAACGAGAATGGTCTCGAGCGCAGCAATGGCCGGCTCGACTATATCCGGTGCGAAGCCGATATTCGTGCCCAGCGCATTGCTACCATCGACGATTGCGGTCGCTCGCAATCGGTCGTGAGCGAGCGGCAGGGCAGCCAGGAGCTTGGTCCGGAAACCAACAATACCTATTCGCTGGGTGCGGTTTTCCAGCCCAACATCGCCAACGGGCGCTTCGGCACCCTGATTGCCACCGTGGACTACTGGCGGATCAACCAGAACGACGTCGTCGGGATCTTCGGCGACGACAACCAGATCGCCTACGACTATCTGCTTCGCGTTCGTGGCTCGTCCAATCCGGCGGTCATCCGCGAAGCGCCGACCCAGGACGATATCGACAATTTCGCCGGGACCGGGCTGGAGCCGGTGGGCGAGATCGTGCGGGTGCTGGACAATTACCTCAACCTGCTGCCCAGGCAGATCGAGGGGATCGACTTCACCCTGCTCTACGATCTCGACGACACGGCCATCGGCGATTTCAAGCTCAACGTGAATGCAGCCCACCTGCTGCGCTTCGACCAGGAGCCTTCGCCGATTGCGCAGGCGATCATCGACGCGCAGGAAACCGGCGAGATCACCTCCGGCTTCGTCGTCGATGGCGCCAACGGCCTTCTGCGGCAGGACGGCAACCCGCTCTGGCGCCTGACGACGTCGCTGACCTGGCGGCTCGGCAATTTCGGCGCCGGGGTCTTCGGCCGCTACGTCAGTTCGGTGTACGATACCGGGGCGACGCTGAGCGATGGCACGCAGTTCGTGGTCGATGACTGGGCCTACGCGAATGTCTATGTCCAGTACACCTTCGACGAGGGGGCGATGGACGGCACCCGCTTCCGGATCGGGGCCCGGAACGTGACCAACGAAGATCCGCCTCTGGCAGACAGCAGCTTCGGCTATCTCGGGGGTCTCCACTCGAACCGCGGGCGCTACTGGTACGCGTCGGTTCGCAAGCGGTTCTGATCCGGCGATGGCCGCCCTGCGCGCTCTGGCGACGGTATTCGCGGGCCTGCCGCTGATATTGTCGCCGCTGCCGGCCCTGGCCGAGCCGCTCCGCGCCGATGTGCTGATCCGGGGAGGTGTGGTTCACGACGGTTCGGGCGAACCCGGCCGCCTCGCCGATGTGGCCATCCGGGCGGATCGGATCGTCTATGTCGGCCCGAAGGGAGCCGAGGCGGTCGAAGCAGGGGAAACGATCGATGCCGCGGGCATGCTGGTGGTGCCCGGTTTCATCGACCCCCACACCCATGCCGACGGCGACCTTTCCTCCGAAGATCCGGCACGGCGGGCCAACCCGGCCTTCCTCCATCAGGGGGTTACGACGGTCGTGATCGGCAATGATGGCGGCGGCACGCCCCGCATCGCCGAGGTGGCCGCCCGTCTCGAGCGGAGCGGGATCGGTACCAATGTCGGGCTGCTCGTGGGGTTCGGCACGGTCCGGGCCGAAGTGGTCGGCGATGCGGACCGCGCGCCCGATGCCGCCGAACTGGCCGCGATGAAGGCTCTCGTGGCGGGCGCGATCTGCGAAGGCGCGCTCGGGCTTTCGACCGGCCTGCACTACGCCCCGCAATCTTTCGCGGACACCGCAGAGGTCGCCGCACTGGCGCGCGAAGCAGGCAAGCGCGGCGCGATCTACGACAGCCATCTGCGCGACGAGAGCAGTTATTCGATCGGGCTCGAGGCCTCGGTTGCCGAAGCGCTCGAGATCGGTCGGCTGTCGGGCAGTGCAGTGCATATCGCCCATATCAAGGCGCTCGGCCCGGATGTGTGGGGGCGCAGCGAAGCCGTGATCGCGATGATCGAACGCGCCCGCGCCGGGGGCCAGCAGGTCACCGCCGATCAATATCCGTGGCGAGCCTCGGGCACGCGGATCAGCAATGCTCTCGTCCCGCGCTGGGCGCTCGACGGCGGAATGGCCGGCCTGCGTCTGCGGTTGAAAGACCCGGAAACCGCACAAGGCCTGCGCGCCGAGATGCGCGAGAACCTGCGCCGTCGCGGCGGGGCCGAAAGCCTGCTGCTGACGCGGGGCTTCGGCGAGGCTGCCAGATGGGACGGGATGACCCTTGCCGAGGTTGCCGAAGCCACGGGCAAAGACCCTGTCGAAGCAGCGATCGCGATCCTCGAAACCACCGATGCGCGGGTCGCATCGTTCAACATGGACACGAAGGATATCGCGGCCTTCGCGATGCAGCCCTGGGTCGTGACGGGTTCGGACGGGAGCACCGGGCATCCGCGCAAATACGGCACATTCCCCAAGGCCTACCGCGATCTGGTCGTTTCGGGCGAAATGGGCACGGCGGCGTTCGTTCGCCGCAGCACGGGAGCGAGCGCCGACCTGCTCGGGCTGACAGATCGCGGCTACCTGCGAACCGGAGCATTCGCCGATATCGCGGTGATCGATCCCGCCACCTTCGCTCCGCGCGCGACCTACGGCGAGCCGGAAATCCTGGCGACGGGCGTGCGCTATCTCTTCGTCAACGGGTCCCTCGCAATCGAACAGGGCCGGACGACGGGCAAGCTGCCTGGCCGCGCACTGCTCCGCCATCCTCCGAAAGGAACATGCCGGTGATGCGCGCGGTGGCCCGCCGGTGGTTCGGCATCGTCCTGTGGAAGCGCATCCTCGCCGCACTCGTTCTCGGGGCGATTGCCGGGCTGGTGGTCGGCGACGCGAGCGAGCAGATCAAGTGGGTCGGCGACCTGTTCATCCGCATGATCAAAATGCTGATCGTCCCGCTGGTTTTCGTGACGCTGGTTTCGGGCGTCACCGCGATGAAGGATCCGAAACGCCTCGGCTCGATCGGCAGCAAGGCGATTGCGCTTTACCTGGGGACGACGTTCCTCGCCATCGTGATCGGCATCGTTCTGGCGCTGGTCCTGCGGCCCGGCGCCGGGATCGATCTCAGCGGCGCGGAGGCTACGACGCTCGACAGTGCAGGTTCGCTGACCGACCGATTGATGGGGATCGTGCCCGAAAATCCCTTCGCCGCTTTCGCCGAAGGCAATGTGCTTGCGGTCATCTTCTTCGCTGTTCTCGTCGGAGCCGGCCTCATCCTGTCGGCCGAGCGCGGCAAGCCGCTGGTCGCGGTGTTCGACGCCGGTTCGGAAACGATGCTGAAAGTAACCGCCATCGTCATGGAGTTTGCGCCCTTCGGCGTCTTCGCGCTGGTCGCCTGGGTCATGGGCACGGTGGGCCCGGCGACGTTCATCAACGTGTTCCTCCTGGCCGTCGCGGTCTATCTCGGCTGCTTCCTGCACATGTTGATTGTCCACGGCGGGATCGTGAAGCTGTTTGCGCGCCTGCCGGTCCTGCCGTTCTTTCGCGGTGTCCGCGAGCCGCAACTGGTCGCCTACTCGACATCCTCCAGCTCGGCGACCTTGCCTGCGAGCCTTTCGGCGGCAGAGCACAACCTCGGGATCTCGGCGCCGGTCGCATCCTCGGTATTGCCGCTGGGGGCGACGATCAACATGGACGGGACCGCTCTGTACGTCGCGCTGATTTCGATCTTTGCCGCCCAGGCATTCGGCCTGCCTCTGGATTTCTTCGATTACGTGCTGATCGGGTTCACCACCACCCTGGTCTCGATCGGGACGGCGTCGGTCCCGTCGGCCTCGCTTTTCCTCATGGCGGCGGTGCTCGACGTGATCGGGATGAGCAGTGCCCAGACCGCCATCGTCGTGGGCTTCATCCTGCCTTTCGACCGCATCCTCGACATGATGCGCACGGTCGCCAACGTGACCGGAGACCTGGCCGTAGCGACCGTCGTCTCGGTCTGGGAAAAAGACCTCGACCCGGAAATCTATCGCGCCCTCCCAACCGAATAGCCCCCCGAACAGGAGACGTTTCCATGCAGCCGTTTCATCTTGCCTTCCCCACGACCGACCTCGCCGCAACCCGTGCCTTCATGGTCGACACGATCGGTGCCGGCGTGGGCCGCGAAGCGTCGCGATGGGTCGACTTCGATCTTTTCGGCCATCAGGTGACCGCCCACCTTGTCGGCAACACCGAGGACGCGGCGACCAATCCGGTCGACGGCCATTCGGTCCCGTCCTTCCATTTCGGAGTGGTTCTCGCCTGGGACGACTGGGAGGCGCTGGCCGAACGCCTGCGCAGCCGAAATGTCGAATTCGTGATCGAACCCTACGTGCGCTTCGCCGGCCAGACCGGAGAGCAGGGCACCTTCTTCGTGCGCGAACCGGCGGGGACCGCGCTCGAATTCAAGACCTTTCGCGACATGGAACAGCTGTTCGCAGCCTAGCACGGAACAAGACAGATGAAGACGATCGTCGCCGCTCTTGCGGCACTCGGCCTGTGCCTTTCGCCGGTGGCCCATGCCCCGGCGGCAGCGCAGCAGGAGCTGCTCGACTACGCCACCATCCACCACCCGGTCGTCGATGACGAGGCGATGGTCGTCAGCCAGAACGAAGTCGCCAGCAGGGTCGGCGCCAGGATCATGGCGCAGGGCGGCAACGCGATCGACGCCGCGGTCGCCACCGCCTTCGCCCTGGCCGTGACCCTGCCCCGGGCCGGCAACCTGGGCGGGGGCGGCTTCATGCTCGTCTACCTCGCCGACGAGAAGCGCACCGTGGCGATCGACTACCGCACAGCCGCCCCTGCGGCGGCCGAGGCAAAGCTCTTCCTCGACCGCAAAGGGAAGCGCGAAGACAATGCCGACCGCGGCTACATGGCCTCGGGTGTGCCCGGCACGGTCGCCGGGCTCAAGCTCGCGCATGAACGCTGGGGTTCGCTGCCGTGGGAGGACGTCGTCCGGCCCGCTGTGGAGCTGGCGCGCGACGGCATTATCGTGACCCGCGACCTGTCCGAAGCCCTGCGCTGGGGGCGCAAGCGGTTGAGCAGTTCGGACGCGTCACTCGCCACCTTCTTCAAGCCCGATGGAACGCCATACATGTACGGGGAACGGCTCAAGCAGCCCGATCTCGCCTGGACGCTGGACCGGATCGCGACTGTCGGCGCGGAAGATTTCTACTCGGGCGAGATCGCCGACAGGATCGTGGCGGATATGGAGGCCCATGGCGGCCTGATCTCGAAGGCCGACCTGGGCTCCTACGAGGCGAAGATCCGCGAGCCGATCGCCACCAGCTATCGCGGTTTGCAGGTCGTGACCATGCCTCCGGCCAGCACCGGCGGGGTGGCCTTGCTCGAAATGCTCAACATGCTCGAGCGATTCAATCTCAAGGAGATGGGGCATAACAGCGCATCGACGGTGCACATCCTGTCGGAGGCGATGAAGCTGGCCTATGCCGACCGGCGGCAGTCGATGGGCGATCCGGATTTCGTCGGCAACCCGGTCGACGTGCTGATTTCCAAGGCCTACGCGCAGGAGCGCGCGAAGCTGATCTCGCGCGAGCGCAGCACGCCTCCCGAAGCGATCTCCCCCTTCGATCCCATGGCGAACGAAAGCCCCGACACGACGCATTTCTCGGTTGTCGACAAGCAGGGGAACATCGTCTCCAACACCTACACGCTGGGCTCTTCGTTCGGCTCGGGCGTGCTTGTCGAGGGCGCAGGTTTCCTGCTCGACAACCAGATCAAGAATTTCTCCCTGCGGGTCGATGTGCCCGGCGCGACCTTTTCCAACAGCGAGATGAACAAGATCGAGCCGGGCAAGCGCATGCTGTCGAGCATGACGCCGACGATCGTGTTTCGCGACGATCAGCCCTATCTGGTGGTGGGCTCACCGGGCGGCAGCACCATCATCAACACCGTGCTGCAGATCATCCTCAACGTGGTCGACCACGATATGAATATCGCCGAAGCCACGGTCGCGCCGCGCCTGCACCAGAACTGGAAACCTTCGGAACTCGAGATCGAGCCCGGCTTCAGCTCCGATTCCCTGCAGGTGCTGCAGTCGCTCGGTCACGAGATCGAACTGCGCGACACGATCGGTAGCGCGCAGACGATCATGATCGACGATGGCAAGATCATGGGTGCAGCCGATCCGCGCCGCCCCGGCGCCGCCGCGATCGGCGTCGGGAACCTGAGGATCGAGGAAGAAGGTTCCTAGCGGGCCGAGGAACCTTGCGGGTCGTAGGCGACCGCTTCGATTTCGATATCCGCCGGTGCGACCAGCCCCGATACCACCGTGGACCGGGCCGGGAACGGCTCGGGAAACGATGCCGCATAGACCCGGTTCATGCCTTCCAGATGCTCGGCCGAGGTAAGCCACACGGTCGTCTTGACCACGTCGCCCAGGCCAAGCCCGTGCTCTTCCAGGACGGTGCGCAGGTTGGCAATCGCCTGCTCGGTCTGCGCTTCGATTGGGCCCTCGCGCATTCCGCCGCCCGGAAAGCGGGGCAGCTGGCCGGAGAGGAAAAGCAACGGCCCGGCTCGTCGTGCACGGCTGAGCGGCACTTTTTTCGGCAGCGTCGTGGGAGACTGATTCATAAAGGTTCTCTCGCAGGTCAGGGGAGGATCAATCTTGCAAGACGCTCGGCCGAGCCCATCGCCATCGTCCAGCCGAGCATTCCATGCCCGAGGTTGTAGGCAAGCCGCGGATGCGGCCGCGCGATGCGTGGGGTGGCGTCGGGCGTCATCGGGCGCAGGCCGCACCACAGGCCGGTGGCCTCGCCATAGGCCGCACCCTCTGGCAGCGACGCACGGGCCGTATCGATCAGTATCTCCATTCGCCGGGCATCGATCTTGCGGTCGGCATTCCCGAGGTCGGCCAGGCCCGCCACGCGAATGCCGCCCTCGAGCCGCGTGAAGACGACGCGCGCTCCGACATCGGTGATGCTCACCAGGGGCGATCCGCTCGCCGCCGGTGCGGTGAAGGAATAGCCTTTCATCGGGATGATCGGGAGCCTGTGTCCGTGGGCGCGCAACAGGCGACCCCCTTCGGAACCCGTGCAATCGATCACGATATCGGCAGCAAGACGTTCGCCATTATCGAGGATGACCGCCGCTGCCGCATCGCTCAGGTCCAGGCGCTCCACCCGCCGGTCGAAATGGGCGGTCACCCCCCATCGCCGGACCAGCAGATCGTGCATCGCGCAGGCAAAGGCATGCGGATCGCCGACCGCTTCCTCCGGCGAATGCAGTACGCCCACAATGCCCCCGGCTGCCGCTTCCAGCGCCGGCTCGATCGCGATAGCCTCCGCCGGAGACAGCGCATGCTGGACGACCCCCGGCTGCGCTTTCATGGCGGCGATCTCCTGCGCCGCCCGCCACGCGCGGGCCGAGCGATAGACGTGCATCTTGCCGGCGGTGCGATAGCCGAATTCGAGATCGTGCTCGCTCGCCAGTTCCTCCATCGCGACCTGCGATTCGAGCGCGAGTTGCAGCGCTGCCAGAGTGTTCCTGCGAAACCGCGCAGCAGTGCAGTTGGCGAGGAAGGCACCGAGCCAGCGCAGGTAATCCGGGTCCACGCGCCACTGCAGCCTGAACGCCGGGACCTGGCCGAACGCGAGTTTCGGCAATTGCGAGAGCAGTGCCGGATTCGCCAGAGCGTCGGTATAGAGATAGCTCAGCTGTGCGCCGTTCGCGTGCGAGGCCTCCATGGCGGGCCCCTCTCGCCGGTCAACCAGCGTGACCTCGACGCCTCTGCGCGCCAGAGCATAGGCCGAGGACACACCGACCACGCCGGCGCCGATCACGATGGCCGTACGGGGATGGCTCATTTGGTCGGAGGCACCGGCAAAGAGCCCACGGTGCCATCGCGGCGCGGGTCTGCTCCGCCCTCGTATCGGCCTTCGCTGGCGAAGATCGCGTGCAGGCCCGATTCCTCTCCGCTGCCGGGGACGACCACTACGCCGCGTGCGTCCAGATCCTCGATTACCGGGAGAGGAAGCTTGTCGCGTTCCCCGCGAAACGTGCTTCCGCGTGCGACGACGTTCGGCAGGGCGATGGCGTCCCGGGGGGAAAGGTTCCAGTCGACCATGCCCACGATCGTCTTCGCGACATAGGCGATGATGGCGTTGCCCCCGGGCGAGCCGAGCGCCGCGACGACCTTGCCCTCGCGATCGAGAATGATGGTGGGCGACATAGAAGACCGCGGCCGCTTGCCACCCGCCACTGCGTTCGCCGCCGGGCGCCCCTCGCCATCGACTGGCGAGAACGCGAAATCGGTGAGCTGGTTGTTGAGGAAGAAGCCCCCCACCGTCCGACCGCTGCCGAAATAGGATTCGATGGTCGTGGTCATCGAAGCGACGTTGCCGTGGGCATCGACGATGACGAAATGGGAGGTGCCGCCGGGCTCACGGGTGCTATCCGTGCCCGGCATGTCCTGCGCGAACCGGCCTGCCGCAGGCGCGGCCATCGCAGTCCGGGCGATCATCGCCCGGCGTCGGGCCAAGTAGGCCGGATCGAGCATGCCCTCGATCGGTACGTCCACAAAATCGGGATCGCCCACGTACCGATCCCGGTCGGCATAGGCGAGGCGACTCGCCTCGGCGAACAGGAACCAGGCTTGCGGATCGTCCGGACCGCGCCGACCGATATCGGTCCCCTCCAGGATGCCCAGTATCTGCAGTACCGCCACGCCGCTCGACGGAGGCGGAGGGACGCATATTACGTAGGCACGGTAAGGGCGGCACAGGGGGGCGACACGCTGAGCACGGTAGTCTTCCAAATCGTCCCCCGTCATCGTGCCCGGCAAGGGACCCTGTCCGGTTCGGGCCACGATCGCTCCCGCGATATCGTCGCTGTCGTAGAATGCCGCGATGCCGCCGCGGGCGATTCTTTCCAGCGTGTCGGCATAGGCGTCGTTCATGAGGCGATCGCCCTCGCGTGCCAGTTCGCCATCCGGCATGCGAAAGACCGCGCGCACATCGGCAGCGCCCGATTGGGGGTAGGATCCGTGAATATAGCGATCGGTGCGGCCGGAAAGGGGGTATCCCTCCCGGGCCAGCGACACGGTGCCCTCGAACGCGTCGCTCCAGGGAAGCTGGCCGTGATCCGCGTGCGCCATTGCGAGCATTGCCAGCACCCCCGGCACGCCCGTCGCCCTGCCGCCGAGCATCGCTTCGCTGCGCGCCAGCGGCTTGCCGTCGCTGTCGAGCAGCATGTCGCCCGTGGCCCCGGCCGGCGCTTTCTCGCGGCCGTTATAGGCGGTCACCTGGCCGGTTGCGGCATCGTAGTAGAGCAGAAACGCTCCGCCTCCGATTCCCGAGCTTTGCGGCTCGACCAGCCCGAGCATGGCCTGAACCGCGATAGCCGCATCGATGGCGTTGCCGCCCCTGGCGAGCATGTCGAGCCCGGCCTGTGTCGCCTGCGGATGGGCTGCGACGACCATCGCCCGAGGCTGGACGCCCTGGCGCGTGGCAGGCTGCGCAGGAGCCGCACATGCCGCAATGGCAAGCGCTATCGGCAAGAGCAGGGCGAATGCCCCCTGGGGCTTGATGGAACTGCGCAAATGCAAGACGGGCCCGCCTCTCCGTTCTGGTTTCGCGAAACCTACGGGCCACTCGTCGAGCAAGGCCAAGAGCGTCCATTACTTCGCGCATAACCCCAGGTTATCGGACCCTCCTTCGGGCGGAGGCGCGCGCGCCCCGCCTGGCCTCTCGCGAGACATCCTGTCGGCTCGCCGTTCAGGGCGTTGGGACAACCTGATCCGCAGCGGCCCTTCGTCCGTTCGAGCGCGCGGCAACCGACCGCCGCTCGGTCGACCGCCTCCTGTAGACCCCTCTCGAAAAATCGTGCCGAATGGCTTCCCGCGCAGCGCAAGGCGGGGTCTGACGCGCCCGTTGGTTAAGCTCTGTTTTACACTTTGTGCGTAGCGAGGGGGCGACGGGGAGACTCACACGCATGATGGCACAATCGGTTCTGGAAGGTCGCGTCGGTCTCAGGCTCGTCTCGACCCTGATCCGGGCAATGCAGTTTGTCCTGCTTCTTGCCCTCGCCGCATGCCTCGCATCGCTCGTGCTCCCGGAAAGCTGGCGCTTCGGCCTGCTGGCCTTCGGCAGCGTGCTGGTCGTGATCGCCCTGGCGGCAAGTCTCGCCAGCGACCGCCTCAAGGATATCCAGGTCCGCTCCTACAAGTCGCACGTCGATGCCATCAATGCGACGCACGAGCAGATCGAGGAACTCTTCTCGATGACCGACACCTTGCAAAGCGCCAACAGCAATGCGGACGCGGCGCAGGTTCTGCGCGCGACCAGCCGCAAGCTGCTGCCGGGCTGCGGGGTGTGCCTCTACGTCTTCAACAACTCGCGCGACCGGCTGGACCTGGTCGATTGCTGGGACATGCCCGAAGGCTACGAAGCGGCGGAAAGCCTGGTGCCCTCGAATTGCTGGGCGCTGAAACGCGGCAAGGACCATGTCAACAACCCGCACGAGGGTTCGCTGTGCTGTTCGCACTATATCGGCGAGGTCGCCAGCATCGAAGTGCCGATGATGGCACGCGGGCAGGTGTTCGGGCTGCTTGTGCTGGGCGACCGGGGCGGGCGCTGCGACAATGTCGACCGGGCGCGCCGGATCGCGCGGGCGCTGGCCGATTCGACATCGCTCGCGCTGTCGAACATTGCCCTGCGCGAACAGCTGCGCACCCAGTCGCTGCGCGACCCGATGACCGGGCTCTACAACCGGCGCTACATGGAAGATACGCTGGACCGTTTTGTTGCGCTCGCGCAGCGGCAGGGCCAGCCGACCTCGGTGCTGATGATCGACCTCGACAACTTCAAGGTGCTCAATGACGAGCATGGCCATGCCAAGGGCGACGCCGTGCTCAAGGATGTCGCCGCGCAGATCGTGGGAGCGCTGCGCCCCTCCGACGTGGTGTGCCGCTATGGCGGAGAGGAGCTTCTGGTGATCCTGCCCGATTGCGGGCTCGACGATGCGATGATGCGTGCCGAGCAGGTGCGCGCACGGATCGAGGCCCTGTCCGATCCGCACGGGGCGCTGGTCTCCGCGTCGCTGGGCGTTGCCTCGCTGCCGGAAAATGCCAAGTCTTCGGCCGATCTGCTCGCGGCGTCGGATGCCGCGCTCTACGAAGCCAAGGCGCTGGGCAAGAACCAGGTGCAGGCCGCGCAGCCGCTGGCGCAGAAGAAGGTCGCCGAACCGCCAAGCCCGCGCCTCGTCGCCAGCTGAGCAGGTGGTGGGCTAGGCCTTCAGCCGCTCGGCGTGCCAGGTCACGTGGTCGGCCATGAAGCTCGAAATGAAGTAGTAGCTGTGGTCGTACCCCGGCCGCAGGTTCAGCACCAATTCGATGCGCGCCTTGGCACAGGCGGCGTCGAGCAGTTCGGGCCTCAGCTGCTCCTTCAGAAACTGATCCGCCGTGCCCTGATCGATCAGCAGCGCCTCGGCGCGCGCGCCATCCTCGATCAGCGCAACGGCGTCGTATTCGCGCCAGGCCGCGCGGTCGTCGCCCAGATAGCTCGCTAGCGCCTTTTCGCCCCATGGCACCTGCATCGGTGCGACGATCGGGGCGAAGGCGCTGATGCTGCGGTAGGTGCCGGGATTGCGTAGCCCGATGGTGAGCGCGCCGTGCCCGCCCATGGAATGCCCGGTGATGCCTTGCCGCGCCATGTCGACCGGGAATTGCTTGGCGATCAGCGCGGGCAGCTCCTCCTCGATATAGCTGCGCATCATGAAGTGCGGAGCCCACGGCTCTTGCGTCGCATCGACATAGAACCCCGCACCCTGGCCCATGTCGTAGCTGTCCTCGTCCGCCACGCCGTCTCCGCGCGGGCTGGTGTCGGGCGCGACGAAGATAATACCGTGCTGCGCACAGGCAGCGCGGTATTCGCCCTTCTCGGTGACGTTCGCGTGGGTGCAGGTCAGGCCGGAGAGATACCAGAGCACCGGGCAGGGGCCGTGCTCCGCCTGTGGCGGCACGAACACCGAAAAGGTCATGTCGGTGCCCGTCGCGCGCGACGCATGGCGATAGACGCCCTGCGTGCCGCCGAAGGCCTTGTTCTCGGAAAGGGTCTCTATCGTCACGGCGTCACCCCGGGCGATACATCGCGCAGACCTTGTTGCCCGCCGGATCGCGCAGGTAGGCAAGGTAGAGCTTCAAGCCGCCACCTTCGCGCATGCCCGGCGGGTCTTCGATCGGCGTGCCGCCATTGGCCGCGCCTGCTTCGTGCCAGGCATCCGCCATTTCCTCGCTGGAGGCGGCGAAGCCGATGGTGGAGCCGTTGCCGCAGCTTGCGGGCTGGCCGTCGATCGGCTTGGTCAGCATGAAAATGCCGCCGTTGTGGATGTACATCACCCGGCCCTTGGGATCGACCGAGCCTTCGCGCCCGCCGAGCGCCTTGAAGCAGGCGTCGTAGAATTTCTTGGAGGCGTCGATATCGTCGGCGCCGAGCATCACGTGGCTGAACATTCTTCCTTCTCTCCTCAGTAGACGACGACGCTGCGGATGCTTTCGCCCGCGTGCATCAGGTCGAAAGCCTTGTTGATCTCTTCGAGATCGAGGACGTGGGTGATCATCGGATCGATCTGGATCTTCCCATCCATGTACCAGTCGACGATCTTGGGCACGTCGGTACGGCCCTTTGCGCCGCCGAACGCGGTCCCGCGCCAGTTGCGGCCCGTGACCAGCTGGAACGGGCGCGTCTCGATCGTCTTGCCCGCTTCGGCCACGCCGATGATGATGCTGGTGCCCCAGCCCTTGTGACAGCACTCCAGCGCCTGGCGCATCACATCGGTATTGCCGGTGCAGTCGAAGCTGTAATCCGCCCCGCCATCGAGCATCTGGACGAGATGCGCGACGACATCGTCGACCTCCTTCGGGTTGACGAAATCGGTCATCCCGAAATGTTCGGCATAGGACTTCTTCTCGGGATTGATGTCGACGCCCACGATCCGGTCGGCACCCGCCATGCGCGCGCCCTGGATCACGTTCAGGCCGATCCCGCCGAGGCCGAACACCACCACATTGTCGCCCGGGCGCACATCGGCGGTGTTGACCACCGCGCCCACGCCGGTGGTCACGCCGCAGCCGATATAGCAGCTGGTGTGGAAGGGCGCGTCCTCGCGGATTTTCGCGACCGCGATCTCGGGAAGGACAGTGAAGTTGGAGAAGGTGGAGCAGCCCATGTAGTGATAGATCGGCTTGCCTTGATAGCTGAACCGCGTCGTGCCGTCGGGCATCAGGCCCTTGCCCTGAGTCTCGCGGATCGCGCTGCACAGGTTGGTCTTGCCGCTGAGGCACATCTTACACTGGCGGCATTCGGGCGTGTAGAGCGGGATCACGTGATCGCCTTCCTTCACGCTCGTCACCCCCGCGCCGACCTCGCGCACGATTCCCGCACCTTCATGGCCGAGCACGCTGGGGAACAGGCCTTCGCTATCCAGCCCGTCGAGCGTGTAGGCATCGGTATGGCAGATGCCGGTCGCCTTGATCTCGATCAGCACCTCGCCCGCCTTGGGGCCTTCGAGGTCGAGTTCGACGATCTCGAGCGGTTGCTTGGCCTCGAAGGCGACGGCGGCGCGGGTTTTCATGAAAGGCTTTCCTTCTTCCGGGGGCTGGTATCGGCAACGCGCGAGGCAGGGCAAACGTGCCTTGCGCTTGTTCGCCGGTCTGCCTAGGCGCTGGACCCGTGATCGATCAATCCGCCTTTCGCGATGCGCTCGGCACTTTCGTCACCGGCGTCACCATCGTGACGACCTACGACGAGGAGGGGCAGCCGGCGGGGCTCACCGCCAACAGCTTCAATTCGGTCTCGCTCGATCCGCCGATGGTTTTGTGGAGCCTGTCGCTCGGCAGCCGCAACCTCCCCGTCTTCCGCACCGCGAAGGCCTGGGCGGTCCATGTGCTGGCGGCGGACCAGCAGGACCTGTCCAACCGCTTCGCCAGCCGCGGGGCGGACAAGTTCGGCGATCTCGACTGCGGTGACGGCCCGGAAGGGGCACCCCGGATCGAGGGCTGTGCCGCGCGCTTCGGGTGCGAGGCCAAGTTCGAATACGAGGGCGGGGATCACGCGATCTTTCTGGGCGAAGTCATCGATTTCGAACGCACGCCTGCCGAACCGCTGATCTATCACGGCGGCCGCTATGGCCGCGTGATGCGCGAAGGCGAGCAGCCGGGCGATGCGGACAAGGCACGGCTTGTGGCCGACGGGCTCATCCTTCGCGATGGCGAGAAATGGCGGCTGACCGAAGCGGGCCTCGCCCAGTTCGCGCTCTTGCGGCAAATCGAAGGCGGCTGAGCGGCGCTTCGCGCCACGTTTCATCGCCCGGGCGAGGCTACGGGCCTTTGCAAGACTTGTAGATATAAAAATATCTTTATATGTCCCTCGGCATGCGCACCGAAGCCATCCTGCGCGCGCTCGGCGACACCACCCGGCTGCGGATCATGCGGCTGCTGGGTACGATGGAACTCGCGGTCGGCGAACTCTCGCAGGTGCTCCAGCAGAGCCAGCCGCGCGTTTCGCGCCATGCCTCGATCCTGTGCGATGCCGGGCTCGCAACCCGGCGGCGCGAAGGCAGCTGGATCTATCTGCGTGCTTCCCCTGCCGCGCCGGGCAGCTCGCCGCTGACGGCGGCGGTCGCGCGGCTGCTCGCCATCGCCGAACAGGAAGACGAGGATTTCGCCGCCCAGTGCGACGAGGATCGCCGTCAGCTCGCCGCGATCCGGGAGGCGCGCGAAGGCAAGGCCTCCGAGTGGTTCGAGGAACACGCGGGCGAGTGGGACGATCTGCGCCGCCGCCACAGCCCCGACGCGCAGGTCGAGGCTGCGCTTCGCGACGCGCTCGACGGGGAGCCGCTGGGCACCCTGCTCGATATCGGCACCGGCACGGGCCGGATGGCGGAACTGTTCGCCGACGATGCGGAGCGGATCGTGGCGCTCGACAAGAGCCTCGAGATGCTGCGCGTCGCGCGCGCCAAGCTGCAGAACCTGCCGACCGAACAGGTCGAGCTGGTCCAGGGCGACTTCCTCTCGCTGCCGTTCGATAGCGGCGCCTTCGACACCGTGCTGCTGCACCAGGTGTTGCACTATGCCGTCGATCCTTCGGTGCCCCTGCGCGAAGCGGCGCGGGTGCTGCGGCCCGGTGGGCGAATCGCGATCGTCGATTTCGCCGCGCACCAGCACGAGGAATTGCGCGAGCGCTTCCAGCACGCGCGCCTTGGCTTCGACGATCAGCAACTCGCCGACGCACTGGAGCAGACCGGCTTCGCGCCCGAAGCGCCCCGCGCGCTGGAGGGCGAGACCCTCACCGTAAAAATCTGGGTCGCACGGCGCATGGATGCGCTGGCGGCTCGCGACACGACAAGAAAGGCGGCACGATGACGGCCCAACCGACCCCACCGCTCGCCCATGGGCTCGATCCCGCGCAGGAGAGGACCCGCGCGAAGAACGATCCGCTCTTCAGCGGTCTGCCGGGCGATATCGACGCCAGCTTCGAGTTCTTCCCGCCGAAGAACGAGAAGATGGAAGAATCGCTGTGGAATGCGGTTCAGGAACTGAAGCCGCTCGATCCGCACTTCGTCTCGGTCACCTATGGCGCGGGCGGCTCGACGCGAGAGCGCACGCACAAGACGGTCGCGCGCATCATCCAGGAGGCGGGCCTGCCCGCCGCCGCGCACCTCACCTGCGTCAACGCCTCGAGGAAAGAAACGCAGCGTATCGCCGAGCAATACTGGGAAGCGGGCGTGCGCCATATCGTCGCGCTGCGCGGCGACATGCCCCAGGAGGACGGCTCGCTTGGGCCGTTCAAGCCGCACCCCGAAGGCTACAACAGCGCCGAAGAACTGGTCCATGGCCTGAAAGAGGTCGCCGATTTCGAGATTTCGGTCAGCGCCTATCCGGAAATGCATCCGGATGCGAAGAGCCAGCAGGAGGAGATCGATTACCTCAAGCGCAAGATCGATGCAGGCGCGGACCGGGCGATCACGCAGTTCTTCTTCTCGCCTAACACCTTTTTCGACTACCTCGAAAAGACCGACAAGGCGGGGATCGACGTGCCGATCGTACCGGGCGTGCTGCCGATCACCAATGTCGCCAAGGCGCGCCAGTTCGCCGGCCAGAACGGGGCGGAGTTCCCGGACTGGATGGACGACCTGTTCGAGGGGCTGGACGACCGGCCTTCCGCGCGCAAGCTCGTCGCCGCGACGGTGGCGGGAGAGATGTGCCGCCGCCTCTATGCGGGCGGCATCCGCCACTACCACTTCTACACGTTGAACCGCGCCGATCTGGCCTACTCGATCTGCCACCTGCTGGGGATGAGGCCGAAAGGCGAAGGGGAGAAGACAGCATGAGCCACCAGCAATCCGCAGCACAGGCCCTGCGCGAAGCCGCGCGCGAACGCGTCCTCGTCTTCGACGGTGGCTACGGCACGGGCATCCAGAACCGCAAGCTGACCGAAGAGGACTATGCGGGCGACCTGGGTCTCGATGCCGACCAGAAGGGCAATAACGACCTGCTCAACCTGACCCGACCCGATGTCATCCGCGATATTCACAAGGAATATCTCGACGCCGGCGCCGACATGATCGAGACCAACACCTTCAGCTCCACCAGCATCGCGCTGGCCGACTACAAGGCCGAGCATCTGGTCCGCGAGGTGAACCTCGCGGGCGCCAAGGTCGCGCGCGAGGCGGCCGAGGCAGCCGAAGCGAAGGACGGTCGCCGCCGCTTCGTCGCGGGTGCCATCGGGCCGACCAACAAGACGCTTTCGCTCAGCCCCGATGTCGAGGATCCGGGTTTTCGCGAGGTCGATTTCGACCAGATGCTTGGCGTCTACCGCGAACAGTGCGACGCCCTGATCGAGGGCGGGGTGGACTTCATCCTGATCGAGACGATCTTCGACACGCTCAACGCCAAGGTCGCGGCGATGGCGGCGCAGGAAGCCGCGAAAGCGGCGGGCCGCGAAGTGCCGATCATGCTCAGCTTCACGATCACCGACAATTCGGGCCGGAACCTGTCGGGCCATACGGTCGAGGCCTTCTGGCATGCGGTGCGCCATGTCGATCCGATCGCGGTGGGCGTCAACTGCTCCTTCGGGGCGGACAAGCTGCGTCCGCATCTCGCCGCGCTGGCGCGGCAGGCGGATACGCTGATCCTCGCCTATCCCAACGCGGGTCTTCCCAACGATCTGGGCGAATACGACCAGGAGGCGGATCAGACCGCCGAGCTGATCGGCGTCTGGTTCAAGGAGAACCTCGTCAACATCGTCGGCGGCTGCTGCGGGACCACGCCCGCGCATATCGCGGCGATCGCGAAGGCGGCGAAAGGCGCGACGCCGCGCGCGATTCCCGAGCTGGAGCGCAAGACGCGACTCGCCGGGCTCGAACCTTTCACGATGGCGGCCTGAGACCGGGCGCCACGACATCCCGGAAAGGCAATAGCCGGGAGATCAGGATTCTATGACTACCAACGCATCATCCAGTTTCGTCAATATCGGCGAGCGCACCAACGTCACCGGATCGGCGCGCTTCAAGAAGCTGATCATGAACGAGGACTACGAGACCGCGATCGAGGTCGCGCGCGATCAGGTCGAGAACGGCGCGCAGGTGATCGACGTCAACATGGATGAGGGCCTGCTCGATTCCGAAGCGGCGATGGTCAAGTTCCTCAAGCTGATCGCGGCCGAGCCGGATATCGCGCGCGTGCCGATCATGATCGACAGTTCCAAGTGGCAGGTGATCGAGGCCGGGCTCAAATGCGTGTCGGGCAAGCCGATCGTCAATTCGATCAGCATGAAGGAAGGCGTCGACGAATTCCTCGAAAACGCGCGCAAGTGCCGTGCCTATGGTGCGGCGGTCGTGGTCATGGCGTTCGACGAGGAAGGCCAGGCCGACACCAAGGAGCGCAAGATCGAGATCTGCGAGCGCGCCTACAAGCTGCTGACCGAAGACGGCTTCCCGCCCGAAGACATCATCTTCGATCCCAATATTTTCGCGGTGGCGACGGGGATCGAGGAGCATGCGACCTACGGCGTCGATTTCATCGAGGCGGTCCGGCACCTCTCCAAGAGCTGCCCGCACGCGCATTTCTCGGGCGGGCTGTCGAACCTGTCGTTCAGCTTCCGCGGCAACGAGCCGGTGCGCCGGGCGATGCACTCGGTGTTCCTCTACCATGCGATCCCCGCCGGGCTCGACATGGCGATCGTCAATGCGGGCCAGCTCGACATCTACGACGATATCGACCCCGAGCTTCGCGAGGCGTGCGAGGATGTGATCCTCAACCGTACGCCCGCGAATGGTGGCGACGCGACGGAGAACCTGATCGCCCTAGCGGAGAGCTACAAGGGCAAGGACAAGAAGGCCGAGAAGGAAGCCGCCGAATGGCGCGAATATCCGGTCGAGCGCAGGGTGGAACACGCGCTGGTCAAGGGCATCGACGCGCATATTGTCGAGGATACCGAGGAAATGCGCCTTGCCGTGAAGGAACGCGGCGGCAAGCCGATCGAGGTGATCGAGGGCCCGCTGATGGACGGCATGAATGTCGTCGGCGACCTGTTCGGTTCGGGCAAGATGTTCCTGCCGCAGGTGGTCAAGTCCGCGCGCGTGATGAAGAAGGCCGTGGCGCACCTCTTCCCCTATATCGAGGAAGAGAAGGACGAGAACGCCAAGGGCAAGGGCACGATCGTGATGGCGACCGTGAAGGGCGACGTCCACGATATCGGCAAGAACATCGTCGGCGTGGTGCTGCAGTGCAACGGCTACGAGGTCGTGGACCTTGGTGTCATGGTGCCGTGGGCCGACATCCTCGAAGCCGCGAACGAGAACGACGCCGATATCATCGGCCTCTCGGGCCTCATCACCCCGTCGCTGGACGAAATGGTGACCGTGGCCGAGGAAATGCAGGGCGCGGGGCTTTCTATCCCGCTGCTGATCGGCGGGGCGACCACCAGCAAGGTCCATACCGCGCTGAAGATCGACCCGGCCTATGAAGGCCCGGTGATCCACGTGCTCGACGCGAGCCGCGCGGTCGGTGTCGCCAGCCGCCTGCTGTCGGACACGCAGCGCGACGGCTACGTCTCCGAGGTCGCGGCCGACTACAACAAGACCCGCGAGGCGCGCGAGGGCAAGACCAAGAACCCGCTGCTTTCGATCGAGGAAGCGCGCGCCAACCATTACGACCCGTTCTATCGCGACAAGCCGGGGCGGCCCGACAAGCCGGGCCTGCACGTCTACGACGACTGGTCGCTGGCGGACCTGCGCGACTATATCGACTGGACGCCCTTCTTCCGCGCGTGGGAGCTGGCGGGCACCTATCCCAAGATCCTCGAAGACGAGGTCGTGGGCGAGACGGCGCAGACGCTGTTCGACGATGCCAACGCAATGCTCGACCGGATCATCGAGGAGAAGTGGCTGACCGCGCGCGGCGTATGCGGCTTCTGGCCCTGCGCGCGCGATGGCGACGACATCACCGTCCATATCGACGAGCGCGAGGAGCATGTCGTGCTCCCGATGTTGCGCCAGCAGATCAAGAAAAGCCGCGAACGCGCGAACATGTGCCTCGCCGATTTCATCGACCCCTCGGGCGACTGGATCGGCGGCTTCGCGGTCGGCATCCACGGGATCGACGAGCCGTCGAAGAAATTCCGCGAGGCAAAGGACGACTATTCGGACATCCTTCTCAAATCGCTCGCGGACCGGTTCGCCGAAGCCTTCGCCGAAGCGCTGCACAAGCATGTGCGGACCGACCTGTGGGGCTATGCGCCGAACGAGCAGCTGAGCAACGAGGCGCTGATCAAGGAAGAATATCGCGGTATCCGGCCCGCGCCGGGCTACCCTGCGTGCCCCGATCACTCGCTCAAGCCGATCCTGTTCGACCTGCTCGATGCAGAGAAGAACGCCGGGCTGACCCTGACCGAGAGCTTCGCGATGTGGCCCACGGCGGCGGTCAGCGGCCTCTATTTCGGGCACCCGGAGAGCGAATACTTCGGCGTCGCGCGGATCGGGCGCGACCAGCTGGAAGACTATGCCCGGCGGCGCAAGGTCGACCTCGCCACCGCCGAACGGTGGCTGAGGCCGAACCTCGACTAGATGCTTGCCGTCGACCGTCTAGTTGGTGGTGTAGTCGCCTTGGAACCAGTCGCCGTCGCCGTCCTTGCACCATTCCGTCGTCTTGTCCCCACTCGTGCAGTAGACCCGCATGTAGAAACCGTCGTCGAGCAGATATCCGGTCGCCGAAACCTGGCTGCCGGGCTGTTTGAAATCGCCCGTCGACCAGCCCGATCCGTTCCAAAAACGTTCGATCACGTCGTATCCGTCGGTCGAAAAGACGTGAAGCTGCCCATTGCCCGACTTGTCTGTCCATGCGACACTCGCAGTGCCGACCGGATAACTTGGGTCGTCCGCCATCTGATTATTCTCCCCGTTCGTTTCTTTTGCGCCCGGCTCTTTATGCGGAGCGCGCCCGAAAGAGTCGAGCTTGGCAAAAATGCGTACGTTCGCCGATTGACGCACCGCAGTAGATCGCGCACACCGAGCATGTTCTCCGGCGGGTGGAATCACCTTCCGGCGGAACGCGCGGGAGAGATCGTTCGCCGGAAGGCGGGCGGCGCCGAAGGAGCAACCGCCCCGGAAACTCTCAGGCACGACGAACCGCGCGGCCCGAATGGACACTCTGGAAAGCGCCTCGCCCGACAAGGCAGGCCACCGAAGGGGTACGCTCTCAGGTTTTCCGACAGAGGGGGCAGGCGGCAAGGGATCGTGCAGGGGCACGCCCGTCCGCGGCTGTCGGATATGAAATGATGAGCGAAGACGTAAGCGAAATCGAAGAGACGCCGGAAAAGCTGCCGCTTGATGCATGGCATTGCAGCCACGGCGCGCGCATGGTGCCTTTCGCGGGCTACGAGATGCCGATCCAGTATGAAGGTATCGTGGCGGAACACGACTGGACGCGCGCGCACGCGGGCCTGTTCGACGTGAGCCACATGGGCCAGCTCTCGCTTTCGGGCGAGGGTGCGGCGAAGGCGCTGGAGGCGCTGGTTCCGGGCCTCGTCAGCAGCCTCAAGCCCGGCAGGATGCGCTATTCGCTGCTGCTGGCGGAGGATGGCGGCATCCTCGACGATCTGATGATCACCAATACCGGCGAGACAATCGCGCTGGTGGTCAACGGCGCGTGCAAGTGGGACGATATCGCCTTCCTGCGCGAACACCTACCCGACGAAATCACGCTGACCCACCACGACGAGCAGGCGCTGCTCGCGCTGCAGGGGCCCGAAGCGGTCGACGCGCTGGGCGAACTGGTGCCGGGCGCCGCCGAACTCGTGTTCATGACGGCAGGGCTCTACGACTGGAACGGCACGCCGCTGTGGATCAGCCGCGCGGGCTATACGGGCGAGGACGGGTTCGAGATTTCGGTGCCCGCCGAGCATGCGGAGAAGCTTGCGACCGCGCTGGTCGAGGACAAGCGCGTGAAGCCGATCGGGCTGGGCGCGCGCGATTCACTGCGCCTCGAAGCGGGCCTGCCGCTCTACGGGCACGACCTCACCGCCGAGATCGATCCGGTCAGCGCGGACCTGACCTTTGCGCTGAGCAAGAAGCGGCGCGAGAGCGGCGGCTATCACGGGCACGAGCGGATCAGTGCCGCGCTGCTCGATGGTTCGCAGCGCACGCGTGTCGGCCTGGTGCTCGACGGGCGGCTGCCGGCACGCGAGGGGGCGGAAATCTTCGCGGGCGATAAGAACGTCGGCACGGTGACCAGCGGCGGCTTCTCGCCCACACTCGGCCACCCGATCGCCATGGGCTATGTCGATGCCGCCCATGCCGAGATCGGCACTTCGCTGGAACTGCAGGTCCGGAACAAACGCCTGCCCGCGCGCGTCGCGGAAATGCCCTTTGTCCCCCATCGCTATTACCGAGGGAGTTGAGCAAATGTCCCGTTACTACACCGAAGACCACGAGTGGATCGAAGTCGAAGGCGAAGCCGCGACGGTCGGCATCACCGAATATGCGCAGGAGCAACTGGGCGACATCGTGTTCGTCGAACTGCCCGAGGAAGGCGCCGAACTGGAAAAGAGCAAGGACGCGGCGGTGGTCGAATCCGTAAAAGCGGCGAGCGACGTCTACGCGCCGATCACCGGCACGGTGATCGAGAGCAATTCCGCGCTCGAAGACGATCCTTCGCTGGTCAATTCCTCGCCCGAGGAAGACGGCTGGTTCTTCAAGCTGACCGTCGCCGACGAGAGCGAGCTCGAAGGCCTGATGGACGAAGCCGCCTACAAGAGTTTTGTCGAGGGGCTCTAGTTGAAAAGCTGAGTCCCAGCGCAGGCTGGGACCTCCCTCGGCACGCTCGACCTAACCGAATGAGATCCCTGCTTTCGCAGGGACTCACGAGAGAGTGAAGATATGCGCTACCTCCCCCTGACCGATGCCGATCGCGGCGAAATGCTCGCGAAGATCGGCGCGTCTTCCATCGACGACCTGTTCGTCGATGTGCCCGAACACGCGCGGCTCAAGGGCCCGATCGAGGGCCTGCCGATGCACGCGAGCGAGATGGCGGTGGAGCGGCACATGCGCGCGCTCTCCAAGAAGAACCTCGCGGCGGCTGACGCGCCGTTCTTCCTCGGCGCTGGGGCCTATCGCCACCATGTGCCCGCCTCGGTCGACCACATCATCCAGCGCGGCGAGTTCCTGACCGCCTACACGCCTTACCAGCCCGAGATCGCGCAGGGCACGCTGCAGATGCTGTTCGAGTTCCAGAGCCAGGTCGCGCGGCTCTATGGCTGCGCGGTGGCCAATGCCTCGATGTACGACGGCTCGACCGCGTGCTGGGAAGCGATCGCGATGGCGGGGCGGATCGCACGCGGCAAGAAGCGCAAGGTCGTGCTCTCGGGCGCGCTGCACCCGCATTATGCCGAGGTCATCCGGACCATGGCGAAGTTCACCGAGGACGAGATCGCCGATGCCCTGCCCACGATGCAGGCTAGCCCCGATGTTGAAGGTCTGGTGAGCCGGATCGACGAGGATACGTCCTGCGTCGTGGTCCAGTATCCTGACATCCTTGGTCGCCTGTGCGATCTCCAGAAGATCAGTGAAGCCGCGCACGCCAAGGGGGCGCTGGTGATCGCCGTGAACCTCGAGCCCGTGGCGCTGGGCGCGGTGAAATCGCCCGGCGAGATGGGTGCGGATATCGTGGTCGGCGAAGGGCAGGCGCTCGGCGTCGGGCTCCAGTTCGGCGGGCCCTACCTCGGCCTGTTCGCGGTGCGCGACAGCAAGCATGTCCGCATGATGCCCGGGCGCCTGTGTGGCGAAACCACCGATGCGGAGGGCAAGCGCGGATACGTGCTGACGCTCTCCACCCGCGAGCAGCATATCCGGCGCGAGAAGGCGACGAGCAATATCTGCACCAATAGCGGGCTGTGCGCGCTCGCCTTCAATGTGCACATGACGCTGCTGGGCGAGGAAGGCTTGCGGCGGCTGGCGGCGGAGAACCACCGCCTTGCCTGTATCGCGGCGGACAAGCTGGCGGCGGTGTCGGGCGTCAGCGTGCTGAACGATCACTTCTTCAACGAATTCACGATCCGGCTCGGGCAGGACGCGCGCGAGGTCGTGCGCAAGCTGGCCGAACCCTCTGGCCCTTGGGGCATCCTCGCGGGCGTCTCGCTCGGTCGCCTCTATCCGCAGGCGGAAGACCTGGCCGACGGCTTGCTCGTCACGGTTACCGAAACCACCAGCGAGGACGATATCGACGCCCTCGTCGAAGCGCTCAAGGAGGTGCTGGCATGAACGCGCCCAACAAGTCCGGCTGGAAGCCCTCCGCTCCGATCACGGGCGACAGCGAAAGTCCCACCACCACCGGCAACCGAGCCCTGATGCTGGAAGAGCCGCTGATCTTCGAGATCGGGCGGACCGGCACAACCGGCGTCGACCTGCCGCCGGTACCGGAGAATACCTCCAACCGCCTGGGCGGAATGGAGCGTAGCGAGACGATCGGCCTGCCCGGGCTTTCGGAGCCCGAAGCGGTGCGCCACTACACCCGCCTCAGCCGTCAGAACTACGCCATCGACCTCGGTCTCTTCCCGCTCGGCAGCTGCACGATGAAGCACAACCCGCGCCTGAACGAGAAGGTCGCGCGAATGCCCGGCTTTGCGGACGTGCATCCGCTGCAGCCGGTCGATACGGTGCGCGGCGCGCTGGAGGTGATCAACGAACTCGCCTTCTGGCTGCTCGACCTCACCGGCATGCACGGCGTCGCGATGAGCCCCAAGGCGGGCGCGCATGGCGAGCTGTGCGGAATCCTTTGCATCCGTGCCGCGCTTGAGGCCCGGGGCGATGCGCGCAAGGTCGTGCTGGTGCCCGAGAGCGCGCATGGCACCAATCCCGCCACCGCCGCCTTTGCGGGCTACGAGGTCGAGGATATTCCCGCGACCGCCGAAGGCCGCGTGGATCTCGACAAGCTGAAGGCGCGCCTCGGTCCCGATGTCGCTGCGGTGATGATAACCAATCCCAACACCTGCGGCTTGTTCGAGCGCGATATGAAGGCGATTTCCGATGCGGTCCACGCGGCGGGCGGCTTCGTCTATTGCGACGGCGCGAACTTCAACGCGATCGTCGGCAAGGTGCGCCCCGGCGACCTCGGCGTCGATGCGATGCATATCAACCTGCATAAGACCTTCTCCACCCCCCACGGCGGTGGTGGGCCGGGCAGCGGCCCGGTGGTCCTGTCCGAAGCGCTGTCGCCCTATGGCCCGCTGCCGTTCACCGCGCGCGACAAGGACGGGGTGGTCCATCTGGTCGAGGAAGAAAACGCCGCCGAGTACGACCATACGCAAGCCTTCGGCCGGATGACCGCATTCCACGGGCAGATGGGCATGTTCACCCGCGCGCTGACCTATATCCTCAGCCACGGAGCGGACGGGCTGGCCCAGGTCGCGGAAGATGCGGTGCTCAATGCCAACTACATCCTGCGCGAGCTGGAGGACGTACTCCACGCGCCCTATGGCGACAGCGGGCCGTGCATGCACGAGGCGTTGTTCGGGGACAAAGGCTTTGCCGAGGATGTCTCGACGCTCGATCTGGCGAAGGCGCTGATCGACGAAGGCTTCCACCCGATGACGATGTATTTCCCGCTGGTGGTCCATGGCGCGATGCTGGTCGAACCGACCGAGACCGAGAGCAAGGCGGGGCTCGACCAGTTCATCGCCGCGCTGCGCAGCGTTGCCGAGCGCGCAAAGGCGGGCGACGAGAGTTTAAAGGCCGCGCCCTATTTCGCGCCGCGCCGGAGGCTCGACGAGACGCAGGCGGCACGCAAACCGGTACTGGCCTGGGAAGGCGAGCTCGCGCCCGCCGGGCAGCCGATGCCGAGCGAGGTCGGCGGGCAGTAGGCTTGTAAGGCACGCGCCTGCGCGGCATGATCCTCCCCGTTTTCGATGGGAGGGGAAGATCTTGCGTATCTCGGTTGGCATCGCGGCGGTTATCGCGCTTCTTGCAGGGGGTTGCGGAGAAGCATCGGCGGACGAGACGTCCGGTTCTGCGGCGGAAGCATCCTCCGCCGACGTTGCCGAAGGGGAAGCAGCCGAACCCGCGCCGCTTCGCGGGCCCGACCTCTCCGGCCTGTTCGACGCGAACGAGGAGCATGTGCTTGCCCCGCTGACGATGGAAGCGCGCTTGCTGCTCAACTATTCCTTCGAGACGAATGGCGAGGACACGGCTCTCGTCTCGACCGGCCCGCGCGAGGTTCCGACCACGGACATGACGGTCACCTCGCGGATCATCGCGCCGGAGGGCGGGGATGGATTGTGGAGGGTGCGGCTCGATTTCGAAGGCCGGTGGGAAGGTCTGCAGGTGCTCGGCCTGGGCAAGGATCGCAGCCCCGTGACCTTCGACCTCAAGCCGATTGTCAACAAGATGTACTTTGCGGAGCCGGTGCCCGTGGTGGCCAAAAAGCTCGCGGAGCTGGGCATCGACGTCAATCCCGACGGATCGCCCAAGATCCTCAGCCAGCTTCCGGCCGAAAACTATCCCGCCGAGGGCGGCGACACCTTCGACTGGCACGGGCAGGTCAGCATGGTGCGTGAGGATGAAGGGAAGACCGCCTACATCTTCCGCGAAGGCTTCTTCGACGAGGGAACCTTCTGAGCGGGCGGGTGGCGCCGGCTTGAAGATCGTCTTCAGCCGCAAGGGGTTCGACAGTACGGCGGGCGGCGGCCCCTCGCCTATCCTCGGCGGGCGCCCGGTCTCGCTGCCGATCCCCGATACGAAGGGCATCTCGCGTACCACCTATGGCGATCTGGGGCTGGGCGATCACGCCGCCAGGGCGAGCCGCGGGCGCTACGGCGCGGGCTCGCTTTGCCACCATGATCCCCTGTTCACCGAGGACGGGCGATGCGTTCTGGGGCAGGTCCATTCGGCGCAAAGCCATCTGGCCAAGCAGCAAGTTGGCATTGGCGACGTGCTGCTGTTCTTCGGCCTGTTCGCAGGCGAGGGCGAGGCGGCGCATCACCGGATCTTCGGCTATATGTGGATCGAGGAGATCGTACCCTTGGCCGATGCGGGCGAGGAAACGCGTGCGCGGTTTCTCGCGCTCGATCATCCGCATGCGCTGGGCATGCATGGCAAGAACGACACACTCTATGTCGGCGCCGGGGAGAGGGCGCGAACCGCTTCTTCCGCGCTGCGCCTGACCGTGCCGGAAGGGCCGGTGACCATGTGGCACCGCCCCTCCTGGTTGCGTCGAGGCGAGATCACCTACTTCCCGGACAAGGACGCCAACTGGCCCGAGGGCCGGCTCTATCGCGTCGGCAACGGCCAGGAATTCGTCGCAGATGCGGGCGAGCGGGAGGAGCCGCGCGAATGGCTCGCGCAAGTGATCGAGGCGATCCGGGCGGAGTAACGAAATGGTGCCCGAAGCTCACCCCAGCCGATAGCAATGCTCCGCCGGCAGGCCGAGGCGCTGGCTGGCAAGCGCGGGCGGAGCTGAGCGAAGCACGATATGGTCGGATGCCTTGGCGGCCGCCTTCACCAGGGTGTTTTCCCCGGTGCGAAGGCGCCAGCGACCCAGCTTCAGCCGCGCGATCAGATGATCGGGCAGCATGTCCACTGCGGCGCGCAGCAAAACCGATTGCAAGGGACGCATGGCCAGCGGAAACGCGTCGACCTTGCGCATGATCTCCAGAAACTCCGCGATAATTGGCGAGGGCACCAGCCGATCGTCCATGCGCGCGAAGATTTCCCGCATCTCGGCTTCGCTGCCAGGTGCCCCGGTTGCGCCATAGAGCCGCGCGGCCGGTTTTCCCTCGGCCAAAGCCCGGTCCCGTTCGGCAGGGCTCAGGGCCCCGGCATAGCGATCATAAGCCCCGATGAAGCCGAAGGACGCGGTCGCCTGCACCCAGTCTAGCAGGACAGGGTCGTTGGCGTGATAGGGCCTGCCCTCGCTGGTCGTGCCGCGCACGCGGTCGTGTGCACGCACCACGCCCGCGATCATCGCCTCGGCTTGGCTCTTCGCGCCATAGACGGTGACCATCGCCGCCATGCCGGTGCGCTGCAGCCGGGTGAGCGCATCGGTGCGGAAACCCGAATGCTGCCACACGCCGTCGCGTACGCCGGGCTCGGCGAGTTCGAGCAGCACGGCGCTGACGCCGCTTACGAACAGCGTGACCGGGTTCTTGAAGATCCGCCAAGAGACCGAATCCGCTGGCACTAGTGCCTCCTCGCCCGCAGGCGTGGTGAAGTCCACGCGCGGCATCCCCTCGGGGTTGAGGAGATCGTCCGCCGCCCGGTCGATCCGGCGCTGTACCGGCGAGGGGAGGGTGAAGGCTGCGCTCGTCATGCGGGATCAATCGCCCGCCGGTACGGCGCGTTCCCGCGCGATGCGTCAGTCGGGGCTTACTTGTAGGTCTTGATGATCGCCGAGAAATCGAGGCCTTCGTTGCCCGCGCCCGCGAAATCCTCATAGAGGCTCGCCGCGCGCGCGCCCAAAGGCACGGCCGCGTCGACCTCTTCCGCCGCCGCCATCGCGAGGCGCAGGTCTTTCAGCATGAGCCCCGTCGCAAAGCCGCCTTGGTAGTCGCGGTCGGCAGGGCTTTCGACGCCGACGCCCGGGAGCGGGGTGTAGGCGTTGAGCGACCAGCAATAGCCGGACGACTGCGATGAAATCTCGTAGAACTTCTGCGGATCGAGCCCCAGCTTCTTGGCCATCTGCATCGCTTCGGCGACGCCGATCATCGAAATCGCGAGCAGCATGTTGTTGCAGATCTTGGCGGTCTGGCCCGCGCCCGCGTCGCCTGCGTGGATCACCGCCTTGCCCATGCCTTTGAGGATCGGCTTGGCCGCTGCGAACGCCTCTTCGGTGCCGCCGACCATGAAGGTCAGCGTGCCGCCGTCCGCCGCCGCGATCCCTCCGCTGACCGGCGCATCGACCATCCTGTAGCCCTTGGCAGTGGCCATCTCGCTCACCTCCTTGGCGGTGGCGACGTCGATGGTCGAGCAGTCGAGCAGTACCGCACCTTCGGGTGCATGGCCGATCACGCTGTCCGAATAGACCGACTTCACAATCCCGCCATTGGGCAGCATCGAGACCACGGCATCAACGCCCTGCACCGCTTCCTTCGCATCGGTGAAGGTCTCGCAGCCATTGCTCTTGGCCTTGGCAAGCGCGTCTTCCGACAGGTCGAACGCGCGCACTTGGTGGCCGTTCTTGACCAGATTCGCGGCCATCCCGCCGCCCATGTTGCCGAGGCCGATAAAGGCGATTTTCATGTCACTCTCCCATAAGTGAGAGGACCGCGACCCCACCAAGGATCATGAGCGGCCCAAAAGTTAGAAACAGGACCGGCTGGACATAAGCCATTGCGCGGTCCCATCGGTTGTGAGGCAACGGCTCTTCATCTCCGCCAGCCTTCAGAATGGCCGCTTCGATCAGGCTGACGTGCTCCTCGCGCCTGTGCCGCCAGCCACTCACACCGAGCCAGACGAAGAGCAGGCCAAAGCCGAGTAGCCCAAGGCCTTTGAGGATTATCTCCCCTTCCACTGACCGTCGCGCTTCTCGATGAAGGCTTTCATGCCCTCCGCCTTGTCCTCACTCGCGGTGAGGATCTGGAACAGGCGCCGCTCGTGCAGCACGCCCTGGCCTAGGAAAGTCTCGTAGGCGGCGTTGACCATTTCCTTGTTCACCATCGCGGCCATCGGCGGCATTCCGGCGATGGTCGCGGCTGTGGTCCGCGCCTCGTCCATCAGCGTGTCGTGCGGCACGACGCGCGCGACGAGGCCGGAGCGTTCGGCTTCCTCGGCGTCCATCATCCGGCCGGTCAGGCACATTTCCATCGCCTTGGCCTTGCCGACCGCGCGGGTGAGCCGCTGCGATCCGCCCATGCCCGGCGCAACGCCCAGCTTGATCTCGGGCTGGCCGAACTTGGCCTTGTCGCTCGCAATGATGAAGTCGGCCATCATCGCAAGCTCGCACCCGCCGCCCAGCGCGAAGCCGTTGACCGCCGCGATCCACGGCTTGCGCACGGCTTCGACGATGTGGCTGGTCCACTTGGCGAAGAAATCCTGCAGGTAGAAATCCGCCGCGTCCTTCTCGCTCATTTCCTTGATGTCCGCGCCCGCGGCGAACGCCTTGTCGCCCGACCCGGTCAGGATCGCGCACAGCTGACTGTCGTCGTTCTGGTAGGCGGCGAAAGCCTCGATCAGCTCGTCGAGCACCACGCTGGAGAGCGCGTTCAATGCCTGCGGGCGGTTCAATGTAATGATCGTGACCGCGCCGTCTGTCTCGGTGGTGATGGTTTCGTAGGCCATTCAGGGCTCCTCAAATTCGTCACCCTGAACTTGTTTCAGGGTCCAGTCTTCGATCCGTACCGTCTGCCCGAGAGGCGGGCTGGATGCTGAAACGAGTTCAGCGTGACGGTCTTGCCAAGGATCAGCTCAGTGGCGTCCACTCCTCGTCCTCGGGCAGGGCTGCGAAGATCGCCTCGATCTGTTCGTCGGTTACGTCTTCGGGCGTGGCGGGGTTCCACTGCGGGTCGCCGGTCTTGTCGATAATCACCGCGCGGACCCCTTCGGCGAAATCGTGGCTGACGAGCACGCGGCTGCCGATGCGGTATTCCATCCGCATCTCGTCGGCGAAACTGCCCAGCGTCAGGCTGTTCGCCAGCTGGCGCAGCGCGACCTTGCAGCTCTGCGGGCTCTTGGTGCGCAGCGTCTTGAGTTCCTTCGCCGCCCATTCGGAATGGTCGGCCTCGAGCGCGGCGAGGATCTCCTCCAGCGTGCGTGCCGCGAACAGCCGGTCGATATTCTCCCGGTTGGCGAGGATGCGCGCCTCGGGCGGGGTCTCGGAAGCCTCGTCGAGGATCGCCTGGATATTCGCCGGATCGTCGATAATTGCGGCCTTGACCCGGGCGAGGTTCTCGCTCGCGATGTAGTGCGTGGCGAGGCCGATGGCGTGGCACTCCGCCCCGTCGAGCCGCGCGCCGGTCAGCGCAAGGAATTGCCCGATGCGCCCCGGCAGGCGGCTGAGATACCAGCCTCCGCCCACGTCGGGGAACAGGCCGATCCCGGTCTCGGGCATGGCGAACTTGGTGTTCTCCGTCGCCACGCGGTAGCTCGCGGGCTGGCTGATGCCCACGCCGCCGCCCATCGTGATCCCGTCCATGAGGGCGACCACCGGCTTCTTGTAGGTGAACAACCGGTGGTTGAGCCGGTACTCGGCGTGGAAGAACTCGCGGCCCGTCCTGCCATCGTCATTGAGCGCCGAGTTGCGCAGCATCGCGATATCGCCGCCCGCGCAGAAGCCGCGCCCTTCCGCGTGGTCGATCACCACCGCCGCGATGCCGGCATGATCGGCCCACTCGCCCAGCGCATCGGCCATGGCGACGCACATCTCGGTGGTCAGCGCATGGATCGCCTTGGGGCGATTGAGCGAAATGTGGCCCACGCTCTTGTGGGTGTGGATGTTGAGCTGGTCGGTCATTCTCAGCCCCCCTGCCGCAGCAGATCCCGGCCCACGATCATCCGCATCACCTGGTTGGTGCCTTCGAGGATCGAGTGGACGCGCAGGTCGCGCCAGTAGCGTTCGATCGGGTAGTCCTTGAGGTAGCCGTAGCCGCCGAACAGCTGCAGCGCGTCGTTGACGACCTTGGAGCCGTTGTCGGTCGCCAGCCGCTTCGCCATCGCGGAGAAGCGCGACTTGTCGGGCGCGTTGTCGGTGACCTTGGCCGCCGCGAGGTAGAGCAGCGCGCGCGCCGCCTCCAGATCGGTCGCCATGTCGGCGAGCATGAACTGCGTGTTCTGGAAGTCCGCGATCTGCTGGTCGAACTGCTGGCGTTCCTTGGTATATTTCACCGCCTCGTCGAGGCAGCGCTGCGCCCCGCCGAGCGAGCAGGCACCGATGTTGAGCCGTCCGCCGTCGAGCCCCATCATCGCGAAGCGGAAGCCTTCGCCTTCGTCGCCCACGCGGTTCTCGACCGGTACGCGCGCATCCTCGAAGATCACCTGCGCGGTCGGGCTGGCGTTCCAGCCGAGCTTCTTTTCGGGCGCGCCGAAGCTGACGCCCGGCGTGTCCTTGTCGATCACCAGGCAGGTGATGCCCTTGGTCTTGTGCTCGCCCGTGCGGACCATGGTGACGTAGACGTCGTTGACGCCGCCGCCGGAGATGAACTGCTTGGTGCCGTTGAGGACATAGTGGTCGCCATCGAGCACGGCCTGAGTCTTCAACCCCGCCGCGTCCGATCCGCTGCCCGGTTCGGTCAGGCAGTAGGAGGCGAGCTTTTCCATCGTCACCAGCTGCGGAAGGTACTTCTCCTTCACGCCTTCGCCGCCGAAACGGTCGATCATCCAGCTCGCCATGTTGTGGATCGAGATGAACGCGCTGGTGGTGGGGCAGCCATAGGCCATCGCCTCCATGATCAGCGCAGCTTCGAGACGGCCGAGGCCGATGCCGCCCGATTCTTCGGACACGTAGATCGCACCGAAGCCGAGTTCGGCGGTCTGCTTGATCGTGTCGACGGGGAAGATGTGTTCCTCGTCCCACTTGCCCGCGTGGGGCGTGATGTTGTCGGCGGTGAACCGCTGCGCCATGTCCTGGATCGCAAGCTGGTCGTCTGAAAGCTGGAATTGTCCGGTCATGCCGGGCGACCTAGACCCACCGCCGCGGATAGAAAAGGGGGGCGTTAGATCAGGAACCCGTAGCGGCGCGTTCCGCCGGGCAACGGTGACGGATTGTCCCGGTGCCCGATTGCGATACCTCGCGCGTGGCGAGCTCCTCGCGGCCCTGCCCAAGGGTCATCGCATATTCGCTGGTCCAGCTTTCGCCTTCGCCTTCCATGGCGAGGGTCACGACGATGCCCGGTCGCCCGCGCCGAACCGCGGTGACCTTCCCTTGCGATTCGTAGAAGGTGATCGTGCCGGGCCGGATGGTCATGAACATGTCCGACTCGGGCGAGCACGGGCCTTCGGGCGCATCCCACTGGCCGAGGAAGCGGGCCGGAATGGCGGTGAGGGCAGCGCGATCCTCCGCCACGTCGTCCGCCGGCACATGCGGCAGATTGAACAGGGTCGGCTCGGGTGCGGGCGTGCCTTCGGCTTCGGGGTCGAGAGCCTTGGTCGCGGCCGGATCTGCGGGGGCGGACGGAGCGGGCGTCGGTTCGCTGGCTTCGATGGCGACCTCTTCGCCGTCGATGGCGGCGGTCGTCCGTTCGGGAGCCGGGGAGGGGGCCTGACTGTCGCATGCGGTCAGCAGCACCATGCTTGCCAGGACCGTTACAACCGCCACTCTCATGAGCCGCACTCCCCCATTCTTCGTCCGTCTACAACGATCCGCCCCCGTCCTTGTAGCCGAGTTGGCACGATTTCGCGAGAGGCTTGCGCCCGCTACGGGGCCCTGAACCCGGAGAGCCCGCAGGAAGAGCGGGGGTGGGCGCGAAAGGTCAGTCCTTCGGTTCGGGGGAATGCCCCAGCACGCGGCTGTCGAACCATTCCTGCGCCAGCTCCGTATTATTGCCGCGATACCAGCGCGGGGCAGGCAGACCGGCTTCCCAGGCGACCATTTCGGTCAGCGCCCCTTGCGCTGAATAGGTATCGTAGGTTTTCGCATATTCCGCAAAAGGATCGGCAAAAGCTTCGTCGGCGGTCACGATGGTCCAACCCTTTTCGCGCAGTGCCGCGACCAGATCGCCGATCCACAGCGCGGCAATATCCGTCTCGTGCAGCAGGATCACATGGACGGGCGAGCGCCCGGTCGCTTCGCGGGCCAGCGCGTCGTAAAATTCGGCCGCCTCGACATGCGCTTCGACGTAGAGATCGCGCAGCGCCTCGCGATCGGGCGTGCGTCCTTCGGCAATCGCCCTCTTTGCCGCGCTTTCGTAAAACCAGTCGCTCGCGTCGATGGTGGCGTAGCCGTTGGCCAGCCCGCGCTCCGCCAGCGCTGCCCGCACCGCATCGCGCTTCGCCTTGTCCTGCTGTCCCTCGTCCAGATAGGGATAGCGGAACCACGGGCGATGGCCCTTTCGTCCGCGCAGCCAGTTTTCGGCGGCATCGATGTCGGCGAGATAGGCGTCGAGCGCGGTTTGCGACAGGCGCGGGTGGGTGGCGCTGTGGTTCGCGATGACGTGGCCCGCATCGACATAGGCGGCGATCCGCGCCTCGTCTTCGGGGCTGTCGATACTGCCCGGATTGACGAAGAAAGCCGCCTGATCGACGCCGGCCTCGGCCAGGTTTTCGATCAGCAGGCGGGTGCGCTCGTCTTCGCTCAGGAAGGGGCCCGTCGCTCGAGGTGCATCGTCGAAGCTGAGCGCGATGCGCTTTTCGGCCTGGGGCGGGGCGGGGGTATCTTCGGCATGGGCGCAGGCCGCGAGCATGCCGAAGAACAAAATGAAGAGCCAGCGCATGGCCGTCTTCTTATCGGGGGCACCTGCGGTAGGTAGTGGCAGAGCGTTCACCCGTGTCGAAATTGCGGACGGTCAGCGTCTTCGCGACCGGATCGACCCGGAATTCGAGCTCGTCGCGGGTTTCCTCGTCCGCATAGGTCGTGTCGAACAGCGCGCGGATGCGGCCCGGTTCGCGATCGCTCACCGAAATGAAGCGGCCACCCGTTTCGAAGTAGGAGAAGCGGTCCTCGCGCACCGTGAGCACCTTGCCCATGTTCTCCTGCTCGTAGCCGTCGCATTCCTCGGGCGTGACCGCATCGCCTTCGGTCGCGCGCCACTTGCCGCGAATGGCGACAGGGAAGGTCTGCGCAAAGGCGCTGGGCTCTTCCACCCGATCCCCATCTTCGTCGGCGTCTTCCGCGGGCGGGACATCCTCGGGCGGACCGGCCCCATCGCCGATCCCGCCGTCGGGTTCGACCGGGATGGGCGTTTCGGTGCCGGTCGCGGTGTCGTCCGCCTCCGCTTCGGTCTCGCCGCCGTCGGCACTGCAGGCGGCGAGAACAACCAGCGAGGCGAGTAGCAGGGTGGAGTTGCGCATGCCTCTTACCCCATCGTCGGGATGATGAAGGCGTCCTTGTTGTCGGCGTCGGCGGTTCCGTCGGGCCAGCGCTGGGTGACCTTCTTGCTCTTGGTCCAGAAGCGGAGGCCTTCCTGGCCATACTGGTCGATGTCGCCGAAGCCCGAACGCTTCCAGCCGCCGAAGCTGTGGTAGCTGACCGGCACGGGGATCGGCACGTTGATGCCGACCATGCCCACGTTCACTCGGTGCGCGAACTCGCGCGCGGCGTGGCCGTTGCGGGTGAAGATGGCGACGCCGTTGCCGTACTGGTGCTCGCTCGGCAGGCGCACGGCTTCCTCGAAATCCTTCGCGCGGACGATCTGGAGCACGGGGCCGAAGATCTCTTCCTTGTAGCTTTCCATGTCGGGGGTGACGTTGTCGAGCAGGGTCGGGCCGACGAAGAAGCCGTCTTCGTGCCCCTGCAGCGTGAATCCGCGCCCGTCGATCACGACCTCGGCGCCTTCCTTCTCGGCCGTGTCGATCCACTGTTCGATGCGTTGCTTGTGCTCGGGCGTGACCACGGGTCCGTAATGCGCTTCGGGATCGTTGGAGACGCCGACGCGCAGGGCGTTGATCGCGGGGATCAGTTTTTCGCGCAAGGCATTCGCGGTATCCTCGCCCACCGGGACCACCACGGGCAGCGCCATGCAACGCTCGCCCGCGGAGCCGAAGGCCGCGCCTGCGAGGTCGTTCACCACCTGGTCGAGATCGGCGTCGGGCATCACGATGCCGTGGTTCTTCGCGCCGCCGAAGGCCTGCACGCGCTTCCCGTTCGCCGTGCCGCGCGAATAGATATACTGCGCGATGTCGGACGACCCGACGAAGCTGATGGCAGCGATGTCGTCATGGTCCAGAATAGCGTCGACCATTTCCTTGTCGCCATGGACTACCTGCAGCAGCCCCTCGGGCGCGCCCGCTTCCACGAACAATTCGGCGAGGCGCACGGGCACGCTCGGGTCGCGCTCGGAGGGCTTGAGGATGAAGGCGTTGCCCGCCGCGATCGCCATGCCGAACATCCACATCGGGATCATCGCGGGGAAGTTGAACGGC